>ENA-ORPF01002937-ORPF01002937.1-human-gut-metagenome-genome-assembly--contig:-NODE-2937-length-10805-cov-7.207349_pt1 | contig 10805 bp, 10 predicted proteins | sample MGYA00242140_ERZ509070 | MGnify/ENA primary metagenome ERZ509070 (study PRJEB26280, sample SAMEA2338713) | human gut metagenome | biome: human gut; feature: human-associated habitat; material: faeces... | reverse complement strand
GAAACACCGTGCTTTTGGTGACGCATGAGCAGCGGTACGCCGACCTGTGCGGAAGGAAAATTGAAATCAGCGACGGGAGGATTTGAACTTTTACCCCAATCCCGTGTTTCTGCTAAGCCGCAGGAAAAAAAGAACAAAAAATAGAAAGGAAGGTGCACAATGATGAAACGAAAGGTTTCCGTGATATGGGTGGTCGTTCTTGCGCTGATTGCCATCGCCGCATGTGCGTTTGCGGCGGTGACATATTATCGCTGCGGGAAGCAGCCGGAGCCACAATTTCCAGAGAACGAGCTGCTTCGCGTTCTTGACGCGGGAAGCGATGCCGAGGGAGTCGGCTTTGAGGTCATGCGTATTGGCGGCGGGAGCGTGAATCTCCGGCTCGACCTGCGCTGGAAAAACGATTCCGGCAAGACGATTGCCTACGGGCTGGCGTTTGAGCTATATCAAATGAAAGACGGTGTATGGCAAAAGGTCACGCCCGAACGGCAGGTTTATTATCAAGCCATCCAGTACAGCCTTCCCAGCGGCAGGGACTATGAACTCTCCTATGACCTGACGGCTCCATATAACCTGATAGCCGGGGAACGATACCGTTTCCAGGCAGAGTTTCAGTATGAAAATGGAACAGAGTATTCCGAGCCGATGGCAAACTGGGTAGAGTTTGAAGTAAAAATGAATCTGCCGTATAAGATGGCACAGCCCTCCGACCAAAGCACCGTACCGGAGCTTCAGGTGAATGCTATGTCCGGGTCAATGGGTGAAACAGATGAAATCACGGCTTCCCCCTGCGCCTTCTACTGGCAGTCTCCGGAACCGAATGAGGATGGAACAACGAGCTCCATCATTGGATGCGGGCCTGTGATTGGCGAAGAGACTTCTCTGCCGGAGATCACAGCAGCCAGTGCGAGCCTGGTCTCCCACCGGAGGTCCAATGAAGTCTGGTTATATTTCGAGGTGCAGCCGGATACAGTGCGGATACAATGCGTCCCCCAAAACGGCGGCGAGGTTGAGACAATCACAGACATTCTTCCGTATGACGGAGGATGTGCGTTCGATCTGAAAAGCGGCAGCTTTGTTTACCGTGTGATTGCAGAATGGGGCGATGGCAACCGTGTGGAATATGGCTTCATCGGGAAGTGGTTGTGATCCTGCGGCAATCAGAATAAAGGACTGACTATGATAAAGATACTATTGGTAGAAGACGATAAAATTATCGTTGCGAGCCTGAGCGAATATCTGAACAGCGAAGGGTACCTTGTGCGAAGTGTATCCGGGCAGGCGGCGGCCATGAAGCTGCTTGCGGAGGAAAAGGCGGATCTTGTGCTGTTGGATGTGTCTCTGGCGGAGGGCAATGGCTTCGCGGCGTGCAGAGCGATCAAATCGGAATTTGACTTGCCCGTTATTTTCCTTACCGCGTCCGGCGACGAGTTCAGCACCGTTACGGGCTTCGATCTGGGCGCCGACGATTACATTCCAAAGCCGTTTCGCCCGCGAGAGCTTATCTCCCGCATCCGAAATGTGCTCCGACTCACCGGCAGCATGGGCAAAACGGTGAAGCTCGGTGATGTGGTGGTGGACACCGAAAAGGGTACGGCGGTGAAGAACAGCAGGGATCTGTTCCTCTCTGCGCTGGAATACCGCCTTCTGCTGTTTTTCATCAACAATCGGGGAATCGTGCTTACCCGTGAGAGGCTTCTTGACGCCATCTGGGATGTTGCCGGCGAGTATGTCAATGACAATACGCTGACGGTGTACATCAAGCGGCTGCGGGAGAAGATTGAGGATGACCCCACCGACCCGAAGATCATTCTGACGGTTCGGGGGACAGGATATAAGGTGGACGCATGATCAAACTGCTGAAAAACAAAGAGGTACGAAAGGCACTGCTGTGGCAGCTGCTGCTCTCCGCAGCCGCCTGCGCCGTCTGCTTTTTCTTCGACATTCGCGCCGGGCTGACAGCCGCAGGGCTTTCTCTGCTCCTTATGCTGATCTACTGCGTCAGTACATACAGGAGGTATCAAAGCATTGCCGCTTTGGCAGACGATATCGATCAGATCCTGCACGGCGATCATGCAATCGATTTTGACAGCTATTCGGAGGGTGAGCTGAGCATCCTACACAGTGAGATCTATAAGATGACCATACGCCTGCGTGAGCAGCAGCAAACGCTGACAAGGGAAAAGGCATATCTTTCCGATTCCATCGCGGACATCTCTCACCAGATCCGCACGCCCCTGACCTCTATCAATCTGCTGATTGGACTGCTGTCGGAGCCGAAGCTGACCGACGCGCGCAGGCAGCAGCTTATCCATGAGCTCTACGAGCTGCTCTCCCGCATCGACTGGCTGATCACCACACTTCTGAAGATCTCACGGCTGGACGCCGGCACGGTGCAGTTCAAGCAGGAGCAGGTCAGTCTGGAGGAGCTGCTCAAAAAGTCCTGTGTGACCCTGCTCATTCCCATGGAGTTGCGCGGGCAGGCGCTGCTCATCCATGCGGACGGTGCTTTCCGGGGAGATCTCTCATGGACGAGCGAGGCCATCGGCAATATTGTGAAGAACTGCATGGAACACACCCCCGAGGGCGGCAGGATCGAGATCGACGCAGCCGAAAACGCCCTGTATTCTGAAATTATAATTAAGGACAACGGCACGGGCATTTCTCCGGAGGATCTGCCGCATATCTTTGAGCGCTTCTATAAGGGCAAGGATTCCGACGGCAAAAGCTTTGGGATCGGGCTTGCGCTGTCGCGCATGATCATAACCGGTCAGGGTGGAACCGTAAAGGCAGAGAACCGCAAGCCCGCAGGAGCCATGTTCACCATCCGCTTTTATAAGGGAACCGTCTGACCGGCGGCTCCCTTTTTTCTGAAGTGACGAATCCGTCATCCGAAAGTCACCGCTGTGTCACCTTGACAAAATAGAATGGGGGTGTAAAAAACGAAAGGAGTATCCCGATATGGAGATTTTGAGAGTGGAAAACCTGACAAAGGTATATGGCAAGGGCGAGAACGAGGTGCGGGCACTGGACGGCGTTTCCTTTTCGGTGGAGAAGGGAGCGTTTGTCGCCGTGATCGGCCCCTCCGGCTCGGGCAAATCCACACTGCTTCACATCCTCGGCGGCGTAGACCGGCCTACAGGCGGCAAGGTATTTATGGACGGCAAGGATGTGTATGCGCAGAACGAGGAACAGCTTGCCATCTTCCGCCGCCGTCAGGTGGGACTGATCTATCAGTTTTACAATCTCATTCCGGTGCTCAATGTAACGGAAAACATCACTCTCCCTGTCCTGATGGACGGGCAGAAGGTCAATCAAAATCGACTGGCTGAGCTGATGACCACTCTGAAGCTTACCGGCCGGGAGAACCACCTGCCGAACCAACTCTCCGGCGGCCAGCAGCAGCGGGTGTCCATCGGTCGGGCTCTGATGAATGCGCCTGCGGTGGTGCTTGCCGACGAGCCCACCGGAAATCTTGACTCCAAAAGCAGCCGGGAGATCGTGGAACTGCTGAAGGTTTCCAACGAAAAATACGGGCAGACCCTTATTGTCATCACCCACGACGAGAGCATCGCACTGCAGGCGGATCGAATCCTTTCCATTGAGGACGGGAAAATCACCAGAGACGAGGTGATCCGCAGATGAATGTTTTCAACAAGGTAACCTTAGAGAGCCTGAAGAAAAACAGGACGAGAACCATCGTCACGATCATCGGCATTATGCTCTCGGCGGCGATGATCTGCGCGTCCACGACCCTTGTCTCCAGTATGCAGAATTTCGTGCTGCGTTGTGCGATCCACATCGACGGGGACTGGTACGGAGCGGTTTATGACGCCGCATACAAGGACTATGAGGACATCCGCGATTCCGACAGGGTTTCCTCCGCAGCCTACGCGCAGGTTCTGGGTTACGCGAAGATCGACAGTGCCAACGAGCGCAAGCCCTATCTGTATGTGCTTGGCGGCGATGTGGCGTCCGGATATTTTAAGACAATGCCGGTGCATCTCATTTTAGGTACGCTGCCGAAGGACTCCACGGAAATTATTCTGCCGGAGCACCTGACATCAAACGGCAAGGTGAATTATAAGCTCGGCGACACCGTCACGCTTGACGTGGGGGACAGGACACTTGACGGCCGGAGGCTGGGACAGGACACGCCCGTATACACCTATGACAGCGAAACGCAGGTGGAGATTATGAGCGGCGAAAGCCTCGAAAACACCGAACCAAGAACCTACACGGTGGTCGGTATCTATGAAAGACCTACCTTTGAGGACTATTCCGCGCCCGGGTACACAGCGCTTACGGCAGCGGATCCCAAATCCGCCGATCAGGCTCCGATTCATTGTTATTTCAAGCTGCACAAGCCCGCCGGGGTGTATGACTTCATGAAGGAAATGGGCTATACGCAAGAGTATCGCTATGCCTACAATACAAAGGTCCTGCTGTATTCCGGCACGGCTCCGTTCGATTCCTTCCTTACCGCGTTTTACAGTCTTGCCGCCATCATCATCGCGCTGATCGTGTTCGGCTCTGTATCGCTCATCTATAACGCATTCTCCATTTCTGTTTCGGAGCGGACAAGGCAATTCGGCCTGCTGTCCTCGGTGGGCGCCACCAGAAAGCAGCTTCGAAGAATGGTGCTGTTTGAGGCGCTGGCGGTCAGCATTGTCGGCATCCCACTGGGCATTCTGGTGGGTATCGGCGGTATCGGCATAACGCTCCTCCTGATCGGAGATAAATTTTTCTCCATTGTCCGTGTGGACATTCCCATGCGGCTCTGTGTTTCGTGGCAGGCTGTCGTCATTGCTGCGGTCATTGCACTTGTCACGGTTCTGATCTCGGCATGGATCCCCTCAAAAAGGGCAACCAGAGTTTCCGCCGTGGAGGCGATCCGCCAGAGCATGGACATCAAGGTAAGCGGCAGACCCGTTCGAACCTCGAAGCTCGCCTACAAGCTGTTCGGACTCCCCGGCGTCCTTGCCGGCAAGCACTATAAGCGCAACCGGAAAAAATACAGAACCACCGTCGTCAGCCTCTTTATGAGCATCGTCCTCTTTGTTTCTGCGGCGGCCTTCACCGACTACATGATGGAATCCGCCGAGGGAGGGCTGGCCTCCGATCAGTTCGACCTGATCTACGCGGCGGAGTCAGACGCTTCCTCCGCCATGACACCCGATGCGCTTCTGGAACTGCTTTTCTCCGAGCAGAATGTCACTGGCGGTACCTATACCAAGAAGCAGTTTTTGCAGGGCGATATCTCCCGCGAATATGTCACGGCAATGTTTGCCGACCGTTTTGCCGACTTCGGCATGGAGCGTGAGGACGCAGCGCCGAAGAATCTCAGCATCTCCGGTTATCTGTACTTCGTTGCGGACGCCGAGTTCAACAGGTTACTGGAAAAGTACAACCTGAAGGAAGCGGATTACCATGACCGGGACAACCCCCTGGGCATTGCCCTGGATCGCAATATTGAGCTTGACCGCCGGCTTGAGAAGTATGTCACGCTGGACACGCTCAAGGGCGATGGGTGCGTGATCGAGGGTCTTTACTATGTAGAGATCGACGGATATTACAGAAAAGACAGCCGGATCGATGAGAACGGCAATAAGGTCGTCCTCTATCAAAACAGAGACAACGAGAACGACATCATCGAGCTGCCCTATGAGGAATCCTTTGCAAAATACACGCTGCGGTCCGAAAAAACCATTGAGGAGGCTCCGTTCTTTGTCAGCCGCAGCACGCCGGTGGCCATCAATATGATCTATCCGTACAGCATGCTGGAGAGCGTGGTTCCCGAGGCGGCGCTGAATCAATTCCGTAATACAGAGTATTTCCTTACCTCGAGCAATCACACCGCGAGCTTTGAAAATCTGGCGCCCGTGCTGACGGAAAACGGTCTCAGCAGCCGGCAGCTTTTCGACTACGCCGCAAACGCCGAGACAGACCGGAATGTCGTAACCATTATCCGTGTATTTGCCTACGGCTTTATCGTGCTGATCTCCCTGATTGCCGCGGCCAATGTGTTCAATACGATCTCCACGAATATCAGCCTGCGCCGCCGGGAGTTTGCCATGCTGAAATCGGTGGGCATGACGCAGAAGGGCTTTCGCAGGATGATGAACTATGAGTGCCTGCTGTACGGCTCCAAGGCACTGCTTCTCGGTTTGCCGGTGTCCTGCGGCATTACATATCTCATCTACCGTGCGGTCACAACGGCCTATGAAACCTCCTTCCATCTGCCGTGGGCGGCCATCGGCATCGCCGTACTGAGCGTGTTTCTGGTCGTATTCGCCACCATGATGTATTCAATGAGCAAGGTAAAAAAGGACAATCCCATCGACGCCTTGAAAAACGAAAATCTGTAAGGAGGAAAAGAAAATGTACAACAATGAAGCAACCGCACATAGGAAACTCAACTTGAAATCCCTGCTGATCTGCTGGGGGATCATTCTCGGCGGATACCTTTTGATCCGTATGGTCTTTCTTGTATTCGGGCTGCAGCTGCACCTGACCGCTCAGGGCATCTGCCTTGCGCTGCTGCCATACTGCTTTGGGGCACTGTATCTGTGGAAGTGTTGCAAGAAGCAAAAACCGTGGTTTTATTTACTCGGACTCCTGCTTCCTGCCGTTGCCGAGAAGCTGACATTGTATTTCCTCGGCGCGTATCTGTGCGGGATCAGTCCGTTCCGTGTCACGGCGGTCATGGAGGCAATTGGAACGATTGAGCCGTATGCGGTGCTCTTTACCCGGATGCCCATGCGGTACGCGGTCAACCTGCTGTTCTTTAACTGGATATACATTCTTTGCAGCATCGCCTTCTCTGCACTCTGCTTTTTGGGCTTGTCCCTCTTTCAAAAGCGGGTGGAGAATGAACCATAAGCAAGATAGGGCTGCATCTCCGGAACCATCTCCGCCCAATAGCAGCACCTCTTTCTCACGACTCCTTCAGCCAGCGGGAAAACTCCTCCGGCGAGATCACGCCGCCATCGCAGTCCTCTTTCTTCCTTCTGGCTTCCTCGCTCCAGGCGTAGAACGCGCTCTTGGTCAGCTTGCCTGCGTTGATGCGGGCGAAACGCTTTTTGTACTCCCTGCGGTATTCTTTGAACACCTCGTCGCCCTGCTTGCGCTGCGTCCATGTGTTGATGGCCCCCATCTCCCGGCAGGTGCGGCCCTTGCTGTCGCAGATCCGGCCGCAGTACTCCATGCTGGCCTTGCCCGTTACGGCGAAGTAGCGCAGGCAGTTCTTGCACACACGCATCCTCACCTCCCGCTTCACGCACTCCCGCACATGGAAATCGATGAGGTCGTAGATGTCCTTGGGATAGAGTACCTCGGCAAAGATCTTGCAGTCGATGACCTCAAAGCTCATGGACTGGGGCTGGAACTGGAAGGTGTTCAGCGTGTCGCCGCCCTCGGTGTTGTAGTAGTCCACCATCTTCTCGGATACGGGTTTCTTTTCCCCGTCCATGTTCAGCACCTGCGCGATCAGCCCCTTGATCTGCTTCTGCATGGTGTCGATGCTGCTGCAGAGATGGGAAATCTTCTTGTGGGGCAGCAAGTCCTGAAAATCTCCGGGTGCGGTGCTCTCCACCATTTTCAGACGCTCCAGCCAGTCCAGCCGCAGCAGCTCAAAGCAGATATGCCGGGATGCCAGTTCCTTCAAACCAGCCGCTACGATTTGCAACTCACTATAGTCCCTGGACTGATAAAAAGACATCAACGCCCTGTCCATCTTCTTGGTGATGGGCTCCAGCTCCCAGATATCCATATACAGCAGACTCATCAGACTTTCCGGAAACGGAAAGTCTTTTTTTATGGTCTGCTCTCTATCCGTCACATCGGTGTACTCGTAGTACTCCCTGCCGCCGTCGATGTAGGTTTTGAAAATATAGTTTTGCATAATGGACTCTCCTTAAAACGGGATTAGACTGATGAAATGTATAGTGTTCAATAAGACTTGACAACGGGGTATTGACATGTTATAGTATGTCCAGAAGTAGACGCAGGAAACAGGTTTTATGAAATAAGTCTAATCTATTAAGGCAGATATGTCAACCGTTATTTTCGGAACCTTGAAAAGTTGATCCCTGCCGCCGCAGCCCGGATGCTCCGGGCGAAGTGTCGCCACGAGCCCGCAAAGGGGGAGCGCACCAACGGAGCGAGAGTGCGGCATACAGCAGAGAAAAAACATAGGGGGTGAGATCGAAAAGGTCTGCATTACCGTCAAAAACTGAATACGCTCTACCAACAAAGCTGCAAGGAGGACACGATTTGAAGAAAAGCATTTATACCAGCTATGATGAACTGCCCCTGCTGCTGAGTGTGAAGCAGCTGGTGGATCTCATGGGAGTCTCGGACTCCAGCATCTACGAACTCATTCAGGAAGATGACTTTCCCTCTCTGCGGATCGGCAAACGCATCGTCGTTCCGAAGGAGGAACTGCGGAAATGGATCACCGCGCATACGAAAGGGGCGTCGGAATGCTGAATACGCCCTATGTGAAGAAGGACACGATCAAAAATTATTTTCCCCTCCCCAACGCCATTTTTGATCTGGGACTGCACCACATGGAGATCAACATCTACGCCTATCTGCTCCGCATTGAGGATCGACGAACCTACCAGTGCCTTGTCAGCTATCCCACCATCGCAAGGAAGCTGGGTATCTCGGTCAACACCGTGGCAAAGTATGTTGCCGCACTGGAGGAGCACGGTCTCATTCGAACAGAGCGCACGGAGATCATCACCAGGGACGGTCTCAAGCGCAACGGCTGTCTCAGGTACACCATCCTGCCGATCAAGAATGCCCTCGCCCTCTGCTATGAACGTCAGCTGGAAAAAGCGGGACAAGCCATGGAACGGCAGCGGACACAGGCAAGAGCCGAACAGCTGGGCACTGCGTTCACTCCGGCAGCGGGAGAGCAGAGCGCGTAAAACGGCAAAGTATGCCCTCCTGACTCGTGGCCGCGCAGGGTTTCGGGAGCACGCGGCCCACGCCGAGGGTAGTGATACCACCCCCGTCTCACTGATGCGGAATTTGCTGCCTTTTTGACACAGGCGCAAAGGGAGAACAGAGCGCATGGGTTCACCGCTTTCCCCCGGGCTATGGCGAGTTCCGCTGAAACCCACCCGTTCGATAAAAGCACAAGATAAAGAGAGGTGGTCGCAAAGCGACCCCTCTCGCCCACAAAGCCCCGCAGTGCGGGGCTTTCCGAGGATACCGCTCCGAGGTCGGTTTGGGACTTCTTGCGGGTCTTAGGTGGTCGAAAAGACGAAAAATCCAGACGCCGTGCGGGTTTGCGCGGTGTCACACCAGAAAAAGGAGAAAACAATATGGAACACGAAAACAAGACGCGGATCCCCGTTTGGCTCAGACCCTCGACGATCCGCCGCATGGACGGTTGGCTGGAGGAGGCCAACTGTAAAAGCCGCAGCGAGTTCATCGAGAAGTCGCTGCACTTCTACATGGGCTATTTGGGAACGGAGGACACCTCCGAGTATCTCTCGGACGCACTGGTGGCGACGCTGCGCGGGATCGTGGCGGACAGCACCAACCGCACCAACTGCCTCCTGTTCAAGTGCGCGGTGGAGCAGGGCATTATGGCTCACACCATCGCCGCGCACTTCGGCGACGCTATGGAGGACCGCCGCGCCCTGCGCGGCTATGTGACGGACGAGGTCAAGCGCACCAACGGGCAGATCAGGTTTGAGGATGCCCAGGACATCCAGCGGATGCTGCCGGATTTTGATTAGGCCCGAAGTAAAGCCGAACCGCGGGAGAGGATGGCGTGGTCGGATTGTTGCTTTCGTAGAACTTGCGCCGGTGCCGGGGATTCCACTCGCTTTCTCTCCGCGTCTTCGGTATTGTGTGTTTACAGAATAACCCTCAGGCCACGCAGGAGCTGCTGCGCCTAATCAAAGAAAAAGCTTCGGAGGTGAAACCACATGGCAAAACGAAGACCGTCCGGCGACGGCATGGTACGAAAGAGGGAGGATGGCCGCTGGGAGGGCCGCATCGTAGTGGGGCACAAGGACAACGGTGACTCCATCTTCCACTATGTGTCTGCAAAGACGCAGAAGGCTCTGCTGGAAAAGCTGCACCAGAACATCGAGTGCTACCGCGATGTGGAGCTGACCGAGGACAGCCGCATGACACTGGGCCAGTGGCTGGCTCGTTGGCTCACAGAGTACAAGGCGGGTACGGTGCGGCCCGGTACCCTCGAGGGCTACCGCCGCTACATCGAATACTACATCGAGCCGCAGCTGGGCGACAAGCAGATCTCCCTCATCTCCCAGCAGGACATCCAGCGGATGTACCGCCGCCTGAAAACGGAAGGGCGCATCCGTGAGCATCCCGAAATGGGACATCAGCTTTCGGACTCCATGGTACGCCACATCCATTCCACACTCCACGCCGCGCTGAAGGACGCGGTGCAGGCGCATGTCATTCCCAAGAATCCCACCGAGGGGACAACGGCTCCCAAACCCAACTACAAACCCAAGCGCATCCTTACCCGTGCGGAGCTGGACGCCTTCCTCGCGGTGGTGGAGCAGGACGAGGTGTGGCGGGACTTCTTCCAAACGGAGCTAATGACCGGCCTGCGCCGCGGCGAGATCTGCGGTCTGCAATGGAGCGACTTCGATGGGGAGGCCGGTACGCTGAAAGTATGCCGCACCCTCCACAGCCAGCGGAAGGGTGAGTACACCGTCGGTGAGACGAAGACCAATCAGGGCATGCGCACCATCATCCTGCCGCACAGCGTGACTGAAATCCTGCGGCGGCGAAAAGCGGATGCCATCAGCCAA
>ENA-ORPF01002929-ORPF01002929.1-human-gut-metagenome-genome-assembly--contig:-NODE-2929-length-10824-cov-4.950135_pt1 | contig 10824 bp, 10 predicted proteins | sample MGYA00242140_ERZ509070 | MGnify/ENA primary metagenome ERZ509070 (study PRJEB26280, sample SAMEA2338713) | human gut metagenome | biome: human gut; feature: human-associated habitat; material: faeces... | reverse complement strand
AAGCCGCCCCGACAACCACAGCGACAGATTCCCTCCACGATATTTCCCTCGACACCTCCCAGAAACCGTTTTGCACACCCCCTGTAGGGGCGGATAGAATCCGCCCGCAGCGCAAAGCGCCCCCTCAGGGTGCTTGTCGACCCCTACCGGTGCTTTTTCTTTTTCAGCGGCAATAAACGGTAACAGTTCAACTCTGGGGATCCGATTTCTGCATGAACTCCAGATAAAGATTATATAGCACCGCACAGACCGGAACGCTGAAAAGCATCCCCAAGACCCCAAACGCCCCGCCGCCAATCGTGACGGCCACCAGCACAAGCAGCCCGGGAAGGCCGACAGATTTTCCAACGACTTTGGGATAAATCAGGTTGCCCTCTACCTGTTGCAGAATCAGCAGATAAAGAACGAACCACACCGCTTTTATGGGGTCAGCCAACAGAATCAGAAATGCGCCAAGGCCGCCGCCAAGCCATGCGCCGAAAATCGGCACTAACGCGGTAACGGCAACAAATGCAGACACGGCACCGGCATAGGGAATCCTCAGAATCAGCATTCCAAAGAAGCAAAGGACTCCAATAATAACAGCCTCGGTAAGCTGTCCGCTGACAAAGTTGGTAAAGGTTTGATTCGTCAGCGAAGCAATGCTCAGAAGTCGCTTTGCCCTTGTTTGCGGAAGCACCGTTGTAATCAGCTTTTTTAAGTGGGCTGCAACCACTTCTTTTTTTGCCAGCAGATACAACGCAAAAACGAACGCCAAAAACACATCAACCAAGCCGGAAAGGATGGAGGTAGCCGCGCCCCATGTTACCGTAATGATTCCGCTGCCTTCGTCGTTGATAAAGGTCGTAATTTTCTCAATCAGCATATCGGAGTCGATTGCATATTCCGGCAAAACGATGTTGTACTTTGCTGCAAAGTGAACAGTATCTGCCCACCAGCACCCAATTTCATCAACATAAAACGGAATGTTCTGAATAAACTCGTCGCCGGATTCCCGCAGACTCGGAATCATCATAAACGCCACGGCAAACAAAATTCCAACCATCAGAACCGCGCTTATGGTGAGGCAAACAGGTCTTGCCATCTTTGCAGGGGCTTTTTTGCACACTCTGTTCCAGCAGCGTTCAAGTGGGTTAAGGATAACATTGATTAGAAACGCGATACCCCCGCCAATCAGAAACGGTGAGAACAGCGAGAGCACTTTCCTGAGAAATTCCATTACAGCATCGAGGTTCATGAAAGCCCAAGCGAACAGAATCATCATCAGCAATGCGCGAATGGTGTATTGGATAATGTTTTTGTTGAGCCGTCCGTTCTCCGGCGGTGCAGCAATATCGTGCCGATTGGTGTCAGTACCCTGTGTTTTTTTCGCCATGTCCCCTCCGCGCTGTTATTGCGCACATTCTAAAGTGGAGTCACATTGCTTGACGGTGATGGATTTTGCTCTGTGCGCGCTCACCTCGGAAACCGTAACCTCCAGGTGCTGCACACGAAAAGAATCCCCCTTGACCGGAACCCTGTTCAGCTGCTCCATGACCCAGCCGCCAACGGAAACACTGTCCGATTCCAGCTTGACGTCAAAGAATTCCATAAAATCCTCCAAGCTGACGGAGCAGTCCACGCGGTAGGTATTCTCGTCCAGCTTTTCAAAATCTTCTTCCACTTCGTCGTGTTCGTCCCAAATTTCACCAACCAGTTCTTCCAGAATATCCTCCATCGTAACAATACCGAGCGTCCCGCCAAAATCATCTACAACAACGGCAATGTGAGCCTTCTGATGCTGGAGTGTTTTCAAAATATCCCGGATTTTTGTATGCTGATAGACGAACACCGGTTCCGTCATAATCTCGGAAATGGGCTGATCCGTCATCTTGCCGTTGATATAGAAGTCCTTCTGATGAAGAACGCCGATAACCTGGTCAATGGTATCCTGATAGACAAGCAGACGGGAAAAGCGGGACTGCGTAAAGGCTCTGGCAATTTCCTCATGGCTCTCGTTGACATTTACGGCCTCCAACTCAATCCGGTGCGTCAGGATTTCAGCCGCAGTCAGTTCACGGAACTCCAAAGCATTTCGCAGAAGTTCGCCCTCATTTTTGTCAATGCTGCCGTCCTGCTCCACGTCCTCCATAAAAAGGAGCAGTTCCTCGTGGGACATTTTTTCGCTGTCATCCGTTTTGAAGAAGCGGGAAACAAACTTTTTCCACTTGGAAAAGAGAAAGTTCAACGGTGTCAGAACCCAAATCCAGAGGCGGATAAACGGCGCGCTGAACAAAGCAAAGCGTTCAGGGGCATCCTTTGCAATGCTCTTAGGCGTAATCTCACCAAAAATCAGAACAACGATTGTTACAACGGCCGTAGAAACCGTCGCACCAATATCGCCGTAAATGTCAACGAACAGAAGCGTGCCGATGGACGCTACCATGATATTCACAATATTGTTGCCAATCAGGATGGTGGAAATCAGCTTGTCATAGTTTTCAGACAGTCTGAGCGCCAGTGCTGCCCGCTTGTTTCCGTTGTCTGCCAACATCTTGAGGCGGGTCTTATTCAGGGACGAGAACGCCGTTTCCGTGGCGCTGAAATAGGCGGACATGGCAACGCAGATCACCATTGCGAAAATATTTCCAAAATAATTCATTTCAATCTCCTTTATGTTCTGTTCATACAATCATTTCATGCAAAAAAGGCATACCTATACCCGATACCGAAGCAAAGGGCGTAGATATGCCATATACGAACAGACCATATAAGCGCGGATGCCGTTGTCATCGCTACTGTCATTTTCCACGGACTTCATTCCTCCTACTTTTACCTTGTACATTGCAGCATTTCTCTGGTGCAGATTTGGTAAAAAAACCGACTCCAGGTAATAATCATCCTGCCTAAAAAAGGCAGTTGAAAAAACGATGCAATACAGCCGAGAATGTCAGATGTGAAACAAGCAGCTCTCGTCACGCTATATTGCACTGTTTGCGGCAATCATAGCATAATCGAAGAAAAAACGCAACACCTTCTCAACCATCGTTTTCCCAAATTTTCGGACGAAAAGTGTATCACGGCATATCTGTGGGGCAAAAAGGCAGCAGATAAACGCTATAATTCATCCAGGAAATCGTATTACGATTGGCAATCGTTATTCGCAGAGCTGGTTTTCTTCCTGTTGCGGAAATATTTATGCTCTCGAAAGCTTCCGTTTCTGACTGGACTGCTGCAAAATGATGTTTCTGAATCCGCCAACAGCCGGAAATGCATATGGTCATCCGGTATTCCTCCGCTTTTGGAACTTTCGTCTATTCTCTGTCAGCTTTTGCGGATTTAATCATAGCTTCCCTGATGGCTGGACAGAAAATGCGCAGCCAATGATTTCATTATTTGTGCGCCGCATCCGTCACAATATCCATTTTAAAACTTGACGACGACAATTCCTTTTTCCATCTGGATACTGCCCTTTGCCGGAAACGCCGGCATTGCCCCAATAAAATCTTCCCCCAAAGTTTCACGGGCAACAGATTCCTTTACAAGATTGATACGCACTTTCATCATCACAGCAATGTAGGACTTGTAGGTTCCCTCATAGGTAATTGCCGAAGCATCATTCATTCCAACCAGCCTTGAAAGCTCTGCAAAGGCCTCGTTTGTCTGTAGATATTCCGCTGGAGTGCCGATGAATGCCACCGGTGTAATGCCGGGTTCATAGCCCTCTAAGTCCTCCACCTTGTCCACAATACGGGTCATCACAGAAAGAGTTGCTTCCTGCTCAGTGGTCTTTTTGACATAAAAGGCATTGGCGCTTTGAATATTAAGAAAAATCAAGCAGCACAGCAGCACCGCCGTCAGTCGTTCCAGATGTTTTGCCCATTTTCTTTCTGCAACCGCCGCAAATCTGATAGCAACAACGTAAATAAACACATAGCTCAACCAGCAGGCATAAATCATCAGCACATGAACCGAGGAGTTTAACAGTCTAGCCCCATCCATCGCAAAGGGCAGCAGAAGTGAAAATACAAATGCGGAGATGATTGTGACAACGGAGGCTTTTTTCCTATGCACATCTGCCACCAGTCCAAAGAAGCAAACAACGCCCAACAGGCACAATGCCATATTGATAAGCCACGAAACCAGGTGGGGATGGGTATAGCCAGACGCTGCCCCAAAGGCAACGATAAACTGGCATAAGCAATCCTTCACCCGCGAGAGGAAGGGTTCTGTATTTGTCCAGGCATTGGACACGCTGTTATAGTTGTTCTCAATCAAGGAAATGCCCGTCAGACGTGCAGACAGCTTTAATCCCCCATAGTAGAGGATGGCTCCAATTCCGGCGGAACCCGCTGCCAGGAAATCCGCTGTCCACAGTTTTTTGAAGGACAGCTTTGGTTCCTCCAGGCATTTCAAAATGGAAAGCAGCAGCACCATGGTAATATAGACAAAGAGAAATGCCTGATACAGTGCCATCGAAGCCGCCAAGCAGCAGCCGATGACAATCTCATAACCCACAACGGTACGCTTCGTCAGCCCTTCTATCCGCTCCGTGTACTGCTGCCAGATATACGATCCCAGCATCGCAAGCGTCAGTGCGAGCATATTACTGGCTAAATCCTGCGCATATGTGGCAGTCAGGGCAATTACCGTGTAGTTTGTAGTCAATATGCCACAGGCAAGGGCAATATGCGTCTTTTTGCTCAGATGGAGCATTTCCGTGGCAAGATACGCAGCGAAGGAAAGCCAAGCCAGCGCCACAATGCCATCAATCCAGGGAAAGCTTGTAAAATACCCGAAAACCATGTCATAAACCGGTTTCAGGTAACGACCCAATTGGATTTTCCAATTCCAATTTGCCGGGTTGGAAATCATCTCTGTCAGGGAATCATGGGATGGCTGAAAATTTAGGAAAGCGTAACCATGCGCCAAAAATCCAAAAAATAGGTATACAGAAAGCTGTTTTTCAGGGTCTCTCGATTGACGCGCTCCATGCTCGCGCACACTCCTTTAGTATGCTGAACTATCTGACAGTATTAGTCCAAGATATAGTCACCGGTGCAGCTTTTTCCTGCGTAGACGAAGGAACACCAGCCTCAAAAAGATGCGCAATGCGGGAGTAATCCAGTTCCAGCTCTTCCGGCAAACTGTGACGGTTTTTAGCATCCCAACAGGGATGGTGGCTGGTGAACATGACGCGTTTACCGCCCTGCGCCTTTTTGGTGTCATTCTGGGTGGTTACCACAAATGTACGATAGTTGCAGAACAGGAGCAAATCGCACCATTCTTTCAGAAGGGGGGCCACTTGCTTGGAAAGCTTCATCTCCCAGCGGTCGTAGGCTCCCATTTCATCCGGCTGCTCAAATTTGCGCATTTTGGCATGAGCAGTGATAACAACGTGCATACCTGCGCTGATGACAGCATCAAAGGCACCCAGGAGCCGTGAATACTCCTCTGCCAGATAGGTGTAGCCTTTACCGTAGCCAAAATCCTCGATTCCGGGCTTTTTATACTTATTACAAATGCCGGTAATGCACAGCTGCTCTGCCCAGTCAGCAGTATCCAGAATGAGGGTTTTGCAGAGAGTAGGGTCAGCCGCCACTTCATTCACAATGGAAATGAGTTCTTCAAAGGATTGGGGCTTCTCAATACGTCGGACATCCAGCTGTGCGGTACCTCCCTCGGTATCAATGAACAACGGATTGGGAAATTGTGCGGCGAGAGTGGATTTTCCAATACCCTCGGAACCGTAGATAACTACCTTCTGGGGGCGGATCACCTTACCGCTCGAAATCTTCATTGGTAATTCCTCCTTATCGCAGACTACAGGAATAATCCTGTACCAGAGCTACACCGGGAATTTCCGCGCCGGTGGCAAGCAGTTTCTTGACTTCTGTCTTGCTGATTTCGGGAGCGGGAACCTTGTAACACTGGGGATGACCGTTCTCAATCAGCCAGGAAATCGCGCTGGCATCATCACTGACATCCACCTTGGTGGTTTTGCGGTAACAGACAGTGGCAACGCCGCAGTCGGTCTTTTCACCATGGCACTCACGATCCAGAATGGACATGAGCCGCTCATCCTTCCGCTCCAGCATGGCTCGGCGCTCTTTGAGGCGTCTTTCCTCCTCTTTTAAGGAAGCCGCTTGAGCACGGGTATTCAGTACCAACTTTGCCAGATACTCCAAGATTCGGTTCCGCTCCAACTGTAGGTCTTCCAGTTGTGCCATCAAAGCCTCATCTGCAAGTACTTCACCGGTATCCGGGTCGACCAGCTGCTCGAAGATGTCCTCAATTGCCTGGTTTACTTCGTAGAGCTTCATACCATGGCACCTCCATCTGAGATATCGGTGATTGATACCGTAGATACGCTGTTTCCGGGGATCAGTACCATCACCTTTTGCTCATTTCCCAGCAGGCGGCTAATCAGTTTCTCTCTTACCGTAATGGTTTTGCAACTGACCAAGCCACCAGTCTTCGGCTCCCTGGAAACACTGATTTTTAGATTGTGTTTCATGTAATGCATCCTTTCCGAAGATCGAGTTAAATCAGTGCTCTTCACTGGTAGGCCATGGGGAAGGAGAAAGTTAACCCCTCTCTGGTAGATTTTTTTGAAGCTGGCAGAAAATCCGTTGCAGCCGATTATGTATGACGGTTTTGCTTACTCCCAGCTCCCGCGCAATATCTGCCGGATGCTCACCCTGAAAATAAATTCTCCCAATCAGTTCCTTCTGCTGGGGGCTGAGTTTTCGATGGCTTGATACAAGTTCCTCTTACCCTCTGCATCAGCAACGGCCTCAAATACATCCATATCGGAGGGAAGAAGGCCATCGTCCAGATTCAGGGCATCCAGAGAACAATGTCGACGGGTCTCTCTGTGGTTGTCGTTGTACTCCTCCCTGTCTAAATCCAGGACGATAGTGGCCCACTTTTCTTCGACCTCAATTTCAACGGATTCATTGGCAAATTCGTACTTGATTTTCATGTTGTGTCCTTTCCGCCGGGGAGCGGGTCAAGCGGAGGGACACAAAAAGGGCCGATGTGCTAGCACATACCGACCCTGATACCTGAAAAAAGGCATAACAAGTAACGGTGGGTGCATTTGAGTTAAAAATTGGTCATTGACCAATACCGACTCTCTATGCATCCCGCCTCCCTAATGCGCATCTCAGGCTATGAGATTTTTTTATTGTGGGAATAAATAAAAAAGCCGCCGACAAAGATAGCTCTCACCCCACGGGGGGAGAAACCATCTTGTCAGCGGCCTCTGATGACTACTGCTGTTGCTGACCTGGAACAGGACTTAATGCGAACGGTTTCGCGGCCTGCCCGTCGTTGCAACATTTTACAAGCATTCTGGTATGTGACCTGGAGCAGGGATTACGTCCGATGCAACCTGTCCGTCGGCATAACAGTATTGAAATATTTACTTACTGCAGATTTAGGAACACTGAAGGGCATCCCCTTTTAGTGTTTTCATAATAACCATCCTTTTTGTAGTTGCTTCAACCGTGGCCACAGTTGCTCAGAACTAGTCTATTGGAATTAGAAACTAGTTCATATAGAACTAGAATAAACGATAAGCTGTGTCGAAATCTGTCATATCATGGGAGAAAAACAAAAAAGAAGGGGCTGTTAAATAACCCCAAAAGGAAATCGCAGACTCTTTCCCCAACTGGAAAGAGCCTGCTTTTTCTTACCCATCAAGGCTGTGGATAACTTTTCTGCAAAAAATGTGTACACCAACCACAGCCGGAGAAAAATGGCTTTTCTTCGGCAGACTTTGGGGATGATTCAGCCAGCAGCTTTCGTTGTTTTTGCCTTTGCCAGTCGGCTCAAATGATATTTATGCAGGTTAAAACCACAGCTTATCAGGGCAATCTCCAAAATTACTTTGTTTATGCCCCTTCTTCGGAACCGTTCGTATCCTCGGTTTGCCTTTATTTCGCCGTAAGTCCCTTCGGATTGTATGGAGCGGTTCATTCGGAGCAGCGCACCATGAATGCCGTTCAGGTTGTCGAGAACCTCCTTGTGGAAGGAAGTCAGTTCATAGTTCAGCCGAATGATCCGGTCAAATCTGCTTTTGTGACATTTAGATCGATGTGGGCAGCCGCTGCAATCCTCGCACTGGTGAAGCTCTACGGTTCTCCCGTATTGGTTGCCCTTTACCGGTTCTGTCCGTAGGAAAAGAAATTCTTTGCCGTTTGGACAAACCAGCCGCCCTGCTTCATTTACTCGGAAATTCACCGCACGGTATGGATCGTCACGGTACTTCTTGTCCTTGGTTTCCTTTTCGTACATGGGGAACTTCATGTATTTTTCCATTCCATGCTCTTGGCAGTACAGATAATTATTCAGATTGCCATAACCTGCGTCTGCCACAGGATACTTTGGATATTTGTGGTATCTTCTCTTAAATTCTTCTATTAACGGTTGAAAACAGTCGGAATCTGAGGCATATTGGTAGACCCCGTAAACAGCGATATATCCGTCGCAGATACCCATTTGCACATTGTAGGCCGGGAGAAGCTGGTCATTGCCCATATAATCCTTTTTTACTCGCATAAAAGTTGCGTCGTGGTCGGTTTTGGAGTAGCTGTTGCGCTTGTCTCCGCAGATATCCACCTTCTCCCGGTATTCTTTCAGCTTCTTGCGGCTATGCTCTATCCGCTCATACAGGCGCTGGACTGATGTCTTCCGCCGACCTGACCCGTGGACAAATTCATCCTGGTTCATGCCTGTGACTTTTAGAAATTCTTCCAACATCTCAGCCAGGTATTCTACGGTGTATTCCTCCCGAACACCCAGTTTCAATCCAAGGTATTGTAAAACCGTTTCGTTTGCTTCCTGGAATGTTTTCGTAATCTTCTCAAATTCCTTAGAAACGCTTGTTATACAGCTCTTTTTCCACACCCAGCTGTATTTGTTGGCGTTTGCTTCTATCTTGGTCCCGTCAATATAAACATGGTCTATATCCACGTGTTCCCGGTCAAAAATATAGTTGTTAATCTCCTGTACGATTTCTTCCAGCGAGCAGCTCAGTTCCTGGTTGATGAAGTCGCACAGTGTGGCATAGCTGGGAGCTTTCATCTCATCCCGCAGCCAGATGAACCGAATATCCACTTTGCACAGCTTTTCTATCTCTCTTAAAGAGGGGTAGCCCTGCTCCATAAATGCAAACAGCAACACTTTCAAAAGTTTTTCGCGCTCATATCTTGGACGACCTGTGGCCTTGTAGCCCTTCTCTACAAAGTATTTTTTCAGATCAATATGGGACACCACTTCATTGAAAGCATACACTGCATCATTTATTTCAATAATATTTTCCAAATCCACTGGCAATTTCAGTTGGATTGGTGTATAATTCATATATGTAGTTTTCATTTTGGGTGGTACTTTAATGATACTACAAAACGGCTGCAACCTCAACTGGTTGCAGCCGTTTCTTTTTCACTTTTTTAGCCAGTGCCGAGAGGTACTGACTGCTGCGTTAATGATGGGACTTTTCTAACAGCCCCCGTTTATTATTGTGCCATATCCGCCTTTTGGGCTTCCAAGCCCTCTGCCACAGACAGGGGACGGAGCACGCAATAGGCATCGAACCGGGTATCATTGGTATCGCAGAGGAACACCAGCCGCGCCTCCGGGTTCTCGAAGGTGACCTGGCTTGCCTTGGCGGCCACCTCTCCGGCCTGAACGCCGCTGAGGTACAATCTTGTGCGTCCGTCGGGCAGGGGGAAGGACGTGGTTGTGCCCACAAAGGACAGCACGAAATTATCCGCGCCGCAGTTTGCCAATAAGGTGGTGGCGGCGGAGGTAATGGCCTCCTCCATGCTGCCGTTAAAGATATACTTGTCTGTTTCCGCCGGGAATCGGAAATTATCCAGCACCACCTCGGAGAAGCCCAGGCTGTGGACTTCATTGACGATGGAGGTAATCCAACCCAGGGTGTTGGCGCTGGTAGGATCCATCCAGTAGCAGCCGCCGCTGTCCGCCCACAAACCTGCCCGGCTCTTCATATAAAGGCCGCTGGTCACGTTCCGGTTGCCGAAATCGTAATCCCGGAAGGCGGAAATCTTTGCAATCATATAAAAGCCTTTGGAGCGGACATACTGAATCAATTCATCCACCGCCGTGGTGTTTACACTGGCCGAGCTGACCGCACCGGTAAGGCCGGAGGTGTAATAGAAGGAGCCGTAGCCGCCTTTCAGCTCAATCATAATGGCAGTGCCTGCCTTCAGGCGGTTCAAATCCGTTTTGATTTCCTCAAAATTTCCCTGCTTCAGCACGTCATAATCGATGTAATAGCCATTGACGGATGAAAGTTCCTGGCTCAGCTCCACGGCATCGGAACCTTCGTTATAGTAAATGGACACATTTTCGTCCGCCTTGGGCTGCTGGGCAATCACTGCATTGTCCGGCAGGGGGCCGCGGGTAAAGTCCAGTGTAGCTCCGTCCCGGGTGTACACCACATAGCGGGCAACCCAGATATTCCAGCAAAAGCTGAACAGTGCCAGTGACATGCCCACAATCAGCAGCACCGTCAGAATGCGATGCAGGCTGCGCCGGGTTTTATAAGTCATTTTTTTCATGAATGCTCCTTATTTGCGCTGGCCGACCACACAGCGCCAGTCCTCCTTCGCCCGGATGGATGTCACCTGAATCCCGGCGGCAGTCAGGGCGGCGGTCACATCCGCCAGCCGGGTGTCCAGAATGCCGGAACAGATAAGCCTGGTGCCCTTTCCCATCAGCCGGGGCAGCACAGGTGCCAGGGCGACAATCACGTCGGCAACAATGTTCACCAGCACGATGTCCCAGTTCTCCCCTGTCAGCTGCTCCATCAGG
>ENA-ORPF01002925-ORPF01002925.1-human-gut-metagenome-genome-assembly--contig:-NODE-2925-length-10829-cov-14.950715_pt1 | contig 10829 bp, 10 predicted proteins | sample MGYA00242140_ERZ509070 | MGnify/ENA primary metagenome ERZ509070 (study PRJEB26280, sample SAMEA2338713) | human gut metagenome | biome: human gut; feature: human-associated habitat; material: faeces... | reverse complement strand
GATCCGGTAAGTGTCACCGGGTTCTCCCGTTACAGAGAAGCTTATTGAAAATATGTGGTCGATTTATAGGACACATATCGTGATAAGAGTAAGAGGTCATTTTGATGTGACAAATGAAGTGGTACCGCGGAAGTTATATAAGCTTTCGTCTTTGTGTAAAGATACATAGAGATCTTTATATGAAGACGAAAGCTTTTTTTATTTTATAGGATTAAGGTATTAAAAGGCCTGTAGACGTTCCCTATAAAGTAAAAAGTGCTCCAACAATGGTGTCACATCTGCAGATCTGTGTAAAAGCGTCACAGATCTGCATGCACTTTGCGTTACGCTTTAGAAATGGAGGAAAGAAATGAATGGATTAGTTATTGTTTTAATCAGCATTGTTGCATTAGGTGCCGGTTATCTGCTGTACGGAAGATGGCTTGCACGCAAATGGGGAATTGATGAGAATGCACAGACACCCGCTAAAAAGTTTGAGGATGGTCAGGACTTTGTCCCATCTTCAAAGTTTACTGTATTTTCGCATCAGTTTTCTTCAATCGCAGGTGCAGGCCCTGTCACCGGTGCCATTCAGGCAGCTGCATTCGGATGGGTTCCGGTGCTTCTGTGGGTTATCCTTGGCGGCATCTTCTTCGGTGCGGTAACTGACTTCGGCGCACTGTATGCCAGTGTCAAGAATGAAGGTAAGTCCATGGGACTTCTGATCGAGAAATACATCGGCAAGACCGGACGGAAGCTGTTCCTGCTGTTCTGCTGGCTGTTTACTTTAATTGTTATCGCAGCATTCGCTGATATGGTTGCAGGTACGTTCAATGCTTACACTGTAGCAGATGGTGTGACCTCCCTTTCCCCGGCGGCACAGACCAACGGCGCGGCAGGTTCCATCTCCCTGATGTTCATTGTATTTGCCATGGTATTTGGTGTCATTCAGAAGCATCTTCATCTGACCGGCTCCCTCGTCTTCCGGGGAAACATCCGGATTGATTAAAGAATCCAGAGAAATCGGCAGTACCTTTGCCAGTGCCTTCAAAATCAAAAAGGACGGATTCATCTGCCCTTTTTCAATCTTGGCAATCTGCTTGACAGATACATGGCTCATATCAGAAAGCTCCTGCTGTGTCAGGTCTTTTCTTTTTCGGGCTTCCCGCATTTTTTGCCCTAAAGCAGTTAAATCATCAATCGGCATAATCGTTCACCTCAAATATATTTTATCGTTCCGATTTGCACAAAGGAATAACCTTATTGTGCTTGATAACAGGACTGATTATGCTGATTCCTTTTTGATAACATGGTTGCTCCATGATTATGGCGTTTCCGGCTGCTAATTGGACTATGAGGATGAATTGCAGATTTCAGCTTTTAGTTCGTTGCCAAACGAGAATGATATAGAATGCGGTAGGGAGGCTATCAGTTTTATCCGCTCATCTATGAGCCGTTTTTATTCTCTGTGACATAAAAATTCATCTGGATATTCCGTTTTCGGTTCGCCATGCGTTGCCTCCATTCTTCATAAGGGTTTGGGATTATCCCAACAAGCATTTTTCATTTTCGGGCAAGGGACCTGAAAATCCGAAAAATCGCAAGCGGGTACTCGCTTGCTGTGCTTGCTATCGAAACCCTACTTTCTATTTCTCCCTCTACTAATACTACAATTTGAAGCGGAGATTTTGGCTGTTTCCATTTCAAATTATGCAAGAACCGCCTCTGTTCAATGTTGAATAGTTCTATGTTCACACACACACGCAGGCAATCACTCCCCGTAAAGATAGCAAAAGCAAAGTAATTGTCTATTTGGAGCGAAAATGCCTTTTTGGAGAAGAAACATACCGACATATCTGCTATACTGAAATGCGGTTAGCTGGTGCTAACACAAAAGCAAACAGGAGGACCAAATAATGAATAAACTACAAGGAAAAGACCTTATCAATGTTGGAATCTTCACTGCGATCTATTTTGTGGTGATGATGGCGATTGCCATGCTGGGATTTATCCCTATTTTTCTTCCGCTTCTGATCGTGCTGGTTCCGCTGATTGGCGGAATCGTAATGATGCTATATTATTCTAAAGTCCAGAAGTTTGGAATGGTATCGCTGACAGGACTGATCTGCGGTATTTTAATGTTGCTGACCGGCATGGGGTATTGGAGCATTATTACCGGTGCCGTGTTCGGTGTCCTGGCTGATCTTGTTTTGAAATCCGGCGATTATAAGAGTGCAAAAAAAGGAATCATATCGCATGGTGTTTTTTCTATGTGGATCATCGGAAACTACATCCCCATTGTTGCAACACGGGACAGCTACTATCAGCAGCTAATCAGCGGTTATGGACAAGAGTATGCAGATTCCATTATGAGCTATATCTCGGCATATACGCTCCCCCTTCTTTTGATTGCCGGGTTCGTTTGCGGCGTGATCGGCGGTGTGATCGGCCAGAAAATTTTCAAAAAGCACTTTAAGCGTGCGGGTATTGCATAATGCGCCGTGAATTGTTAGCAAGCAAAAAAAAGGAAACCGGCCTGTCGTTAGACCCTCGGACAAAGTTGGCATTGCTTATCACGATTGCCCTCTTTGTCTTGAGCGGCGGAGGTGGGGCTGCTTCTAAACAGTTTGCTCCTATTTTGGCTGCTGTTCCATTGATCCTACTGCTCACGGAAAAATCGTGGAAGGGATCGGTTATCTATTTTGTTTTATATGGCGGCAGCTATATATTGCAACTATGGGCGCTCCCCCACCTGTCCGGCCTTCCTAACTTTCTTGTTGTTGCAATCTGCGGTTTCTTTATGCGGTTTGTGCCAGGGATTATGATGGGATACATCACGGTCAGGACAACGACGGTCAGCGAGTTTGTTGCCTCCATGAAGAAGCTGCATTTACCGGAGCAGATCATCATTCCTATGTCCGTGATATTCCGATTTTTCCCTACGGTTGTAGAAGAATATAATGCCATAGGGGACGCTATGAAAATGAGAGGAATCCGTTTTGGCGGGGGCAAAGCCAGTGCAATGCTGGAATACAGGCTTGTCCCTGTCATCATGTGTTCCGTCAAGATCGGGGAAGAATTAAATGCGGCAGCCCTGACAAGAGGATTGGGCGGTCCGGTCAAGAGGACAAACATCTGCGAGATCGGCTTTCATGTGCAGGATGTTTTTTTCCTTCTGTTATGTGTGGTGGCTTTTGCAATTCCTATTGTCACAATGATTACAGGGAGGTAGATCTATGATCGAATGTAAAAAAGTTTCTTTTTCCTACCCTCCAAATGAAACTGACATTGGGGACAGGGAAGGACACGGAACATTAAGAAATATTGACCTGTCTATTAACGACGGGGATTTTGTACTGCTCTGCGGAACATCGGGCTGCGGTAAAACCACACTGACACGGCTGTTTAACGGACTGATTCCTCATTATTACGATGGAAAGCTGGAAGGCACTGTCATGCTTGATGGAGAAGATATGAGCGGGCTTTCCCTGTTTGATATATCAAAAAAAGTGGGTTCTGTTTTTCAGAATCCACGTTCTCAATTTTTTAATGTGGATACGACCAGCGAAATTGCCTTTGGATGTGAAAACCATGGATTGGAAGAAGCAGAAATCCGAAAGCGGGTAAAACTGGTCTCAGAGCAGTTGAACCTTACAAATCTACTGGATAGAAGTGTTTTCTCCCTTTCCGGTGGGGAAAAGCAAAAAATCGCCTGTGGATCTGCCGCCGCTATGGAACCGGATATATTTGTTTTGGACGAGCCATCTTCCAACCTTGACGCCTATTCCATCGCTGATTTTCGGAAACTGTTAAAAATATTGAAGTCACAGGGCAAAACAATTATTATTGCGGAGCACCGGCTCTACTATCTTTATGATCTGGCAGACAGGATCATATATTTAAGCGACGGGGAAATACAAGGGGATTATACTTTGCCGGAATTTCAGTTGATTCCGGCGGCGGAAAAAGCTAAAATGGGATTACGGCCTCTTGGCCTGGGTGAGTTTGCAGACATTGAGCCTGCCAGTCTACATTCAGGGCAGGGGATATGGAAACTGAACCACTTCCATTTCGCATACAAGAAACAGCCGGAAACGCTTTCTCTGGAAAATATAGAGCTTCCTGCCGGAAATGTAACGGCGGTCATCGGGCACAATGGAGCCGGAAAAACGACACTATCCCGTTGCTTATGCGGATTGGAAAAAAGATGTAAAGGTATCCTCGAAAAAGAAGGTACTTCCTATTCAAGCAAACAGCGGCTGAAGCTATGCTATATGGTCATGCAGGATGTAAATCATCAGCTTTTTACGGAGAGCGTTTTAGAGGAAGTCCTGTTAAGTATGCCGGGGAAAGATTCCGATGAATCGCCTGAAAATGTGGCAAAGGCAGAGGCTATCTTGACAGAAATGGATTTGCTCCCGTACAAAGCCTGCCATCCGATGGGGCTTTCGGGAGGGCAAAAACAACGTGTGGCGATTGCTTCTGCGATTGCCTCTGAACGTCCGGTTATACTATTTGACGAACCTACCAGCGGCCTTGATCTCTTTCACATGAGGCAGGTGGCCGATTCGGTCAAAGGACTTGCCGATTCAGGAAAAACCATTGTGATTGTGACCCATGATCCTGAATTTATACTCAGGTGCTGCAATTATGTGATCCATCTGGAAAACGGCAGATTGGAAGAAAACTATTTCCTCCAGGATACGGAAGGACGGGAACGGTTATTTAATTTCTTTATGATGGAAGGAGGCGGCGGAAATCAAACTGTTTGATGGTAAAATAAACTGCGGCTCAAATGTTAAAAATGTCATTGAAACTGAGGATTGCGTTGTCCTGCAGCTTTTTGACGAGAGCGGCGAGGGAACCATGACAGCCCACAAAATTTTTGATGGCGCTTTTGTGATGTATAGCGATATGCACCTGAAAGAATGTACCTCCTACTTTCAGAGTAGTACGGACAGTTCGCTTCTCTATATAGACCATTGCAGGGAGGGACGGATCGAAAGCGAGATTGGCAATCATGCGTATAGCTATTTGCAAGAGAATGAGATGCGTGTGGATGACCGGCGTTCCCATTCGGGACGGGTCTGCTTTCCACTCTGCCACTATCATGGGATGACCCTGGGATTTGATCTGGACATTGCTGTGCCGGCGCTGAAAGACTTTTTTGGCGGATTTTCTGTTGATTTGTACGAGCTTCAAAAAAAGTATTGCAATGACAAGAAACCGTTTGTGATTCATAATGAGCCAGGAATTGAACATATTTTTTCAGAGCTTTACTTTGTCCCGCAGCAGATCAAAGGTGACTACTATAAAGTAAAAGCCCTGGAGCTGCTTTTATATCTGGACGCTTTGCAGTTTTCTGATTCCAAAGAAGATCGCCCTTATTTCTATAAAGGGCAGGTAGAAAAAATCAAAGCGATCCATGATCTTATTACGGCAAATTTGCAGGAGCATTACACGATGGATGAATTAGCTGAACGATTCCAGATTTCATTGACGGGGATGAAAACCTGCTTTAAGGAAATATACGGAGATTCCATGTATTCCTATCTTCGCCGTTATCGGATGAACGTTGCTGCCACAATGCTCCGGCAGGATTCCAAAAAAGGAATTGCGGAAATTGCCGGAGCTGTGGGATATGAAAGCCCCAGTAAATTTGCAACAGCTTTCCGGCAGGTGATAGGGCAGACGCCGATGGAATACCGAAAATCTTTTTTCTAAACGGTGCATAAATGCCGTTTTGGAGAGGAAAGAAGAATTGAATACTGCTACAATGAGGATGGTTAGCAAAGACTACCCATCCTTTTTTCTTTGCTGACTAAAAAGAAGGAAGGTGATTGTAATGAAGCAGCAAAAAGATAATTGGGTGAAAATTCTGTTTTCCTTCGCCGCACCATGCAAGGGGAAAATGGCTCTTTCGGTATTCTGCGCCATTCTGAGCGTTGCAGGAGGGTTTATTCCTTTTTGGGCTGTATATGAAATCCTGCTGGCATTTATCAATCAGAATGTGACCCTGAATGGCATTCTGATTTGGTGTCTGGTTGGAGCAGCGGGCTACCTGCTACGGGTTGCCTGCCATGGAATCTCTACGATCCTGGCGCATATTTCAGCCTATACCGTTTTGGAAGGAATCCGGCTTAAAATTGCGGACCGGCTGATGAAAGCGCCTCTCGGCGAAGTGATGGGGCGGCGAATCGGCTATCTGAAAAATATCATCATGGATAAGGTGGAGGATTTAGAGCCGCCTTTGGCACACATGATCCCGGAATTGACTTCTAACCTCCTACTCCCTGTTGCAATTTTTACCTGGATGATGGTCATTGACTGGCGCATGGGATTGGCGGTTCTGATTGCTCCGGTGCTGGCCATGATTCCTATGTTTTTCCTTATGAGGAATTATAACAGTCAGTACGCCGCTTATATGGAGGCAAATAACCATGTCAACAGTATTATTATTGAGTATGTGGAAGGCATCGAGGTTGTAAAGGCTTTTAATCAAAGCACAAGCTCCTATGAAAAATTTGTTAATGCTGTCCAGTCGTTCAAAGAGTTTACCCTGGCATGGTTTAAGAGCACATGGAAAACGATGAACCTTATGATGGCGATTATGCCCACAACGCTACTGGGGGTTCTTCCTGTCGGCCTTCTGCTGGTACAGAATGGAAGTATTTCCCCCGCAGAGCTTGCAATGGGGATTATTCTTTCCCTCAGCATTGTTGGGCCGTTGATGAAAGCAACCACTTTCATTAACGAAGCAAAGTCTATGGAATATGCAGTAGAGGCGGCAAATGAACTTTTGAACCTGCCTGTGCTGCCGGATTCAGGGAAAATCGTATCCATACCCCGCAATGATATTGTGTTGGAGCATGTAACTTTTTCCTATGACGGCTCCGAGCAAAATGAAGTACTGCATGATGTGAACTTGGAATTGCCAGAGGGAAGTTTTACGGCACTTGTAGGACCGTCTGGCGGCGGTAAATCAACGATTGCCCGTCTGATTGCAAGGTTTTGGGACGTGACAGGCGGCAACATTACCATTGGGGGGAAGAATATCAAAGAGTTGTCTATACGCCAGCTTTCCGAACTGGTCAGTTTTGTGACGCAGGATAACTTCCTGTTTAATTGCTCACTGAAAGAAAACATCCGTCTTGGAAATCCAAACGCCACAGATGAAGAAGTATATGCGGCGGCGAAAGCGGCCTGCTGTGATGAATTTATTGTGCGTTTGGACAAAGGATATGATACCCCTGCCGGTGATGCCGGAAAGAGGCTGTCCGGCGGCGAAAAACAGCGAATTGCGATTGCGAGGGCGATCCTCAAAAATGCCCCGATTGTTATTTTGGATGAAGCGACAGCATTTACTGACCCGCAGAACGAAGATAAAATCCAGAAATCTATCATGGCGTTATCAAAGGGTAAAACTCTTCTTGTGATCGCCCACCGCCTTTCCACCATTCAGAACGCAGATCAGATTGTCGTGTTGAAAAAAGGCCGGATTGTGGATTGCGGAAAGCAGGAAGAATTGTTGAAGCGGTGTCCGCTTTATGCGGATATGTGGAAAGCCCACATCGGGGCGAAGAATTGGTCTGTGAGTGAAAAGAAGGAGGTGGCCGCTCATGTTTAAGTCTATGAAACGGATCATTAAATGGGCGGGGAAATATAAGGGACGCCTCTATCTTGGCTCTGTTTTTTCCTTTTTCAGCAGCCTGTCTACGGCGATCCCTACAATGGCTGCCGCTTATGCCCTTGATAAAGCAATCGCAGCTTATTGGGCAGGCAGCACAATAGAATCCTCCCTGATCTGGCAGACGCTTTGGATTATTGTTGGCTCGATTGCGCTTAACTTTCTACTCTCTTATTTGCGGGCGGTGTTGCAGGAAAGCATTGGTTATGAAGTAGCCGCAGGGCAGCGAATCCATTTAGGCGATGTGCTGAAAAGGGTTCCTCTGGGATATTTTTCCAAAAACAGCGTGGGCGATATTCTGACAGGTGTTACCACGGAGCTATCCACACTCGAATTGCAGGGAATGAAGATGGTTGATATCATCATCAACGGATATGCAAAGTTTATTGCAATTCTCCTGTGTTTCCTTTTCCTGAGTCCAGCCGCAGCAGTGATTTCTGTTGTCGGCGTTGCCTTTTCCTCATTGGCCTTACATGGTATCAGCAGGCATAGTGAAAAGACCGCTGCTATCACGCACCAGGCCATGGAGGATATGTCTGGCTCTGCGATTGAATATATCCGCGGGCTGTCCATCGTTAAATCGTTCGGACAGGAAGGGGCTTCTATCGAAAGTTTCCGCAAGGCAAATACGGATTTGAAAAATATTCATATCAAAGTAGAAAAAGGCTATACGCCATTTAACTGCTTGCATCTGTTCTCCTTAAAACTGGCATCTATGGGGATTGTGTTTATCTGTGCATGGCAGACACTTAACGGGCAAATGAGTCTTGCTTATTTCCTGATGTTTGTTCTGTTTTCTTTCGTAATCTTTGGAAGTGTGGAAAACATTAACGACGCGGCTCACATGCTGGGTCTTATAGATTCCGCTATGAATAAGCTGGAAGCTCTGGAAAATGCAGAATATATCGACCAGGACGGAAAAGATATTACACCGACCTCGTATGACATTACTTTTCAGGATGTATCCTTTGGTTACGATAAACGGACTGTATTGCATGATGTGAATTTCACGATTCCGCAGAATACCACAACAGCGATTGTAGGTCCTTCCGGGAGCGGCAAGTCTACCCTGTGCAGCCTGCTTGCACGCTTTTATGATGTTGACGCCGGAAAAATCACTTTAGGAGAAACAGATATTCGAGAATTTACCTGTGACAGCTTACTAAAAAATATCAGTATGGTGTTCCAGAATGTATATCTGTTCCGGGATACGATCCGTAACAATATCAAATTCGGCAGCCCGGACGCTTCGGAGGAACAGATGATTGCTGCTGCAAAAAAAGCGCGCTGCCATGACTTTATTATGGCCTTGCCAGATGGATATGATACCGTCATTGGTGAGGGCGGTTCTTCTCTTTCCGGCGGTGAAAAGCAGCGGATTTCGATTGCCAGAGCCATGCTGAAAGATGCGCCGATTGTTATTTTGGATGAGGCCACGGCCAGCATTGACCCAGAGAATGAGCATTTGATTCAAGAGGCTATTTCCGCACTGACACATGGTAAAACAATCATAACGATTGCCCATAGACTGGCGACGATTGAAAATGCGGATCAAATTCTTGTCATTGATGGTGGAACCGTCGTGCAGAAAGGAACCCATAAGGAATTGCTGGCTCAAAGGGGAACCTATCAGGAATTTATTAAGATTCGGGAACAGGCTGAGGGCTGGAGGATTCAACAATAAGCATAAAGGAGGAACTGATGAAGATTCATGCGTCCGGGGAGGATTATCTGGAGGCTATCCTTGTTCTACAAAAGAAAATGGGCATGGTCCGCTCCATTGACCTTGCCCGGCACATGGGCTTTAGCAAACCGAGTATCAGCCATGCGGTAGGCGTTTTGAAAAATGGAGGTTTTCTGACCGTGGATGATGATGGGTTCCTTCATCTGACCGTCATAGGTCGGGAGATTGCCGAGAAAATCTATGAACGCCATTTGTTTTTTATGGAGCAGCTTATCGTTGCTGGCGTCGATCAGGAAACAGCGGAACAAGACGCCTGCCGGATTGAACACGCCATCAGTGATACATCTTTCCGAAAGCTGAAGGAGAAAGTACAAGGAACCGATTAGCGCACATCGGCTCCGCTCTGCATAATAAGTTATCTGCCCCGTCCGGGGAAAGAAAAAAACCGTTGACTGGGGCAGATAATTTCGTGCGCTATTTTAAGGTTTGAACTCAATCGGCGGTTTTGAAGGACAATTTCAGAGCCGCCGTTTCTTTGCGTTTACACAAACCAATGACGACTTGCAGGGACACGGTAGCCGCTTGGAGGTTAATTTGCCGTGTCTCTTTTGCTTTTTCAAAGCTCCCATGATCTACATCAATTAAAAAAAGCATTGCCCCTCCTCCGGGCAAGTATAGCATTGCATCGGCATTATCGTTCCATGTGATTCAGCATAATAATGACTGTTCTTGGCACGCCAGTTTCCCATTGCGGGAATCTGGCGTTTTTTGTTGCCTTTTTTTCGGAGATAATCCGGCTGTATACCGGTGTCGTTCCCCACCTCCATTCGATTCACCCGTTAACCACCCGTGAATCGAAATGGAGGTACATAATGAAGAAAGTCAATCTCCGGGATCTGTATCCCGATGTTTATAAAACCGATCACTTTGTAGAAGTAACAGAAGATGTGCTGGAGACGATCAGAGACTCTGAGCGTGCAGAAGCTGCCTATGACCGGAGGATGTATCGTTATAAGGCGCATTACTCTCTGGACTGTGACAATGGCATTGAAAATGCGATCCTACTGAAGCCCCAGACGCCGGAAATGTTTCTGGAGGAAAAGCAGCTGCGGGAGCAGATCTATGCCGCAGTAATGGCTTTGCCGGAGAAACAAGCCAAGCGGATCTATGCCAGGTATTATCTGGGCATGAGAGTAGGAGAGATAGCCGCAGCAGAGGGGGTAGATCCAAGCCGTGTCCGTGACAGCATTCGGCGTGGTCTGAAGCAGCTGGCAAAATATTTTTGATAAATTTTCGTTTGAAGCGCCTGTTTTTTGTTCTTTTTGTCAGTGCTTATAAGAAGGACAAGTTTTCCCCTTCATCAGCACTTTGACAATTTCATAGACAGCATAACAGGTACATAACCCGTGTACGAGCGAGTGTGGAACGCCGCGAAGATGGAGCAGTCAGGGAGGTGATGAAAGAACTGCTTCGGAGCGA
>ENA-ORPF01002920-ORPF01002920.1-human-gut-metagenome-genome-assembly--contig:-NODE-2920-length-10847-cov-3.272424_pt1 | contig 10847 bp, 20 predicted proteins | sample MGYA00242140_ERZ509070 | MGnify/ENA primary metagenome ERZ509070 (study PRJEB26280, sample SAMEA2338713) | human gut metagenome | biome: human gut; feature: human-associated habitat; material: faeces... | reverse complement strand
GGCAGCCATGAAACGCGTCATGCTCTATTTCGGGTCGTTCAACCCCATCCATAAAGGGCACATCGCCCTGGCGGAATACGCCGTGGAAAAAGGACTGTGCGACGAGCTGGTGCTCGTCGTTTCGCCCCAGAGCCCCTACAAACAGGCCGAAGAGCTGGCCCCCGAGATGGATCGGTTCGAAATGGCCGAGACGGCCTGCGCGGCGTCGCGCTATCCCGACCGGATAAAACCCTCGGTCGTCGAATTCCTGCTGCCCAAGCCGTCGTATACGATCGACACGCTGCGCTACCTGGCCGAGAACCACGGCGCGGATATGGAGTTCTCGATCCTCATGGGCGCCGACCAGATAGAACGGCTCGACGGCTGGAAAGAGTACGACCGCATCCTCGAATACCCGGTATACGTCTATCCCCGCCGCGGCGAAAGGGTGGACAGGTTCCCCGGCCGTATCACGGTGCTGGAAGACGCCCCGCTGCAGGATTTTTCCGCGACCCAAATCCGCGGGCGCATCGGGCGGGGCGAGGATGTCTCGCAGATGCTCGACAAGGGCGTCGCCGAACATATCCGCCGCAAGGGGCTGTGGAACCCGACGGCCCGCAAATCGGCCCTGACGGCACAGATCGCCGCCGATCCGGAAAACACGGCGCTCTATATGGAACGGGGCAAGCTCCACTACCGCCTCAACGAATGGGGCGCAGCCCTCAACGACTTCAACCGCGTACTGCAAGCAGACGACAGCCACGCCGAGGCGCGGCAGTATGCGCAGATGGTACGGGAAATACTGGAATTCAGATATAAGGACATATACAACCCCTGACAATGACACGCCTGAAGATTGCCCTCATGGCGGGCGGAGATTCGCCCGAACGGGGGATCGCGCTCCAGAGCGCCGCACAGATCGAAGCGGCGCTCGACCATACGAAATACGACATCACGGTCATCGACCTCCACCACCGCGACTGGCACTACACGGCCCCCGACGGACGCGAGTGGCAGGTCGACAAGAACGATTTTTCGCTCACGGTGGAAGGCGAGCGCAAAGCATTCGACTACGCCCTGATCATCATCCACGGCACACCCGGCGAGGACGGCAAGCTGCAAGGCTACCTCGACATGATGGGCGTCCCTTATTCGTCGTGCTCGATGACCTCGTCGGTCATCACCTTCGACAAGATCACCACCAAGCGCACCGTAGCGGGACGGGGCATCAACCTCGCCCGCGAGATTTATGTATTCACATACAACCGCGTCCGCATCCTGCCGAAAAGCTACACCTTTTATTTTTCCTTGCCGCTCTACAACGCGGCGCGAGAGGCTTATCGCATGATAAAGACGGCAAACCTCATTTACGTTGACGAGAAATCTCCCGAGGAGATACGCCGCCGGAATATCCAGCGGCGGAAAGAGTATTACGAGACGGCACAGGGCTATTATAACTCGATGCTCGACGTGCTCGACCTCGCGTATCTGACCGTCAACCATGAGAAGATACCGCCGAACGTCCTCAAAGAGTGGGTAAAGCTCATTACGGACGAGCTCTCGCAAATCTCTAAAATCAAGCGGAGCGATAAGGCGCGAGCTTAATCCTCCGAGTGATTAGGTTATATTCCGCATCGCCGCTAATTGGTGGCTCCGTTCCCCGAATGCGAGCAACTCCAACAATTTCGTGAATGTGAACACCGACGGCACAGTCAACAACAACAACGCGAACAATTCCCTCGGCTTCGCGCCCGGATTTTATATCAACATGGGGCAGACCGAATAACTCCTCACAGAGCGAAAGCAGTCCCTATATAAAAGGGGAATATAACCTCTCTGACGGCCTCGCGCCGTCGGACAAACATATACCGCGATACGGTTAGCCGGACGCTCCTTGCATGGGTACGGAGTGCGTGTTTTCCGTGCTTTCATGGCTCACCGTTACGCATTTTAGACAACACGCCGAGAAAGAAATGTACGAGGTATTTTTATTTTATGAACAGCGCAGAACGACGCGAGGCACGGTATCAGCGTCGCAAGGCCGCACGAATGAAAAAGAAAGCCGCCGCGCTCCGGGAGTACGGAGATTTCGAGACGGTTTTCTCATTCGAGCGGCCCTATGAGAGCTACCGCGCCTCCGTCCGTGGCGTTGGGTGGAAAGCGAGCACACAGCGATACAAAGCCGCCTCGCTTGCCAACGTCACAAAGACACACGAGGAATTGATAGCCGGGAGATACCGCTCCAAGGGCTTTTACGAGTTCGATATTGTGGAGCGGGGAAAGCCGAGGCATATTCGGAGCGTCCATATCTCCGAGCGCGTCGTACAACGGTGCTTGTGCGATTACTGCCTCGTGCCGATGCTCTCCCGGTCGTTCATTTACGACAACGGAGCGAGCTTGCGCGGCAAAGGGTACGATTTCGCCGTATCCCGGGTGACGCACTTTCTCGCGGAGCATTACAGAAAACACGGGCGGGAGGGCTACGTCCTCGTATTCGATTTTTCAAAGTATTTCGATACGGCACAGCATGAGCCCGTTTTTCGAGAGTTCGAGCAGAGCGGCATCGACGACCGCCTCGTCGCGCTCTCGAAATATTTTATTCAGAACTTCGGCGACGTGGGGCTCGGCCTCGGGAGCCAAGTCTCGCAGATTGCCGCGCTCGCCCTGCCGAACAGGATAGACCACTATATCAAGGACGTGCTCGGCATGAAGTATTACGCTCGCTATATGGACGACGGGTGTATCATCAGCGAGTCAAAGGAAAAGCTCGAGATTTGCCTCCGGGAACTCCGGCGGCTATGCGCCGAGCACGGTATCCGCCTCAATCCGAAAAAGACGCAGATTATCAAGCTCACGCGCGGCTTTACATTCGTCAAGGTGCGCTTTCGATATGGTGCAAACGGGAAAGTCGTCCGCCGGGCAACGTACAAGGGTATCCGGCACATGAGGAAAAAGCTACGCATTTTCCGGCGTTGGGTGGACTCCGGCAGAATGACGGCGGAGGACGTGGAAACGTCCCTCGTATCATGGCGGGGACACATGAAAAGATTTCACTCGTACCACATGGAGCAGAGCGTCGAGCGGCTCTATCGTGAATTATTCAAGGGAGGGTAAGCTATGAAATATGTCGTTTATCGGCGCTTTAAGGCCGAGGGCATCGACGGAGCCTTTAACCTCCGATACGGTACGACCGTAACGGAGCGGGGCGGCTTTCTCTTTGCCGCCGACGGGCGGAAGATTTGCGCCGCAACGTCTGAAAACGGATGGGAGCATTTTAGGCCAAACACGCCGGAGGGCGCGTACCGACAAGAAATGCTCGACGGCCTCTATCGCTACTACGGCAAGCACGAGGGCGCGTCGGACTTCGACCCGGAGAAATGGGCGGGGGCGGAAAATCTGTACTGGAAAAACCTCCTCCGCACGATGAACACGCAGGAACTCGAGGAGTTTTATAAAAAGCGGCTCGGAGAGCAGCCGCCGAGAATGGAGGGATAACGTATGTATGCAATCAGAAGCGGCGGAAAGGTTGTCGGCTACTCCGATACCGTTGTCTATGTCCGCCTACACGAAAACGGGTGCTATGTCCCGTGCGACGAGGCGGAGGCCGGGGGCTTTTGCATCAAGACGGCAATCGACCGCAAGGACGAGGAGACGGGCGAGACGACGACATATCTCGAGGACTTCGTTTACGCTTTCGCCGACGGCGGGCTCCTCGGTATCGAGCCGGTCGGCTCCGTGGAAAATGTGAGCGGTACGCTCATGCTTGCCGAGAATGATAAAGTTCTCGATATTCTGTTAGGGGGTGCGGCGGAATGATTACCGTACAGAGGGCGCGGGAGCTCCGCGCTATGATTGAAAAGGCGGCGGGAGCCGGGCTCGACGATAAGGACGGCTCGACAGCCGTCGAGCTTTATCCGGCGCTCACCGGCGGCGGGGCGCTCGTCAAGTCCGGGACTCGTATCAACTGGAAAGGTGCGCTCAAGCGGGCGGCGGTGGACTTGTGGGACACGGCGGAAAACACGCCGGAGGCCGCGCCGAGCTTGTGGGAGGACGTGCTCTATAAAAACGGCGCGAGGATTATCCCGGCGACCATTACGGCGGGGCTCGCGTTCTCCAAGGGTGAGCGCGGTTATTGGGGCGACGTGCTTTACGAGTCCTTGCTCGATAACAACGTATGGACTCCCGAGGCGTATCCCGACGGCTGGAAAAAGGTCGCCGAATGAGCGCGGCGGTCTACACGGTCGAGCTCGACGGCGAAATCATAGCGCGGCGGGAGTCTCTCTTGTGGGTGAGGCTTGACGCTCCCGGCCTCTATGTCGTATGCACGGAGGCGGAGGGCGAGGGCGTTATCGTTGACGGGGAGATTTACCACGTTCGGGGGTGTCCCATATTGCCGGGAAAGCAGACCGTTAAACTCGATTATTACGAATTATAACGGAGGTTAAGAATGGACTATGTAGGAGCGATTATAGGAGTCCTCGGGACTATCCTCGGCGGCGTGTTAAGCTATGCCGCTTTTCATAGGAACTCGAAAAAGGACAGCGAGAGCGAGGGCAAAGAGGCCGGAACAATGTTGACCGAAATCGGGTACATTAAAGGCGGCATCGACCGTATCGAGCACAAGCAGGACGCGCAGGACGCGCGCTATATCAGCATGGCGGAGCGTATGTCGGCGGTGGAGAGCTCGGCAAAGTCGGCGCATCATCGTATCGACAGGCTCGAGGGGCGCGAGGCGCGGGAGGACGGATAATGTCCGCCCGTAAAGGCGCGGCGCGGCGGCGGAAGTTCAAAAAATGGGCGCTCGAGGTATGGAGCTTTGCAAAGGGGTATCTCTCCTTTTCAAAGCTCCTCGTTTATGCCGTCCTCTATATCGACTACAAATCGACCATGACGACGCTCGACCTCTGCCGGATTTCCGTAGCCAACAACTACACCGGCTCGCTCCCGTATTTGACCGCCCTTATCGCCTTTTTACAGGCCGCGACCGCTACCGTGCTCTCGTTCTCGCTCAATAAGAGCAAGGCCGAGAACACGACCGGCGGAATTACATACGACACGGCAACAAAACGAGATTGCTAAAGGAGGTAGCAAAATGAAAGAAATCATCGTAAAGCGGCTCGGCGCTCTCTTGAGCGTAAAGAGCCTCGTAACGCTCTTGCTCTCCGGGGTATTCGCGTACCTCGCCATTACAGGGCAGACGAGCCAAGAGTTTATGACGGTCTACACGGTCGTTATCGCGTTCTATTTCGGGACGCAGACGCAGAAAATCAGCGACGCGGTAGACAAGACTCTCAAGGGGGAATAATTTATGCTGACGGTGGAGAAGCGGATTATTTCCCGGAACTTCACGCGCGCCGGAGCGGGACGGAAAATCGAGTATATCGTTATCCACTATTTCGGCTCGCTCGGCACGGCGGCGGCGGTGGCGAACTACTTCGCCGGAGCCGATAGGCAAGCCTCGGCGCATTACTGTTTAGACGAGGGGAATATCGTTTATCAGTGCGTCGAGGACAATAATATCGCGTGGCATTGTGGCACGTCCGGCGGATACGTTCATCCGAGATGCAGGAACGCGAACAGCATCGGGATTGAAGTACGCCCGTATAAGCTCGATAAGACGACCGCCGGGAGCGCGGCGGCTCGGGATTGGTATTTCACCGAAAAGACCGTCGATAATCTCGTAGAGTTTACGCGGGCTCTCATGGAGAAATACAATATCCCCGCCGAGAACGTCGTCCGGCATTACGACGTTACGGGGAAATGGTGTCCGCGCCCGTGGATGGGCGACGACATGAACGCCTATTACGGCACGAGCGGAAATGAACAATGGGCGAGATTTAAGGCTCGCCTCTCTGGAAACGAGGAGGTTTTCGACATGGATATTAACGAGGCAAGAAAGCAACTGACCTCTTGCGCCGATACCGGCGACACGCCCTCCGCATGGGCGAGAGAGGCGGCGGAATACTGCAAGAGCAAGGGCATTTTCAACGGCGACGGAGCCGGTAATTTCGGATGGCAACAGCCGATTACCCGCGAGGCCGTCGCTTGCATCATCTACCGCGCACTCGAGGCGGCGGGCGCTCTCGGCAATCTTTCCGACGTATAATCGTGCAGAAAAAGCGGGCGGGGCTCTATGGCCTCGCCCGCTTTTTTGTTACGCTTTTAGTGCTTTACGTGCGTTATTTCTCCTTTAATGCACGTATATAGCCTTTTTGCTCCGATTGCCGCATACTTGAACATGAGATAAAGGCCGTAGAACAGGCCGTAAAGCATCCATCCGCAAGCCAACACGGAATACCAACAGAAATAGAAACAGCCGACGAGCACCAAAACGAAAAGGAAATACCAACAATTACGCCGAGTCAGCCGGAGGCCGACTCCGAGCCAAAAGCCGCTCATTGACTTGAGGCGCTTCGAGAAACTGACAAACATAGCTCAACGCCTCCCGCTTTTTGCTTTCAGATACGGGACGAGTCCCCATGCGACCAGCGCGCCGCCGATAACGAGCCCGCACACGAAAGAGGAGATATTCCCTTGTACGGCGAGCGAGACGGCGGCGAACAGGAACAGGACACCGACGACAATCTTTACGAGCATAGCGGCCTTTGACTGCCGCATACCCGAAACGCGCTCGCGCTCGTCTGCCTCTGCCTTGCGCTCCTCCGCCTTGCGAGCTTTTTCTCTATCCGATTGCTCGGACTTCTGTTTATCTACACAACGCTTGCAGACATAGCGGCGGGACTCGGGATAATAAGCGCCTCACTCGTTCGCGTCGAACTGCCTCCCGCACTTCACGCAAGTAACAATATGCTTTTTCATGGTATGAGTAACTCCCTCCTATTTTTTCGGTCTGCTGACCTTTAACACAATTATGCGTTGCGTATGTGCTAAAGTCAAGAAAAATGCAGAACATTAACACACAGGAGGCGAGAGCTTGCGGATATATGATTTTGAGGGAAAGAAGAATATAAGCGGAGAGCGCATCCGCGAGGCACGGCTAAAGCTCCGGCTCTCACAAAGCGACCTCGCGGCGCGGGTGCAGGTCGAGGGCGTAACAATGGAGCGGGACTCGATAAGCCGTATCGAAATCGGAACACGGTTTATCCCCGATTATGAGATACCCGTCTTTGCCCGCGTCCTCGGCGTGTCCGCCCTTTGGCTCCTCGGAATAGAGTAAATCCCCGGCTCCGTGCCGGGGATATTTTTTGCACTTTTTTCTAAATAACGCTTGACATACTGCAAGCAGTATGATATTATAATAGACAGAAAGGAGGTAAACGCATTGAGCAAGCGAAAAAAGAAACGCGGCAACAAGGCAGAGCCGGACAGCTACTTAAACCTTGTTACCGCAATCCTAAATCTCGTGATTGCTATTCTACTGCTGATAGAAAAGCTCACCGAGTAAAGGGCAGGGGGAGAAATCCCCCTTGCCCTCCAAGGATAACACGAAATGCGCTCAATGTCAAACGACCATGACAACGGTTATCTATGTTTTGTGCGGGGTAAGCATTACCCTATCCGCAATCTCTATTTTCATCAACGCCAAAAGGAGGCGGCAGAATGGCAGAGGAAAAAAGAAAGACTAAGACCTCGACGGCGGTAAAGACTCGATATAATGAAAAGGCCTACGACGTTATTTCGGCGCGAGTCCCGAAAGAGCTCGCGGCGGCTTTCCGCGAGAAATGCACAGCCGAGGGCATACCGCAAGCACAGATTATCAAAAAGGCGATAGAGGACTTTCTATCGCGGTAACGAGAGGGCGGGACTTTCCCGCCCTTTTTTCATATCTCGAGGGAGGGCGCGCTATGGGAGAGCGGACGTATAAACAACTTAATTGGACGAGCCGTATCAAGCTCGAGACGATGCTCAAGCATGGACACTCGAAAAAAGAAATCGCCGAGGAGCTGGGCGTACATATCAGCACCGTTTACCGCGAGCTCAAGCGCGGGACGTATGAGCATCTAAACTCCGATTACACGACCGAGGAACGGTATAGCCCGGAAAAGGCCGAGGCGCGCTATCAAGAGGGGCTCGCCGCGAAAGGTGCTCCGCTCAAGATTGGGAAAAATCACGCCGCCGCGCAGTTTATCGAGGACAAAATCGGAAATGAGGACTATTCCCCGGCGGCGGTGTGCGCTCTACTCAAGCAGGAAAAATATAAACACTTTGGAATAACCTTTTGCCGTGCGACGATTTACAAGTACGTCGAGGACGGCGTTTTCCTCACGCTCACAAATCAAGACCTCCCGGAAAAGGGCGACCGCAAAAAGAAGCATAGAACAATCCGCAAGAAACAGGCTCGGGCATCCAGCGGCACGAGTATAGAGCAGAGGCCGGAGTATATCAACGAGCGGTAGGAGCCGGGACATTGGGAAATGGATACCGTCGTCGGGAAGAAACGGACGAAAGCCCGCCTCCTCGTCCTCTCCGAGCGCGTTACGCGGCGGGAAATCATTATCCGCATTAAGGACGGGCGCGCCGAGACGGTCGTCGCGGCATTAGACCGCCTCGAGCGCCTTTACGGTGCGGCGTTCTATCGGATATTCAAAACGATAACCGTAGACAATGGCTCCGAGTTCGCGGATGCTGACGGCATCGAGCGGAGCGCCCGCCGCAAGGATGCAAAGCGGACGACGGTCTATTACTGCCATGCGTATAGCTCTTGTGAGCGCGGCACGAACGAGAATATTAACCGCATGATACGGCGGCAGTTCCCGAAAGGGACGGACTTCGACAAGGTGACGGCGGCGGAGGTTAAGCGCGTCGAGACGTGGCTCAATGATTACCCGAGAGAAATACTCGGCTTTATGTCCTCGGCGGAGGCTTTCAAGATAGCATTTGACAGGGCGGCGTGAACGCTCAAAAATTTATTCTATCTTTTTCGCACAAAATACTTGACATTTGCGGATGTGGCGTTTATCATTAAGTGCGAAAGAGCTAATAAGCTCCGACGCACTTATTTTTTTACGCAGAAACGGAGGCGAGGTTATGAAATACGAGTGCTTAAAGCTCGAGGAGCGGCGGATTATCGAGGAAATGTACGCAAAGGGCGCAAAGCCGGGCGAGATTGCCGAGCGCGTCGGCAAGTGCCAAGCGACCATATACCGCGAGCTCGAGCGAGGCAAGACCGGGGAAACGGACTCCCGCTTTCGTCAAGGGTATAGCGCGGCGGTAGCGGAGGCTCGAGTAAATCGGTCGTACCGAAATAGAGGCCGTCGGAAAGCGGCACAGTAAAAAAGGAGGTTACTCATACCATGAACGGAAAGACACTAACGGCGGAACAGTGCTCCAAACTCTCCCTTTATATCCTTATGACGACCAAGACCCGCGAGGGAGAGGCGGAGGCATGGGAGAAGCTCGCAGAGGAAAAGAAAGAGGACGGCTCCCCGAAATATATCCACGCCGCCGACAACGCGCAGTTTTGGAGAGAGCTCGACGCAGACCTCCGCAAAATACTGCGGGATTTGGAGGCGTGAGCATGAACAACTACCAGAGTATCACGGCGAGCCCGGAGGCGCTTGCGGCGTTCCTCGGCTCTATCCCGGCGATTGAAACGCCGTGGGACGATGCTTTTCACCGGCTCTATTGCTCCTCGTGCTCGGCGGCGGATTGCGACGACTGCCGCCGCCCGGAGCGGGACAATCCGCTATGGTGGCTAGGCCTCCCGGCGGCGGAGGTAGCGGAATGAGGAAAGAAAGCCCTTGCGACGCTTGCGCATGCTCGTATTGCAGATGGAGGGGAACGGATAATTGCCTCCGTTGCGAGGACGGCTCTTGCTTGAAATGCGGAGAACGAATTAAGCAGAAACGGCCGATTTATGATTGCAACGGGTATTGCGCGAAAGGCTCGAAAATATGAGCGGAGCGGACTATTCACGCACTTGTGAGGGGTGCGAGCACATCGTAGCGGAGCCGTGGACAAAGGACGCTTTTGCGTATCGGTGCTTCGCCCCGGGCAAATGCAGAGGATACATAGTCGGCGTAAAGCGGTTTGAGCCGTATATCCCGGCATGGTGTCCGAAAATCGGCGGCGGGTTACGCTCGCCGGAAGAAATAACGAGGAGGCATTCAAATGGATAATGTGAGTTCGAGGGTTAAGCTAATGGGAAATCTACAAGCCGCCGTCGCGGAGGCCGTCTCCGGCACGATGGAGGAACGCGGGAGAGGCTTTGCCTCTGACCGTGAGGCATGGGCGGAGTTGAAAGAGTGCATCGAGCGCACAAAGCAGATGCACACAGACATTGAGAAAGTCCACAAGGAAATGTGGAGCGCGGTCAAGGATAGGAACGAGGACGCTTTCGCCGCACTCTCGCAGGAGTTCGAGCGGAGTTCACGTATTCTCGCCGAGGAATGGGCGCAAACGTCCGCCCTTGCAAAAATCGCCGTTATCAGCGAGGAGGGCTAAATATGAATTGCCACGGGTGCAAATGGCTTGACAGATACAAGAAAGACGGCAACGGCTATTGTTGCATGGTCGAACGTAGCAAAACGCAACGCGAAAAGGTACGCCGCCCGGATATGGAGCGTTGCGAGCTTTACAAGCCGGGCGATTTTAGCACGAGATACAGAACGGAGGTAAACGAATGAAAAAGCTCTATTCAAAGAAACTCGGCGGCGAGGCGTTCGCCCTCGACGCGGCGCAACTGGACACTCTGAAAAAGGCCGGTTACACCGTACCGAGCCCGGAGGAAGTTATCGCGGACGCGGCGGCGGTTAAAATCGAGCCGCCGGAGGGAAAGCGGGCGTATGTCGTCTTTGATTTCAAGACCGGCGCTTTCAAAGTCCGCACGAGGACGCAGACACTCGCCGAGAGCGAGGTCGGCGGCTTCGTTGGTGAGGTAGTCTCGGCGGCGATTTTATGCGGCTTCG
>ENA-ORPF01002919-ORPF01002919.1-human-gut-metagenome-genome-assembly--contig:-NODE-2919-length-10847-cov-6.257135_pt1 | contig 10847 bp, 5 predicted proteins | sample MGYA00242140_ERZ509070 | MGnify/ENA primary metagenome ERZ509070 (study PRJEB26280, sample SAMEA2338713) | human gut metagenome | biome: human gut; feature: human-associated habitat; material: faeces... | reverse complement strand
GAGCAAAAGCCTTGTTTGCTTCTGCCATCTTGTGCATATCTTCTTTTCTCTTTACAGATGCACCTGTGTTATTAGCTGCATCAAGAATCTCATTAGCGAGTCTTTCTTCCATAGTCTTCTCGCCTCTTGCTCTTGAGAATGTTGTCATCCAACGAAGAGCTAAAGCCTGTCTTCTATCTGGCTTAACTTCGATAGGTACCTGGTATGTTGCTCCACCGATACGTCTAGCCTTTACTTCGAGAACTGGCATAATATTGTTCATAGCCTCTTCGAATACTTCTAAAGCAGGTCTTTCAGTCTTAGCTGCGACTCTGTCAAATGCTCCGTATACAATCTTCTGTGCTACTCCTCTCTTACCATCAAGCATAATGTTGTTGATAAGCTTAGTAACCACCTTGTTATTGTAAATAGGATCTGCTAATACATCTCTCTTCTGAGTATGTCCTTTACGTGGCACGGTTCTTCCCTCCTTAACATTGTATTGTCGTCATTGTTAGCACTAATGAACGCCTTACAGCTTCATCAGCCTGACACATCACGACGTTTCATTAATTCATCGGTACTCACAAATTAAATTGTGTTCGCGCCGTATATCTTAAACCTGCAACCTTCGGATTAATCTAACTCCGGCACTAATTAATTTAATTGTTCGTAAATTATTGTATGCAATAATCTGCAAATATTCTGACTTACCCTGTAAATCAATCACAGACTTATGATGCTTAATTCTTTATGAATTACTTAGCATCCTTAGGTCTCTTAGCACCGTACTTAGAACGTGCCTGTCTTCTCTTTGCTACACCTGCTGTATCAAGTGTACCTCTGATGATATGATATCTTGTACCTGGTAAATCCTTAACTCTACCACCTCTGATAAGAACAACGCTATGTTCCTGAAGATTGTGGCCCTCACCTGGAATATATGAAGTAACTTCAATTCCATTAGAAAGACGTACTCTGGCGATCTTTCTAAGAGCTGAGTTAGGCTTCTTAGGTGTTGCAGTCTTAACAGCTGTACAAACACCTCTCTTCTGTGGTGCAGATACGTCTGTAGCCTTCTTCTGAAGTGAGTTATATCCCTTCTGAAGAGCTGGTGCTGTAGACTTCTTAACTGTTGACTTTCTTCCCTGTCTTACTAACTGGTTAAATGTTGGCATTCCTTTTTCACCTCCCGGAATTAGAATAATGAATGGTTGCACTTAGTATAATCACTAAGAAAATGCGTGAGCCTGTCCTCTTAAACTGCTCATCTTTATAATCAGCGTACATAAATAAGAACTTGCTTATTCGCACGCTTATTTAGTATATATTTTTAGAATAAATTCGTCAAGAGTTTTTCAAAAATTTATTATTAGAAATATTACTAAAATATCACATTACTATGCTGTCCTTGTTATTGATATTTTATAAAACAAAAAAGAAGCCGCTTTCCTAAGGATAACGGCTTCTATATTTATTATCTTACGCTTCTGTATCTTCTGTTACATCAGCATCATCGCTAACTTCGACATCAGCATCTAATGTATCTACATTTTCTGTAAAATCAAGTGTTTCATCTGAATCTTCAGTAAAGCTTAACACTTCATCATCTGACTCTTCAATCTCATCATAAGCTGTTGCTGTGTCAAGTTCAACATTCTGGTATCTCTTCATACCTGTACCAGCAGGTATAAGCTTACCAATGATAACATTTTCTTTAAGACCGATAAGTGGGTCAACCTTACCATTAATAGCTGCATCAGTAAGAACCTTTGTTGTCTCCTGGAATGAAGCAGCTGAAAGGAATGAATTAGTAGCAAGTGATGCCTTAGTAATACCAAGAATAATTGGTGTACCAGTTGCTTTTCTCTTACCTTCTTCTTCAAGCTTTTCATTAACCTCTGTGAATTCAAGAGTATCAACCTGTGAACCAGGTAAGAAATCTGAATCACCAGCAGATTCAATAACTATCTTCTTAAGCATCTGTCTAACAATAAGTTCAATATGCTTATCATTAATATCAACACCCTGAATACGATAAACCTTCTGAACTTCACGAAGCATATAATCCTGAACAGCTCTTACACCAAGGATTCTAACGATATCATGTGGGTTCTCTGAACCTTCTGTGATTTCTTCACCCTTAACAACAACCTGTCCTTCCTGAACCTTAACTCTTGTATCCCTTGATACAGGATAAGCTTTTGAGTTACCCTCATCATCAGTAATTACAATATCTGTCTTCTTCTCTGTCTTAGAGAAGCTAACAACACCACCGAATTCTGCAAGGACTGCAAGGCTCTTTGGCTTTCTTGCCTCGAAAAGTTCCTCTACTCTAGGAAGACCCTGAGTAATGTTATCACCGGCAACACCACCAGTATGGAAAGTTCTCATAGTAAGCTGTGTACCAGGCTCACCGATAGACTGGGCAGCGATAATACCAACTGCTTCACCAATCTGAACTGCCTGACCTGTTGCAAGGTTAGAACCATAACACTTAGCACATACACCGATGTGTGAACGGCAAGTAAGAATAGTTCTTATCTTAACCTGTGTTACACCAGTCTTAATGATAGCTGCGGCTCTCTTAGGAGTTACAAGGTGGTTAGCTGCAACAATAATCTCTCCTGTAGCCGGGTCTTTGATATCTTCTGCAAGATATCTTCCAGTAATACGTTCCTGTAATGGCTCAAGAATATCTTCCTTGGCATCACTTGAATTAGTAGCTCTATCGTTAACAAATGAATAAACATACATACCAGGTATTATCTTACCAACGCTACAATCAGTCTCTCTTATAATAAGATCCTGAGAAACATCTACAAGACGTCTTGTAAGGTAACCTGAATCGGCTGTTCTAAGGGCTGTATCTGAAAGACCCTTACGAGCACCATGGGCTGAAATGAAGTATTCCAGTACATCAAGACCTTCACGGAAGTTAGACTTGATTGGAAGTTCGATTGTATGACCTGAAGTATCTGCCATAAGACCACGCATACCTGCAAGCTGCTTAATCTGCTGGTTAGAACCACGGGCACCTGAGTCAGCCATCATAAAGATGTTATTATACTTATCAAGACCAGAAAGAAGTGCATCAAGCAATGTCTTATCTGTTTCCTGCCATACTCTGATAACATTCTTATATCTTTCTTCATCAGTTGAACGACCTCTGTTGTAGTTAATGTTAATCTGTTCAACCTTCTTTTCAGCATCAGCTATAAGCTGCTTCTTAACCGGTGGCACTGTCATCTCCGAAATAGAAACTGTCATAGCCGCTCTAGTAGAATACTTGTAACCCATAGCCTTAATATCATCAAGAACTTCAGCAGTTCTTGTTGTACCATGTGTATTGATAACGTGCTGTAAAATATCCTTTAACTGTTTCTTTCCTACATGGAAATCAACTTCTGGAAGAAGTAAATTCTCTTCCTTGCTTCTATCTACATATCCTAAATCCTGAGGAAGTATTTCATTGAAAATAAATCTACCAAGTGTAGACTCTACAACACCTGAAATCTCTTCTCCAGCTGCATTAGTCTTAGTCATCTTAACTTTAATCTTAGAATGAAGTGTTATAATTCCATTCTCATAAGCAAGAAGTGCTTCATTAACACTCTTGAATATCTTACCTTCACCCTTAACACCAGGTCTTTCCTGTGTAAGGTAGTAGATACCAAGTACCATATCCTGTGAAGGAACAGCAACAGGACCACCATCAGATGGCTTAAGTAAGTTGTTAGGTGAAAGAAGCATAAATCTACACTCTGCCTGAGCTTCTACAGACAATGGAAGATGTACCGCCATCTGGTCACCATCGAAATCGGCATTGAAAGCTGTACAAACAAGTGGATGAAGCTTAATAGCCTTACCTTCTACAAGGATTGGCTCAAATGCCTGAATACCAAGTCTGTGAAGTGTAGGAGCACGGTTAAGCATAACTGGATGCTCTTTGATAACATCTTCAAGTACATCCCATACTTCTGTCTCAAGATGCTCTACGCTCTTCTTGGCTTTCTTTATGTTCTCAGCAAGACCACGCCTTACTAATTCTCTCATAACAAATGGCTTGAATAACTCAATAGCCATTTCCTTAGGAAGACCACACTGATAAATCTTAAGTTCTGGTCCAACAACGATAACTGAACGTCCTGAGTAGTCAACTCGCTTACCAAGAAGGTTCTGTCTGAAACGTCCCTGCTTACCCTTTAATAAATCTGATAAAGACTTAAGAGCTCTGTTACCAGGGCCTGTTACAGGACGGCCATTTCTACGTCCATTATCAATAAGAGCATCAACAGCTTCCTGAAGCATTCTCTTCTCGTTACGGACAATGATTTCAGGAGCGCCAAGCTCAAGAAGTCTTGCAAGTCTGTTATTTCTGTTAATAATTCTTCTGTAAAGATCATTAAGATCTGAAGTTGCAAAACGTCCACCATCAAGCTGGACCATAGGTCTTAAATCTGGTGGGATTACAGGGATTTCTGTAAGAATCATCCACTCAGGCTTAGTTCCTGCATTCTTAAATGCTTCAACAACTTCAATTCTCTTTATAAGTCTGGCAGCCTTCTGAGAAGTAGTGTTAGCAAGCTCTTCCTTAAGTCTTACTTCTTCTTCTTCAAGGTTAACCATTTGGAGGAGCTCAAGGATTGCCTCAGCTCCCATACCAACACGGAAAGCCTTGCTTCCGTACTGCTCACAGAGTTCTCTGTATTCAGTCTCTGAAAGAATCTTCTTGAAAGGAATATCTGTTTCACCTGGATCAATTACGATATATGAAGCAAAATATAATACCTTTTCAAGGTTCTTAGGTCCAATATCAAGAATGAGATCCATACGGCTAGGAATACCCTTGAAGTACCAGATATGTGATACAGGTGCAGCAAGGTGAATATGACCCATACGGTCTCTTCTTACGCTGGCCTTAGTAACCTCAACACCACATTTGTCGCAGACAATACCCTTGTCTTTGATCTTCTTGTACTTACCGCAGTGGCACTCCCAGTCCTTGCTAGGACCAAATATTCTTTCGCAGAAAAGTCCATCCTTTTCTGGCTTAAGTGTTCTATAGTTAATTGTTTCAGGTTTGGTAACCTCACCATGAGACCACTCCAAAATATTCTCAGGAGAAGCAAGCTTGATCTGAATTTTATCAAATTTCATTGACTTATTTGATTTAATTTCTTCTGCCATTATAGTGCTCCCTTCTAATTAATATTCATCTGAATTGCCATCGCCGTAATCATCATCAAAATCATCGGCCATATCAAAATCAGCTTCATCATCTGAATCTACAGCATCTTCTGTTCCATCTTCATTGAGAGTAACTGTTGACATTCCGCCAGCCTTGTACTCTGCCTCTTCCTCTCTGCTGTTTCTTCTATATCCGTTACCTTCATCAAGAACCTTCTTGAAATCAGTAACTTCATACTCAGAACTCTCAAGAAGTCTGACTTCATTGTTGTCCTGATCAAGAACTCTTACATCAAGTGCGAGTGACTGAAGTTCCTTAAGAAGAACCTTAAATGATTCTGGAACTCCTGGTTCAGGAATATTCTCACCCTTAATAATAGCTTCGTAAGTCTTAACTCGTCCTACAACATCATCAGACTTAACAGTAAGGATTTCCTGAAGAGTATAAGCAGCACCATAAGCCTCAAGTGCCCATACTTCCATCTCTCCAAATCTCTGTCCACCGAACTGAGCTTTACCACCAAGTGGCTGCTGTGTTACAAGTGAGTATGGACCAGTTGAACGAGCATGAATCTTATCATCAACAAGGTGATGAAGCTTTAAGTAATGCATGAATCCGATAGTTACAGGACTGTCGAAATACTCACCGGTTCTACCATCTCTAAGTCTTACCTTACCATCACGACCGATTGGAACACCCTTCCACTCAGCTCTGTGATCTCTATGTTCTGAAAGGTAATCAAACACCTCTTTATTAAGGACATCCTTATATTCTGCTGTAAATGTAACCATATCCTCTGGATATTCTTCTCCATTCTTTTCAGCCTCAGCCTTCTGGGCTGCAAGCTCTTCATCATCAAATGGATGGTTAGCATATGCATTTGCCATATCAAGAGTATCCATAATATCGTTCTCATCTGCACCATCAAATACTGGTGTTGCAATGTTAAATCCAAGTACCTTGGCAGCAAGACTTAAATGAATCTCAAGGACCTGTCCAATGTTCATTCGTGAAGGAACGCCCAATGGGTTAAGTACGATATCAAGCGGACGACCATTAGGAAGGAATGGCATATCTTCAACAGGAAGTACTCTTGATACGACACCCTTGTTACCATGACGACCAGCCATCTTATCACCAACGCCGATCTTTCTCTTCTGTGCAATATATATACGAACAGACTTGTTAACTCCTGGTGAGAGTTCATCTCCGTTCTGTCTTGTAAATGTCTTAACAGCAACAACGATACCGTATGCACCATGAGGAACCTTAAGTGAAGTATCTCTTACTTCTCTTGCCTTCTCACCAAAGATAGCTCTAAGAAGTCTCTCTTCAGCAGTAAGCTCTGTCTCTCCCTTAGGAGTAACCTTACCAACAAGGATATCACCAGCTCTTACTTCAGCACCAACACGGATGATACCATTCTCATCAAGATCCTTAACTGCCTCAGAACCTGTTGATGGAAGATCTCTTGTAATCTCTTCAGGTCCTAACTTAGTATCTCTTGCTTCTGTCTCATATTCTTCAATATGAATAGATGTATAAACATCATCTCTAACGAGACGCTCACTAAGAAGTACAGCATCCTCGTAGTTATAACCTTCCCAAGTCATGAAACCAATAAGTGGGTTCTTACCAAGGGCAATCTCACCATTAGATGTAGATGGACCATCAGCAATAACATCTCCTGCCTTAACCTCATCTCCCTTGAATACAATAGGTCTCTGGTTATAGCAGTTACTCTGGTTACTTCTTGAGAACTTAGTAAGCTTATATTCGCGTGCATTACCATCTTTCTCTCTGATAACAATCTTGTTAGATTCAGAAGAAAGAACAACACCATCGGCTTCTGCAACTACACACACGCCTGAGTCAACTGCAGTCTTATTCTCAATACCAGTTCCGATAACAGGAGCTTCTGTCATAAGAAGAGGTACGGCCTGACGCTGCATGTTAGATCCCATGAGGGCACGGGTACAGTCATCGTTCTGAAGGAATGGAATCATTGATGTAGCAACTGAGAATACCATCTTAGGAGATACGTCCATAAGATCAATCTGGCTCTTATCAAACTGAGAAGTCTCTTCTCTGTAACGTCCAGATACAGTATTTCTTACGAAATAACCATTCTCATCAATCTCAGCATTAGCCTGAGCTACATGGAAATCATCTTCCTCATCAGCTGTGAAGTAACGAACTTCATCAGTAACTCTTGGATTCTTAGGATCAGACTTATCTACAATACGATAAGGAGCTTCAACGAATCCATATTCATTAATTCTTGCATAAGATGCAAGAGAGTTAATAAGACCAATGTTAGGTCCTTCAGGAGTCTCGATAGGACACATTCTACCATAATGAGTATAGTGTACATCTCGAACCTCGAAACCTGCACGATCTCTTGAAAGACCACCAGGACCAAGTGCTGAAAGACGTCTCTTATGAGTAATCTCACTAAGAGGATTATTCTGATCCATGAACTGTGACAACTGTGAACTTCCGAAGAATTCCTTAATAGCAGCTGTTACAGGCTTAATATTAATAAGTGACTGTGGAGATATTCCGCTAAGATCCTGTGTAGACATTCTCTCACGAACAACTCTTTCCATTCTTGAGATACCAATTCTGAACTGGTTCTGAAGAAGTTCTCCTACAGCTCTGATACGTCTGTTTCCAAGGTGATCGATATCATCCTTAGTACCAACGCCATATTCAAGGTGCATATTATAATTGATAGAAGCAAGAATATCTTCTACTGTAATATGCTTAGGAATAAGGTCAGCAATATTCTTAGTAATAGCTTCCTTAATATCTTCTAAAGATTCATTCTCAGCAAGAATCTGGGCAAGAACAGGATAGTATACATACTCTGTTACACCAAGTTCCTTAGCTTCTTCTTCGCTGATATCAACCCATTTAGTAATATCAACCGCACGGTTAGAAAGAATCTTAACAACTCTGTCAGATACTGTACCATCAGCAGCCTTAACTTCTACAGTAATAAATACTGAAGGAACAGCTGCATCCTGAATAGCCTGTGCTGACTCTCTTGTAAGCTTCTCACCTGCTGTTGCAATAACAGTTCCATTCTCATCAACAACATCCTCAGCAAGAACCTGTCCTGTAAGTCTGCTCTTGAAAGAAAGCTTCTTATTAAACTTATATCTTCCAACATGAGCCAGGTCATATCTTCTAGGGTCAAAGAACATACCTGAAATAAGTGCTTCTGCACTTTCAACAGATAATGGTTCACCTGGTCTTAACTTCTTATAAAGTTCAAGAATACCTTCCTGATAATTAGTAGAAGTATCCTTCTCCATAGTTGCAAGAAGCTTAGGCTCCTCACCAAATATATCAAGAATCTCGGCATTAGTACCAAATCCTAAAGCTCTGATAAGAACTGTAATAGGCACCTTCTTATTACGGTCAACCTTAACATAGAATACATCGTTAGCATCTGTTTCGTACTCTAACCAGGCACCTCTGTTAGGAATTACCTGACAGCTGTATAAGAAAATCTTACCATATTTATCCTTCTGTATATCATAATAAATACCAGGTGAACGTACCAACTGGCTGACAATAACTCGTTCAGCACCATTAATTACAAATGTACCTGTCTTAGTCATTAAAGGCAGGTCTCCCATGAAAATCTCATGCTCGCTGATGCTTTCTGTCTCTTTGTTATGAAGTCTTACTGTAACCTTAAGAGGAGCTGCATATGTAGCATCTCTTTCTTTACACTCTTCAATTGAATACTTAACTTCGTCTTCACATAACGCAAAATCTACAAATTCCAGACTCAATCTTCCGTTATAGTCTGCAATTGGAGATATGTCATCAAAGACCTCTTTCAAGCCTTCATTCAAAAACCACTGGTAAGAATCCTTCTGCACCTCAATAAGGTTAGGCATCTCAAGAACCTCTTTCTGTCTTGAGAAACTCATACGCATTGCCTTGCCCGACGTTATTGGGCGTAATCTGTTTTTCTCCATTGACGTTTCACCCCTTAGTTTTCTTCACATTAATATATTACATTATCGGTAAATGTGCAGAGAATGAGCACAAGTTACCACAATAGTGCATTGTCCATAGTACATCAATATTATATATATGTCAAGGGATTTTCTAAAAAAATCATGAATATTAAGAATAAGATATAGATAATAATATAGCTGCCATATCTGGCAGAATATAATAAAGAAATGTATTTTAATACTTTAGAAAAAAGAAAAGACAGGAGCTTTGAAAGCCCACTGTCTTTTCTATTATATTCATTAGAACAATCAAGTAAATTACTTAAGAGTAACCTTAGCTCCAACTTCTTCAAGCTTCTTCTTGATTTCCTCAGCCTCTTCCTTAGAAGCCTGCTCCTTAACAACCTTAGGAGCTCCATCAACAACATCCTTAGCTTCCTTTAAGCCAAGACCTGTGATTTCACGAACAACCTTGATAACCTTAACCTTCTGATCGCCAGCTTCTGTAAGCTCAACGTCAAACTCTGTCTTCTCCTCAGCTGCTGCTGCGCCAGCACCTGCTGCTGCAACTACAACGCCTGCTGCTGCAGATACGCCAAATTCTTCTTCACAAGCCTTAACTAAATCGTTAAGCTCTAATACTGATAAACCTTTAATAACTTCAATGATTTCCTGTGTTGTCATTATTATAATCTCCTTTTTAATATTATTCTAAAATCGAAAGAGCATCTATGCTGCTTTCATAGTTAATTCAGTGTTAAACTGATTAAGCAACTTCCTCGTTCTTCTCAGCAATCTGCTTAATAACACGAGCAAAGTTTGTAATAGGTGACTGGATACTTCCAAGTAACTTTGAAAGAAGTTCCTCTCTTGAAGGGATAGTAGCGATTGTAGCGATACCTGCTGCATCGTAGAATGTTCCTTCAACAACGCCACACTTTAACTCAAGAGCATTAGCTGTCTTAGCGAAATTAGCTAAGATTCTTGCAGGTGCTGTAGCATCAGTCTTGCTGAATGCAATAGCGTTAGTTCCTTCAAGAGTATCAGCGATTGACTCGAACTCTGTTCCAGCAACAACTCTCTTTACTAAAGTGTTCTTATAAACCTTGTAAACTACGCCAGCTTCTCTTAACTGCTTACGAAGCTGTGTATCCTGTTCTACTGTAAGACCGCTGTAGTTAACTACAACAACGCCCTGAGCGCCATCAAAATTAGCTGTGATCTCATCGATAGTAGATGTCTTAAGGCCTACATTCTTTAAAATAGCCATGAATAATTACCTCCTGTTAGATTCTTGCTTCATATAGAAGCGATTTTGCCTAAGTGAAGATTATTCGTCTATAGTTTCCCTACAAACAAAAACCCTCTCTGCCAAAGACAGAGAGGGAATCATTAATCAAATCCTTAAATCCTCGGTAGGCGTGTTACCTTTAACCATCATCAGCAATACTGAATCCGGACCTGCTGTCTACGGCAAAATATTATGTTAACAGCAAAATGCTGCTCACAATCTGATAGTATACTATCAAAATATATTAATGTCAACCGTTTTTAATCAAAAATCTGATTAACCCACATACTTGGCTGTGCTTAACTTAACACCAGGTCCCATAGTAGAAGTAAGAACTACACTTCTAAGATAAGCTCCCTTAAGTGAAGATGGCTTAGCCTTAACGATTGCATCCATAATAGCCTGGAAG
>ENA-ORPF01002918-ORPF01002918.1-human-gut-metagenome-genome-assembly--contig:-NODE-2918-length-10852-cov-2.745577_pt1 | contig 10852 bp, 7 predicted proteins | sample MGYA00242140_ERZ509070 | MGnify/ENA primary metagenome ERZ509070 (study PRJEB26280, sample SAMEA2338713) | human gut metagenome | biome: human gut; feature: human-associated habitat; material: faeces... | reverse complement strand
ATAACGAACGGCCTGAAGACTGTGCAGGAAAGAAGGCTGGACGCCTCTCCTCTTTGCCCGTTTTTCTCCGGGCGCTTCATTTCGGAAGAGATGGGCGCGGAAAAGCCCTCTCCCGCCTTTTTTGCGGCGGTAGACGCACGCATCCCGGATTTTTCGCCCGAAAAGGCGCTGATCATCGGGGATTCTCTTTCCTCGGATATGAAAGGCGGCGTGGCGGCCGGTATCGATACCTGCTGGTATAACCCTGCGGGATTGCCGACTCCGAAAGACATGAACATCACCTACACCATCGGGCGGCTTGAAGAACTTCTGCCGCTTCTGGGGCTTTGATGCTCCGGCGCTATCTGGAACTGTTAAAAACAAAGAATGTTGCATTTAAAGAGAATCTGACCGGAAGAGAACTGTCTACCTTTCGGATCGGCGGCCCCTGCCGGTTGACGGTGATGCCCGCTTGCGGTGAAGAACTGATTTTTTCCGCGCGTGCCGCCAAAGTTCTTTCTTTACCTTTTGTAATCATCGGGCGGGGAAGCAATCTGCTTTTTCCGGACGAAGAATTTTCAAAAATTTTAATCCTCACTACCGGAATGAAGGGCTTTCGCTTCGAAAGAAACGCCATAGCGGCCGATGCGGGATGTTCACTGTCACGCCTTGCTTTCCTGACCGCAAGGCAAGGGTACGCGGATCTTGCCTTTGCAGCCGGGATCCCGGGAACCGTAGGCGGCGGCGTCTTTATGAATGCGGGAGCGCACGGATTTTCGCTTTCCGATGTTTTGCTGTCTGTGACCGCCTATAAATCTGACGAAGACAAAATAAAGACATATTTTCCTGAAGAATTGAACACAAGTTACAGATATTCTGTTTTTCAGGACAACAATGAAATTATTCTGCATGTCAAGCTCCGTCTGAACGCCTCTGTCGGTGAGACGGCAATGACGCATGTGCGGGAATATCTTTCTCATCGCAGAAAAACGCAACCGCTGACCATGCCGAGCGCCGGAAGTTTTTTCCGTCGGCCGGCAGAGGGTTATCCGCTCTCGGCGTTGTTGGATGAAATGGGGCTGAAAGGTTTGCGAATCCAAGATGCGGCAGTATCAAAAAAGCACGCCGGTTTTATTGTCAATCTCGGCGCGGCCCGCGCAGCCGATGTGAAGGCGTTGGCCGCACGGATCGCCGACAGGGTGGAAAAAGAAAAAGGATTTCGGCCCGTGCCGGAAGTCCGCTTTCTTTAAAGGCGCTCGCTTGAATTCAGATGCAAAGGATGTAAACATGAATTTTTCGCTCAAGTTGAAAGAAGAATGGATCGCGGGCGCACCGCACGCGCCCTGTTGCCGTCATGCTTATCTGCGCGGTCTTTTCCTGGACGCGGGGCAGCCCCGCTCCGGGCGCGTGGTGCTTTCGCTGTCTTCGGCCGCGGCCAAAGAAGAAAGCGCCCGGATATACCGGGAATGTTATAAAAAAGAGGTTCTGGTCGGGGATGGCGGCCGGCTTTTCTTTGCCTCGGGGGAGCTTTTTGAGGAACTTACAAAGCCGCCTGTGTTTGTATGCGCGCATTGCAGGGAACATTTTTTGCGTGGCATTTTTGTGGCCAGAGCCGGAATGACCGATCCGGAAAAAGGCTACCGTTTTGAGATCCGGCTCCGTGATGCGGAAAATCTTTCTCTTCTCACGGAAACGCTGGCCGTTTTCGGATGGGAGCCGATCATCAGGACGCACCGGGGCGAAGTATCGCTTTATTTCAAAGACAGCACCGTCATGGAGGAAATCCTCACATTGACGGGAGCGCACAATGCGCTGTTTGCGCTGATGAACGCCAAGATCAATCGCGGAATCCGGAATGATGAAAACCGCGCCACCAACTGTGTGACCAGCAATATCGGGAAATCGATTCGTGCCGCCGGAGAGGTCCTTTCGGCGATCGAATACATCAAATCGATCGGTGCGCTCGGTGCGCTTTCCCCGGAATTGCAGAAAACCGCGCTCCTGCGTGCCGAACATCCGGAAGCCACACTGCCGGAACTGGCGGCACTCCACAATCCGCCGATCACCAAATCGGGGCTCAGCCATCGGTTACACAAAATTATCGAGATTGCCGGAGAATGGCCGGAAAAGGAAAACTGACTCCGAAAAAGACCGTATAAAAAAGCAAATGAAACGCCAAAAAGAAAAGGAAGGGAAGGGCCATGTCGGATTTTGTTCATCTGCATCTGCACAGCGAATACAGTCTTCTGGACGGCGCCTGCCGGATCAGGGAGATTCCGCTCCGCGCCAAAGCCTGTGGGCACAGCGCCGTTGCGCTGACCGATCACGGCGTACTTTACGGTGCGGTAGCTTTTTATGATGCCTGCCGCGCGGCCGGTGTCAAACCGATTATCGGATGCGAGGTCTATGTGGCTCCGCGCACCCGGTTTGACAAAACGACCTCGGACGCGCATCCTTATCATCTGGTACTTCTTTGCGAAAACGAAACCGGATATCGCAATTTGCTGACATTGGTCTCATTGGCCTTTACGGAAGGCTTCTATTCCAAACCGCGGGTGGATATGGAATTGCTTTTCCGTTATCACGAGGGACTTATTGCGCTGTCGGCCTGCCTTGCCGGGCAGATCCCGCGCGCGCTGGTTGCCGGAGACGCCAAAGAGGCCGAGCGTGCCGCCCGGGCCCTTTCGGATATTTTCGGGCCGGATCATTTTTATATTGAGCTTCAAAATCACGGTCTGCCGGAAGAAAGCCAGATTCTCCCGATGCTGGTTTCTCTCTCCCGAGCTCTTGGGTTGCCGATGGTGGCCACCAATGACTGTCACTACCTTGAAAAGAAGGATGCCGAAACGCAGGCGGTGCTTTTAGCCATTCAGACCAACACGCGCCTTTCGGACGGCCCCGCCATCGGGTTTGAAACCGAGGAATTCTACTATAAAACCACCGAGGAAATGACATCGCTTTTTTCGGCTTATCCGGAAGCGATCGAAAACAGCGTCCGGATTGCCGAGCGTTGCCGGTTTGATTTCCGTTTCGGGGAGATTCATCTGCCGAAATTTCCCGTGCCTGCGGGACAAAGCGCCGAAAGTTACCTGCGCACATTGACGCTGCTTGGTTTTAAGCGGCGCGAAACGGCGGGAGAACTTGATTTTATCCATCACGAAGAACGGGTGTACCGGGAACGGATGGAATACGAACTTTCGGTAATCGGCAGTATGGGGTATGACGATTATTTCCTGATCGTGCAGGACTATGTCGGTTTTGCCAAAAGCAAAGAAATTCCGGTGGGTCCTGGGCGCGGATCCGGCGCGGGGAGCCTGGTGGCCTATCTGCTGGGCATTACCGATGTGGATCCGATCCGTTTTGACCTGCTTTTTGAGCGGTTCCTCAATCCGGAACGGATTAGTATGCCGGATATTGATGTGGACTTCTGCTTCGAACGGAGACAGGAAGTCATCGATTATGTGGGCAGAAAATACGGCAACGACAAGGTGGTGCAGATCGTTACGTTCGGTACCCTGGCAGCCAAGGGTGTCATCCGTGATGTGGGACGTGTTATGGATCTGCCCTATGCGTTCGTGGATTCCATTGCCAAGATGGTGCCCAATGAACTGAACATCACCCTGAGCAAAGCGCTGGAAATGAACCCGGAATTCCGAAAGCTTTATCAGGAGGATGAGCAGGTGCATCATCTGATCGATATGTGTAAGCGTCTGGAAGGACTGCCCAGACATACCTCCATGCATGCGGCGGGCGTGGTCATCTGTCAGAAGTCGGCGGATGAATTCGTGCCGCTGTCCAGAGGCTCCGACGGTTCCATCGTCACCCAGTTTACCATGACGACATTGGAAGAACTGGGACTGCTGAAAATGGATTTCCTGGGGCTGCGTACACTGACTGTGATCCATGATGCGGTAAAATTCATCGAGAATACCACCGGAAGACACATTGATGTGGATGCCATTGATTATAACGATCCGAAAGTACTGGCTTCCATCGGCACCGGCAGAACGGAAGGTGTGTTCCAGCTGGAAAGTGCCGGGATGAAGAGCTTCATGAAGGAACTGCGTCCCCAGAATCTGGAGGATGTGGTGGCCGGTATTTCCCTGTACCGTCCGGGTCCCATGGATTTTATCCCGAAGTATATTCAGGGTAAAAATCATCCGGATGCGGTAACTTATGCCTGTCCCCAGCTGGAGCCGATCTTAAAGCCCACCTACGGCTGTATTGTATATCAGGAACAGGTAATGCAGATCGTTCGTGATCTGGCGGGCTATACACTGGGACGAAGCGATCTGGTGCGCCGTGCCATGAGTAAGAAGAAACAGTCCGTCATGGAAAAAGAGCGGGCCAACTTCATCTACGGCAACCCGGAGGAAAATGTCCCCGGCTGTATTGCCAACGGCATTGACGAGCAGACAGCTGGACAGATCTACGATATGATGATGGATTTCGCCAAATATGCGTTCAACAAGTCCCATGCGGCATGTTATGCAGTGGTGGCTTACCAGACGGCTTATTTGAAATATTATTATCCCGTGGAATTCATGGCGGCGCTGATGACCTCCGTCATCGATAACCCGAAAAAGGTATCCGAATATATTTTGAATTGCCGGAACATGGATATTGCCATTCTGCCTCCGGATGTGAATGCGGGAGAAGCCGGATTCTCCGTATCGGATGGCAAGATCCGTTATGCCCTGACGGCCATCAAGAGTGTGGGACGTCCCATCATTGACAGCCTGGTACAGGAGCGTAAGGAAAGAGGCCCTTTCACGAATCTGAAGGACTTTATTACCCGCATGTCCGATAAAAAAGAGATGAATAAGCGGGCTATTGAGAACCTGATCAAAGCAGGAGCTCTGGACGGTCTGGGTGGCACCAGAAAACAGTTCATGAGCGTCTATGTGCAGATTGCGGATCATATTGCCCATGACAAAAAGAACAATCTGGCCGGGCAGATCTCCCTGTTTGACATCGCAGGGGAAGAGGATAAGGAAGAATTCGATATCCGGATGCCGGATGTGGGCGAATACAATAAGGAGATGCTGCTGGGCTTCGAAAAAGAGGTGCTGGGTGTCTACGTCAGCGGTCATCCCCTGGAGGAATATCAGGAGCTGTGGCAGAACTGCATCAGCAATACTGCCGGGGATTTTGCCCTGGATGAAGAGACCGGAGAGGTGCAGTTAGTCAGGGACCAGGCCAATGCAGTCATCGGAGGATTGATCGCGGACAAGACAGTAAAATACACCAAGAATGACAAGATCATGGCATTTTTGAATGTGGAGGATCTGATCGGTAATGTGGAAGTCGTGGTATTTCCACAGGTGTACGAGCGCTACAGTACCTTGCTTGTGGAGGATGCGAAGGTGTTTATCCGGGGCAGAGTATCCCTGGAAGAAGACAAGGACGGCAAGCTGATCTGCGACCAGATCATCAGTTTCGAGGATGCGCAGGCTGCGAGAGCGGCGAACCAGCCCCTGTTCCCCAGAAATTACGGAGGCCGGGGCGGCAGCAGCCGTGGCGGATCCTACGGAAACGGAAGTGGAAATGGCGGTGCCGGTGGATACCGGAATGCCGGGAACGGCTACGGACAATACCAAAATGACGGTATGAACAGCAGCAGTATGTCGGTGGGACAGACCGGTCAGGCAGCAGGACAAATGCAGTCCGGGCAGCGTACACAGGCAAATGGAACCCCTCAGAAAAAAGGCATGCCGGCGGGAGCCTGGATCCAGTTCCCCAATATGGAGGCCTATAAGACCAGAGAGCAGGAACTGCTGCAGGCCATTGCGGATTCCGACGGGGATGACGATGTGGTGATCTATCTGCGGGACATTAAAAATATTAAGATCCTGCCCCAAAATCTCCAGGTAAAAGCTGACGGGGCATTAATGGAAAAGCTTACAGTGCTGTTCGGAAAAGAAAATGTTAAATTTATAACGAAACCTATTGAAAACCGCTCAAAAATAGATTAAAATAAGGAATCGAGAAGAGAAAACTATTCGTTCGTTTACTTAGGAGGTAACAGTCATGGCAAAAGAGATTAAGACGATCGGCGTATTGACCAGCGGCGGTGATGCACCGGGAATGAACGCTGCTATTCGTGCAGTTGTTCGTACAGCCATTGCAAGAGGACTGAAGGTTAAGGGTATTAAAAAAGGTTATCAGGGTCTTTTGAATGAAGAGATCATAGATATGGAAGCCAAGGACGTATCCGATATCATTCAGCGCGGTGGTACGATCTTAGGAACCGCACGTTGTCTGGAGTTCAAGGAAGCGGAAGGACAGAAGAAGGGTGCTGAGATCTGCAGAAAGCACGGTATCGACGGTATCGTTGTCATCGGCGGTGACGGTTCTTACCGTGGTGCACAGGCACTGTCCAGACTTGGAATCAATACAATCGGTGTTCCGGGAACAATCGACCTGGATATTGCATGTACCGAGTACACAATCGGTTTCGATACTGCTGTCAACACAGCAATGCAGGCAATCGACAAGGTTAAGGATACTTCTTCCTCTCATGAGAGATGCAGTATCATCGAGGTAATGGGCAGAAATGCCGGTTATATCGCTCTGTGGTGCGGTATTGCCAACGGTGCCGAGGATATCCTGCTTCCCGAGAAGTACGATTACAACGAACAGAATATTATCAATAATATCATTACCAACCGTAAGCATGGTAAGACCCATCATATCATCATCAATGCCGAGGGAATCGGACATTCCACTTCCATGGCCCGGCGTATCGAGGCTGCTACCGGTATTGAGACCCGTGCTACGATCTTAGGTTACATGCAGCGTGGCGGAAGCCCTACTGCCAAGGATCGTTACTATGCATCTATCATGGGTGCTTACGCAGTAGATATCATGCTGGAAGGCAAGACCAACCGTGTCGTAGGTTATCAGCACGGTGAGTTCATCGATTTCGATATCGAAGAGGCTTTGCAGATGCAGAAGGGCATCAATGAGTACCAGTTCGAGGTATCTCATCTGCTGTCCATCTAATTTAATTTAACAGTTCAGACTGCGAAGCAGGCACTTTTATAAATAAGAGTGTCTGAACGGATATGAAGACAAAGGCGTTTCCCATTGCGTGGAAACGCCTTTTTGACTATAATAAACTCATCCATAGAATGCATCCCGACTGCTTGCAGGCAGGGGATCATTCTATGAGAGGAGTAAACAAACATAAGTAAGTAGGGCGATTAGCCCGGATTACGCATGTTTGTTATGGTTTCGAGAGTTCGCAGAACGGAGAAACCATATTACTATGATGTTTAGGAGCGGTTAGCAGACAGATATGATCACAAGCAACAACAATGCAAAAGTAAAACAGGTGGTGCAGTGGCAGACCAAGGCAAAGGAGCGCCGCAAGGATCACGTATTTCTGGCAGAAGGTATCAGAATGTGTGAGGAGGCTCCGGTAAAAAACGTGCGGGAGGTCTACCTTACGGAAGAACTGGAGCAAAAGATCCGGCAGAATGCCCAGAGCGGAGACACAGCATTCTGGGACAAGCTGCAGCAGACCGGTTACGAGACCGTCTCCACGGAAGTCTTTGCCAAAATGGCGGATACCCAGACCCCCCAGGGCATTCTGACAGTGCTGGAACAGCCGGTCTATGATCTGACACAGCTGTTGGAACAGCCGGATCCTTTATTTCTGATGCTGGAAAATCTGCAGGATCCGGGCAATCTGGGAACCATGATCCGTACCGGAGAAGGAGCAGGGATAACGGGTGTTATCATGAACAACCAGACGGTTGATATCTTTAATCCCAAGACCATCCGTGCCACCATGGGGTCTATTTTCCGGGTACCCTTTGTCTACGTGCCAGATCTGGCACCGGTGCTGGAACAGATGCATGCAAAAGGTATCCACACCTATGCGGCACACTTGAAAGGACAGGAATACTACGATTCCTTTTCTTTCCGGGAGCCTACGGCGTTCCTCATCGGCAACGAAGGAAACGGCTTATCCAAGGAAATCTCCGACCAGGCGGGACAGTATCTCAAGATCCCCATGGAGGGCAGGGTGGAATCCCTGAATGCCTCCATTGCAGCGGCCCTTCTGATGTACGAGGCCCACAGACAGCGAAGCGCAAGACTGTAATTATCCCGGACCCATTTGCCTTATAGATATTATCAAATGCCAGGCATTCGATGCGCAGCCGATAATATTTACATGGCTCTGAATAATTATATAATAATGATGCCAGGGTCAAAAGGTCTAAGCCCACATGAGCTTGCTCATAGGTGGGTGAAAGACCTTAGGACCCGCCCCGATATGAGCATAAAAGTGGGATGATAATCCCACGATATGCGAATATTGGGTAGGATTGTGGGAGTGCGTAGCACGGAACAATCCGTAGGCATCAAAGTCGGGGGCTTTTGACCCCGACACCATAATATATAGAAGAAAGACAGAACAGGAGGAAAGATATCATGAAGATCGGATTTATCGGACTGGGAAATATGGCCACTGCCATGATCGGAGGAATGTTGCAAAAAGGAATTGCAGCTCCGGAGGACATCATTGGTTCAGCCAGAACGGAAACAACAGTGGAAAAAGTTAAAACAAAATTTAATATTAACACAACAACGGATAACAAAATCGTAGCGGCACAGGCAGACATTCTGTTCCTGGCAGTGAAACCCATCTTTTTCCCGGAGGTGATCGACCAGATCAAAGATGTCGTGGCAGAGGATACCCTGATCGTCAGCATTGCGGCAGGAAGAACTCTGGACTATCTGAAAGAGGCTTTCGGCAGACCGGAGTTGAAGCTGATCCGCTGCATGCCCAATACTCCGGCACTGGTACTGGAAGGCTGCACCGGCGTCTGTGCGGAAGAAAACGTCACGGAGGAAGACATGGAGCAGGTACTGGCACTGTTACGTTCCTTCGGCATTGCCAGTGTGGTACCGGAACGGCTGATGGATGTAGTCGTAGGTGTCAGCGGTAGGTCCCCGGCCTATGTGTTCATGTTCATTGAAGCCATGGCAGACGAGGCAGTAGCCGCCGGAATGCCCAGAAAACAGGCTTATGAATTCGCAGCACAATCCGTCCTTGGCAGTGCCAGGATGGTGCTGGAGACCGGCAGACATCCCGGAGAACTGAAGGACATGGTGTGCTCCCCCGGTGGAACCACGATCCAGGCAGTCAAGGTACTGGAGGAAAAAGGCATGCGCGCCGCTGTCATGGATGCCATGGATGCCTGCATTGAGAAGTCCAAAAGCATGTAGTGACAGCTCGACTCTGTTCATGAGTTGAGCTGTCATGGCTAAATAGCGCCCAAAGTCCCAAAACTTGACAAAAATTTTGTCATCTGTTATGATATCTCGCGTAACAAATTTAATATTTTTGTAACAAACCAGTGAAAATCTTAATAATTTCAGCATATACTATTCACTGGTGAGATCCACAGGTATCACACCCATCGGGGAATCTTCCTGTGGGAAAGGCGTGTATCAAGATGACAAAAAGCAGAAGAATGCTGGTTGTATGTGCAGGACTGCTCTGTTCTATCTTCCTGAGCATGCAAATGAGCATGACCGCACAGGCAAGCAATACTAAAAACTATGTCAATGATCTGAACGGTGGTGTCGCATCGATCTTAGACCCCGGTTCCAAAAACAGTACCGAGGTCATCAATGCAACGGTGAAGGAATTAAATCTGACATTCCCCGCTGAGGAAGAGATCAGTTCCGGGCTGGTCATGGCAAACGTAAAAGATGCCGTGAATGTACGAAGCGATGCCAATGAGGATGCTTCCAAGGTCGGCAAGCTGTACAAAGACTGCGGAGGTACGATTTTAGAGCGCAGGGACGGTTGGACCAAGATCCAGTCCGGTACGCTGATCGGCTGGGCCAAAGACGAATATCTCCTGTTCGGGGATGATGCGAAGGCACTGGCCAATGATGTGGGCAGAATGATCGCACAGATCAACACGGAGACTCTTCGTGTGAGAACCGAGGCGGATCAGGATGCCGGAGTCCTGGGACTTCTTCCCAAGGGCGATATAGTGGATGTGGTAGATAACAGTAATCCCGAATGGGTCTGCATCGACTACGAAGGAGCAGACGGATATGTGTCTGCGGAGTATGTAACAGTGGATTTCCAGATCGACTCCGGTGAGACTTTAGAGGAGATCAAGGCAAGAGAAGCTGCAGAGCGTGAAGCAAAACGCCATGTGAACTACGGCGAATACACCACCGATGCGGATACCACGCAGCTGTTGGCAGCATTGATCCAGTGCGAGGCAGGATGCGAGAGCTACGAAGGACAGCTGGCAGTAGGTGCTGTCGTTATGAACCGTGTACGAAGCGGTGCTTACCCGAGTAGCATTCATGGTGTGATCTATGCGTCCGGACAGTTCACTCCGGCATTGAACGGTAAGGTAAATACCGTATACGAATCCGGCAAGATCAACGCAAGCTGCATCAAGGCAGCGGAAGAAGCCATCTCCGGCGTATCCAATGTGGGAGATTTGACACACTTCAGACGTAACAACGGCCGTGACGGACTGGTCATCGGTAACCACGTCTTCTACTAAGTGGCACACAAAAGAACAGCGCATACAGCAGAGACGGTATCCCGGAACAGGGGTACCGTCTTTTAACGTACAGGCAGGAGCCGATCCGCCGGATGGAATGAGGAATGAGAAGAGCACAATAGAATCCCGTATCGTGCACTAATAGCGGTTGTCACAGAAGACTATTTGTAGTACACTGGATACAACTACAAAACCAAAGGAGTGATCACATGAGTGAAATGGTAACCTTGTGGCTTGTGGTATTGATCGTATCGATCGGTGTGGAGGTCGCCACTCTGGGACTGACGAGCATCTGGTTCGCCGGAGGCGCCGTTGTGGCAGTG
>ENA-ORPF01002913-ORPF01002913.1-human-gut-metagenome-genome-assembly--contig:-NODE-2913-length-10877-cov-3.393827_pt1 | contig 10877 bp, 6 predicted proteins | sample MGYA00242140_ERZ509070 | MGnify/ENA primary metagenome ERZ509070 (study PRJEB26280, sample SAMEA2338713) | human gut metagenome | biome: human gut; feature: human-associated habitat; material: faeces... | reverse complement strand
TACGGCGGCGCGGTCTATCTCTACAATGGCGTAACGGCAACCATGACCGGCGGCGAAATCAGCAGCAATCAGGCGGCCAGCGAGGGCGGCGCGGTGCATGTGTACGGCACATCCACGTTTAACCTCTCCGGCGGCAAAATCACCGGGAACTCGTCTGTGGATGGCGGTGCAATCTACCTTAACCGCGAACCGTCCGTACTGAATATGTCCGGCGGCGTTATCAGCGGAAATACCGCCACGGGCAACGGCGGCGGCGTCTATATTTACCGCTCCGGCTCGATCTGCAATCTCTCCGGCGGTACGATTGAAAACAACACGGCGGGCAGCGGCGGCGGAATTTATGTCAATCCCAAGAATTCCGGTCAGCTGAAGCTCAGCGGTGCGCCCACTGTGAGAAACAACACCGTCTCCGGTGCGGCAAATAACGTCTATCTGCCCTCCGGCAAGACGCTGTCCATTTCTGCTCCCATGGAGCCCGGCGCATCCGTCGGCGTGACTGTCGGAAATGCAAGCTACCCTGTGGCGTTCTCCAACGCCTATGAGGAGGATTACGCCGCATACTTCTCCTCGGACGATGCGAATGCTCAGGTAGCGTACAGGAGCGACCAGATACTGTATCTTGTTACCGCAGATTCGCGGACGGTCCTCGAGCGGACGATGAGCATCAACAATGCAAAGGTAGAGAAGTATTACGACGGAACGCCTGATTTCCCGGTGACCAATTTCGGTGCTCCCTATAAGGCCGGAGATTTTACGCTTGAGTTTAAAGACGGAACTGGCTGCACGATCTCGGCTGTCTTTGATTCTCCCGAAGCCGGGGATAGCAAAACAGTCACCGTCACGGTAACGCTCACCGGAGAAAATGCAGAGCAGTTCGTATTCGAGAACGGCACGACGACGGATACCTTCACCATCGGCGGAACCATCCACAAGGCAGAGCCCGACCTCGAACTCAGCATGTTGAAGACCGAGTTCCTGAAGGGCGACTGGCTTTATGAGACGCTCTCCGTCACCGGCGTGATGGAAAACGCGGAGGTCACATATCGCTATGCGGAGCACCCGTCGCTGATCTATGCCGACAATGACAGCAACAATGAGGTGATTTATTCCTTTACACAGGCTGTCGATGCAGGCGAATTCTGGGCCTACGCCACAACAGCGGAAACTGCGAACTACAGAGCCGGACGCTCGAATGCAGTCAAGTTCACGGTTCTGGATTTCTGCACAGTTCATTTTGAGTCCAACGGTGCCCTAATGCCTAGAAAAGTACCTTGGGGCCGTGCCTATGGTGAACTTCCCGTCCTGAGCCGGGAAGGCTACACGTTCGACGGCTGGTTCACAGAAGCAGAGGGCGGCACACAGATTCAGGCAACCGACATTATGCCTGAGAATACCGAAGAACAGACGCTCTACGCGCACTGGACTCCGCTCCATACACATGTCTTTGATCAACAAGTTCAGAATGACGAGACGTTGAAAACACCTGCGGACTGCCTGAACGATGCGGTTTATTACCTGTCCTGCGAATGCGGTGAAATCAGCACAAGCGACACTTTTTCCGCTGCAGATACCGCTCTCGGCCACGACTGGGGCGCATGGACGTCCAGCGAAAATGGTCAGCACCAGCGCACCTGTTCCAGAGATTCCAGCCATGTCGAGAAGGAAGCATGCAGCTATAGCAGTGAGTGGAAGCAAGACAGATATAACCACTGGCACGTCTGCGAAATCTGCGGCGCGGCACAAGAGAAAGCAGGCCATTTTGATTCGGATAACGACCATAAGTGCGATGCCTGCGGCGCAAAGACTTCAGAGCATGACCCCTCGGCCGAAAAAGCAGACGACAAGTATCTGAAATCTGCCGCGACCTGCACAGCAAAAGCAGTCTATTACAAGTCCTGCGCCATCTGCGGCGAAAAGGGAACGGAAACCTTTGAATATGGCGAAAAGGACCCTGATAACCACACCGGCGTACTGAGCGACTGGCAGCATGACGGTGAAAACCATTGGAAAGTCTACTCCTGCTGCCAGGCAGAAGCAGAAAGAGCCGCCCATCACGGCGGCACGGCTTCCTGCACGAAGAAAGCAGTCTGCACGGATTGTGGCCGTGAATACGGCGAAATGAAGGCGCACAACTTCACGGCAGAACAAGCAGAAGAAAAGTACCTGAAATCTGCTGCAACCTGCACAGAAAAAGCGGTCTATTACAAGTCCTGCACTGTCTGCGGCGAAAAGGGCACGGAAACCTTTGAGTATGGCAATCCGCTCGGACATGATTACGGCGCGTGGACATCCAACGACAACGGCACACATACGCGCGTCTGTTCGAGAGATGCCATCCACACAGAAACAGAGAATTGCTCCGGCGGCGAAGCAACGTGCACAGAGCAGGCGACCTGTGAATTCTGTGGCAAGAAGTATGGTGAGCCGCTTGGTCATACTTATAAGCCAGAGTGGATTACAAACGAGCAGAGACATTGGCATGTCTGCGCCCGCTGCGATCATATCAAGGATATGGGAGTACACAGGTTTGGAGAATGGTCGATTGTACGCAGACCGACCTCGACAAAAACGGGAGAAAGGGTACGCAGCTGTACGATCTGCAATTATGAGGAAACAGAAGAGCTTCCTGTAACTGGCGGCTACGTTTTGCCCTATTATAAACTCACGTTTGAGACAAACGGTGGTAGTTCGCTTGAACCGGTTGTTAAGATTAAGGGTACAGTCATTGATCTTGCGGAATATTCTGCTTATCGCTATGGCTATACGTTCGATGGCTGGTACGCAGATGAGGCGCTGACGCAGCGCGTGACTTCCGTTACACTGGATGCTGACAAAACGGTATATGCCGCATGGACACGCAATCGTTTCTTCGAGGATGTGACTATCGCTGACTGGTTCTATGACGACGTGATGTTCGTCTGCGGAAGAGGCGTGATGCAGGGCGTTTCCGATACCCGCTTCGGTCCGCATCTGACTGCGACCCGTGCGATGATGGCGACAATTCTCTGGCGCATGGAGGGAAGCCCTGCACCGACTGCCGAGGCGCGTTTTACAGACGTCAGGTCTGGTCAGTGGTATTCCGAGGCTGTCGCATGGACCGCACAGAGCGGCGTCTATACCGGCTATGCAGACGGAAGCTTCCGGCCCAACGATTCCATTACCCGCGAACAGCTGGCGGCCATCCTGTACCGGTACGCAAAGTACAAGGGAGTCGATGTAAGTGTTGGCGAGGATACAAATATCCTCAGCTATGCCGACGCAGCGGAAATCTCCGACTATGCGTTCCCCGCCATGCAGTGGGCCTGCGGAGCAGGCGTCATGCAGGGCTCGAACGGCAACCTCCTGCCGCGCGGTCGAGCGACCCGCGCACAGATTGCAGCGATGCTGCACCGGTATCTTGTAAAATAACTCCTTTGCTTCCATGCGGGCAGGCACGATTTGTGCCTGCCCGCAGATTATTCATGAATTGTTCACAACTATCGCGTATACTGACAAAACCCGCGGCGTAAAAACGCGTCTGTAGAGTGGACGCGGAGAATCCCGCGCCAGAAAAAGATTCAAAAGGAGTTCTAACATGAAAAAACTGATTGCGATTTTTTTGGCTGCTCTGACGGCGCTTTCTCTGACAGCCTGTGCGGCAAAGTCTGACGCGCAGCCGGACGCGTCGGAAATTCCCGACGCGCTGACCATTCTGAACACCGTTTGGGCAAGCTATTCCGAAGACGAAAAATTCCCTGCGGCGGGCGGCGATTATTCCGAGGCCAACATGACCGACGGCAAGCCTGGGACAGTTGGGCTTGAAAACGCGTCCGATGTCGAGTATCTGCTGAGCATCCCTGCATCCGTTGTTGCGATGGCGGACGACGGCGCGTCGCTGTTCCACATGATGAACGGCAATACCTTCACCTGCGGTGCGCTGCGCCTGACCGATGCGGGAAAGCTGGATGAGGCGGCAAAGGAAATCCGGGACTATATCATGGCCAAGCAGTGGATGTGCGGCTTTCCGGACAAGCTGATCGTCGTTTCGGTTGACAACTATCTGATCTCGTGCTTCGGCGCGGAGGATCTCGTCAACACCTTCCGCGACAAGCTGCAGGCCGCGTATTCTGGCGCTGTTGTCATCACTGACGAGCCGATCGTGGCGTGAAATAATTAATTTATGTAAACCGAAAGGGCCGCCATGCTGTTTTCTAGTGTTCCGTTTCTGTTTTATTTTCTCCCCGCTGTCCTGCTTGTCTACTTTCTCGTACCCAAACGGGCGAAAAACGGCGTGCTGCTCCTGTCGAGCCTTGTGTTTTACGGCTGGGGTGAGCCGCGCTATCTGCCGGTCATGCTCGTCTCCATCCTGCAAGGCTATATTTTCGGACGGCTGATCGAGCGCTTCCGCGATACCAGGCGGGTGAAGCTGTTTCTGGTCCTGTCTGTTCTCCTGAGCCTCGGGACGCTTGCGTATTTCAAGTATGCCGATTTCATGATTGCAAACCTGAACGCGCTGACCGGGCTGTCTGTGCCGCTGCTGCGCTTTGCGCTTCCGGTCGGCATCAGCTTCTATACGTTCCAGATTTTGAGTTACACCGTGGACGTGTACCGCGGGACAGTTCCAGCACAGCGGAATTTCATCGATCTTGCGGCATATATCGCCATGTTCCCACAGCTGATCGCCGGGCCGATTGTCCGCTATTCCGACATCGCCGTGCAGCTGAAAACGCGCGAGCACAGCGTATCGGAGGCTGCCGCCGGTGCGCGGCGCTTTGTTCTGGGTCTTGCGAAAAAGATCCTGCTTGCCAATCTGCTTGGAGAGTTGGTTTCAAGCTTCCGCGCGTCCGCCGATCTGTCAGTTCTGTACTACTGGCTGAGCGCGGTTGCATTCACCTTGCAGATTTACTATGATTTTTCCGGCTACAGCGACATGGCCATCGGCCTTGGCCGGATTTTCGGCTTCCGGTTCCCGGAGAACTTTCGGTACCCCTATCTGTCCGGCAGCATCACGGAATTCTGGCGGCGTTGGCATATCTCGCTCGGCTCCTGGTTCCGTGACTATCTCTATATTCCTCTGGGTGGAAACCGGAAGGGGAGCGCCCGGCAGCTGCTGAATATCCTGCTTGTCTGGCTTGCAACCGGCCTGTGGCACGGCGCGGCGTGGAATTTTGTCCTATGGGGCCTCCTGTACGCAATCCTACTCACGGCGGAAAAGCTGTTTTTGCTGCGTGGACTTCAAAAGCTGCGCGTGTTGAACCACGTCTATGTGCTCCTGTTTGTGACGCTCGGCTTCGTGCTGTTTGATGCGTCCAGCGTACAGGACGCCGCACAGTCTATCCGTGCCATGTTTGGTGGCGGAGGTCTTCCGCTAGTCAGCACGGAAAGCGTGTACGAACTGCGCAGCTGCGCCGTATTGCTCCTGCTCGCTGTTCTGGGCGCAATGCCGCTGCCGAAAAAACTGTATACAGTGGCACAGCACAGCCGCATGGGAAGAATGATTTCTGCTATTCTGGAGCCAGTCGGTCTAACTGCACTTCTTGCCGTTTGTACAGCATTTTTAGTTGACGGCTCGTTTAACCCGTTCCTGTATTTCCGTTTTTAGGAGGATGCAATGGAAAAACGAAAGAATTATGCAGTCGTCTGCCTGACGGCTGCGTTCCTGCTCGGATTTCTGGTTTGGAGCCTCCTGAAGCCAGACGATACGGTTTCGCAGAGTGAACGCCGGAAACTGACGCAGAAACCAGAACTGACAGCTGCGTCTATTTTAAACGGCAAGTTTATGACGGAATTTGAATCGTACACGCTCGACCAGTTCCCGCTGCGTGACGGATTCCGGCGGCTCAAGGCTGCCGTACTTCTGGATGTGCTGCGTGAAAAGGACAATAACGGCATCTACCTTACAGAAGGCTACGCTGCCAAGCTGGAATACCCGTTGAACGAAGCCTCTGTTCAACATGCTACAGAGCGCTTTCAATACATCTATGAAACATATCTGGCTGGGACAGAGGTAAAAATCTATGAAGCTGTTATCCCGGATAAGGGAGCGTTTCTTGCGCGGCAGAATGGCTATCCGTCGCTTGACTACAGTGCGTTTTCCGCGCTGCTTCAGAAGAATATGCCTTATGCGGAAGCAATCGACCTGATGCCAGTGCTGTCTCTGAACAGCTATTATCGTACTGATCTGCACTGGAGACAAGAGGCGATTGTGCCGGTTGCAAGTCAATTAGCAGAAGCAATGGGTGTGAAACTGTCGGAGAAATATGATACGGTGACGGCTGACACGCCATTCTACGGTGTCTACTACGGCCAGTCGGCATTGCCGCTTGCCCCAGATACACTCTGCTATCTGACGAACAAGACGCTTGGCAGCTGCACAGTCTACGATTATGAGACAGGCGGTACAGAGCCAGTGTATGATCTATCTGCGCTGACAGAGGGGGACCCGTATTCCATGTTCCTCTCCGGATCAAAATCCCTGCTCACGATCACAAACCCCAGCGCGGATACGGACCGTGAACTTGTGATCTTCCGTGATTCATTTGCCAGCAGTCTTGCGCCGCTTTTGACTGAGGCTTATGCGAAGATCACGCTGGTCGATATCCGCTATGTGCAGCCGGAACGTCTCAGCAGTTGGCTGACGTTTAACTCGCAGGACGTCCTGTTTCTCTACAGCGTCTCTGTTCTTAATCACAGCGAAACACTTAAATAAAAACGCCCGGCGGCTAGTACCTGCCGCCGGGCGTTTTGCATGCAAACCTGCAAAAACTCCTGCATAAATGCGTTATGTAAACAATATCTGTGCGCTATGTCGTGAAAGTTCTTCGTTTTTCGCTCCTGTAAGATGCTAGCAAAAAGACGCGTATTTGTCGAAATATGTGGAAATTTCGTGTGTTGACAAATCTGTTGACAGTGTGAATAACTTTTTGCGGATTAAATTATAAAAAAATTATGGTGAACCAATGGGATTATGGCTCCGGCATGGCAGACAGCATCTGCTCCAAAATCGGCAAATGCGAACCGCTCAACGGTGTCAGCGGCAGGCGCGGCAGGCCCGTTGGAACGCCCTCCAGCGCCAGCGCCTGCTTCACCGGGATCGGATTGACCTCACAAAAAAGCGCGTCCACAAGTCCCATCAGAGACGTCTGCATATGGCCGGCCTGTGCATATTCCCCCGCTTGACAGGCACGAACCATTTGCAGTGTCAACTTGGGCCGTACATTTGATAAAACGGAGATCACGCCCCGTGCACCGACTGCCATCAGCGGGACAGTCAGATCGTCATTTCCGCTCCAGAGCGGAAGTTCTTCCGCACAGGCATCCAGAATGCGCATGGCTTTCGGTATGCTTCCACTAGCTTCCTTGATTCCACCAATATTCGGATGCTCGCAGAGCGTTCGGCACGTCTCAACCGAGATATCTACACCCGTGCGGCTTGGCACGTTGTAGACGATCACGGGGCAGGGAACGGTGTCAGCTGCTGCCGTATAATGCGCGATCAATCCTGCCTGCGTGCACTTGTTGTAATAGGGCGTTACAAGAAGAACCGCGTCCACGCCCATAGATGCAGCGACACGGCTCAACTGCAATGTATGAGCCGTGTCGTTTGTACCTGTTCCGGCGATGACTCCGCATCGTCCAGCACAATATTTGACTGTATGCGCAATCAGTGCAAGCTTTTCGTTGTCTGTCATGGTAGATGCCTCGCCGGTCGTTCCGCAGACAACAACTGCGTCAACGCCTGCTGCAAGCTGGAGATCCAGCAGCTGGTTCATGACGGAAAAATCGATCGTACCCTGCTTGAAAGGCGTGACGAGCGCAGTCGCAACGCCCTCAAATATGGGCTTTTTCAAAGAATCGCTCCCTTCGGGATTATTTCTTTGTGATATATCCTTCCGCGCAAAGCAGTTCTGCCAGCAAAACTGCGCCGCCAGCTGCTCCACGCAGGGTATTATGGGACAGGCAGACAAATTTGTAATCGTACTGCGTATCGGGGCGCAGCCGCCCGATAGATACGGCCATACCGCCCTCGAGCATGCGGTCCAGTTTCGTCTGCGGACGGTCGGCTTCCTCGAAGTAGTGCAGGAACTGCTTTGGCGCCGACGGCAGATTCAATTCCTGCGCACGTCCGGAGAATGCCGCCCAGTCTGCTTTAATCTGCTCAATCGACGGCTTTTCTCCCTTGAACGAAACAAAGCAAGCTGCCATATGGCCGTCGGACACAGGCACGCGCAGGCACTGTGCGGTGATGTTGGGCTCTGTCGCATCGACGATTTTGCCGTCTTCGATATGGCCCCAGAGTTTCAACGGCTCCTGCTCGGACTTTTCCTCTTCTCCGCCGATGTATGGGATTACATTATCGAGCATTTCCGGCCATGTTTCAAACGTCTTGCCGGCACCGGAAATTGCCTGATAGGTACAAACCAGCGCCTTTTCTATGCCGTATTTCATCAGCGGGTGCAGTGCTGGTACATAGCTTTGCAGGCTGCAATTCGATTTGACGGCAATAAAACCTCGCTGGGTACCAAGCCTTCTGCGCTGTGCGTCAATGATACGGATGTGGTCGGCGTTGATCTCCGGTACGACCATCGGAACATCAGGCGTGTGGCGATGGGCAGAATTGTTGGACACGACCGGGCATTCAAGCTTTGCGTACCGCTCCTCAAGTGCCTTAATCTCGTCTTTTTTCATGTTGACGGCACAGAACACAAAATCAACCTGCTTCGCAATCTCTTCCGCATCTGCCTCTGCATCCATTACGATCATGGATTTGACGCTTTCGGGAATGGGATCGGCCATATGCCACTTTTCACCAATTGCCTGCGCGTAGGTCTTGCCTGCACTGTGTGTGCTGGCAGCCAGAACAACCGGGGTAAACCACGGATGATTTGCTGTCAGCAGCACAAACCGCTGCCCGACCATACCCGTTGCGCCAATAATACCGACTCTGAATTTCTCCATGATGAAAACTCCCATCCTCAAACTCACCGGAAAGTTCCGGTTGCATGTCACTTTGGAATGTAATATAATACATTTAGTTCGCACAGGAAAATGCTGTACTTGTGCTATGAACAAATGTCCACGACTTCCAACGGCCTCATCATATCATATTCAATTTGGGGTGTCAATGTGAATCGCGGAAAAAATCAGCATATCAGAAAGGGCTGTATTTGTTGAAAACACATGACTTTTACTATGATCTGCCGGAAGAATTGATTGCGCAAACGCCGCTGGAACGGCGCGACGCATCCCGGCTTATGACGCTCGACCGGAAAACAGGAGCGATTACACATCGGCATTTTTACGATCTGCTTGAACTCCTGCAGCCGGGAGACTGCTTGGTTATGAACAACTCGCGCGTGCTTCCTGCGCGCTTGCTTGGACACAGGGTTCCGACCGGCGGTGCTGTTGAGGTGCTGCTGTTGCAGGATCAGGGCAACGGCGTTTGGGAATGCCTCACAAAGCCGGGGCGCAAAACACATGCTGGGACCGAACTGTCATTCGGAGACGGCGAGTTGACGGCAACTGTAGTAGGGGAGAGGGATGACGGCAACAAGCTTGTGCAGTTCCACTATGAAGGAATCTTCCTTGAGGTGCTTGAACGGCTTGGCAAGATGCCGCTTCCGCCGTACATTAAGGAAGAACTGCAGGACGGTGAGCGCTATCAGACCGTCTATTCCAAAATCAACGGCTCTGCCGCCGCGCCGACGGCTGGGCTGCATTTCACGAAGGAGCTTCTGGAAAAGCTGCAGGCACAGGGCGTGAACCTTGCCTATGTGACGCTTCATGTCGGGCTTGGCACGTTCCGCCCGGTGAAGGCGGAGGAAATCACAGACCATCATATGCACAGCGAGTTCTGCATGATGAGCGCCGAGACGGCGGAGCTTCTCAACCGGACGCACCGGGAGGGGCATCGTATCGTCTGCGTCGGCACAACCTCGTGCCGGACGGTAGAGTCTCTGGTCGAACCGGACGGCACGTTCCGCGAAAAGTCCGCCTGGACCGATATTTTCATCTATCCGGGGTACAAGTTCCGCGCGCTCGACGCATTGATCACGAACTTCCATCTGCCGGAAAGTACGCTTGTAATGCTCGTTTCGGCGCTTGCCGGGCGGGAGAATATCCTGCATGCCTATCAGGTGGCAGTGCAGGAAAAATATCGCTTTTTCTCGTTCGGCGATGCGATGTTCATCCACTGAAATCGCTTCTCGGACGGATTGTACACACAAGGAGGCTGCATGTTTAAACTGCTGAAAACAGAAGATAAGGCGCGCCGGGGCGAGTTTACCTGCCCGCACGGGACGGTGCAGACACCGGTTTTTATGAACGTCGGCACGCAGGCGGCAATCAAGGGCGCGCTGTCGGCGGAAGACTTGGAACACATCGGTACGCAGGTCGAGCTTTCCAACACCTATCACCTGCATCTTCGCCCGGGCGACGAGGTCGTGAAAAAAATGGGCGGGCTTCACAAATTCATGACGTGGAACGGTCCCATTCTGACCGACTCCGGCGGCTTTCAGGTCTTTTCTCTGGCGGGGCTGCGCAAGATCAAGGAAGAAGGCGTGACGTTCGCCTCGCATCTGGACGGGCACAGGATTTTCATGGGTCCGGAGGAGAGTATGCGCATCCAGTCGAACCTCGGCTCGGATATTGCGATGGCATTTGACGAGTGCGTGGAAAATCCGGCAACCTATCCGTATGCCAAAGCCTCGTGCGAGCGCACGGCAAGATGGCTGGCGCGCTGCAAGCAGGCGCTGGCAAAGTACAATGCAGAGCCGGATGCGGTCAATCCCGGTCAGCAGCTCTGGGGCATCAATCAGGGCGCGACATTCAAGGACCTCCGCATCTGGCACATGCAGGAGATTGCGAAGCTTGACCTGCCGGGCTATGCCATCGGCGGG
>ENA-ORPF01002912-ORPF01002912.1-human-gut-metagenome-genome-assembly--contig:-NODE-2912-length-10880-cov-3.024758_pt1 | contig 10880 bp, 9 predicted proteins | sample MGYA00242140_ERZ509070 | MGnify/ENA primary metagenome ERZ509070 (study PRJEB26280, sample SAMEA2338713) | human gut metagenome | biome: human gut; feature: human-associated habitat; material: faeces... | reverse complement strand
GAGCCGGTTGATGCCCGTGGAGTGGCTGGGGTCAACGATGACCGGCAGATGCGACAGCTCGTGCAGCATCGGGACGGCTGCCAGATCGAGCGTGTTTCTGGTGTAATCGTCAAACGTGCGGATGCCGCGCTCGCAGAGAATGACATTGTCGTTGCCGCTGGCCATGATATATTCCGCGCTCATCAGCAGCTCCTTGAGCGTGTTGGCAAGCCCGCGCTTGAGCAGAATCGGTTTCTTGACCGTGCCCATCTCTTTCAGAAGATCGTAATTCTGCATGTTGCGCGCGCCGATCTGAATGACATCAACATTCTCAAACAGCGGCAGATGCTTAATATTCATAAGTTCTGTCACGATAGGCAGGCCCGTTTCCTGCTTGGCAATCTCAAGCAGGCGGATGCCCTCGCCGTGCAGCCCTTGGAAGTCATACGGAGACGTGCGCGGCTTGAACGCGCCGCCGCGCAGCAGCTGCGCGCCCGCAGCCTTGACGGCCTTTGCAACGTATACGATCTGCTCCTCCGATTCGACCGAGCACGGCCCTGCGATCATCGCAAAATGCCCGCCGCCGAATTTTGCATCCCCGACCGAAACCACAGTATCATCTGGGTGGAACTTACGGTTGCAGCATTTGAACGGGTCGGAAACGCGCTTGACGGAATCGACGATATCCAGACTTTCCAGAAGGGACATATCAATCCGGCTTGTATCGCCAACCAGCCCCAGAACGGTCTGATACTCGCCGAGCGAGGGGTGCACATCGATTTGCTGGTTCCGCAGCCAGGTAATGAGTTGATTCCGCTTTTCGTCCGGGACGTTGTGCTTCAATACGACAATCATGGTTTTGACCTCCAGTACAATAAAAAATGCGGCACAGTCAATTCTGTGCCGCATGCAAATTACCAACTCTTCTGCGCATCACAAATTGACCTTACTATCTGGCGACAGTAAAGTAATAATAGGACGCGAAAACAGAAGTGAACATGAGAAGACTCTCCTTATGAAAATCTGTGACAATCATAGCACGCTGGACGCTGCTTGTCAACCGGGCGGACGCGAAAAATGGGGAATCAGAGCGCTTCCGCCTCCGCGAGCCATAAGCTGCCCGACGCGTCCGACGGCATACGCCAGTCGCCTCTGGGGCTGAGCGTCACGGAGCCGACCTTCGGCCCGTCCGGGATGCACGAGCGCTTGAACTGCTGCTGGAAGAACCGGCGGCAGAATATCTTCAGCCAATGCAGAATCACTGCGTCTGAATACTTACCGCCATACGCGTATTTCGCCATCCGGAACAACTTGCGCGGACGGGAGCCGAAGCGCAGCAGGTGATATAGGAAAAAGTCATGCAGTTCATACGGGCCGACGAGATCCTCTGTCTTCTGCGCGATTTGCCCATTTTCATCCGCAGGCAGAAGTTCCGGCGAAACGGGCGTATCGAGAATATCCAGAAGAACCTCCCGTAGTGAGGGCGCGCTGCTTCCGGCCTCGTACTGCACGATGTACCGCACCAGCGTTTTGGGAACCGAGCAGTTGACCGCATACATGGACATATGGTCGCCGTTATACGTCGCCCAGCCGAGCGCAAGCTCGGAAAGATCGCCCGTGCCGATGACCAGCCCGCCGGACTGATTCGCAATGTCCATCAGGACCTGCGTGCGCTCCCGCGCCTGACAGTTTTCATAGGTCACGTCATGCACGGCTTCGTCATGGCCGATGTCCGCAAAATGCTGCCGGACAGAGGCCGTGATATTGACCTCCTGTACGCTGACGCCGAGTTCTTCGCAAAGTTTGACCGCGTTGGATTTTGTCCGCTTCGTCGTGCCGAAGCACGGCATGGTGACGCACAGAATTTCTTTCCGGCTGCGCCCGGCCAGATCAAATGCGCGTACGCACACCAGCAGTGCCAGTGTGCTGTCCAATCCGCCGGAAATACCGAGCACGACCGTTTTCGCGTGCGTATGCTCCACGCGCTTTTTCAGTCCCTGCGACTGGATGCGCAGAATCGCCTCCGCGCGGGCGCGCAGCTGCTCGTCATACGGCGGAACGAACGGGTTGGGTGCGATGTGCCGCGTCAGCACAGTCTCGCGCAGCGGCTGGTCAAAGGGAACAACCTGAAGGCCGGGGACAGAGTCATAACTCGTCGTGCGGTGCCGCTCGTGCATGAGCCGCTGCACGTCGATCTCGGAGACTGTCAGGGAAGCACTCGCAAACGGCTCATTTTCTGCAAGAACCGTCCCATTTTCCGCAATCAGATGGTGCCGTGAGAAAACCATGTCCTGTGTGGATTCTGTCGGCGACGCGCTGCAATAGATATAGCCGCAGGCCAGCCGCGCCGACGTTGCGCCGACCAGCATCCGGCGGTAATCCGCCTTGCCGATCACCTCGTCGGAGGCAGAGAGGTTCAGAATGATCGCCGCACCGCCTGCACAGAGCCGGGTAGAAGGCGGGCAGGGGACCCAGAGATCCTCGCAGAGTTCCACGCCGAAGGTATAATCCTGCATGCCGGAGCAGCAGAACAAAAGGGCTGTTCCGAACGGCACGTTCTGGCCGCAGAGAGGGATTGTATAGGCCTTTCCTTCCAGCGTTTTCGCGGAGGAAAACTGCCGCAGTTCATAGAATTCACCGTAATTTGGAAGATGCGTCTTCGGCACCACGCCGAGCAGCTGTCCCGCGTGGATGACCGCTGCGCAGTTATAGAGTTTTCCGCCGAAGCGCAGCGGAAGCCCGACTGCCGTGACTGGGTAAAGGCCCTTCGACGCCTCCACAATCTGCGCCAGCGCAGGTTCGACCGCGCCGAGCAGGCAGTCAGAGAAAAACAGATCGCCGCAGGTGTAGCCCGTCAGGCAAAGTTCCGGCAGCGTCAGCAGATTCACGCCTTGCGCGTCTGCCTCACGCATCCGCGCAAGGATTTGCTCCGTATTGTACTGCACATCCGCGACCACGACATCGACTGTCCCTGCCGCAACTTTGATAAAACCATCTTTCATGGAACTGCTCTCCTGATATCGTATTTGGTTTGACACTATATACGATACACGGTTTTCTCAGATTTATCAAGAATAAAAACCGCAGTCGATCTACGCTTTCCAGACGTTTGCAACTGAAAAGCTGATGCGGATCCGGCCATTTGCTTCCGCAAACGTCACCATGTCAGCCAGCCGGAACAATTCGGATAGACGGTTCCGAATGCTGTCGTTCAGAATGCTGACGGGGAGCGAAAACTCCACATAGATGAGCGCGTTCTGCTCCCGCAGTTCCAGACTGTCCGCGTGCATCGGCGTCCGAAGCGTTTTGGCAATCGCCGCAGCATGTGCGCGAAGCTGATTATATATCGTGACCTTTTCGGGTACCTGTTCTGTTCCGCGGAACGCTTCATTTTTTGCGGCCATTACCGCAGCCATATCCTGAATATTCATCGACATTCGTATATCCTCCTTTGTTCGTTTGCCTTATGGGCTTGTTTTTTTATTCTGCTGCAAAATCAGATTTGTCCCGTACGGTTTTAAAATTGTTTAAAAATGCTTTCAAAGTAATTTACCGCACTTGTCTGCTTCCCGCCATACAGCAGGCCCGAAAGGAGGCTGCGTTCTGTGCTTGATTCGGTCATTACAACTGAAATTACATTGAAAATTTTTTTGCTGTGTTCGGCAGCCTCTGTGCTGCTCGGCATTGCTGCGGCCTTTGTCATGACAAGAAACAGCTACAGTTCACAGAGTTTCTGCATCACGATTGCGCTGCTGCCGCTGGCCGTTCAGATGGTCATCATGTTGGTGAACGGGAATCTTGGCGCAGGCGTCGCCGTTGCAGGTGCGTTCAGCCTGGTTCGGTTCCGTTCTGTGCCCGGAAGCGCGCGGGAGATCGCGGCAATCTTTTTTGCCATGACGCTGGGGCTGGCAACAGGCACGGGTTATCTCGGTCTGGCGGCGCTGTTCTTTTTCATCTTTGCAGCGTCCATGCTGCTGCTTTCTGCGCTGAAATTTGGAAAGGGCGATGAGGCGGAGCGTGTGTTGAAGATCACCATTCCGGAAAACCTCAACTATGAAGGCCTGTTCTCTGACGTGTTCAGCCAGTATCTGTCTTCCTGCTCGCTTGAGCAGATCAAAACCACCAACATGGGGACACTCTATGAACTGCAGTACCGCGTCGTATTTCGGCAGACACAGCCGCCTAAGGCGTTTTTCGACGAACTGCGCTGCCGCAACGGAAATCTCAACATTTCCTGTTCGCGGATGTCAGAAAAAGAGATGCTCTGACGCTTGCGGTCTGCGGAAAACGCTTGTATAATCAAAATAAAAGGGAGGTACGGCAGTATGCGGCTGTTGCTTGCAGAGGATGAAGCGGATTTGGCTGAGGCGCTCGGTGTGTTTTTTGAGAAAAATCATTTTTCAGTCGATATTGTCCATGATGGACGCACGGCATGTGAATACGCTGAGTCAAGCGTCTATGACGTAATCATTCTCGACGTCATGATGCCGTATATGGACGGCTTTACGGCGCTGCGCCGGATGCGTGCAGATGGAAACAAAACCCCAATCATGATGCTGACGGCCAGAGGAGAGACGCGCGACCGCATTGAGGGATTCGATTCCGGCGCGGATGATTACCTCCCGAAGCCGTTCGACCCGGACGAACTGCTCGTCCGCGTTCGGGCGATGCTTCGCAGGAGCGATACTTACCGGCCTAGCATCCTGTCCTTCGGAGATCTGACACTTGACCCGGCAACGGGCGATCTTTCCTGCGGCAGCAGCCGCGTCCGTCTGAGCGGGCGGGAATTTCAGCTGATGGAGTTGCTTATGCGTTCGCCAGGAATGCTTTTTTCCGCTGAATATCTTATGGAAAAGGTCTGGGGATGGGACAGTGAGGCAGAGATCAATGTGATCTGGGTCAATATCTCGAACCTCCGGAAAAAAATCAGAGCCCTCGGTTCGCACACGCAGATCAGCGCCAGCAGGGGGCTGGGGTATCTATTGGAGGCCGGAGCATGATCCAGCGTCTGCGCAAACGGTTCATTCGTATTGCGATGCTTTCGGTTGCGCTGGTGCTTCTGGCGCTGACGCTAATCGTGAATATCGCCAATTTTGTATCCACGAACCGGGATATCAATGAAATGCTCGACCTCATTTATGAGGGGCCGGATCCCGGCACACCTGCAGAAAAGCCGAAAACCGGCCCGGAAACGGGGCGGCCTATGCTGCCGCAGGAGCCGCCGAAGGGGCCGTTCAATCAGGAAACGCCGTATTCTATGCGCTATTTTACCCTGACGCTTGATGCGGACGGGACGGTAGCGGACGGAGATTTCACGCACATTGCCTCCGTGACGCAGCAGAGCGCCATCGCGTATGCAGCTGCCGCGCTGCGTCACGGCAAGGGCTACGGCTTCTATTCCTCCAGCTGCAAATTCCTTGTGACTGCGCAGGAAAACGGGCAGTATCTTGCAATTTTCCTCGACTGCTATCAGCAGCTGCGCGCCGTGCGGATGCTGGCGGTCTGGTCAAGCGTTTCCTATGCGGTCTGCATCGCGCTCGTGTATGTGCTGGTGGTGCTGCTTTCACGTCGCGCCATTGACCCGGTTGTGCAAGCGTCCGAGCGGCAGAAGCAGTTCATCACGGACGCCGGACACGAACTCAAAACACCCATCACCGTGATCGGAACCAGCCTGAAAGTGCTGGAAATGGAGGTCGGAAAGCAGAAATGGATCGACAAGGCTCGTGTGCAGACCGAAAAGCTGTGTGAACTTGTGCAGGCGCTCATCACGCTCTGTAAGTACGACGAACAGACAACGCTGCTGCATCCGCAGCCGTTCAATGTTGATGAAGCTGTTCGAGATACGGTTGAGTCGTTTGCAGAACTTGCGCAGGCCAAGGACTGTTCTCTGGATATTTCTTCGCTGCCGGAACTGATTTTCTGCGGTGACGAGGCGGCAGTACGGCAACTTGTGTCGATCCTGCTTGATAACGCTGTAAAATACGCGGTGCCGGATACCGTGATCCATGTTTCGCTGGAGCCGCTCCGGCGCGGTGTTCAGCTGGCAGTGGAAAACGACTATGTCCAGCCTATAGACGTGCCGCTTGATCGGCTGTTTGACCGCTTTTACCGCCCGGACGCCTCCCGCACCGCCGCGACCGGTGGCTTTGGAATCGGACTCTCCATCGCCAAGAGCATTGCCGAGGCGCATCACGGAACTATCTGTGCCAGCACGAAGGAGAATCGGATTACGTTTACAGCAGAATTGAAATAGTCACAGAGCAAAATCCGATGCGTTTGCATCGGATTTTGACGCTTTCTGGAAGACTGAACCTTGACGTCACAGGAATTTCTGGCTATACTATTAATTCAGAGATTAAGATCCGCTATAAAGGAGGAGCCGTTTATGCGGAAGATAAAAAAGCTGTCAACCGCGTTTTTTGTGCTTGTTTTATTTCTTACATTGTCTGCACCGGCGATGGCCGCTGCGGCGATTGATACGACACACCCTGTCAGCCTGACGATCAGCTACCAACAGGACGGAAAACCGATTCCCGGCGTGCCGTTTGCGCTTTACCGTGTGGCGGATGTCAACGCGTATGCAGAGTTTACGCTGAGCGGCGATTTCAAAAACTATCCCGTCAGACTAGACGGACTGGACAGTGCGGCATGGCGCGCGCTTGCGGAAACACTGGCTGCCTATGTCCAGCGCGACCGGCTGACGCCCCTGGACAGCGGCGTGACCGACCGAAACGGAGAACTGACCTTCCCAACGAATGGAAAGACGCTCCTCCCTGGGCTGTATCTCGTGATCGGCCAGACATTCTCTGATGGAAGTTTCGTATATACAACAGAACCGTTTCTTATCTGTCTGCCGAATCTGGACGAGAAGACTGATACATGGCAGTATGATGTGACGGTTTCACCGAAGCACACGCGCACGCCTATCCCTGTGGTACCGCCCGATGATACGGATAGGCGCAAAGTTTTGAAGGTCTGGAACGATGCGGGACAGGAGCATGACCGTCCGGAAAAAATCACGGTCCAGCTGCTGAAAAACGGCGAAGTTTACGATACTGTGATCCTCAATGAACGCAACAGCTGGCGCTATATTTGGAATGACCTTCCGAAATATGACAAAAACGGGCTACCCATTGAATGGCGCGTTGTTGAACTGACACCGGAGGGATATACCGTCTCTATTACGCAGGAATCGGGAACCTTTGTTGTGACCAATACGCCGAAGCAGCCGTCCGTAACGCCGCCTACAGATCAGCCGAAGGGGCCGACGCTTCCGCAGACCGGCAAACTCTGGTGGCCCGTTCCCGTCCTTGCCGCTGCAGGTCTCCTGCTGATTGCGGCAGGTGCTGGAAAAAAACGAAAGGCGTAACAAATTGCCGCACAGTTCAAATGAACCGTGCGGCAATTCTTCCTTCTTTGAGGATTTTTATGACGTCTTTCGGAGAAGGTATTCAGATTCTCTGTGGCAATTTACTGCAGGCCTTTACCGGATCTGACCTTATCGAACTCCGCCTCAATCTGCGTGTCAGGCTCTGCTGTGAACAGGGAGACGACGACGATCACAATCACACTGAAGACGAATGCAGGCAGAAGTTCATAGATTCCGAACAGACCGCCGAGGGGTTTCAGGACAAGCTTCCAGAAGAAGACCATTACGCCGCCGGCAATCATACCGGCAACTGCACCCTGATAGGTTGTGCGTTTCCAGAACAGGCACAGGAGCATAAGCGGGCCGAAAGCCGCGCCAAAGCCTGCCCATGCAAACGACGTAATACCGAAGATTGTGGAGTTGGAATTCCACGCGATTGCCATAGCAACGATGGTGATGAGCACCAGTGTGATGCGTGAGCACCACATGACCTGCTTCTCTGTCGCATTCTTCTTGAACACGCCGCGATAGAGATTCTGACTGACGGCGCTGGCCGAGATCAGCAGATACGAGTCAGAGGAAGAAATCGCAGCAGCCAGCACGCCTGCGCAGGCAAAGCCTGCAAGGATCGGTGGTAAATAGGACGTTGCTGCGTCGATGAAAATATTCTCTGCGTCGCTGTTGGACAGATAATCAAGCCCCGCGACACTGCGGCCAACAACGCCAATAAACACGGCGGCGGCCATGGAAATCACGACCCAGATGATTGCCACGCGGCGGGAACGGCCCAATTCATGCTCGGAGCGGATACCCATGAACCGCAGAAGAACCTGCGGCATGCCGAAATAGCCAAGCCCCCATGCAAGGCAGGATGCGATGGACAGCGCACCATAGGGCTGGCTTGCGCCGAAGACATTGACTTCTGCAGTAGAGGGCGTTGCTGTGCGCACCATGGAGAAGAAGCCGTCAATGCTCTTTGCGTTCTCAATGACGGTGTTCAGGCCGCCGGCTGAGACGACGGACAGGACGAGAATGAGTACCAGCACCGTGACCATCACGACACCCTGCATGAAATCAGATGCGCTTTCGGCCAGATACCCGCCGAGGAAGGTGTAGACCAGAACGAACGCCGCAGCCACAATCATCATGCCGCCGTAAGAAAAGCCAAACAGGTTCGCAAACAGTTTGCCGCAGGTGGACAGGCACTGCGCGGCATAGACGCTGAAGAAAATGATGATAATGAGCGAGCAGATCGTCATGATGATCTTTTTCTTCTCATGGAAGCGGTTTGAGAAGAAATCCGGCAGCGTGAACGCGTTCACGGCGATGGAATACCGGCGCAGCCGTTTTGAGACGATCAGAAAGTTGAGATAGGTACCAATCGCAAGACCGATGCACGTCCAGCCTGCGTCAGCAAGGCCCGTCCAGTATGCAAGGCCGGGCAGACCCATCAGAAGGTAACCGGACATATCGGAGGCTTCGGCGCTGAATGCCGTGACCCACGGGCCAAGACTGCGCCCGCCAAGAAAATAGGACTCTGCGTTCTTATTCGCACGTCCGGCAAAATAAACGCCGATGCCGATAACCGCTGCCATATATAAAATCATGGCCAGCAGATGTTGTAAATTTGCTCCACTCATAAGTGCTTTCTCCTTTTCTTTTCCTTGACACATTACAAAATATCATGTATAATATCAAGCAATCTCATGATATGCGCGTATGATAGCACGTTAAAGTGGAAAAAGCAAGAGGTTTTTTAAATGGATACCAAGAAATATGAGGTTTTTGAAAAAACAGTGGAACTCTCCTCGCTGACGAAAGCTGCGCAGGAACTGGGACTCACGCAGTCCGGCGTCAGTCATATGCTTGCCTCCATGGAAGCGGAACTTCAGCTGCCGCTTCTGAAGCGCACCCGCACCGGTGCGCGGCTCACGCCGGAGGGCGAGCAGGTGATGCCATATATTCATGAAATCGTGCGGCAGGAAAGACTGCTGCGGCAAGCTGCAGCTGGCCTTCATACGCTCGTCACGGGCAAAATCCGCATCGGGACATTTACCAGCGTCGCCACACACTGGCTGCCCGCTATGATGATGCAGTTCCAAAAGGAGCATCCGCAGGTAGATTTCCAGCTTTTCAACGGAGATTATCACGATATCGACACATGGCTCGGGAATGGAAGCGTCGATCTTGCGTTTACAACGCTGCCTGCCCGCCCGGGCTGCCGGTGTACGCCGCTGTATGAAGATGCGTTGGCCGCTGTTCTGCCAAAGAATCACCCGCTGGCAGAACATCCGGTCTGTCGTGTCGAGGAACTGGCAAAGGAGCCGTTTATCTCGCTTCTGGAATCCTCCAACCACGATGTGCGCCGCGCGTTCAGCGCCGTCAGGGTCAAGCCGAACATCCGGTTCGAGACGAAGGATGACTATGCCGTCATTGCCATGGTTCGGCAAGGGCTTGGCGTGAGCATTATGCCGTCGCTGCTGCTGCGTGGAAATACTGACGGTGTGGAGATCCGCACTATTGATCCCCCAGCTAGCCGTACTATCGCCCTCGCCGCTGCGACAGATGCCCCGGCTGCTACCCGATTTGCGGAGTTTGCAGCCCGATGGGTCAAAGAGAACACATAAAAATCGGGGCCGCTGCAAACCGCAGCGGCCCTGAAAATTTATTTCCGGCTCAACCGGTTTTCCATATAGTTGTGTGCGGCGGTTTCAAATTCATCAACGAGAGGCGGAAGGTTTGCTTCGCCGTATTTGCGCTCGAGCGCGGTTTTGAGAATCAGGTCAGCCAGTTTCGGGTTTTTAGGAAGCAGACAGCCGTGGGAATAGGATGCAAAAACGTTTTTGTAGTGTGCACCTTCCGTTCCGTCCTCTCCGTTGTTGCCATAGCCTTCGAGTATTTTGCCGAGCGGCTTTACACCGGAACCGAGATACGTCTTGCCGGAGTGGTTTTCAAAGCCGACGATTTTGCAGTCTGCTTCTTCACAGGTGAACATATAATTGCCGATCATGCGCTGCTCGGAGCCGACGGTGTAAAGATCAAGCGCGCCGGTAAAGTCACACTGTTTGCCGTCCCATGTTTTATAGTACTGGCCCAGCATCTGATATCCGCCACAGATAGCGAGCACAGGGATGCCGTCTTCGATGGCGGCCTTAAGTTCGGCGGTCTTCTCGCCCTTGAGATCGTGCATCAGAATCTCCTGCTCAAAGTCTTGCCCGCCGCCGATAAAAATCAGGTCGCAGTCCTTTGCAATGAATTTCGTCCCGATAGGAACAGGGAAAACATTAGCCTGCATGCCGCGCCATTCCAGCCGCCGCTGCATACAAAGAACGTTTCCACGGTCGCCGTAGAGATTCAGAACGTCGGGATATAAATGATAGATGTTCAGTTCCATAGCTTACTCCCAGAATTGCTTGTAGCCATACGTTTTGCTGATCGTGCTGCGCAGAGCCAGCATGGCCGTGTACGTCGGCATCATGTAGACCGGCAGCTTGTGCGACGTGGACTGCTCGCAGAGCGCCTTATAGTCCTT
>ENA-ORPF01002911-ORPF01002911.1-human-gut-metagenome-genome-assembly--contig:-NODE-2911-length-10881-cov-2.408369_pt1 | contig 10881 bp, 5 predicted proteins | sample MGYA00242140_ERZ509070 | MGnify/ENA primary metagenome ERZ509070 (study PRJEB26280, sample SAMEA2338713) | human gut metagenome | biome: human gut; feature: human-associated habitat; material: faeces... | reverse complement strand
ATTTTAATCCAATTGTTGGCGCATACTTATATCCGCGCGGTGAAGATTTTGAGAAAGAGAAGTATTTTGAACGCTATAATAGTGAACTCGGATATTCTCAACAGCAATGGAGTCCCGGAGATTTTGGCATGGATATACAAAATCCATATTGGATTGCCTATCGTAACATTCGTCCGGAAGTAAAAGACCGTTATATGTTATATGCCTCTTTAAAGTACGATATTACCAACTATTTGAATGTGGCAGGTCGTGTACGTTTAGATAATACATATACTGAAAAGGAAGATAAACGTTATGCATCTACCATAAACACATATGCTAGTACAAACGGACGCTATACATACTCTAACGAGACGTTTCGACAGAAATATGCAGATATAATGGTAAACTTCGATAAACAGTTTGCTGAAATCTATCATGCTACGATCAATGCAGGAACTTCTTTCGAAGAATATGATACAAAAGGACGTGGATATGGAGGGCAGTTGCTATTAGTACCGAATAAATTTGTATATAGCAATATAGACCCGACGCAGAGCACCGCAAGTCAAACCGGTGGAGACAGCCGCAGGAGAAATTTTGCTGTATTTGCTTCTGCTGAGTTATCATGGAATTCGGCCTTATACCTAACCTTGACAGGGAGAGCCGATAAGCCTTCTCAATTGGTAAACAGTGATGATCCGTGGATTTTCTATCCTTCAGTTGGTTTGTCTGCCATCGTTACTGAACTGTTACCCAATAATATTAAAGAAAAATTAGAGCCAACTTTAGGTTTCCTGAAAGTCAGAGCTTCCTATACAGAGGTAGGTTCGCCGATCCCTTATACAGGATTAACTCCCGGAACTCTCACTCACGAACTTGAAGGAGGAACCTTTAAACCTTTTAAATATTATCCGATTTCCAATCTGAAAGCTGAAAGAACTCGTTCTTATGAAGTAGGTCTTGATTCCAAATGGTTTAATAATACAATAACTTTCGGAGTTACGTATTATCATTCAAATACATATAATCAGTTACTGAAAGCTACATTGGGTAGTAATTTTGAATATATGTTTGTACAAGCCGGTAATGTTCAGAATAGAGGACTTGAATTAAGTTTAGGATTTGACAAGAAATTTGGTGATTTTAATTATAATACAACGTTCACTGCGACGACAAATAAAAATAAAATAATCCAATTGGCACGTGATGTCTTGAATCCGGTAACAAATACCTTGATAGATTTAACGGATATTCAGGTTGGGCGTTTCCGTTTGAGAGAAGGAGGAGAAATTGGTACTGTATATGCAAATGAATGGCTAAAAAGAGATGGTGATAATTATATAGACTATCAGCCAGGTCAGGCATTAACTACAGAAACCACCTCACCCTACAAGCTAGGTAGCGTGAACCCTAAATGGAATTTGGGATGGCAGCATGGATTTAGTTACAAAGGATTTAATCTTAACTTGTTGTTCACAGCTCGTATTGGAGGAATCGTAATATCTAAAACACAAGCTATGTTAGACAGATATGGAGTATCTGAAGCATCAGCAGATGCACGTGATGCAGGTGGTGTATCATTAGGATATTTCAAAGTTGATCCAAAAACTTATTATGATGCAGTTTCTAATTTGGATGCCTACTATACATACTCAGCAACTAATGTGAGATTGCAGGAAGCCAGACTAACTTATACTTTCCCCAATAAATGGTTTAAAGGAACTGTTAATAATTTGAGCTTGTCAGTATACGGTACTAATTTATGGATGATATACAATAAGGCCCCTTATGATCCTGAACTAACAGCTTCCACTGGTACTTTTGGTCAAGGATACGATTACTTTATGTTACCCAGCCAGTCTACTTATGGATTGAGTTTGAAATTTGGATTCTAAAATAAATAAAGGAATTGAATATGAAAAAATATATAATTCTGCTTTTGGCACTTTGTTCTATGTCAGCTTGTGATTATGAAGCTGTCAATACCAATCCTTACGGTGTCTCCGATGGGGAATTAGGTCCTCTTAAATATGGTGCCCGTTTCATGAATATGCAGCAAAGAGTGATCCCTATAGGTTCACCTAGTTTGACAACTGGACCTGGAAATGATTTACAAAATACTGATTTGATATCTTCCGGTAACTATATTGGTTATTTTGGCAATAATAATAATTGGGGATTTAATAATGAGGCTAATTGGAATTTTACAGATAGTAGAATGAATTATGCATATCAGAACTTTTACTCGCAAATCTTTTTGCCCTGGAATGAAATATATGAAATCGCTAAAGATTCGGATTCCCCATCAGAACAAGCTATATTGGAGATTGCTAATATTGTCAGAAATATAGCATGGTTGCGAGCTACAGACGTTTTCGGTCCTATTGCTTATAACTCAGCAGGTGATGGAAGTATTGCGCCAAAATTCGACAGCCAGGAAGTTGTTTACAGAAGCATGCTGGCTGATCTGTCAAAATCAGTAGAATTGCTGAATACAATATCTTATAGTGTGATGGCTCAGTACGATTTGATATACAATGGCAATGTTCAAAACTGGGTAAAACTGGCTAACTCATTAATGTTGAGAATAGCTGTCAGAGTACATTTTATAGATGAGACTTTGGCTAAAGAGTATATTACGAAAGCATTAGATCCTAAAAATGGCGGTGTTATCGAAGATATTTCAAGTGAAGCAAAGATCAAAAGTTCTGATAAAATGCCATTGCTGAATTCAATGTTAGCATCTGTCAATGAATATAACGAAACAAGAATGGGCGCCACTATTTGGGGATATTTGGATGGATATAAAGACCCTAGGTTAAGTGCATATTTTACTGAAGGAACATATGGTTCTGGCAGTTGGGCGCAAACAGGTTATTTTCCGGTTGCACCGACGAATAGTAAATCTAAATCGGAAACCTCATATTCTGCAAAATTTGCATCGCGTCCGAAAGTAGATTCTAATTCTCCTTTATATTGGTTCAGAGCATCCGAAACTTATTTTCTGAAAGCAGAAGCTGCTCTATACAATTTGATAGGTGGTGACCCCAAAACGTTCTATGAACAAGGAATAAATATTTCATTTCAAGAGCAAGGAGTCAGTGGAGTTGCCACATACCTGTCAGGAACAGGTAAACCAACCGGACTCACTGGTAGTAATTACAAATATGGCACTTATAACCATGATTTAAGCATTGGAAATACTTCACCCAAATGGGATGATTACACAGGAAATTTGAGTAAGCAAGAAGAACAGTTACAGAAAATTATTACGCAAAAATATCTGGCACTATATCCGAACGCTGTGGAAGCCTGGACCGAATATCGCAGAACCGGTTTCCCATATTTAATGAAACCTATGGATGAAGCTGCTCCTGGAAGAATTGGCGCCTCAATAGAAGATTGCAGAGTTCCTGAACGCTTTAGATTTGCTCCTACAGCCTATAATTCCAATCCTAATATGGCTGAAATTCCAACATTGCTGGGAGGTGGAGATATAGGAGCTACTAAATTATGGTGGGTACGTTCAAACAGGCCCAAACAACCTAATCAGTAATAATGATATTCATTTTTAAGAAAAGAAAATTATGAAATTATTAAAGTATTTGTGTATAGGTATATCTGCCTTAAGTATACTAAGCTGTTCTGACTGGACATCTGAAGAAAGAGAGGTTTTTGAGAATCAAGAAGGAATGCACCGTCTGATTCCCCTAATAGAAGCCCAAACCGAAGAAGATCTTACACCGACCATGCGTGAATATTTCGCTCAAATAAGAGAATATAGAAAAACTCCTCATGTGAAAGGCTTTGGTTGGTTTGGTAACTGGACTGGAAAAGGAAACAACGCTCAAAATTATTTGAAGATGTTACCCGATAGTGTAGATTTTGTATCTCTCTGGGGAACAAGAGGTTACCTTTCTGATGAACAGAAAGCAGATTTGAAATTCTTCCAAGAAGTAAAAGGAGGAAAGGCATTATTATGTTGGATTATTCAGGATTTGGGAGATCAGCTGACTCCTAAAGGATTGAATGCAACGCAATATTGGGTAGAAGAAAAGGGACAAGGTAACTTCATTGAAGGGGTAAAAGCATATGCAAACGCTATTTGTGATAGTATTGAAAAGTACAATCTTGATGGTTTTGATATTGACTACGAACCTGGATATGGACATTCCGGAACTTTAGCAAACTACCAGACAATCAGTCCTAGCGGTAATAATAAGATGCAGGTTTTCATTGAAACTTTAAGTGCCCGCCTACGTCCTGCTGGAAGAATGTTAGTTATGGATGGTCAGCCGGATCTCTTATCTACAGAAACTTCAAAATTGGTTGATCATTACATCTATCAGGCATACTGGGAATCAAGTACTAGTTCTGTAATTTATAAAATAAATAAACCGAATCTGGACGACTGGGAGCGTAAAACAATTATTACCGTTGAATTTGAACAAGGGTGGAAAACTGGTGGCATAACTTATTATACAAGTGTGCGTCCTGAATTGAACAGTATGGAAGGGAATCAGATTCTTGACTATGCAACACTCGATTTGCCCAGTGGTAAGAGAATAGGTGGTATAGGTACTTATCATATGGAGTATGACTACCCGAATGACCCTCCTTACAAATGGTTGAGAAAAGCCTTGTATTTTGGTAATCAGGTATATCCTGGTAAGTTCGATTAATATTAAAGAATGACTATTATGAAAAAGAATATTTATTTAGCTGTTCTGTTATTCTTAACAGGTTGTCAAAATGAGTTATATAAAAATCCTTTGGATGATTTTCAAAGTGAGCAAGGAGTATATATAGCTAATAACGGCGTATTACAAAGCTTTGTGGAAGAAGGCAAAGATGTGGAAATTAAAGGGCTGCAAGTAGCTTTAGCTGTTCAAGATACTAAAGAAATAAAAGTTACATTGGAGGCTGGTAATCAAGCTCAGTTAGATGCTTATAATGCTAAAAATGGAACTAACTATATAGTACTTCCTAAAGAGATGTATGAGATCTCACAGAAAATAACATTTATGCCTCTTTATGCAATGATGGATGTTCCTATTTCTTTGAAGAATGTAAAATTCTCACTAGAAGGTAACTATGCTTTGCCTATACGTATTACAGGAGGTGACGTGAATATTATCAGAGGGCAAGAAGAGACTTTACTTGTACTTGAGCAAAGAGTGAATACAAAAGCGCTCCGGATAAGTACAAGTGGAAGTGGTTCGGGGAGCGAGGATGATAAAATGTTCCCTAACGATTTCAAAGTTGATCAATGGACAATGGAAGTTATGGTCAACAGGGCTAGTTACAAAAGTAACAATCGTTCTATTTGTGGAACTAAATTGGTTGCCAATGCTGGTCCTATGGATGAGATTTATACTCGTTTCGGTGATGTAACTATTAACCCTAATCAATTACAAATTAAGACGGGAAGCTCTCAGATTGATGTTCCCGCTGACAAATTCTCTGCACAGCCTGACACTTGGTATATGTTAGCTTTCGTATATGATGGTCAAAAAAATTATGTATACGTGAACGGAGTGCTGGTTGCTGACCGGGAAATCAGAACAGGTCCTTATGGATTGATTGGCTTTTGGATTGGTGGTTCAAACGAGCTGATTCGTGAGGTTCGTTTTTGGAAAACGGCCAGAACTTCGCAAGAGATAGCTTCGAATATATGGAAGATGGTAAATCCTGACGATGACAATTTACTGCTTTATTATCCATTGAATGGGAAGAAGAGGGATAGTGCTACCGGAGAAATTACAGAGGATGAGACTCTGCTTTGGGACTGGAGTAAGAATGGTAAGAATTTACCCAAGCCATCAAGTTATTCTTTTGATGATAACAAAGGGAACGGGTTTATATTCCCACCGCAAGAATAGCAACAAACTACAATAAATTGTACATATAGAAAAGGCTGCCTTTGGAATGAGGCAGCCTTTGTTTTTACTATACATTGTAAATAATAACGACATAAATAAAGAGACAGAACTATCCACTCAACAATTCATATATTTACACAAATATATGAATTATCAAATACAAATATTAATGGTTATATTTAGTATGAGATGTTCTTCTCTCATACTACTCCGCATATCTCCCAAGCAATCACGTTGGACAATGCCCAACCATTGAAAATAACAATGGGCGAAGACACTCAAACTTTGGACGAAGTAGTAGTTACTGCTTTGGGTATCAAGCGTTCGCAAAAAGCATTGAGTTATAATGTGCAGGAAGTAAAAGGCGATGAATTGAATACAGTGAAGGATGCTAATTTTATGAATTCATTGGCAGGTAAAGTTGCAGGTGTAAATATAAATGCTTCAGCTTCTGGCGTAGGTGGTGCAACGCGCGTAGTGATGCGTGGCGTTAAATCTATTGCGTCGGATAATAATGCATTGTATGTTATCGATGGAGTACCTATTTTTAATGTAAATAATGGTACAACAGAAGGTCAGTATTCTACTCAGCCTCGTGGTGAAGGCATCTCTGATATAAATCCGGATGATATTGAAAGTATGAGTATTCTGAAAGGTGCCTCTGCTGCTGCATTGTACGGTTCGCAGGCAGCCAACGGTGTGATTCTTATTACGACTAAGAAAGGTAAAGCAGGAATCCAGAGAATTACTTACTCATCCGGTCTGACAGTTGATCATGCGATCAGTTTGCCGGAATTTCAAAATAGTTATGGAGCGAAAGCCGGTTCAAGCTGGGGAGAAAAGGAAAATGTGAAGGACTATGATAATGCCGGAAACTGGTTCAGCAATGGAGTGACCGCTATCAACTCGGTTTCTGTGATGACCGGTAATGAGAAACTGCAGACTTACTTCTCTTATGCCAACACGACCGCCAAAGGTATTGTCGACTCCAACAAATTGCGTAAGCACAATCTGACTTTGCGTGAGAGTGCTTCTCTTTTCAATGACCGTCTGAAACTGGACGCCAATGCTAACCTGATGGTGCAGACTATTAAAAACTCTCCTACTTCCGGAGGTATCTATCTCAATCCGTTGGTGGACGTTTATGGTTTCCCGCGCGGACAGGACCTGAGCGAATATGCCACTAATTTCGAAAAGTTCGACGAGAATCGTAATATGCCCGTACAGAGCTGGTTTACCACTCCGAGCGAATGGACACAAAACCCATATTGGGTAAAGAACCGTATCTTGAACAACAATAAGCGCTACCGTGCATTGGCCTCCCTGACTGCTAATCTGAAAGCAACCGACTGGCTCAACCTGCAAGCTCGTGGAAATGTGGATTACGTCAGTGATAAGTTTGACCAGAAAATGTATGCGAGCACTTCTCCTGCCATTGTAGGAAATAACGGCCGCTATGTATATGCCGACACACAGAACTTCCTGATTTATGGTGACGTGATGGCTATGTTCAACAAGCATTTCGGTGATTTCTCCGTGAATGCCGCTTTGGGTGGTAGTATTAATGTGCAGACCGAGAATTCATTGACATTGGATTCCAAGACAGCTTCTTTGTACAAACCCAACTTATTCACTGTTCCCAATATTGTAATGAACACCAGTGCTTCTGCCGAGCAGGTGATTGACCGCAGACGTACAATTCAATCCGTATTCGCAACAGCACAGGTAGGATGGAAAGACGCATTGTTCCTCGACTTGACAGCACGTAATGACTGGTCGTCCACGTTGTCACATACCAATAGTGTGGACAAAGGATTCTTCTATCCTTCTGTAGGACTCTCCTGGGTGATCAACGAAAGCTTTAAATTACCGCAATGGATTTCTTTCGGAAAGATTCGCGGATCATGGGCGCAGGTAGGTAACGACTTACCGATTGGTATTACCGATTTGTCCGATATCATCGGGGCCGGAGGAAAGTTGCAGGCAGTAGACGTATATAACAGAGGTGACCTGAAACCGGAAATCAGTAACTCTATTGAATTTGGTCTGGAATGGAGACTGTTCAACAGCCGTGTTGATTTTGATTTTACTTACTATAAGACAGATACTAAGAATCAGTTGCTGAAAGTTCCGACCAGTGCGGGTGAAGATTATGCATACCGTTATATCAATGCAGGTAAGATTCGCAACAAAGGATTTGAAATCACATTGGGAGCTACTCCGGTGCTGACCGAAGATTTCCGTTGGAAAACGACTTTCAATTATTCACAAAACCGTAATAAGGTAGTCGAACTGGCTCCGAATTATACTTCCTTCGTATATGGTGACCCGGGTTTCTCTATGGCATATATGATGCAGATTAAAGAAGGCGGCTCTTTGGGAGACATCTATGGAAATACGTTCGCACGTGACGAACAAGGTAAGATTAAGGTATCCGATGAAGGCAAACCTATTTCAGAGTCAGGTAATAAAACATATCTGGGAAATTGTAATCCGGACTTTCTGTTGAGTTGGGCTAATACCTTCACTTATAAGGGTTTCTCTCTGTATTTCCTGATCGATATGCGCAAAGGCGGTGATGTCATGTCTCTGACACAAGCTACATTGGACGGCAGAGGGGTAACGAAGGCTACGGCTGAAGCACGTGACAGAGGTTATGTGGAAGTTGACGGAACAAGATTTGAGAATGTAGAAGGTTTCTATTCTGTAGTAGGTGACCGTAACGGTATCTCCGAGCGTTATATGTACAGTGCGACCAATATTCGTTTACGCGAATTATCTCTGAGCTATTCGTTCCCGTCTACTTTGCTGGCCAAGACTAAGGTATTCACCGGTATTGATGTATCATTGGTGGGACGTAACCTGTTCTTCTTCTACAAAGATGCTCCTTTCGATCCGGATGCTATCTTGTCTGTAGGTAACACTAATCAGGGAGTTGATGTATTCGGTATGCCGACAACCCGTAACATTGGTTTCAACGTTAAATTTACATTCTAACTTTAAAGCAAGCGAATTATGAAAAAAAATCTATATATAGCGAATCTGTTAGTAGCCGGACTGATGACATTTACCGGATGTACGGATGGTTTTGAATCAGATAATGCCAATAAAGCCGGATATACGCCTGAACTTCAGGAATATGATCTTCAGAAATATGTGCTGAACCTCGGAGTCATGCAACAGGGTATTTACTTCAATTACGATTGGGGAAGAGGTACCGACTGGACTTTCCAGACTATACAGAATCTGGGTCATGATATGTTTGCCGGATATTTTCACGATATGAACAACAGTTTCAATGACAAGAACTCTGTATATGCTTTGAATGACGGCTGGACAGGCTCGGCATGGACATATACTTATGGATATATAATGACCGCCGCTCAGAAATCGGAGAAGATCAATCAGGAACAGAAAGGTTTGCTGGGAGTGACCAAAATCCTGAAAGTCGAGTTGATGCACCGTATAGCTGATACTTATGGCCCTATTGTCTACACTAAATTCGGACAGGAAGAGGGTGATAATGTCGATAGTCAGGAAGCCGCTTACCGTCAGTTCTTCAAAGATTTGGACGAAGGAGTCAAACTGATCAACGAATATAAGAAAGCCAATGCCGCTCTCGAACCTTTTGCTGCTGCCGATATTCTGATGCCCGCAGGCAAACGTACACTGTCACAGTGGATGAAGTTTGCAAACTCTCTCCGCTTGCGGCTTGCAATCCGTGTATCGATGAGTGCCCCTGATCTGGCGAGAGCAGAAGTTGCCAAAGCGATGGATGCAACTGCCGGTGGCGTGTTGGAGAGTGCGGATGAAACAGTTGCCGTTTCTACCGAAAGCGGTTATAAGAATCCGCTGGGCACAGTCAATGAAGGCTGGGGAGAAGTATTCATGGGTGCTACGATGGAGTCTGTTTTGGTAGGATATAATGATCCGCGACTGATTAAGTATTACTCGAAAGCGGAAGGTGGTGATATAAAAGACGAAAAGGGTAATTTGATTATTGCCGAAAGAAATAAGATTGCCGGTACTTATAAAGGTGTTCCCCAAGGAACAGGAGTTACTGTAAAAGACGAGAACCGTTACCGTCTGCATTCCAAGAGTACGATTACCAAACAGACCGATGCTATCTTGATGACTGCTGCCGAAGTATGGTTCCTTCGTGCTGAGGCTGCCTTGCGTGGATTTACTTCCGAAAATGTGAAAGACTGCTACGAGAAAGGTATTACGGTTTCCTGTCAGCAATGGGGAGTGAATGTAGGCGATTATCTCACAAGTGATGCTACTCCTTCCGATTATGTCGATGCCTTCGAAGCAAAATATGATGTGAAAGCGCTGATTAAAGTGACTCCGAAGTGGGATGGAGGTGCTTCTCCGGAAGAGCAACTGGAAAGAATCCTTACACAGAAGTGGATTGCTTGTTATCCTGAAGGCTATGAAGCTTGGACAGAACAACGCCGTACAGGTTATCCGCAGTTGTTCAAAGTCTTTGTGAACAATAGTGGTGGAGCTATCGATACCAACATACGTATTCGTCGCTTGCCATATCCGTCAGACATTCAAAAAAACAATCCTACTCAATATTCTGCTTTGAAGAAAGCTTTGGGAGGTGAAGATAACGGTGGAACTCGCCTTTGGTGGGATACTGGTAGAAATTTCTAGAGGTTTATAAATATTAGGTGTAACTTTTTTTAATTCAAACTTGTTTTCTCCGTGTATTAGGCAAAAAGTAGAGGAGAAAGATTGTGGGGGAGTGAAGTCAAGGGGGGCTTCGCTCCTCTTTTCTTTAATAAGTTTTTATGGGAGTTATAGAAAAAGCATTATAGTCATGGTTATATTCTTCAGTTTATTATTTTCTCCCATCATCAGATTCTTGAAAACTGCAAAGGAATGAACTAAACAGTAATACACAATAGTAACTCCATTCTCCTCCTTCAGGAAGGAGGAGTGGTCGAAGACCGAGGTGGTAGGAAAAATAATGTTTATACCTATTTCTTTGTAAATGACAGGATTATGTATT
>ENA-ORPF01002910-ORPF01002910.1-human-gut-metagenome-genome-assembly--contig:-NODE-2910-length-10883-cov-2.339675_pt1 | contig 10883 bp, 7 predicted proteins | sample MGYA00242140_ERZ509070 | MGnify/ENA primary metagenome ERZ509070 (study PRJEB26280, sample SAMEA2338713) | human gut metagenome | biome: human gut; feature: human-associated habitat; material: faeces... | reverse complement strand
AGCGGATGCTGCGGAAACATGGGCAGAGCCGTCACCGCTTTTGTCGACAACCGCGACGATATTAAAATAACAGCGGGAATAGACCGCGAGGGGCGCGAATGCAAATTTCCGACATTTGTCTCGCCTTTCAGCTTCAACGGAAAGGTCGATGTTATAATCGACTTTTCATCCCCTGCCGCCCTGCCGGGTCTGCTCGAATATGCGGTCAGCGCAAAAACTCCGGCAGTCATTGCGACAACGGGTTTGAGCGAGGCGCACATCGCGCTTATCTATAAAGCGGCAAAAGAGATACCGATATTTTTCAGCGCAAATATGTCGCTCGGAATAAATCTGCTCTGCGAGCTTGCGAAAACTGCGGCGAGAGTGCTGGGCGGCACATATGACATAGAGATAGTTGAGACTCACCACGCGCAAAAAACAGATGCGCCGAGCGGAACGGCACTGATGCTCGCGGACGCGATATCATCGGAGCTTGAGCGCAAGCCGTACTACGAATATGACCGCCATTTGCGGCGCACAAAACGACCGCACGATGAAATAGGCATACACTCGATACGCGGCGGAACGGCGGTCGGCGAGCACGAGATTATATTTGCAGGCTACAACGAGGCGATAAAGCTCAGCCACTGCGCGCAGAGTAAAGAGTTATTCGCAGCGGGAGCCGTGAACGCCGCAAAGTTTATACAAAATAAAGAACCGGGGCTCTACGGCATGAGCGATATGATAGACAGAAAGGATGCGAAGAAGTGAAGATAATCGAATCGATAAGAGTGAGCGAAAACGCGACTCTTTTTTCGCTCAGTGACTCCCCCGCCGACATAAGCTTCATTGCGGGCATCTTCGAAAAAATTGCCGAAGCGGGAATAGACGTTGACATGATCTCGCAGTTTCTGCCGAACAGTTCTCATGCGGGGCTTTCGTTTACGGTCAGCGACGACGATTTCGGCGGCGTGCTCGAGATAGCGACTCAGCTCAGAGCCGAAAACAAAAAGATAAAAATAAGCGTTAGCTCCGGTAACTGCAAGATATCCGTAAGCGGAGCTGAAATGGAGGGACGTCCGGGCGTTGCGGCGCGGGTATTCAAAGCCGCCGCGGATGCGGGGTGCGACATAAGAATGATAAACACATCGGAGACCGAGATATCTCTGCTCGTTGTCAAAGCCGATGTTGACGCGACGGTTGCGGCAATAAAAAAAGAGTTTGAATAAAAATAACAAGCATAGAAAAAAGCTGCATCTTACGATGCAGCTTTTTAAAATTCAAATCACACGCTCAGGAGTCCTGCATCGAGCACGAACTGAGAGCCGGTCACATAGCGCGCCTTGTCGCTTGCGATATAGAGAACCATATTCGCGACATCCTCGGGCTCGATCCACGGCACGGGCAGAAGGTTGCCTGCGGAACGCTCGGCAATTTCAAGCGGAGTCGAATGCTCGAGAGCCGCAAGACCGTCGTTCATGGGAGTGTTAACTCCCGTCGGGTGGATGCTGACAACGCGGATATTATAGGGTGCAAGCTCGATAGCCCACGCTTTTGTCAGACCCGTGAGTCCCCATTTCGAAGCGGTATAGTGCGAAAGCCTGTTGCCGCCGCGCAGACCCATGACGGACGAATTGTTGATGATAACGCCGTTCTTTGCCTCCATCATGTGGGGAACGACTCTGCGGGTAACTATAAACGGACCTTTGAGGTTGATATCTATCATCGCGTCCCACTCTTCGTCGGTCATCTTGTCGACCGTAGCATAGGCGCAGATACCTGCGTTATTGAAAAGTATATCTATCTTGCCGAACTCGGCGATAGCTCTGTCAACGGCATCGGTGACGGATTTGTCGTCTCTGACATCACCGGCGGCGATAAGGCATCTTCTACCGAGAGCTTCCACTTCCTCTTTCAGGCTCTTGAGCTCATCGCTCGTGCCGAACGAGTATGCGGGATATTCAATCTTCTTCGCCACATCAAATGCGACGATATCGGCACCCTCTTTGGCGAGAGCGAGAGCGGTGGCTCTGCCCTGACCGTGTGCTGCGCCAGTTATAAGCGCAACTTTGTTTTCAAAATCAGACATTACGGGTATCTCCATCTTTGCGATATTTGTAGAGCACTTCGTCGAGCGGAACTTTTGCAACGGTATTGAACAGATTCGTTGCGTACATTATACCGGCAAAAGCGATGAGAAGAACTATCTCTTCAGTTGAAAAACGCTGGGAAAGCTTATTGTATATCTCGTCGGGTATGTTGTGCGGATCTTTGCAGATAGCGCCGCCGAAATCAACGAGCAGCTTTTCGGTATCCGACAGATGCGGATTGTCCGGATCGTCGCCGGAGTCAATAAGTATTTTTCTGAAAAAGATCGAACATATCAGGCACTCGTTGCCCTCGGATATAGCGTGAGAAAACAGCGATATTGCGCGGTCGCCGATGACCGGCACGAGCTGATCATAGAGCGTGTACCACTCCATATACGCTTTGAATGCAGGGACATTGTGAAGCAGAGTACGCTTCATATTGGTGATGCGTCCGTGCTTTGCTATCTGATCTTCGTACTCTGTCATAGGTAAAAAGCTCATGAAATTTTCCTCCTTTAAACCATTAAAGCTTTTATTCAAACAAAAACCGGCACAATGATGTGCCGTCTTTTTGTTATGCTGTTTTTTCCGTCTGCACAGATACAGACTTTTTCTTAGAGCGACGGAGATTTTTCTCCGCCTTTCCCGTAAGCCTTATCTCCTCGGGGTCGTCCTTTATCTTATCCATAATGACAAACAGCAGCGTCATCATCAGAAGATACGGAACGGGGCTGAACAAGCCCGGATTGACAAGTGACATCAGCTGCATGCCGATATATGCGATAAAAATAAACTTGTTTGTCAGAGTGTTGCGGCGCGCAAAATAGACAATACGCGCGACGAATATATATCCGTAAGCCGCGATGCCGACTATGCCAAAGCTGCCGATAACCTGGAACGGCGAGGAATGATACCAACACAGGGCGCCTTTTGCGGAATGATGGACATCCCTGTTGCCGAAATATCCGAGTCCCCTACCGAAGACGGGATTTGAAAGGAAATCCTCAACGGCTCGGCGCATGAGCCTGACTCTTATCTCGTTATCGTCTATCTGGAGAAGTCTCAGGAGCATATCGCGGAAGAAATAGATGAGATCCCAGAAGAACACGAAGAACATCACAATACCGACAGAGATTATAATAATATTATGTATCCTGTGGCGTTTGTCGAAGCAGAGAAGCGCTATCATGCACATCATGACTTCCGCAGTGCCGACAATTGCACCGCCGCGCGATCCGGTTATCATCATACATCCGTAGAACAACATACCGACCCAGAACCAGCCGTGATTGCCCTTTATCGAACGCAGGAATGCAAACGGCAGAGCGAAGATAAGAAAAGTTGAGGCGTTGTTGCGCCACTGGAAAGCGAGAAGCCCGTGAGTCGAGAGCACCTTATCGAGATGCTCACCGTAATATTCGAGGATCATGAAGCAGCAGAACAGCCCCATGATTATCATTATTTTTGATATCTTATCCGGCAGAGAATAGTTTTCTCTCAGGCGAATGTGCGAGTTCATGAGATTATAGAACAGCAGCATACCGAAGCCGAGACCGAGAGTGAAGAATATCGGCATCAGGCTGAAATATTCTTTGGCGGTTATCTTGCCGAGACCGCCGAGGGTAACTGCGACGGAGACTGCAAGCATCGGCCAGAACAGCTCGCCGTGAGGCAGTTTGCGTTGATAATAAATGAAATGGAAGATTATAGCCGCCGCTGCCGGGACGGCAAGCCAGACCATTTTGATGAACTCGTCATAAGAATTGTTGCACTTTATAAGGCAGAGGCAGAGCAAAAGAAACGGTTCAAGCGCAATTATAACATCCTCGCAGAAAACAAGTATGGCGCAAATGATCGCTGCAAAGATAAGAAGCCCTATAGCCTCTACACGCAAGACGGTGATAAAACAGGCTATAAGGAAGCAAACCCACATGAACCAATCAGTGGAAAGATAATGTTCAATATTTTTTCTGACGCTTTCAAATTTCGCGTTTTTTGTCAAGTTCATGCTCCTCGTTGACTCTCCGATCGTCTGAAATATTTTCACAATACATCAAACGAGCCGGCTGTCAAAAATACTGCCGAAATCCGCAGGTACAGTCCCCATGTTTAGCAGTTTATTTTATCACAAATTCATCAAAAAATCAAGAAATAACAATTAATCGAGCTGCATTATTTCCTCCGCCAAGGCACTTGCCGCGTCAAATAATTGTTGGCGGCAGGAAAGCTGCAATTCGTCCATACTGTGAGTTCCGTCAGACGACACAAAGAGTTTCTCTATTCCGAGCGCGGCAGGGTCGGCATCGTTTGACGCACATCCGCATACGGCGTAAACTTTTGCTCCCTCTTTGGCAGCTCTCCTGCAGACTCCGCTCATCACTTTTCCGTTGACGCTTTGAGAATCAAATCTCCCCTCGCCCGTTATAACTATATCGGCATTTGCGGCAAGTTTGTCAAATCCGGATTCGTCCAAAACTATATCTATGCCGCTTCTGAGCTCGGCATTCAGAAAAGCTGATGCGCCCGCGCCGAGACCGCCTGCGGCACCTGCGCCGGGAAGATTTTCAGAATTGAAGTTGAGGTCTCTTTTGAGTATATCGGCCATATGGTGCAGCCCTCGGTCTAGCAATCCGACCTGCTCTGCATTCGCGCCCTTTTGCGGCGCAAAAACATAAGCTGCACCGTCAACACCAAAAAGCGGATTTGTGACATCGCACGCGGCGACTACGGGAATATCAACCGGCTTTTCGGGCGGGATAATATGTTCGACATCTATCAGCGTTCCACCGACAGGAACAAATGAATTATTATTTTTATCGAGAAAACGAAAGTCGAGCTCCGACGCCATACCCGCGCCGCAGTCGTTGGTTGCGCTGCCGCCGAGACCCAAAACAATACGCTTCGCGCCGCGATTTACGGCATCGCGTATAAGCATACCGACGCCCGCAGTAGTCGTAACGGTCGGGTCGGCTCTGTCGCCCGCGAGCGGAAGTCCGGCACACGAGGCAGTTTCAATGACTGCTACGCCGTTTTCGAGCATATAATACTCCGCGCGCAAGGATAAACCGAACGGGTCTTTTGCATCGGCAGATATCCATTCTCCCTCGTTTGAATTTGCAAAACTCAAGCAAAGCCCCTCGCCGCCATCGGCAGCGGGGAGCTTTATCACATTGCAATCGGGTATTCTGTTTCTGAGCGCCGATTCGATTATATCGCAGACCTCGGACGAAGTCAGTGTGCCTTTGAAAGAATCGGGAGACAGCAGAATATTCATATCATCAGTCTTTTGTAAGCATTCTTATGTATCTCTTGAAGAAAGACACACCTTCGTCGAGAACCGCAACGGGGCAGCGCTCATCGGTAGCATGGGTGCAGAGAAGGAGCTTCGTGCGCACATGGAACGGAGCAAAACGATAAATATTATCGCATATAGGCTCATAGAAGCAGGCATCGGTACCGCCCATAACAAGATAGGGCGCAACGATAACCTCAGGATCGGCTCTGACGCAGATCTCCTCAATGACCTTGAAAGCTCTGGAATCGGTCGAAGAGAACTTGGACGCCTCTTTATGCTTGAGGCACTTTATCTCAACATCCTTATTCTTTATGACCTTGCGCAGATGCTTCTCGACATCTTCTGTGGTTGTGCCAGGCATCATTCTGAAGTTTGCCGTAACAGATGCTTCCTGCGGAAGAACGTTGGCGACAGGGCTGCCCTCGGCCATGGTGACGCCGGTAGTGGTTCTTATGAGCGAAGCCGTCGGCGGAATCTGCTCCATGATAAACTTCGCAAGGGGCTTAAGCAGCCAGAGGTTGCAGGCGACGACTCTGACGGGATATGTGGTTCTTCTGCCGAGATTGGAGAAGAGTTTGAGAACAAACGGCTCGAGTTTTGACTTGAACTGATGGTTTTCAACGTCTTTGACGACATCCGCTATTTTGCCTATGGCGCTGTGCTTCGGAGGCTGAGAAGAATGGCCGCCCTTGGATCTGACGCTCATAGAGAAATCGGCATAGCCCTTCTCCGCGATGCCTACGCCCGCAAGATTGCCCTTGAGAACATGCTTGACGTTGACTGGCAGTATGGCTCCGCCCTCATCAATAACGCTGTCGAGGTGAATACCGCGTGACTTGAGGGTTTCCATGATAGCCTTTGCGCCGGCATCCTTTGCAGCGACGACTTCCTCATCGTGACCGAAGCAGAGATAGACATCTCTCTCGGGTTCATATCCCTCTTCAAGAAGAGTCTCAACGGCTTCCATGACGCAGATAAGGTGGTTCTTCATATCAAGAGCGCCTCTGCCCCAGATGAACTCGCCGTCGTTATAGCCGCTGAACGGCTCATGAGTCCAGTCACCCTCGGTGCCGGGCTCGATCGGAACGACATCCTGATGCGAAAGCAGAGCTATAGGCTCGAGATCGGGGTTCTTGCCCTTCCAGCGATAGAGCAGGCTCGCCTCGGCGATATCCTCGCGCTCGAGAGTCTTATGCAGCAGAGGATACGACTCCTCAAGGAATTTGTGGAATTTTTCAAACTGCGACCAGTCGACCTTATCTTTTTCAGGATAAGATACGGTGGGAATCTGAATAGCACCGCTCAGATGCTTTGCAACACGCTCAACATCAACATTCTCTTTTTCAAGAGGCTTTGTCTCCCTCTTCTTGGGGACAAAGAATATGGCTCTGATAAGAGTTATGACGATAAAAATACCGAGAGCTATCAGAATGCCGTAAAGTATTTTGAGTCCCATTGTTTTTCTCCTTTCACGCCACGCGGCGAAATAAATTAATACACTTTGACGCGGTAAATCCCGAAGTCAAATATCTACATAATAATATCAGAAAATCGCTGTTCAGACAATAGCCGAAATGCAAAAATTTGCCCCAAAAAAACATAGAAATTTTATATGATTACATGTCAAAAAGGCTTATCTGCGTGGTTTTCGGGATATCCTCAAGCGCGCCAGCAGCTTCGAGAGCCTCGATAACAGTCTTGGAAACACTCGCGCGTCTGCGCAAATCTTCGACGGATAGGTACTTGCCCTCGCCGTCATCGCGCGCCGCAGCAAGCTGCTCCGCAGCAACGCCGCCGCCGAGAGCGGAGAACGGAAGCCTTATCTTGCCGTCTTCGATATGATAGACCTTGGCATCGGAATTATAGACATCGACCGGAAGAAATTTCACTCCGCGCGCCATCATCTCATTGACGACCTGGAGAGAAGTGAACATATTCTCCTCCTTGGCGGTGGCTTCCTTCATGTTCATCTTTGTCTTGAGATATTTCATCTTGTTCTTGACGGCTTCCTGACCTGCCATGATGGACACGGTATCAAGGTCTTCGCCGCGGACTGTCATATATGTCGCGTAGTACTCGACAGGATAGTAGAGCTTATACCACGCAAGGCGCATGGCAGCGATAACATACGCTGCGGCGTGAGCCTTCGGGAACATATATTTTATTTTAAGACAGCTGTCGATATACCACTCGGGAACATTATTTGCGCGCATCGCAGCCTTGTGTTCATCGGTAAGGAGCTTTTTCGCTTTACCCTTACGGGTTATCTCCATTATCTTGAACGCCATGCTCGGCTCGACGCCCTTATGTATGAGATAGGTCATGATGCTGTCTCGTGTTCCGATAACATCGGAAATGGTGCAGGTGCCGTTATCTATAAGGTCTTTTGCGTTGCCGAGCCAGACGTCGGTGCCATGGGAAAGTCCGGATATTTGGAGCATATCGGAAAAGTTCTTCGGTTTTGAGTCAAGAAGCATCTGGCGCACGAACGGCGTTCCGAGCTCGGGAAGAGATAATGTACCTGTATTGCAGTCGATATCCTCTTCCGTTACGCCCATGGGCTCGGGAGATAAAAGCATCTCATAGAGCTTCGGGTCGCAGACATCGGCATCCATGACGGAAGTTCCGGTCAGATTTTCAAGATGCTTATAGAATGTCGGCACATCGTGGCCGAGAATATCAAGCTTGAGTATCGTATCATGGAGCGCATGGAAGTCGAAATGCGTTGTTCGCGTGCCCTTGTCAGGATCGTCTGCGGGGTGCTGGATAGGCGTGAAGTCCTCAGCCTCTTTATAGTCCGGCACAACGACCATTCCGCCGGGGTGCTGACCGGTTGTGCGCTTTATTCCGACACAGCCCTGGACGAGTCTGTCTTCCTCCGCACGCTGAACGGTCATGCCTTTTTCATCGAGCCACTTCTTGACGAAGCCATAGGCGGTCTTATCGGCGAGAGTACCGATTGTACCTGCCTTGAAAACGTTCTTGGCGCCGAAAAGGGTTTCGGTATACTTATGCGCCTGCGACTGGAAATCACCGGAGAAGTTGAGGTCGATATCGGGCTGTTTATCGCCGTGGAAACCGAGGAAAGTTTCAAACGGAATATCGTGACCGTCGCGGACGAGCGGTTCGCCGCAGATCTCGCAGTTCTTCGGCGGCAGGTCGAAGCCAGAGCCTATCGAGCCGTCCATGAAGAATGTACTCTTCTTGCAGTGTTTGCACAGGTAGTGCGGCATAAGCGGGTTGACCTCGGATATCTCCGCCGCGAAAGCGACAAATGACGAGCCGACCGAGCCTCGCGAGCCGACATAATAGCCGTGATCCATGGAGAACTTGACGAGTCGCTGAGCGATGATATAAAGCACGGCATAGCCGTGTTCGATAATTGAGCTGAGCTCCTTTTCAAGGCGCTTTTCGACATATTCCGGCAGAGGATCACCGTAGATATCTTTCACATGCTTATAGCATATCTCGCGCAGTTCTTCATCGGAGCCCGGAATTCGCGGAGGATATGTACCGTCCGGTATGGGCTGGATAACCTCGCACATATCGGCTATCTTATTGGTATTTTCAATGACAACCTCGCGGGCGGTCTCCTCGCCGAGATAGGCGAACTCGTCGAGCATCTCCTGCGTTGTTCTGAAATAGAGCGGAGCCTGCTGAGCGGCATCGGTAAAGCCCTGACCGGTCATGATAATCTCTCTGAAAACGCTGTCGCTCTTGTCCATGAAGTGAACATCGCAGGTAGCGACGGTAAGCTTGCCGAGCTTGTCGGCGGTGGCGATTATCTTTTTGTTTATATCCTCAAGCCCCTGAACATCCTTGACTCTGCCCTCTCTGATAAGGAAGGCATTGTTGCCGTTTGGCTGTATCTCAAGGTAATCGTAGAACGAGGCGATTTCAAGCACTTCATCGTCGGATTTTCCGTCGAGTATAGCTCTGTAAACTTCGCCCTGTTCGCACGCGCTGCCGACGATTATACCCTCGCGGAACTCTTCAATTACCGAGCGCGGGACGCCTGGCTTGCGGCTGAAATATTCGAGGTTAGATTTTGTGATTATTTTATAGAGATTTTTAAGCCCCACATAGTTCTTTGCAATGAAGATTATGTGGTTATATTTCTTTTTCTTCTCGGCAGGATCGACGACGCGGTCATCAAAATAATAGCCCTCCATGCCGTAGAGTATCTTTATCTTGCCCTTTGCCGCGGCGCAGGCTTCGGGGAACGCCTGAACAACGCCGTGGTCGGTTATGGCTATTGCCTTATGTCCCCACGCTATAGCGCGCTCAACGAGCTTTGTGGCACTCGAAACGGCATCCATAGCGGACATCGTGGTATGCAGATGGAGCTCGACGCGCTTCTCGGGCGCATCGTCCTTCTTTTCGATAAGGTCAATTGTCGTTATGGCTCGCGCGTTTATGCAGTCGCACTTCATATAGGAGTCGTAGTTGACAACGCCCCTGACCATAACGGCGACACCGTCTTTGATATTCTTGAGCAGGCTTTCGCAGTTCTCAGCGAGCTCGAATATCTTGACGGAATATGAATTTGTTTTATCTGTAATGCAGAAATTGATTATCTTTCTCTTGCCGTCGCGCGTGTCGCGCGACTCGAAAGAAAATACGGTTCCCCAGACAACGACCGAGCCTGAGTCGGAAGCTATCTCGCTCAACGGAATGGGCTTGGTTTTTATTATAGGTCCGTAGATCGGGACGGAATATTTCGTTGAAAACGGGTATTCGTCATATGTTCTTGTTAGATTGCTGAGGTCTTTTTCCTGCGAGACTTTGTCGGCGAACGCGTTGCGTATGCCGCTGTCAAGTTCTTCCTGATACTGCATCACTTCGCCGTCATCGACAGGTGCGCCGCTGTCAGTGAACTCAACGCCGACATCCTCGCCGAAGCGTTCGAATATCATCTGAGCGAAGCGCTTGGGTGCGCCGAGATTATTTATGACATCCGCGCCGCTCTTGAGCTGGACAGACACCATATCGCCGAGCATGAAGCACTTTGCATTGTTTAAAAATCCGTTCGCGGCGGGAAACTCCTTGCGCAGAGAAACGAGCAGCTTGGCAAGCCCGAGTTCACTCATCGGCTCTTTCGGAGCATCTTCGCGTTTTTCTTCTTTGACCGAGCAGTTTATCACTGCGGCATTGAGAGTGAACGCTTTTATGAGCGAAGTTTCGACAGCTCTCAAAATAAGCTTGCCCGGCGCAGCAGCCGCCGAGCAAAGCAGTTCGAGCTCCCTGCGCTCGACATTCAGCCTGATATCGTCAAGCTGAATGTTTTCAAGCTCAGAGAGCAATTCGTAATCATCAATATATTCTTTTACAAAATCAACTAACTTCTTGCCGGACATCATTGTCTCCATTAAAGTTTATCTATCTCTTCCATAAGGCTGTCAAGCACCTCTGACTCAGGTACTTTTTTGATTATTTGACCCTTTTTGAATATCAGCGCGCAGCCGTCGCCGCCGGCGATGCCGACGTCGGCCTCCCGCGCTTCGCCCGGGCCGTTGACC
>ENA-ORPF01002902-ORPF01002902.1-human-gut-metagenome-genome-assembly--contig:-NODE-2902-length-10912-cov-1.996132_pt1 | contig 10912 bp, 12 predicted proteins | sample MGYA00242140_ERZ509070 | MGnify/ENA primary metagenome ERZ509070 (study PRJEB26280, sample SAMEA2338713) | human gut metagenome | biome: human gut; feature: human-associated habitat; material: faeces... | reverse complement strand
ATTCCTTTTGAAATTCAGATAAGAACATGGGAAATGCATTACACCGCCGAATACGGAATTGCCGCCCATTGGAAGTATAAGCTTGGAATGGGCGCAGGCGGCAAAAATAATGACAAAATGGAGGAGAACATCAAAAAGGTCAAGGATATGATTCTTGATCAGCTTGAGGCAGAAGATGTTACCGACATCGCAAAGAATATCAGAAACGATTTTACGGAAAACGATGTTTATGTGTTCAGCCCGAGAGGCGATGTGTTCAATCTTCCGCAGGGTTCAACTCCGATTGATATGGCTTATCTTATCCACACACAGGTAGGTCACAGAATGGTCGGTGCTAAAATTAACGGAAAGATCGTTCCGATTGACTATAAGCTTAAAACAGGCGATATCTGCGAAATTATCACCCAGAAAGAGGAACACCCAAACAGGGGATGGGTTGATATCTGTAAAACCGCATCTGCAAAATCAAAAATCCGCTCATGGTATAAGCATGAAAAGCGTGATGAAAATATTGCCGAAGGCAGGCAGATGATTGACAAGGAGTTCAAGCGCCACGGCATCAATCTTTCCGAAGAAGAATATCCCGAGTTTCTCCAGAAACTGATGATTAAAAAGCAGTATAATTCCATGGATGATTTCTATGCCGCAGTAGGCTACGGCGGTATTCAGCTTTGGAAGATAATGCCAAGACTCAAAGAAGAATATCAGAAAGCATATGCGTCAGATATTGAAGAAATTGATGTTCCACAAGCACCCGTAAAGCGACCGAAGGCATCCGCAGGCGTTGTAATTGAGGGAGCAGACGATGTTCTTGTAAAATTCTCAAAGTGCTGCAATCCTCTGCCGGGTGACGATATTATCGGCTATATTACAAGGGGCTACGGCGTTTCAATTCACAAAAGACATTGCACGAATGTGCCGAAAGATATCAGTAAAAGTGAAGAACCCGAAAGATGGGTAAGCTGTTACTGGGAGGACGAGGTAGGAGAGGCGTTCAGAAGTACGCTCCAGATCACCGCAACCGACAGAACAGGACTTCTTGCAGATGTTACAATCAAGCTTTCGGATATGCACATTTTTATACATTCGCTTAATTCAAGAGAGGCTGGCAACGGCACTGCCGTTGTTACCGCAACAATTGATGTAATGGGCAGAAATCACCTCCGTGGTGTAATTTCAAAGCTTTCCGACATCAACGGAACAATCGAAGTAAAAAGACTGTAATTGAGGTTATAATTTATGAAAGCAATTTTACAAAGAGTTACCAAGGCCAAGGTTGAAGTGGATTCAAAAACCGTGGGCGAAATCGGTACGGGTTTTCTTATTCTTCTCGGAGTTGAAAACGGTGACACCGAAAAAGAGGCGGACGCACTTGCCGCAAAAATTGCAGGTCTGAGAATCTTTACGGATGAAAATGATAAAATGAATCTTGCTCTTGCCGATGTAAACGGTTCGGTGCTTGTAATTTCAAACTTTACCCTCTGCGCCGACTGCTCACACGGCAGACGCCCTAATTTTATGGCTGCCGCCCAGCCGATCCGCTCTACGAATATTTCTGCAAAAAAATGCACGATAACGGAATTGAGCGTGTTGAAAAGGGAATTTTCGGTGCCGATATGAAGGTTTCGCTTGTTAATGACGGTCCCGTTACTATTGAAATCAACACAAAGGATTTGAAAATATGATAGATGTAAAAATTTTTAATGTTACGGTTCTTATGACAAACTGTTGTTTGCTTACAGACAGAAAAACAGGCAAAATGGCTGTAACCGATCCGGGCGCACCGAATGAAGAACTCAATTCTGAAATTGAGAAAAACGGCGGAAAGCTTGAATATGTAATTCTTACACACGGTCACTACGATCACATAAGCTATGCAAAACAGCTTGCGGAAAAGTTTGACGCAAAAATTGTTACGGGCGAGAAGAATAACGAATTTCTCAGCAATCCTGCACTCAATCTTACCGAAAAGCACAGACTTTCACTCAAACCGTTCTCAGCCGATATTCTGCTTAAAGACGGTGACAATTTCATGCTCGGCAACACTGAAATCAAATATATCACCACACCGGGACATACAAGCGGTTGCGGTTCATATATTTTTGATGACACAATTATTTCGGGAGATACTCTTTTCTGCGAATCATACGGCAGAACAGACCTTCCCACAGGTGACGATGCCGAAATGGCAAAGTCAATCAGAAAGCTTAAAAATCTTGAGGGTGATTACCGTGTAATTCCGGGACACGGACCGACAACAACCCTTGACCACGAGAGAAAATACAATCCGCTGATGAGGATTCTTTAATATGAATTTATATGTAAAAAATCACAATTTTCATTTTGAACTTGAAAATCTTACAAGGCTTTTCTTTCCAAATGAAAAAATAACGGTAATAAGAGATTTTTCTGAACCACAGCCTCCGTATATCTATACGGAGGTTTCGGATAAAATCACAATTTCGGTGAATATCGGCTCTTTTAATAAGTCCGAAACAGCTGTAAAAAAGCTTACGGATGATGACAACGAGCTTGTTTCGGCACAGCTTTTGTACAAACTTCTATGTGATTTTACGGGACTTACACAGCCGTGGGGAATACTTACGGGAGTTCGCCCCGTAAAGCTTTTAAGACGACTTGCCGAAGAATTAAGTGAAGAACAGGCTGTAAAAAAGTTTGAGAAAGATTTTTTTGTCAGCAACGAAAAAATAGCATTGTCAAGGAAAACCGAGCATAACGAACGAAAAATTCTTGAACTTTCAAAACCCGAATCGTTCAGTCTTTATGTCGGAATCCCTTTTTGTCCGTCAAGGTGCAGTTATTGCTCATTTGTAATGGCGTCAATCGAAAGGGCTGAAAAGCTGATTGAACCGTACACAAAGCTATTATGCGAAGAAATTAAACAGACAGCCGAAATTGCAAACAAGCTTGGTTTAAGGCTTGAAACCGTATATTTCGGCGGCGGCACTCCCACTACTCTGAGTGCCGAACAGCTTGATACGGTGCTTAGAACAGTAAACAAAAGCTTTGATATGTCAACCTGTCGTGAATTTACGGTCGAGGCAGGTCGCCCCGATACAATTGACATTGCAAAACTTTTTGCTTTAAAAGAAAATAAAGTTGATCGAATCAGCATAAATCCGCAGACTGTAAACGATGAGGTGCTGAAAACTATCGGAAGAAAGCATACTGCTCAGCAGTTTTTTGACGCTTTTGAACTTGCAAGAAAATGCGGCTTTGATAATATCAACACAGACCTCATTGCGGGCTTGCCGACAGATACCCCCGAAAGCTTTAAAAATTCACTTGATTCAATCGTCAGGCTGAATGCGGAATGTATCACGGTTCACACGCTTTGCATGAAAAGAGCGTCCCGCCTTACAACCGAGGGAGTAACGCTTGATTTGCAACAGGCGAGAGATGCAAGAGAAATGCTTGCATACACGCAGAATATTCTCGGACAAAACGAGTACATTCCGTACTATATGTATCGTCAGAGCAGAATGGTCGGTAATCTTGAAAATGTCGGCTGGTCAAAAAAAGGCTTTGAAAGCCTATACAATGTTTATGTTATGGACGAAACCCACACAATCCTTGCCTGCGGTTCGGGCGGTGTTACAAAACTGAAACGCAACAATCCCGATTATCTTGAAAGAATATTCAATTTTAAATATCCGTACGAATACATTGACCGTTTTGATGAACTTATTCAAAGAAAGTCCGGGATAATGCAGTTTTATGGTCAATAACACAGTTGATTAATGCTGTCAACGGTGTTATAATACGACATATGTGATTGCATACGGAAGTGAAATTGTCATATATTGAACAAAACAGAATTTTTGTTCATAATTTGTTTTTCTGATGAGATAATTTTAAGAAAGGTCGGATTAATATGGGAAAATTTGATGAAATTTTTGACGATGTAGTGGTCAATGCAAAAGCCTGTGCGTCTGCTGTTTCGCAGAAAGCGTCAACAGTTTATGATGTTTCAAAGCACAAGATTACTGCCGCTGAAATCAGAGGCGATATCAACAAAAAGCTTCGTGAACTCGGTGCTCTTACATACAAATCTGAGGTTCACGGAACAGACAATTCACAGCAGATTAAGCTTATCGTTTCGGAAATTTCCGATTTAAAAGATAATCTTGATGTTGTAAACGAACATATTGCCGTGGCAAAAGATCAGAGAAGATGTCCCGGATGCAATGCTGTTATTCCTAAAAATTCTGTATTCTGCAACATCTGCGGTATCAAGATTGATGATACTGATGAGGATTTTGAACTTTGATTTTTTATTAATGGGTGATTATTTTTGTCTAAATTAAAAACTAAAAAATACAATGCCGTTGCAAACGCTGAGAAGGACGCTTCTCAAACCTTTGTCAAAGGTGCGGCAATTCTTACTTTAAGTATGGTAATTGTCAAGGTTTTCGGACTTCTTGACAAGGTTATTCTTACAGGTATTTTCTCCGGTGTTTCTTTTGAACAGGCTGTTGCTGGCGGAACGGAAACCGTCAATTTTGCATCTTTCGGTCTGGGTCTTTACAGTAATGCCTATGAAATTTTTGTCGTAATTTTCACGGTTGCAACGGGCGGTCTGCCAATAGCAATTTCAAGACTTGTATCTGAAAGTACGGCACAAAAACGATTTAACGATGTAAAACAAATTCATAGGGTTTCAATTCCTTTCTTCGTTATTGTCGGCATTCTTTCATTTGCAATTCTTGTCGGTGCAAGCTTTATCTATGTTCAGATTATTGAGTCACCGTATTCATTGCTCGGTATGCTCTGCCTTTCTCCGACGGTATTATTCGGTTGCCTCGTTTCAATTTACAGAGGATACTATGAAGGTCAGCGCAACATGTTCCCGACTGCCGTTTCGGAAATTATCGAGGCAACAATCAAGCTCTTTGTCGGTGCATTCCTCGCTTACATCATTGCACACCTCGGTATGAATTCTTATGCTGAGTCAGGCACGGTTTTCGGACTTTACATTGCAAATCAAACCGAGGCTTATCAGACAATCGTTTCATTCTCGGTTGCCGGTGCAATTATGGGTATCACCCTCGGAAGCGCCGCATCATTTGTGTTCTATATTCTCAAATTTAAAATTCAGGGTGACGGAATTCCGGAAGAATACTACCGTAATTCCGTAGAGGCTCGTTCAAGAAGAGAAACTTTTAACAAAATTCTCAAAACAGCCATTCCTGTTGCAATGGGTTCACTCATTATGAGCGTAGGTTCGCTTATTGACCAGGTAATTGTTCAGCGTGTACTCCTCAATATGATTGAAACTAATCCGCAGGCTCTTCAGGCACAGTACAGTAAGTATTTTACAGCCGATATGTTCTATGCCGACACAAAGACAATACACACCAGCCTTTGGGGTTGCTACTCAGCCGCTCTCACTTTTCTTCAGCTTGTAACAGCCGTAACACAGGTGTTCGGTTCAAGTGCTATGCCGAATGTAACAAGTGCATGGACAAAGGGCAACAAGGACGAACTCAAAAAGTCAATCGAAACTGTTATCCGCCTTACAATGCTTTTTACATTCCCGATGGCTCTCGGTATGATGGCACTTTCGTTCCCGATTATGGGACTTGTGTATAACGATCCGCTTATTACAGATGTAGGCGGAAGAATTCTCCTCATCATGGGCGTAACAACAATATTCGGTGCGGCGTCAACTCCTGTGTGCAGTATGCTCCAGGGTATCGGCAGAGTTGACCTCCCGATGAAGCTATACACAGTTTGTATGGCTGTCAAGATCGGCATTACATGGATGTTTGTAAGCGTTCCGGAAATCAATGTTCAGGGTGCAACTGTCGGTTCAATGATTACCTATGCAATTATGACAATCGTAGGTATGTATCTGCTTATCAAGTATTCAAAAATCAAGCCTGATTTATTCGGTACAACAGTAAAACCGCTTATCGGTGCGATTGCAAGTGCCGCTTCGGCATTCGGCGCATATCACCTTATGGAAAGCATTATCGGCTCTGCAAGAATGTCAATCGCAGTTTCGCTTGCAGTTGCAATCTTTGTTGCGGTTATCGTTTATATTGTTGTATTGTTGATATTGCGTGCTTTTACGGCAACAGAACTGAAATTTTTGCCGAAAGGTGAGAAAATTGCAAAAACACTTGAAAAATTAGGATTAATTAGGTAAAATATATATCTGTTGCGGTTGTTTCCGCTTCTCAGATAAAATTTGCATTGTCTAATAAGATTATCGGAGATGTCACGAATGAACTTTACAGAAAAAGAAAATTATAATTTTAATGACCTTGTTGAGATAGTAAAAATCCTTCGTGCACCCGATGGTTGTCCGTGGGACAGAGAACAGACTCACAAGTCAATCCGCTCAAATTTTATTGAGGAAACCTATGAGGCTGTTGAGGCAATTGATACCGACGACCTCGATTTGCTTAAAGAAGAACTCGGTGATGTTCTTCTGCAGGTTGCTCTGCATGCGGAAATTGAAAGTGAACAGGGAACATTTGATATAAACGATGTTTGTGACGGAATCTGCAAAAAGCTCATTATCCGTCATCCCCATGTTTTCGGTGATGTCAACGCCGACACTACCGAAAAGGTTCTCAAAAACTGGGATGCCATTAAGATGAAAACAAAATCCCAGAAAACTCAGACACAGGCAATTCTCAGCGTGTCAAAGGCACTTCCGTCACTCATGCGCAGTACAAAAATCCAGCAGAAGGCCGCAAAGGTCGGTTTTGACTGGGAAAATGTAAACGGTGCGCTTGATAAGCTTTTTGAAGAATGTGAAGAGCTTAAAGCCGCTGTTAAAAACAATGATGCTGAAAATCAGCGTGAAGAACTCGGTGATGTGCTTTTCTCAGCAGTTAATGTTGCAAGATTTTTGAACATTGACAGCGAACATGCACTCTACGATGCCTGTGACAAATTCACCGACCGTTTTTCGTCTGTTGAAAAGCTTGCAAACGAGCGTGGAATAGATATGAAAACGGCACCGTTATCTGTACTCGATTCCCTTTGGGATGAAGTTAAATTATCTAAGAATTATTAATTGGAGGTTTATTATTATGAACAAAACAGAACTTATTGCTGCAGTTGCCGAGCAGAGCGGACTTTCAAAGAAGGATGCAGAAAAGGCAGTTTCTTCAACAATTGACACAATCATCAATACAGTAGCTGAAGGCGAAAAGATTCAGATCGCAGGTTTCGGCACATTTGAACAGCGTCAGAGAAATGCAAGAACAGGTTGTGACCCAAGAACAGGTAAATCAATCGAAATTCCTGCTTCAAAGGTTCCTGCATTCAAGGCAGGCAAGGGCTTTAAGGATGTAGTAAACAAGTAATCTTGTTTTATATTTCGGGTAATGGTACGCTGTATCATTACCCTTTTTTATTAAAAATCGGAAGGGTTTATAATATGCGACTTGATAAATATTTAAAAGTATCCCGACTCATCAAACGCAGAACAGTTGCAAATGAGGCGTGTGACGCAGGCAAAATCACAGTTAATGACAAGGTTGCCCGTGCGTCCTATGATGTAAAAGTCGGTGATGTAATCGAAATCACACTCGGTTCAAAAAGTGTAAAGGTTAAGGTTACAGAGGTAAAAGAAGTTGTTCGCAAGGAAGATGCGGCAACAATGTATGAGGCGGCAGTCTGATTTTTTACCAAAATTAAAACACAAAATATTACTTTGGATGAAATTAGGTGAGTAGATTATGAATAAGACAATTAATTTAATATTGGCAATATTATCTGTAATTACTTACATTGGGATTATTGTAATGAAGTTTTACACACAGATAAATATACCCAATGGCTCTTTCGTAATAATGACTTTATTGTTCATTATTTCGGTATGCCAATTTTTAAATTCGTTAAAATAATCTACACACGAGGAGAATATGTGTATACCACGACATTCATCAGGTTTACTAGTAGGAATAATTATCAACTTAATAAATATAAATAAATCGTAAGTTGAGGTATTAAACTATGAAATATTGTTGTGTTAAACAATGTGATATAACTGATTGTGGTGCTTGGTTTTACGGCAAAGGGTGTAAAAGGCAATCAGGAGGCGTTCTTCTCTGAATTCCCTCTTCTTGCTATTGCTCATGTTATTGTTGATGGCAATCTGATGCACTATGTTGTTATACATAAAATCTCAAAAAAAGAAGAATAATTTTATTTTTTTCTCCGTATAAATTACTGACAAATAATTTATACGGAGGTTTTTTTATGCAGGAAATGCCAAAGGCTAAGAATCATACGGTTATGCTTGATAACAGAGGAAAGCTTGTTATGACAGGCACGGAGGATGTGTCGGGCTTCAACGAGGAAACGGTGTCGGTAAAAACTTCCTGCGGTTGCCTTGTAATCAAAGGGGAAAATCTGCACATTGATAAGTTAAACCTTGAAACGGGAGATGTTTCAATTGACGGGAAAATTAACGCAATGCAATACCTCGGCAACGGTGCGTCAAAATCCAAACTTTCAAAACTCTTTAAGTAGGTGTAATCTTGGAGCTGACTTTTGCACAGCAGTCAACCGCCTTTCTCTGTTCACTTGTATTCGGAGCGGCGGCAGGATTGCTGTATGATATATTTAAAATAATCAGAATGACGCTTTGCAAAGGAAAAGCGTCGGTTTTTGTTACAGACTTTCTTTATGTTTTTATTGTATCACTTAATCTGTTTATTTTTTCCGTTGCATATATGCTCGGATTTTTCAGGGTGTTTGTAACAATCGGTTCATTTCTCGGTTTTGTTATTTGTCGATTAACCCTCGGCAGACTTTTATCGCTTGTATATTGTCCGATGATTCGTTTCACGGAGAGTGTCTGTGTGAAAATTTCGCAAAAAATTAAAAAAAATCTGAAAAAGCTATTGAAAAACAGCAACAACATATTGTATAATGAGGGTAAGAATAAAGGTATATTTAGAAACGATAATAATAATTCAGCAGAGAAAGCAGATAGTTTTGAAGATGAAAAAAAGCACAAAGAAAGTAAAAGAAAGCACTGCGGCTTCTCGGCAGACAGAAGACGGCGCAATAAAGGAGATAACTCCGAAAAAGCGTAAAAAAGGAAGATATATTCTGATTTATCTCGCAATTATCGGTTTTGTTTTTTATGCCGTAATTACAATTATCAATCAGAATGTTCAGATTGCCGAGAAAAAGGCAGAGCTTACGGATTTGCAACAGCAAATCAGCGTGGTTGAGATTCAGTCGCAGTATCTGAAAAAAGTTCAGAATTACAAGGGTGACGATCTTAAAAAATATATTGAAAAAATAGCTAAGGATGAATTAGGCTATGTCGGTGACGGTGAAAGAATTTTCATTAATGTTGCCGGAAAATAAAAGGGTAGAAATAATTTTAAGGGGTAATAAATTTTTATGGCTATTGAAGTCGGAATGATTCTGGAAGGCAAAGTATCAGGTATTACAAAATTCGGCGCATTTGTTGATTTGCCGGATTCAAAAACCGGTATGGTACATATCTCGGAGGTTGCACCTACCTTCATCAATGAAATCAGTGATTATGTAAAAGTCGGACAAGAAGTAAAGGTTAAGGTGCTTGCTCTTAATGACGGAAAAATCAGTCTGTCAATGAAACAGGCTCTCCCGAAAGAACAGCAACAGCAGAGAAAACGCTCTGACAGACCTCAAAGACAGAATCACAGAAGCAGAGAGCCATACAAGCCTGCTCCGCCCGTAACTTCACCGGGTGATTACGAGTGGCAGAGTTCACGCAGAAATGCTCCCTCTTCGTTTGAGGATATGATGTCAAAGTTCAAGCAGACAAGCGAGGATAAGATGTCCGATCTTAAGCGTGGCGGAGAAAGCCGTGGCTACAGCCGCAGAGGCAACGGCAACGGCAGAAAATAAAAAATTATATAAGGGAGGCAGATTTTATGAAAATCACCTACACAGCAAGAAAAGTCAACCTCAGAGATAACTTTAAGGAAAGATGCGAGAAAAAGCTTTCAAAGTTTAATCGTATTTTCTCAGAGGATGCTTCTGTCAATGTAGTTGTCACCCTCGAAAAGAACCGTCAGACTGTTGAAATTACAATCCGTGACAACGGTATGATTTATCGTGCCGAAAGCACAATGCCCGAAATGAATGACGCTCTTGACAAGGTTTGCGACATTCTTATGCGTCAGATTCGTAAGAATAAAACGAGGCTTGAAAAGAAAATTAAATCCGCCGGTATTGAAGATTTAATCACGGAAGCAGCTCAGACTGATGAACCGGAGGACGATGAATACAGCGTAGTTCGTAAAAAACATGTTCTTGTAAAACCGATTTCGGTTGATGAGGCTATTCTTGAAATGAATATGGTAAACCATAACTTCTTTATGTTTATCAATTCCGAGACAGATGAAATCAATGTTGTTTACAAGCGTGCAGACGGCAACTATGGTGTGCTCGAGCCGACAACCGATTAATTTTTTAAAAGCAAGGGGTATCGGTTATTCCGATACCCTGTTTTTTTGTCTTTCAGTCTTAATAGAATTTGTGTATCAATAAAACAGGAGATAAATATGAATATGAAATTTTCCGCTCCATGCATTTTCGGTCTTGAAGGTCTTTGTGCAAATGAGCTGAGATATCTCGGTGTTAAAAATGTCAATGCCGAAAACGGCAGAGTTACCTTTACAGGCGATTGGTCAACACTTGCACTTGCAAATATAAATTCCCGTTATGCTGAGCGAATACTCATTCTTCTTGCGGAATTTGAGGTTCACACCTTTGACAATTTGTTTGAGGGTGTAAAGGCAATCCCGTGGGAGGATTATATCGGAATTTCCGAGGCTTTTCCCGTAAAGGGAAGATGTCTTGATTCCGACCTTATGAGCGTTCCCGATTGTCAGAAAATCGTTAAAAAGGCAGTCGCAGACCGCCT
>ENA-ORPF01002898-ORPF01002898.1-human-gut-metagenome-genome-assembly--contig:-NODE-2898-length-10925-cov-5.825759_pt1 | contig 10925 bp, 6 predicted proteins | sample MGYA00242140_ERZ509070 | MGnify/ENA primary metagenome ERZ509070 (study PRJEB26280, sample SAMEA2338713) | human gut metagenome | biome: human gut; feature: human-associated habitat; material: faeces... | reverse complement strand
CATCCACGATGTTGATGATGCCGGTGGGCTTTTCACCGATGATGAACTGCCGGGTGACGATCTCCTCGCTGGAATAGGGGGACATGGAGTAGATGCCCGGCAGGTCGGTGACTTCGGTCTCCGGGTGGTCCTTGATGGCACCGCTCTTGCGGTCCACCGTCACGCCCGGGAAGTTGCCCACATGCTGGTTGGAGCCGGTGAGCTGGTTGAACAGGGTGGTCTTGCCGCAGTTCTGGTTGCCCGCCAGCGCAAAGGTGAGGGTCTTGCCCTCGGGCAGGGGATTCTCCCCCTTTTTGATGTGGTATTTGCCGCCCTCGCCAAGGCCGGGGTGATCCACCATTTTGTCATCTGCCGGAGCCGCCGATATTGCCGGGGCCTTTTCGGTGGGGGTGATGCCGATCTGCGCGGCATCGTCCAGCCGGAGGGTCAGCTCGTAGCCATGGATGCGCAGTTCCATGGGGTCGCCCATGGGTGCCAGCTTGACCAGCGTGACCTCTGCCCCCGGGATCAGGCCCATATCCAGAAAATGCTGGCGCAGTGCGCCGCTGCCGCCGACGGTATCCACAACAGCGCTTTTTCCGATCTGCAATTCTTTTAATGTCATAAGATCGACCTTCTCATTTTATCCACTGTCAAAGTGTGTTAGTTCGTGTTAACAATAGTAATATAGGCTAACTTTGCGCGGTTGTCAATAGATAAAATGGGGGAGATGCCTGCAAATCGAACCCTCTCAGTCATCGCTGCGCGATGCCAGCTCCCCCGAGGGGGGAGCTTCTTGGCTTCTTCCGGTCAGCACAAATAAAGCTCCCCCTTCGGGGGAGCTGGCGAACAAAGTGAGCCTGAGAGGGTTCGGCCTTTGGCGTAACGGCACAGTTTCCGGCTAAAGCGCAAAGTTTGCGGTTTTGACTGAGGGAGTTCACGCAAAAAAGCCGTGCACCCTCTTTTTCAGAGAATGCACGGCTTTGGAGGTTTATGCGTTTACTTCACGGTGTGGTAGCCATCGGGGTTGTTCTTCTGCCAGTTCCAGCTGTCAGCGCACATCTCCTCAATGCCGTACTGAGCCACCCAGCCCAGCTCACGCTTGGCCTTGGAGGGGTCCGCATAGCACTCGGCAATGTCGCCGGGACGGCGCGGGTCGATCACATAGGGGATCTCCTTGCCGCAGGCCTTGGAGAAGGCATGGATCACGTCCAGCACGCTGTAGCCCTTGCCGGTGCCCAGATTGCAGATGAACAGGCCGCAGTTCGTTTCCAGCTTCCGGATGGCGCAGACATGGCCGCGGGCCAGATCCACCACGTGGATGTAATCGCGCACGCCGGTGCCGTCCGGGGTGGGGTAGTCGTTGCCAAAGACATGCACCTTTTCCAGCTTGCCCACGGCCACCTTGGCGATATAGGGCATGAGGTTATTGGGGATGCCGTTGGGGTCCTCGCCGATGAGGCCGGACTTATGGGCACCAATGGGGTTGAAGTAGCGCAGCAGGGCCACGTTCAGGCTGGGGTCAGCCTTGCAGACGTCGGTCAGGATGCGCTCGGTGAAGGCCTTGGTGGTGCCGTAGGGGTTGGTGGTGGCACCCACGGGGAAGTCCTCGGTGATGGGCACGCTGGCAGGGTCACCGTAGACAGTGGCGGAGGAGCTGAACACGAAGTTGCGGCAGTTGTGGCGGCGCATCACGTCCAGAATGACCAGCGTGCAGTTGAGGTTGTTATAGTAGTACTCGATGGGCTTGGAAACGCTCTCGCCCACAGCCTTATAGGCGGCAAACTGGATGACGGCATCGATATCAGGGCACTCGGTGAAGATCTTCTCCACGTCCTCGTGCTTTGTCATATCGGCCTGATAGAACCGGAAGTCCTTGCCGGTGATCTGCTTGACCCGATCCAGCACCACAGGGGAAGCGTTGTAATAGTTATCTGCCACCACGATGTCAAAGCCAGCGTTCAGCAGTTCGATACAGGTGTGGCTGCCGATATAACCGGCACCGCCGGAAACCAAAATTGCCATAAAAGTACCTCTCTTCTCGTCACCAAAGTTGCTTGCGCGGGGCAGGCCCGCCTTCTGCCACAAGGATACAACGTTTTGGCCGCAGAATCAAGTAACGGGAATTTTATAAGGATGGATTTTTGTTTCCAATTATTTTTCCGCGCATTGATTTACAAGCATTTTTTGTTTTTTGCACATGGAGTGATGGAACGCTTTGTGCAAATCAGAGAAAAAGGCCCTCCCGGGCAAAGCTGTCAGGCTTTGAATGAGAGGGCTGCATTTTACAGTTTCCCGCACTGTTTGCCGGTGAAGAACCGCAGGGTGGTGTTGGCGCGGAACACTTTCCCGGCCCGCAGGGCGGTGGAGGGAAACTCCGGGTGGGAGGGGCTGCAGGGGAAGTGCTGGGTCTCCAGCGCAAAACCGCCGTATTTCTGCATCGGCACGCCGCCCTTGCCGGGGGCAGGGCAGTCCTGCAGGAAATTGCCGGTGTAGAGCTGCACGCCGGGCTGGGTGGTATAGACCTTCATGCTGATGCCGGTCTTATCGCTGGAAGCCCAGGCGCACAGGCTCTGGCTGGCACCGCGGCCCCTGTCGATGACAAAGCAGTGGTCATAGCCGCCGCCCACCATGGTGGTCTGGGAAAAGCCAGTGTCGATGTCCCGGCCAATGGGCTTGCCCGCCCGGAAATCCATCGGCGTGCCTGCCACGGGCAGGATATTGCCGGTGGGGCAGGTCTCGTTGTTGCCCTCCAGATAGCGGGACGCATAGATGCGCAGCTTCTGGCCCAGCACATCGCCGCCGCCATCCAGATTGAAGTAGGTATGGTTGGTCAGGTTGATGATGGTGTCGGCATCAGAGGAGACACGGTAATCCATCCGCAGGGCGTTGTCCTCGGTGAGGATATACCGCACCGAGATCTTCAGATTTCCCGGGAAACCATCCTCTCCATCGGGGCTTTCGGCCTCCAGAAGCAGGGTATCGCCAAAGGTCTTTACCTCATACAGCTTGCGCGGGAAGGTGCCGTGCAGGTGGTTTTTGCCGTTGTTGGCTTCCAGCTGGTAGGTCTTGCCGCCCACGTTGAACACGGCATTCTCGATGCGGTTGGCGTACCGGCCCACGAACGCGCCGCAGCAGGTACTGCCGGACGATTCAAAGTCCTTGACGTAATCGGCGTAGGTGTCGTGGCCCAGCACCACATCCACCGGCCCGCTCTTGGTGGGCACCCAGATATTCTTGATGATACAGCCGTAGTTCAGCACACTGACCGCCAGCCCGCCGGGGTTCGAGATGATGTATTCATTGATCTTTTCGCCGTTTGGAGTCATGCCAAAGGGCTTGGAGAGAAACTGTGCCATAGGGCTCGCCTCCTTTTGTATTTTTGGGGACAGCACACTCTCTGTTTTATCCTTTATTGTTTTGATTATATCACAATTTTCCCCTTCTGTGTTGGCATTTTTTAAGGGAATCTATCCAATATTTCGAGAGATTTTTTGTAAATTCTGCCCCATAGGCAGAAAAAAGCCCCGGAGGGCCAGGGGTAGGCGCTCCGGGGCTTGGGATAAGTTTCGTTTTAAGATTTACTGAGCAGGATTTATATAAGTGTATTCCATTGCATACGCAACATAGGTCTTGTTATTGATAGTTTTTGCTGCAACGCCGAACTTATTAATCGTCACGCCGTTCAAATTCTTTATCGTCTCAACAGATCCCATTGCGTTCTGAATCTGCGACAAATTCTCCGGCGTAATTTCAAAAGCCTTATATGTCTTTGCATTCTGAGAAACCTGCGTATTAGGTGCAGGAAGCGGCATTGCAACTGTAATAGTTATTTTACCACACAGAAAGCATACCCCTACACCTTCTGCATTGTGAACTCATTTTACATCTCCCCCCTCACCCCCTGTCAATATTTTTTATCAAATCCCCCAATTTTTGGAGACTGTGCCAAAGCTGCGGCAAAATTTTTAGCAGATTGACAAAAAGCACCCCTCACATGGCTGTGAAGGGTGCTTTGGGGAAGTTTTCTTACTCCGGCTGAGCGGTGTTCTGGGCGATATACTCGGCGGCATCATCGGGGATGTCGTCAAGGTTCTCATCGCCGATATCCACGTTCAGCGGCGGCTTCTTGAAGAGGATGTCATACATCAAGGGCACAACGTACAGGGTCATCAGGGTGGCGTAGGTCAGGCCAAAGATGATGACGATGGCCATGCCGCTCATCAGCTGGCTGGCCATATCGCCGCTGAACACCATCTGCAGCATGGCCAGCACGGTGGTCAGGGTGGTCATCAGGATGGGGCGCATTCGTGTTTTGCCGGTGGCGATCAGGGCTGCACGGCGCTCCATGCCGCCGATGCGCAGCTGGTTGGCGTAATCCACGAACACGATGCCGTTGTTGACGACCGTGCCCATCAGGACAATGAAGCCCATCAGGGAGATCATGGTCAGCTGCTGACCGGTGATCAGCAGGCCCAGCAGGCCGCCGGTAAAGGCCAGCGGCACCGTGAACAGCACGATGAAGGGGGACAGCAGGCTCTGGAACTGTGCCACCATGACAAGGTACACAAAGGGCAGGGCCAGCGCCATCCACTGCACCATTTCGTTCACCATATAATCGGTGCTCTCGGTCTCGCCGCCCAGCGTGATGCTGCAGCCCTCCGGCATTTCGCCGCTGGCTGCGTACTCGTCCAGCTTCTTCTGCAGCACGCGGGACTGCACCATGGTGTTGTAGCCCTTCAGCGTATCTGCCGTCACGGTGACATACTCGGTCTGGTTCTCGCTGGTGATGGCATCCGGCGCGGTGCCGGTGGACCAGCTGGCGATGTCGTTCAGGGTGCAGGTGCCTGTGGTCACAGTGCCGTCTGCCGACATTTCGGTGGTCTCAAAGGTGAGCTCCATCATATTTTCCTTGGTGACGGGGTCCAGATTGTTGGTGATCTGCACATCCATGGTGGTGCCGTTCACCGTGACGGGGGTCTGGGCGGTGGCGGTAGTGGTCAGTTTGGCTGCGATCTGCTGGTACACCTGCGCCACGGTCAGGCCGTAGGCGCGCACCTTGTCGCGGTCCACCTTCAGGATGATGGTGGCATCGCCGCTGCCAAGGCCGTTGTCCGCGTTGGCAAAGCCCTCGGTGTCGTTCACCATCTCCACCACCTTTTCGGAGACAGCAGTCAGGGTCTCGGCATCCGCGCCATAGACCTTGACCGACAGACCGCTGGCCAGCTGGCTGGTCAGATCGTCGGTCATACCGTACAGCTTGACCTCGGCGGTGCAGTTCTCGATCTGGGACACTGCATCCTCCATGGCCTGCCGGGTCTTTTCCACCTCACGGGAGGAAAGGCTCTCGCTCATCATGACGTTGATCTTGTATCTGCCGTAGGCATTGGCGGCATTCAGGATATCGGTGATAGCGGTGGGCAGGCCCAGCTGGCTGATGTCCAGACCCGCCATGCTGGTGTCGGTGGTGATGCCCACCTCTTCCACGTTTTCCACATTCAGGGCCGCTTCTGCCACCTGACCCGCAATGGCATAGGATTCCTCCTTGGTCAGGCCGTCGGCGGTGGACAGGGTGATCTGCGCCTCGTTGCTGGTGATGCTGGGCAGCAGCTCCACGCCCATGTTCAGCACCTGCCAGCCGCTGAACACCAGCAGCACCACCGCCGCGATCAGGGGCAGGGCACGGTGCTGCAGGCACCATTCCAGACTATGGGCGTACTTTTCCTGCACCTTTTCAAACCAGACAAGGCGCTTGGGCTCGGCCTTTTTCAGCACGGTGGAGGCTGCCGCCGGGACCACCGTGAGCGCCACGATGAGGGAAGCCATCAGGCAGTAGCCGATGCACAGGGACATGGGCATCATCAGGCTGCGCACGAGGCTGGCCGAGAACACCACCGGCAGGAACACGCACACCGAGGTGAGGGTGGAGGCCACGACCGACATGCCCACCTGCCTTGTGCCCTGCACGGCAGCGCGGGCCGCAGGCACGCCGCGGCTGCGCAGGCGGTAGATGTTCTCAATGACGACCACCGAGTTGTCCACCAGCATACCAATGCCAAGGGACAGGCCGGCCAGAGTCATCACGTTCAGGTCCAGACCCGTAAAGTACATGAGCACCACCGCAAACAGCACAGACAGCGGGATGCTGATGCCGACCACAAGGGTGGGCTTGACGTCCTTGAGGAAGATGGCCAGCACGATGATGGCCAGCGCGGCACCCACCACCATGCTGGTGAGGATGCTCTGGATGACGATGGTGATGTAGTTGCCCTGATTGGACAGCACCACCATGTGCAGGCCGTCGTACCGGCTCTCCATCTGTTCAAAGGCGGTCAGGCAGTTGTCGGAGACCTCGCCCGCACTGGAGGTCGCATTCTTATAAATTTTCAGGATGGATGCCTTTTCGCCGTTCAGGCGGGTGTAGCTGTCCGCAGAGTTGTCGATGACCTCCACATCCGCCACATCGGAAAGGCGCACGTCACCGTAGCCCTCTACATGCAGCAGCAGAGCACCGCTGATGTCCTCCACGCTGTCGTACTCTTCGCCCACCTTCAGCAGCCAGGACTCGCCGTCCTTGTCCGGCACATAACCGGCCGGCATGGAGAAGTTCTGCGCGTAGATGAGCTGGGCCAGCGTGTCGATGTCCAGCTGCTTTGCCACATCGGCCTGTGCCAGCGCATTGGTCTTGGCCGTCTCGTACTCTTCCTTGGCGGCCTCCAGCTGCTTTTCGTACTCGTTCAGCATTTCACGCGCTTCGGTGAACTGCATATAGGCATTGAGCTGCTGCTGAGAGAAGTTGCCCAGTGCGCCGGAGAACTCGCTCATCAGCTGCGGCACATTGTCCATGGCCTTGATGGTGCTTTCCAGCGCGTTGTAGACCACATTCAGGCTTTCCTGCAGCTGCATCTCATTGGCAAGATCTTCCGCCGTGCTGCCCTCGGTGCCGGTCTCGGTGTTCATGCGCTCCTGCAGCTTCTGCAGTGCGCCGGTGAGCTTATCCGTGATGGTGCGCAGCTCTGCCACGATATCGATGAGGGAGTCAATGTCCCGCATACCGGTCTCGTTGAACTTGTCCAGCACCTTCTGCAGGCCGTCGCGCACCTCGATCAGGGCCTGCTGGATCTCGGGCTCCTTGACCACAGCGATCAGGTCGTTGACGCTTTCCAGCAAAGCCTGTGCCTGCGCGCGCACCGTTTCCACTGCGGCACCCACCTCGGTGCTCATCTGGCTCATGACCGAGTTGGATACCGTATTGCCAAAGTTTTTCAGCTGCTTTTCGTACTCTTTACGGCCTGCGGTGATCTGCGCCTCGGCAGCATCCAGCTGCCCACGGGCCGCCGCCAGCTGGGTATCGATGAGTTCCAGCAGCTTTGCATTGATATCGTTGATCTTATCCTGATTCAGCTGCACCTGAACCATCTTATCCACCAGACCGCTGGAGGAAACGCTGGAAACGCCGCCCCTGCGCTGGAGCTCCGGCACCAGCGTTTTCTGGATGAACTCCGAAAGCTCGTACTGGTCCGCGCCTTCGCGGCTGACAGCCACCGTCATAAAGGCGTTCATGTTCAGGCTGTATTCAATGACAGAGGGGGTCAGGCAGGTGCTCGGCAGGTCGCTTTTGGCCTGATCCAGCTTGTTGGACACCTTGACCATCGCGCTGTTCATGTCGGTATCGTCCACAAATTTCATCAGCAGCAGGCTGTAGTTTTCTGCCGATGTTGCGGTGATATCGGACACGCCCGGCACGGTGAGCGCATTTTCCAGAACATCGGAGACCTCACTCTCCACACGCTCCGGGCTTGCGCCGGGATACACGGTGACCACCATCAGATACGGCGTACTGACGTTGGGCAGAAGGTTCGTATCCATCTTTGTGACTGCCACAAAGCCCAGGATCAGAACCATAACGACTGCCACCAGCACCGTAAATGGTTTTTTAACACTGAATTTTTCCATTTTTCCCTACCATTTCTCTGCCGTGCCGCAAAGCAGGGCAGCCGCTTTCTTTCCAGAAAGGCCACACTTCAACATTTTTATTATACACGCAAGCCCCCGCCTTGCAAGGGCAGGGAAGGATTCTTTTGTGATTCTTTAGATTCTTTCGCAGGATTTTAACAATTACCCTTCCGTTTTTCCATTTTCCGGCAGCGGATGCGACCAAATTCGGTCTGTCTCCCCCGATTGATACGCCTCAGCCGGGCAGATTGTTGCACCCTGCAGAAATTTTCTGCAGGGCGCACGGCAGCAGCTTTTTGTTTTTTGCGTGGAAATGTGCATTTGAATATGTTATACTAAGATGCAGAATGAATCAGCAGGCCCTTTTTCGGGCCTTATCCTATAGATTCGACCGATAAAAACGAGGAACGCTATGAAAAAAGTCATTTCCGTCCGTTTCAAAGAGAACGGCAAAAGCTATTATTTCGACCCCGCCGGGGCCGACATCAAAACCGGCGAATACGTCATTGTGGAAACTGCCCGCGGCATCGAGTGCGGCGAGGTGGTGCAGGGGGTGAGGGAGATCACCGATGCAGCGGTGCCCAAGGCCCTCAAGCCCATCACCCGCATGGCCGACAGCGTGGACATCCGCCGGATGCGCCAGAACCGTGAGGACGAGAAGCGCGCCTACCACACCTGTCAGGAGTGCATCGCCCGCCACGGCCTGGAAATGAAGCTGGTGGAAGCGGAATACACGCTGGACCGCTCCAAGATCATGTTCTACTTTACCGCGGACGGCCGGGTGGACTTCCGCGAGCTGGTCAAGGATCTGGCCGGCATCTTCCACACCCGCATCGAGCTGCGCCAGATCGGCGTGCGCGACGAGAGCAAGATGATCGGCGGTCTGGGTATCTGCGGTCAGCCCTTCTGCTGCAGCCGCTTTTTGAAGGATTTCCAGCCCGTTTCCATCAAGATGGCCAAGGAGCAGGGCCTTTCGCTGAACCCCACCAAGATCAGCGGTGCCTGCGGCCGGCTGATGTGCTGCCTTGCCTACGAGGAAAGCGCCTACGAGTACCTGAACAGCATCATGCCCATGGTGGGCAGCACCGTGCGCACCCCGGACGGTCTGGGCACCGTGCTGGAAGTGAACCCGGTATCCGGCTACCTGCGGGTGCGCTGCGGCACCGAGAGCCTTTCGCCCCGGTACTACAAGGTAGGCGTGTGTGAGTATGTCAGCGGCGGCAAGCGTGCGCCCCGCCGCCCGGACCCGGAGGACGATTACTCCGGCGTGCGCAACCCGGCACCGGTGGTGGCCTGCTCCGACGAGGGGGAAAAGCGCTGCGCCGGCGGCTGCTGTGCCAGAAAGCGCCCTGCCGAAAAGGAGTGAGAGCCGCGCCGGAGGCTCCGAGGGGTTAGTCTGGCAAAACTAACTATTCTTCGTGATTTTTGCCAAAAAACTCCTGCAAATTTGTCCATAAGTTAGCCTGTGCTTTTGTGCAACCCAACAAAAAACAAACTTTTGTGTTTTTTGGGCCACGGTTAGTCTTGCCTTTTCTCACCTGCTTTGTTAGAATGCAGACAAGGATATGATTTCCGGAGAGACATGCACAGCCGTGCCATACATGACTCTTCATACGATACTTCGGGCACGGAGATAAAAAGGAGAGTTTATTATGGCACACAAGGTTTCTGACGCATGTGTTGGCTGCGGCGCTTGCGAGGGCGCTTGCCCGGTTGGCGCTATCACCGTTGACGGTGTTGCATCTGTGAACGCAGACGCTTGCATCGACTGCGGCGCTTGCGAGGGCGCTTGCCCCACCGGTGCTATCACTGCTGAATAATTTTAGCAGCGGCACAAAAACGCTTCAAGAGCAGCAGGCCTGTCCAAAGCAGGTCTGCTGCTTTTTGTTTTGCAGTAATTCGCACAAATTCCACAGGCAATTCCACCTATTTTTTTGAGAGGGTCAGGCGCACTTATCTATGGAACATTCTACCGAAGTCTTGTATAATAGAACTATGGTATATTGCTCGCCGGAGCATCGTTTCGGCTCGGATGCGCTGCTGCTGGCCCGTTTTTGTGAGCCGAAGCGTGTCCAGAAGGCCGCAGACCTGTGCTCCGGCTGCGGCATCGTGGCGCTGGAATGGCACGACCGGGGCCACCGGGGCCCCTGCATCGGGCTGGAGCTGCAGCCGGAGGGCAGCGCCCTGCTTTCTGCTGCGGTGGAAGAGCAGGACATCGGGCATCTCACGCCGGTCTGTGCCGACCTGCGCACCTTCCGGCAGGGCGAGGGCAGTTTTGACGTGTGTGCGTGCAATCCGCCCTACTTCACGGATGGGCCCCAGAGCCAAAATGCGGCCCACGCCCTTGCCCGGCACGAGAACACCTGCACACTGGACGATGTGTGCGGGTGCGCCTTCCGTCTGCTGAAGGACGGCGGGCGCTTTTCTCTCTGCCACCGGCCGGAACGGCTGGCGGAGGTGCTGGCGGTGCTGCGGGCCCACCGGCTGGAGCCCAAGCGGCTGGCCTTTGTAAAGAACAAAGCAGACGGCGTGCCATGGCTCTTCCTTGTGGAAGCGCAGAAGAACCGCAAAACCGGCCTGCGGGTGGAGCTTCCGGTGCAGCTGACTGCCTCCGGCGGCGAGAGAATCCCCATGGTGTCCGCTCTGACCCTGGGGGAGGAGGTGCAGCCGGATGCCCAGCGCCCCAGCCTGATTCTGCGCCGCGCCGGGGCTGAGGGGCTTTGGGAACTGGCGAAGAAAACCGGCTCTACCGTGAAGGCCATTCGGGAGGCAAACAAGCTGCAAGACGAGCCAAAGCCGGGACAGATGTTGCTGATTCCCATTGCCTGAACGGAACGCCGCTGCGGCGCAGCCGAGGGAGTGTAGTCCGTTGAATGTTTTGTCCCGCCATCGTAGGGGAGGCTCTTAGCCTCCCGCTGGCACGAAGTGCCCTCGCCTCCCCTGAAAGGGTGTTGCAGAGCGCAGCGAATCTTTCAAAATTATGATTGCCG
>ENA-ORPF01002897-ORPF01002897.1-human-gut-metagenome-genome-assembly--contig:-NODE-2897-length-10927-cov-2.436350_pt1 | contig 10927 bp, 10 predicted proteins | sample MGYA00242140_ERZ509070 | MGnify/ENA primary metagenome ERZ509070 (study PRJEB26280, sample SAMEA2338713) | human gut metagenome | biome: human gut; feature: human-associated habitat; material: faeces... | reverse complement strand
ACCTATCAAAACAAAAAACATAATCCTCTGTTTTCATCTTGTTAAACAAGTCCAATTAAATCAGAATTTAATTGGACCTTTTTAAGGCAAATTATTCCACCGAGTTTATTTAAACTAAACTCAGGGTAAATATAGTTTACTACTTGATTTCTATATGATTATCTTTTAGAAAAGGAACCGATTAGGTACGCTCCGCGGTCCTCAGTGTCATATTTCTACTGAAGAACCGTCTTACTTTCAGCCGCAAAAATAGCCTTTTATTTTTCCACTACAAAGAAAAAAATGCCTTTTCAGTTTTTAGAGAAAGATCTCAGGGGAATATTTTCCAGTTGGAGGTATTTATAAAGTGTGCTTTTACTCTTAATTTCAATTTGTTGGCATATTTGTTTTACAGCAAATCCTTTTTGATACAAGAGAGCTGCTTTTTTTACTTTTTGCCGGGTTTCCGGATTCAAGCCCTGAGGTCTTCCGAATTTCTTTCCTCTTTTCCGGGCTGCTTCCCGTCCTTCACGAGTCCTTTCCATAATCACATTCCGTTCGAATTCTGCCAGAGCCGCAAAAATATGCATAGTGAATTTTCCCATATAATCGGTCGTATCGATATTATCCTTGACTGATTTAATTCTGATCTTTTTGTTTTCGAGCTCAGAACAAATCCGGACAATTTCAGACAGGCTACGGGCCAAACGATCTAATTTATATACAACCAATACATCTCCAGCCTGTAATGTAGAAAGGCAATGCTCTAATTCAGGCCGTTTTTTCACTCCTGAAATTTTTTCACAAAATATTTGTACGCAATCCTGACGCTGTAACACATCCAATTGCATATCCAGATTCTGGTCACGCGTACTCACCCTGGCGTAACCAATGATCCTTCCCCGGACCTCTTTGTTGATAATCGTCATGTTCTCCCAATAACAAACAAAATTTATTACAAAAATATAAATGTTATCCGAATTGTTAAAGGTCCAATTAAATTCTGATTTAATTGGACCTTTTTTATTATATAGTTATAACTATCGGGGGATGCTAACCACAATTTACGATAAAACCAGGGTAGACGACGGTGAGATATATTGGCTGGAAGGTTTTGAAACCATACGGGCTACAGGAGAATATACCTTTACTCTCCCGGCCGAAAGAGGTAAAGAGATCCATTTATTTGCTTTTTTCAAAAATAAATACCGGAACATTTTTTCGGAAAGTCGTTTTCTGGGAACAGTGGTAAAAGAAACATAAGTCTCCCCTGGCGGAAGAAATGAACGAATTCGTTTCGTTCTGCACCCGGTTTGCATTATCATTCGATAAAATAAGCTACATCTCAGCAAAGTTCAAGTAAACTTGGCTTTGCTTTCGGTTTACATTATCTTTGTAGCAGAATCAAGTCGTACGGAATTATGAAAATGTGTATTGCAGAGAAACCAAGTGTTGCCAAGGAAATCGCGAATATTCTGGGAGCTACGACCCGGCGGAACGGATATCTGGAAGGGAATGGATATTGTGTTACCTGGACATTCGGACACTTATGTACCCTGCAAGAACCGGGAGAATATACGGAGAAATGGCAAAAATGGAATTTAGGGGTATTGCCGATGATCCCCTCGAAATTCAGGATCCGTCTGATCGAAGACGAGGGAATAAAAAAACAATTTGCCGTTATCGAGGAGCTGGTCTCGAAAGCTGAAATGGTGATCAATTGCGGGGATGCCGGCCAGGAAGGAGAACTGATTCAACGCTGGGTATTGACCAAAGCCAAATGCGGGGTACCTATCAAACGCCTTTGGATTTCTTCGCTGACAGAAGAAGCCATCCGGGAAGGATTCGAAAAACTCATGGAATCGCAAGATTTCGATACTCTCTATGCGGCCGGTTCTGCACGGGCTATCGGCGACTGGCTGTTAGGGATGAATGCCACGCGGGCTTATACGTTGAAATACGGGACAGGAAAAAACGTACTCTCGATCGGACGAGTGCAGACCCCTACCCTGGCCCTGGTCGTCGAACGACAAAAAGCGATCGAGAACTTTAAACCGGAAACTTATTGGGAAATACGGACGAATTACCGGGAAGGACTTTTCTCCTGTTTGCGCGGACGGTTCAATAAAAAAGAGGAAGCCGAAGCCCTCCTGGAAAAAATCACTCCACTCGAACTGGAAATTCTCAGTATCGAGCGGAAAAAGGCCATGGAACATCCGCCGAAACTGTTCGACCTGACTCTATTGCAGGTGGAATGTAACCGAAAATTCGCCTATACAGCCGAAAATACCTTAAAAATCATACAGTCGCTTTACGAGAAAAAGCTGACCACCTATCCCCGTGTGGATACCAACTTTTTACCGAACGACCAATATGCCAAAGTCCCCAAAATACTTCAGGGCCTGAAACCTTATGAGGCTTTAACACAGCCGATCTTATCAGGAGGAAAAATACGGAAGTCAGCCAAAGTCTTCAATGACAAAAAAATTACGGATCACCATGCCATCATTCCTACCGGTGTATTCAGTTACGATATGTCTCCCGAGGAAAAGCGGGTATATGATCTGGTAGCCCGCCGTTTCATTGCCGTCTTCTATCCGGACTGCGAAATAGCCAATACAACCGTTATGGCCAGAATTGGCGACGAAGACTTCAAAGCCACCGGAAAACAAATCATCGATCCGGCGTGGCGGGTGGTATTCGGCAATAATACAGACAAACAAAACGAAGAAAACGTACTACCGGTTTACGAAAAAGGAGAACACGGCCCGCATACCCCCGAAATCCAGGAAAAACAAACTCAGCCCCCTAAATACTATACGGAAGCCGATTTATTGAGGGCCATGGAAACTGCCGGGAAACAAGTGGAAGACGAAGAACTGCGGGATCTGATGAAAGAAAACGGAATCGGACGCCCTTCTACCCGCGCGAATATCATCGAAACGTTATTTAAACGGCAATACATCCGCAAAGACAAAAAACGGATTTTAGCGACAACGACAGGTATAGAGCTCATCGACACCATTCAGAACGACCTTCTGAAATCTGCAGAGCTGACGGGGCAATGGGAAAAGAAGTTGCGCATGATCGAAGACGGTACCTATCAGGTGGCCGACTTCATGGAAGAATTGAAGGCGATGGTAAACGAAATTGTCCATTTTGTACGTTATTCTTCAGCGAAAACGATCACTGTAGAAACACCGGAGGAAAAAGACGGGGAAGACAAGAAAACTAAAAAAGAAAGGGAGAAGGGAAAAGGGAAAAAGGAGAACGGAGAAAAAATTGCGGTTGTATTGAAATGCCCCAAATGCGGACAAGGAGAAATTGTGAAGGGAAAAACCGCCTGGGGATGCACTTTATACCGGAAATCCTGTGATTTTCTGATTCCGATGGAAATACAAGGTAAGAAACTCACCCAAAAACAAGTAGATACATTAATACAAAAAGGCCAAACCGGCAAAATATCCGGTTTCAAGGATCCGGAAGGCAACTCGTTTAATGGGATGGTCCGCCTGGATGAAAATAAAAACATTATAGTCGACAAGATATAATATTACAAAAAACGTATACACACTTTTTATAACAACAACTTATTATTAACTTTCCGGGGTTGGATGTATACCTTATAATATTTCAGGACTATGAAAAAAAAATGGGGAATTATAGATTATTTAGTCATCGCTACAATAATAATCATTCTATTAGCTACCTCTTGGACAGAAAAAGGAAAATGGATTCTTTCATCTGTATTGATCATTTCATTGACATCAACATTTTTGACAAATAAAACAATCAAAATAATAATCGCTATCCTCCTTTTAATAACACTTATTATTACTCTTTATTTCAATCTTATTTAAAATAGGGAAGATGGTAAATGAAACACTGAATAAAAAACTTTGCTTCATAAATTTAAGTTTTTAGGTTAATCGATACGAATTTAAACATAATTATCAATAATAAAAATATTTATCGATATTCATTAAGAAAAAGATACAAACAAATATACAGTTTTAGATAAAGTTTATGTTATCCGAAAAGATTAAATAAATATATTCCCAAAACAGAAATCCCCTAATGGCCCGCTTTCGGATCAGTATATTGAATAAAAAACAGAGAAAACGGTCTATATCTAAAAACTACCGTATAAAAAGAAAAATAAGATACCCACCTTTAGAACAGGAAACGGGCTATTAATGAAAGAAAGGCCCACTCTGCCGTAAACAGACCGACAACTGATCTATCAGTACATTCTTTGAACACGCTGATCAGCTTTAATAAATAGCTTAAAATCCGGAACCGAAAGTCCCGCCAATCAGCCCTATACCCATGTATATCCCTACATGGGACACTAATCCCAACAAGTCGAAAATTCGACTTGTCGGAATCCCTTTTTATTGTTGTTTCAAATACCCTTTTTCCTGTGCTTTCTGCATCAGTTCCTGCATCGTCTGCATCCCGATCTGTTGGGCGATAGGTAATATTTCGGCTGTCGCTTTGGGATTCATTTCAGACAATTTCTTTCCTACCGGAGTTTCATAAAACTTGATGATCTCTTTCAGATCATCCAGCGTAAGGTATTTTTTATACACCGGGATCACCGCCTTGATCATCTTGTCATACATCCCATTCATAGAAGCATCCAGCTCTTTCCAAAATTCATCGGGAGCCTGAGGCAACCGCTGCTTTAACATAGCTGTCATCTGAGGGAAGATTTGTTTCATGGCATCCATGGTATGAGTCATTTCCAACATCTTGGCAACTTGCTTCTCATACTCCTGATTATCCTGTGCCTGTACACCGAGTGCCACACACCACAATACGGCTAAACTTACCAGAATCTTTTTCATATTATTAAAATTAAATCTATCGGTTCCGACAGAATAAGCCCATCCGATCCGGGAAATTTATGGACTTTTCCGACCGGTCTAAGGTAAGGAAATTTTTATCTTCTGCAAACTAAAATGAAAATTGCAGCCGGGCCTGAATCAGATCGAAATCATCCCCTCCCTTGGGCGAACTATTTCCGACCATCATATGGGTATAATTGATTTTTGCCGCTACATATTTATTGATAAAATAATTCATTCCCAAAGAAATATCCGTCAGTCTCCCTCCCCGGATACCGGCATCATTCAGGTCGATCATATTATAGCGGCATAACACTTCAAGGCTTTTGGGAGCAGGATTGACGATCATACCGGTAGCAGCATTATAATTATGCTTTGCTCCCAGAATCATGTATCCGATCTGACCGTACCATCCTTTGCCATTGTAATTACCGGCCTGAAAACGATTCAGGTGTGCCAGAAAATATTGCCCCTGGAAATACCATTTATTGTAGAGTAAAATCATTTCGAGGTCGAGCTTCCATTGATTAATCACCTGATCCACTTTTGCCTCTACATACGAATTATCGTCTTTCGTCAACAAATCGGTCGGTATACCGGCATTGAAAGTGATCGTTTCCTGTCCGCTACTGAACCGGGGTGCGACAGAAAGATGGACAAGCTTCTTATCTTTCAACAGAGGCCGGCCGATCAGTTTCGCCGCCAGGGAATAGCCCTGATCCAGCGACTTGGACTTCTGTACATCTCCGTCGCTGTATATACCTCCCATAAAATTAAACCATTGGTGATTATAGCTGTAGCCTACCCCCAATTTCCGGGAATTTCCCAACGCTTTATCCGAAGCAGCATTGGTCATAAAACGAAAATTCGTCGTTCCTACCCGGGAATTTCCGAAAGGCTCATATTGATAACCGACCCGGACAGCCTGTTCACCGAATTTGTAAGTCAGGAAAATATCCTTCATACTGATCTTACTGTCTCCATACCCCAGTTCTATTTTAGCTTCCCAGTGCTCCAGAAAACGAATCTGGGTCCCTAAACGGATATCGTTCACCTGAAAACTACTACCTAAATCGGTGGTATCGTTAAAAAAATACCCTCCGTCAAAAAATACACGGCCAATCAACCGCCATTCGAAACCATTCGCCCCCCCTTTTACAAACTCCTGAGCAGAAAGTGAAATAAAAAACGAGGAAAGAAAAATACAGGAAAAAAGCAGAAAAAACCGAAGACCTAAATGTGTGAGCAATCTTTTCATAATCGATGTTATTAAGGGCGTAAAATTATAAAATGAAATATTAACAAACAAATTCCAGATAAAAAGAGTAAATCCCTATCTTTGTCCATCACTTAATCTATCATTTCAGTTACAAGAGTTCCAGGCTGTTTTTACACTCTTTACCGGCTTTGTAACTACAGCAGACAGCATCGATGATTCACGGATAATCATCGGTCGTATACGCTAAAACAGACAAAAAGTAAGCAAAATATGAACAAAGAAATCATCGACAAAACTATTGCAGCTTTACGCCACAACCATTTCGAAGCATTTTTTGCCCATAATACAGCCGAAGCCAGTGCGATATTTTTCCGGGATATCTTTCCGGGACTACAGGTGGAGACTGTTTCCTGGGGCGATTCCGAAACGATGAAGGCTACGGGCGTTTTGAATGAATTGCGAAAAAATCCGGAACTCTCGGTCATCGATAGTTTCGCTCCGGGTATGAGCCGGAAACAAAAGATCTATTGGAGACGCCAGGCTCTGTTAACCGACCTGTTTCTAACGGGGAGCAACGCCCTCACACAAAAAGGTCAATTGGTCAATCTGGATATGATCGGTAACCGGGTCGGCGGTATCACTTTCGGGCCTAAACATGTGGTATTGTTCATCGGTATCAATAAAATCACCGCAAACCTGGAGGAAGCCATGCACCGGGTCAGGACCATTGCAGCTCCCCGAAATGCAATACGCCATGAAGGCTTCCGTACCCCATGCCACAAGACCGGTGTATGTATGGATTGTAATAGCCCCGACCGGATTTGTAACGTCTGGACAATTACAGAAAAGAGTTATCCGGCAGGCAGAATCAAAGTCATTTTGATCGGAGAGGAACTGGGGCTTTAAACGAAACAAAATCAGGGATTAAAAGAAAAAGAAAGTGATTCGAGGATTACGGGAGATCTTACCGGATAACGGTAAGGCTTTTTCATCTATTCTGATATCGTTGAAGACGCGTAATTTCCGGTTGTATTTCACGGGGATGTGTGTGTCGCTGACCGGAACCTGGATGCAACAGATTGCGATGAGCTGGCTGGTATACCGCCTGACCGGTTCGGTATTTTTGCTGGCAACGGTAACTTTTATGGCCCAAATTCCGATTTTATTGGTCACCCCTCTCATGAGTGTTTTTGTCGATCGTTTCGACCGGCAAAAAATACTGATCCTGACCCAATCTTTATCTATGGTACAAGCCCTTTCGATGGCTGCACTGACCTTGAGCGGCGTGATCGAAGTATGGCATATCCTGATTTTAAGCCTGCTGATCGGTTGCATCAACGCCCTGGACAATCCCACCCGTCAAGCCTTCTATCCGAGTTTGGTAGCCAAAGAACATCTCAGCAATGCCATCGCGCTCAATTCGGCTGTGATCAATGGTTCCCGGCTCATCGGCCCGGCAGTCGGAGGAGTACTGATCGGAATCTTCGGTGAAGGGCTCTGCTTTCTATTGAACGGAATCAGTTACCTGGGAGTCATCATCGCCCTCTTCCTGATGCGCCTGTCTCCTTTTACCGTTCAGCACCGCCGGCAAAATGTGCTCACAGATATACAAGAAGGTTTCTCCTATGTGTCCGGTAACATTCCCATACGGGCCCTGTTGTTGTTAATGAGTGCCGTTAGTTTCTTCGGCTTGCCGCTCATGACTTTTATTCCGGCTTATGTCAAGGATATTCTTCAGGGAGATAGCGAAATGCTGGGATTTTTACTATCCTGCATCGGAGTGGGCTCTTTTCTGGCCGCCCTTTACCTCGCAGCCCGCAAAAGCGTAGTCGGCCTGGGTAAGGTAGTCACGATATCGGCCTTCCTGCTGGGGATCAGCCTAATGATTCTATCGTATATCGATACTTATTGGATTGCAGCATTCATTTGCCTGCCAGCAGGATTTGCCATCATCAGTACGGTAGCCTCTATCAACACCCTGTTACAAACGTTATCCGATGAAGATAAAAGAGGACGTGTCATGGGATATCTGGCAATGACTTTCACCGGAATAGCTCCGGTGGGGAGTATGTTTCTGGGCAGTCTGGAAAAGCAAACCGGTTTACCGGCTATCATCCTGATTTCAGGTGTTTCCTGTGCTCTCGGAGGAATTATTTTCGAATACTACCGCCCATTGGTACGGAAACATGCCCGGCAAGTCTATATCCGGAAAGGGATTATCCAGGAAATTGCAACGGGGATCGATGCTGCAGAAGAGCAGATTTAAACAAGTCCCCTTTCCTTCATTTCCAGATAGCCATCGATCACCGTAGCGGTCAGTTTTTCGGGTTCGGTCAGAATGGTATAAATACCGGCATTTCTCAGCTCGTGGGCGATACGCCTTTTCTCTGTAATAAAACTTCCGGCTAAAGCTTTGAAATAGATATCCCGGATGCTCAAGGCCGGTTCGGTCACCACCCGGTTGATCTCTGTGTTTTCAAATAAAACGATCAGCAGCAAATGGTTATCCGTCAACCTTTTCAAGGCCGGCAAACGGCGCTTCATCCCGTCGACGGTATCGAAATTTGTAAAAAGGATCAGCAGACTCCGGTTATGGATCTGCCGGGAAGCCGTGACGCACAATTGCTCGAAATCCGACTCCAGATAATAAGTCTGCTGACTATAAAGCGCCTCGCTGATGCTATTCAGCTGCAACCGGCGGTTATCTGCTTTTATCAACGCTCCGGCTTTATCAGAGAAAGTCAGTAATCCGGCTTTATCTCCTTTTTTCAGAATGATATTCGCCAAGGCCAGAGTGGCATTGATCGCATAATCCAAAGTCGTCATTCCCCGAAAAGGAGCTTGCATGGTCCGTCCTTTATCGATCACGCAATACACGGATTGTGAACGTTCTTCGGTATAGGAGTTGACCATAAGCCGGTTGCATTTGGCGGTCGCTTTCCAATTTACGGTACGGGGATCATCACCCTGGATATAAGGCTTTATCTGGTCGAAAGCAGTGGAAATACCGGCCACCCGTATCCGTTTTATCCCGTTACCGGACTGCCGGCCTGTAAATGCCAGTAATTCGTATTTCCGCATAGAGACAAAGGAAGGATAAACCGCCACTTCCTTTTCTTTTCCGAAGGAATAGCGGCGTTCGACCAGCGACAAACGGGAGGTCACGAATACCCTGACCTGCCCGAACCGGTAAGCCCCCCGTTTTACAGGGCGGAGGAAGTAAGTACCTTCTTTGTGTTCGTGGGAGGACAGACAAAAATTCAAACTGTTGTTTCTTTCCTGAAATTCGACCGGCGCTTCATCTACGACACGCACCCGGACCGCAAAAGGATACTTGTTTTCCACCCGGATCCGTACCGGATTTTCTTCCCCGTTGGAAAATTTATCCCCTACGATACGTTGTGCACCGAATGCCTTTCCGAATCCATACAACAAGGTGATATCCACAACGACGAGTCCCCCTCCGCATCCCAAAGCCCAGATTACCCAGGGATATACCCGAGGAAATACGAAGGTCAGCAGTAAAGCGAATACCCCACCCCACAGGAACATAAAAAAACGCCGGTTCAAAAAGAGTTCCTTCATTATCTGGGAATTTCGACTTTAGCGATCAATTGTTGAATGACCTGATCCACCACAACCCCTTCCAACTCTTTCTCGGCCGAAAGCTGCACGCGATGCCGCAATACCGGAGCAGCCAGATACAATACATCCTCAGGAACGACAAAATCACGTCCGCTGATGGCAGCAAATGCTTTTGCACTATTCATCAAAGCGATCGATGCCCGGGGAGAGGCACCCAGGTACAACCAGGCATTGTCGCGGGTTGTGCCGACGATATCTACGATAAAAGCTTTTATTTTTCCGTCGACATGCACATCATGTACTTTCTCCCGTAAATAGCTCAATTCCCCGACCGATACTACCGGTGTTTGTTCTTTCCAACTTTCGGACGATCTTTTATCGTGCAATTCCAATACTTCAATCTCTTCTTCTTTCCTGGGATAATCCACTAAAATTTTAAACATAAACCGGTCGAGTTGGGCTTCCGGCAGGCGATAAGTGCCTTCGTGTTCTACCGGATTCTGCGTTGCGACGACCATAAATGGAAACTCCATAGCATATTCTACGCCATCATTGGTAATCTGTCTTTCTTCCATAACTTCAAAAAGGGCAGCCTGCGTCTTTGCCGGCGAGCGGTTGATCTCATCCACCAATAAAATATTGGTAAATACAGGCCCCTGCCGGAACTCGAATTTTCCTGTAGAAGGTAAAAATACCGAAGTCCCGAGGACATCACTCGGCATCAGGTCGGGGGTAAACTGAATACGGCAGAAACCGGCTTCGATCAAATGAGACAACACCTTAGCCATCAATGTTTTAGCCACTCCGGGTACTCCTTCGATCAAAACATGGCCGTCGGCCAGCAAGGCCGTCAGTAACAAATCGACCACTTGCCGCTGCCCGATAATCACCCGGGCCATTTGTTCTCTTAACAAACCAATTTTCTCATTCAACGCTGAAAAATCTATTCTCGTTTCAAAACCAGTATCCATATTTTATTGATTTAATTTCCTGTTAAAAAGTTCTGTTCCCTGTACCAAATTACGCAATTCGGTTTCATTCACCTGCCGGGTGGTCCTGATTTCCGTGATCAGCTGTACCAGTCTGCGGGTATCTTCCTCCTCTACCCCGGAGCGTGCGGATAATCCGAGGATAAAGGGTTCGTCCAGCCGGTCGGTAGCCAGTTGATATCTGGTCCTGACCTCTCCCAGAAAATAGTCGGTCAGTTTTAAAGCAATCGCCGAATGTTCTTTCTGTTTATAATAAAGCGAACTCACGGTAGCTATAAATTCGAGCATTTTATTTTCCGGAGGGT
>ENA-ORPF01002889-ORPF01002889.1-human-gut-metagenome-genome-assembly--contig:-NODE-2889-length-10943-cov-2.191220_pt1 | contig 10943 bp, 6 predicted proteins | sample MGYA00242140_ERZ509070 | MGnify/ENA primary metagenome ERZ509070 (study PRJEB26280, sample SAMEA2338713) | human gut metagenome | biome: human gut; feature: human-associated habitat; material: faeces... | reverse complement strand
ATCCCTAAAAAATTCTTCTGATCCAACCATCTATACCCCTTCAACTCTTTCAACTCTATAACTCAACAACTCAGTAACTCAGTAACTCAGCAACTCAGTAACTCAGCAACTCTTTTAACTCAGCAACTCTCCTCCCCCTCCTTTTTAATTTTTACATTATCCAATCGGTATTCAAGTGCCTTCACCGATATCAGTAACTCACGGATAGAGATAGCGAGAGAAATCACCAACAAGAGTAAAGCCACTCCGAAGGTATATACAGCAACCAATTGCCATCCCACATAGATAAACAGCGTACAAACCACGCACAACAGCAAGCTGGATACTCCGAAAATTTGCATCGAGCGAGCCATATACAACCTTTTCCGCAAATTGTCGATCTGCCGTTGTGCCATAGGGGTCGGATTTTGTTCGTGTTCTGTTTTCAAGCTCCTGATCACCGATGCATAAGCCAAAAAACGATTCGTATAAGCCAACATAATCAACGAAATCGCCGAGAACAAAATCGAAGGTGTCGTCAGGGTCAGTTCTTCCATAAAATTTACGGTGAAAACAGGTAAAAACAGATAAAACGGGAAAACAGTTCTCTTGTTCCCGTTTTATCTATCGTTACCTTTTATAATGAATAATGCAATAACCATTTCCGTTCTTCAGGCCCATTACTACCGGCAGGATAGAAAGTTAACCCTTTGGCCGGATCTTTGGCCCATTCTTTCAGGATTGGATCGATAAAACGCCAGCTTAATTCCAGGGCATCCGTGCGGGTATACAAAGTAGAATCCCCTTGCATCGCATCCAGCAACAAACGCTCGTAAGCATTAGCAATATAGGTATTACACAACGAATCATAAGCGAAATTCATGCTCACCTGTTTAACTTCGAAGAACGATCCCGGAACTTTCAACCCGAATTTCAACGAAATACTTTCCGGCGAATCCACTTTCAGTATCAACTCATTACAAGAAGAACGGGGACAAATTCCGCTGAACAAACGATGCGGAACATTCTTGAAATGAATCACGATTTCAGACCGGGATTCTTGCATGCGTTTCCCCGTATAAAAATAGAAAGGTACCCCTCCCCAACGCCAATTATCTATAAAAAAGCGCATAGCGATATACGTCTCTGTCGTAGAATCCGCCGCAACTCCATTTTCCTCCCGGTAGCCGACCACACTCTCCTCTCCTGCTTTTCCGGCAATATACTGTCCCCGAATCACATCATTGGGTGACAGGGGATGCAAAGCCCTGAACACCTTCGCCACTTCATCGCGCATCAGGTTGGCATCGAAAGCCGAAGGAGCTTCCATAGCAACGAACCCCATCAACTGCATCAGGTGATTTTGTATCATATCCCGCAATGCTCCGGCCCCTTCATAATATTTTCCCCGGTTTTCTACCCCTAATTTTTCAGCCGCATAAATTTCGATAGAATCGATGTAATTCCGATTCCACAACGACTCGAAAATCTGGTTGGCAAACCGAAGCACGAGTATATTCTGTACCGTCTCTTTCCCCAGGAAATGATCGATCCGGTAAATATCTTCTTCGTCGAAGATCGAACACAGTTGTTTATTCAGTGCTTGTGCCGTTTCCAAACTGCTCCCGAAAGGTTTCTCGACGATAATCCGCCTCCAACCTCCTTCTTCCGACGCTTTATTCAATTTACTTTTACGCAGCGCTTCTGCAATCGGGCCATATTTTTGCGGTGGAGTCGCCAGGTAAAAAATCAGATGATCCGGAATATCTTTTGCTTTCCGTAATTCGGCAATCTTCTCAACCAGCAAATGATACTCGGCTGCTTCATCCGAATTGAATCCTAAATAATGTACCCTTTCCAGAAAAGCATCCAATTGTTTAGCTTCAGGATGTTTCCCTTTCAAAAAAGCCTTCAGATTATCTTTCTGCTGTATCCGGAATTCCTCATCCGAGAAAGGAGTCCTCGCAACACCTAAAATCACAAAATTTTCAGGCAGCATATCCCGAGCAAACAACTCATACAACGAAGGCAATAATTTACGTTTCGTCAAATCTCCGGAAGCCCCGAAAATGACCAATATTTGTCCATCTGGTTTTATCATAATCCTCGATTAATAACTTTTAAACTTCATCTACTAAGCATTATAAGTTCCTGAAACATTCCCTCCCGTTTCATTCCAATCGGTATGGAAAAATTGTCCTCTCTCCATATCTGTCCTTTCATACGTATGAGCACCGAAATAATCCCGTTGCGCCTGAATCAGATTTGCAGAAGAACGTTCTGTCCGCAAACCGTCGAAATACGTCAAAGCGGCAGCCATGCAAGGAATCGGAATGCCACTCAACAGACAGTCGGCCGTAATCTTTCTCCATGCAGGCAAAGCCTCGAGTATTCGGTTTCGGAAAAAATCGTCGAAAAGTAAGTTTTCCAAACCGGGTAAAGCGTGATAAGCCCGGGTAATTTGCTCCAGAAAAACGGAACGGATAATACAACCCTTCCGCCAAATTTTAGCCAACATGCCGTAATCTAAATTCCATTGATAATGCTCGGAAGCTTTTTTCAACAAAGAGAATCCCTGTGCATAAGAAATCAATTTCGAAGCATATAGGGCATGTCGCAATAAATCCGGTAAACCGGCATGTTCATGAATATCATTATTTTCACTTCGATACAGAGCCGACGCCTTCGAGCGTTCGTCGGCCATGGCCGAGAGGAAACGGGCATGTACCGCCTCTGTGATCAAAGTCAACGGATCACTTTCCTCAAGAGCAGCTTCGGCAGTCCACTTACCGGTACCCTTTTGTCCGGCAATATCCAAAATACGATCCAGTAAATATCCTCCGTCCGTATCTCTTACCCGGCAAATATCGGCCGTAATTCCAATCAGATAACTATTGAGTTCCCCTTTATTCCATCCGGCAAAAATATCGGCAATCTCGTCATTCTCCAACTGTCCGTATTTCCGCAACATAAAATAACTCTCAGCGATCAATTGCATATCTCCGTACTCGATTCCATTATGCACCATTTTTACATAATGCCCGGCCCCACCGCTTCCTATCCATTCACAACAAGGCGTACCGTCATCCAATTTGGCAGCGATCCCCTGCAGTAAATCCTTCACCAGCGGCCAGGCTGCCGGAGAACCGCCTGGCATTACCGAGGGGCCTGTCAAAGCTCCGATTTCTCCACCCGAAATCCCCGTTCCCACATAAAGCATTCCCCGGGCCTCCACCTCTTTCACCCGCCGTTCCGTGTCCCTAAAATCGGAATTTCCTCCATCGATAATGACATCTCCCGGCTCGAGATGAGGTAACAATTCCTGAATCATCTCATCGACCGGAGCTCCGGCCCGGATCATCATCATCACCTTCCTCGGCCGCTTCAGGGAAGCAACTAACTCCGGAATCGAGTAAGCAGCGATAAAATGTTTACCTGCACCACGGCCACGAAGAAAACGATCGACCACATTTTCTTTCCCGGGATGTAAACGGTTAAATACCGAAACTGTAAATCCCTTACTCTCGAAGTTGAGTGCCAGGTTTTCCCCCATCACTGCCAGGCCGATCAAACCAATATCAGATGTATGCATATAGATAATATTTATAAGTTTATATACGATATAAATAAGATTTTTATAAATATAAAGGAAATTTGCAAATATCGCCCCTTAGAAATTAAAAAAATATTGTTAAAACTCATTTTTCCCTCAACGGCCTATCCGAATTTTACGATAAAGAAAGCCCAAGGTTACTTTCACCCCGGACCTCCGAAACAGTCCTGGCACATAAAAAAAACGGTAACAACAGTCTGTATCCAGAACCGTTGTTACCGTCTCCTTTGGCGTTACCGTTATTTATTAGTAAAGACAATATGATCGTCTTTCACATCGATTACAATCTGGTTGTCTTTGGTAATCTTTTCTGCCAGAATCTGTTTAGACAGGTCGTTCAGCAAATTCCGCTGGATCACCCGTTTCACAGGCCGGGCACCGAATTGAGGGTCATACCCTTCCTGAGCTATCCATTCCACAGCTTTATCGGTAACCTCGATGGTAATACTGTTGTTAGCCAACATCTTCTGCAATGATTTCACTTGCAAGCGGACAATATCCACAATCTCGTTCTTCTGTAAGGGGGTAAACATAATCACCTCATCGATACGGTTGAGGAACTCCGGACGTATGGTTTGTTTCAGCAATTCATATACCTCATTATTGGTAGTCTCCAATACCTGATCACGGTTCTTCTCATTCAGGTCTTTCAATCTTTCCTGAATAATATGAGCGCCGATATTCGAAGTCATGATAACAATGGTATTTTTAAAATCTACAGTACGTCCTTTATTATCGGTCAAACGACCATCGTCGAGCACTTGCAGCAGGATATTGAACACATCGGGATGTGCTTTCTCGATCTCATCCAACAGCACCACCGAATAAGGTTTCCGCCGTACTGCTTCGGTCAACTGTCCACCTTCGTCATATCCGATATATCCCGGAGGAGCTCCGATCAATCGGGATACAGAGTGTTTCTCCTGGTATTCCGACATATCGATACGGGTCATCTGCGTCTCATCGTCGAATAAAAACTCTGCCAATGCCTTCGCTAACTCGGTTTTACCCACTCCGGTAGTTCCCAGGAAGATAAATGACCCGATCGGCCGACGGGCATCCTGTAACCCTGCCCTATTTCGCCGGACAGCATCGGCCAAAGCAGCGATAGCCACTTCTTGCCCCACTACCCGCTTATGCAATTCCTCTTCCAAATGTAATAACTTCGTCCGCTCACTTTGCATCATCCGGTTGACTGGAATACCTGTCCATTTCGAAACTACAGCAGCGATATCGTCGGAGGTCACCTCTTCACGGATCAGGGATTCACCATGTTTCATATCGGCTAATTTTTTCTTAACCACCTCGATCCGTTGTTCGGCTTCCTTGATTTTACCGTAACGCAATTCGGCCACCTTACCATAGTCACCCTCCCGCTCTGCACGACTTGCTTCGAATTTATACTGTTCGATAGCATCCTTATTTTTCTGTATCTCATCAATCAGAGAACGCTCAGACTCCCATTGTGCCCTGAGTTTTGTACGTTCATCGTTCAAATCGGCCAATTCTTTCTGGATATCCGACAATTTTTTGCTGGTTCCTTCCCGTTTCAGGGCTTCCTTCTCGATTTCCAATTGCTGGATCTTCCGGTCGAGTTCATCGATTTCTTCCGGCACCGAATTCATCTCTAGCCGCAATTTGGCTGCAGCCTCATCGACCAGGTCGATAGCCTTATCCGGGAGGAAACGATCGGAAATATACCGGTGGGACAATTCCACTGAAGCGATAATCGCATCGTCGGTAATTCTCACCTTATGGTGATTTTCATATTTCTCTTTCAGCCCCCTCATAATACTGATAGCACTCATCACATCCGGTTCGTCGATCATCACCTTCTGGAAACGACGCTCCAACGCTTTGTCCTGTTCGAAATACTTCTGATATTCATTCAGGGTCGTCGCTCCGATAGCTCTCAGATCACCACGTGCCAAAGCCGGTTTCAAAATAATGTACCGGGGCCGGATCGCTTCCAGCAATTCACGTTTCTGCCCGGCATCGTTTACTCCGATCAATTCTTCATCGAGCGCTATAGGCACCGGTGTCCGGGCACAAAGCCGGGCCATCTCCCGCCATTGCCCCTGACGGATAGGTTGTTCGATAGAATGCAAATCGTATTTTGCCAAAGCATCCAAGCGTTCCAGAGCTGTCTCAGGAGCGAAAGCGCCGTTCGCATCCACCCTCAGTTCCACGTCTTCCCTACCGAAACGGCGACGGATAAATTTCAATAAGTCGAGCTCCGACTGAAAATCAATGGCTCCGATTTTCACTTTTATACAATGAAATCCGGCATCTAATTTAGCCCGGATTCGTTGCAACATCGTTTCCCGGTCTCCCATCCAAATGAGTCCGTTGATTTCGATCCCTGCTTCGCCGGCAGAAAAAGCAGAAGGAAAATAAATCCGCTTTCCTCCTTGCCGCAAATCGGCGAATGCCATCTCCACACCAAAACGGATCGAACTCCATTCCTGAAGAGAGGCTATCTCTATTTCAGCGATACGATTACAAACCTCTCTCAGCTTTTCTTCATAATCCGGCCGGTCTTCAGCACTTAATCCCCGGAAGAGAGCACACTCGCCAAGCCCGAAGCAGGTCTCCGCGCCTTCCTCCCAAATCCGGATAAAATAAGTATCCTTATCCAACAGAATCCCCCGGGACGTCCCGGAAGGTTCTTTGAAATGAAGCCGATATTTCTGAAAAGATGCTTTCAACATGATACCGATAACCTGATCGAATAAAGAATTCAAGGAAATTTGGGAAATTGATCGAAATCCGGATCCCGTTTCTCTAAAAAGGCATTCTTCCCTTCCTGGGCTTCAGCCATCAAATAATACATCAAAGTCGCGTCTCCGGCAAATTCCATCAGTCCGTGTTGCCCATCCAATTCGGCATTCAAAGCCCGTTTTATCATTCGGATAGCCATAGGACTACGTTTCATAATGGTTTTACACCAATCCACCGTCTCGTCTTCCAATTGTTCGAAGGGAACCACTTTATTGACCATTCCCATTTCTTCGGCTTCTTTGGCTGTATATTGCCGACAAAGAAACCAGATTTCACGTGCTTTTTTCTGTCCGATACAACGAGCCAGATACGAAGAACCAAATCCTCCGTCGAAACTTCCAACTTTCGGTCCGGTTTGTCCGAAACGGGCATTCTCGGAAGCGATAGTCAGATCACAGATTACATGCAACACATGCCCGCCTCCGATAGCATAACCGTTGACCATAGCGATCACAGGTTTGGGAAGTGAACGGATTGCCTTGTGCAAATCGAGTACATTCAGACGGGGCACCCCGTTCTCATCTATATATCCTCCTACACCCTTCACATGCTGATCTCCCCCGGAACAAAAAGCTTTATCTCCGGCACCTGTCAACACGACAACCCCGATATCGTTGCGTTCCCGGCAAATCGTCATCGCATCCAGCATCTCTTTATTCGTTTGAGGACGAAAAGCATTATACACCCGGGGACGGTTGATCGTAATCTTTGCAATTCCTTCGAAGAAATCGAATTTGATATCTTCGTATTCTTTTATGGTTTGCCACTTTCTCATAAACTGTTTTATTTAATATATTATCATTCTCCTTGTAAACTCCGGAAGTAACTTTTCAACACCTCTGCATTCTTCAAACGTGGGGTTTCGACCTCCAGGATCACGGGCCATTCGGTTTCATTGAAGAACTCAGGTAAAACACCGGCCAGTTCAACCTCATCGCTTGCTTTGAAATAACGGAAATGATGAAGTTGTGCAAATCCGCAGACATCTACCTCCGTCCCGGTTTCGAAACATTCTTCCAACTCTTCCAGTTCCGAAGGACCGGATATGAATCTGAAAATACCACCCCCGCCATTTTTCATCACAATAATCTTCAAACGAGAGGATATATATTTATTCCACAATGCGTTGGAATCGTACAGAAAACTCATATCCCCGGTGATCAGCGTTGTTATTCCTTCCCTCATCAAGGCAGCCCCCACAGCTGTTGAAGTCGAACCGTCTATCCCACTTGTCCCCCGGTTTCCGTCTACCCGCTTCACCTGAAAATAGTCGAACAGTTGTCCGTAACGCACAGGAGTACTGTTAGCCAGCTGCAAGGCAGATCCTTCCGGCAATGCCGGCAAAATAAGCGAAAAAGCCTTCCAATCCGACCACTCTACCCGACCGGCAAATTCCTCATGACGTACTGCCGCCGATTCTTTCTTTTCTTTCCAACGCAAAGCATAATCAGATGCCCTACCTTTGGCCACCGCTACCAATTGCGGAAAAAAACCTTCTGCTTCCAATTGGATCTGAGTCGTCAGTACCTGCATGGTATCGGCCGGATGCTCGGTACGATCGATACTCCAATGCCAACGAGGCCGGAATTTCCGCAGATAAGCTTTCACATGCCTGGAAATCAACGGTCCCCCGAAAGTAATCAACAACTCCGGACTATATTCCTCCCGCTCTGCCTCTTTTACCGTTGCCAATACCCGGTCGATCGTTCCGATATACCGCTCAGAAGTCACATTGGCCAGCGTTTCTGTCAATACCACTACATTCGGATAACCCGCCAACCGATGAAGCGCTTCTCTCAACCGGAAATCAGGCCGATGAAATCCGGCCAGAATCATCACCTTCGGACAATGATCGAAGATATCCACCAGACGTTGCATCACCCCGACCGACAGACTCGGGGCCGGATCGATACATTCGATCGTCCTTACTTCCCGCTCCGGGTAATCCCTCAGCCCATAGAGCGATTCCCGCAAGGGTATATTCAGATGTACAGGTCCCTGCCGGCCTTTCAAAGCGGTATTCAAAGCATCGTTGACCAGACGATTGGCATACCAGTGTTCGTCTGCATGGAACAGTTCGGCCGGTAACTGATAAGAAGCCTTTACAATATTCCGGAAAACCGCTTGCTGCCGGATTGTCTGGCTATCGTCCTGATCGATCCATTCCACCGGACGGTCGGCCGTGATCACGATCAAGGGTAAACGTTGGTAATATGCTTCCGCTATCGCCGGTGCATAATTCAAAGGAGCAGTCCCCGACGTGCATACCAAAGCCACCGGAACACCCGATTGTTGCGCCATACCCAGAGCCATAAAAGCGGCACTCCGTTCGTCGAGCACGACAAAGTGCCTGATTTGTTTCTCACGGGCAAATGCAACCAACAAAGGAGCATTTCTGGAGCCCGGCGATAATACCACCTGACGGATTCCTTTTTCTTTCAGAACCTCTATCAATATCTTTATTCCTTCTTTATCTGTAGTTAAGTATTCCATATTCCGACGACAAAATTTATTTATCGCTATACTGTACGATATCCAACAAGGTCCTCGATTTCAATTCAGTTTCTTCCCATTCTTTCCGGGGATCGGACAAGGCCGTAATCCCCCCTCCGATATGTAATCTGATTCTATCGGGCCACAACTCCATACTACGTAAATTCACAAACCAATCCCAACATCCGTCACCCGATACCGGCCCCACATACCCGGCATAATACCGCCGGTTACGTCCTTCTATCCGCCTGATCATCGGAAGAGCCGATCCAGCAGGTACCCCTCCCACCGCAGGAGTCGGATGCAAAGCACGACGTACCCGGTCGGTCAGCCCGGGAGTCAGTTTTCCCACATGCTGAAAAACGGTACACAAATGTTCAACCTGTCCGGCTTGTTTTGAAAAGGGGCCCTCCTGTCGCCATTTTTCTCCACATACCGTCTCTAACAGCTCTGCCATATATTCCGTTACGATAGCCTGTTCCTCGATCTCCTTCTGCCCCCAAGCTCCTGATGTTCCTACCCTTCGGGTACCCGCCAGAGCCATAGTCTCGGTTCCGGCCGCCGACTGCCTCAAGAAAATCTCCGGTGTCGCTCCCAACCAACAGGTTTTACCAGGAACAAAAACCAAAAACACAAAAGCTTCCGGATAACGATCAGCCAAAGCAGTATACCAGACAGCCGCTTTTTCATAAGCCCGTTCCTGTAAAGTAATTGTTCTGGACAAAACCATCTTGCGTACCTGACCTTGTTTTAAGGCCGCTACCATCGCCGCCACCTGACTTTCATATTCTTCCCAGGAAATATCCGGTTCCTGCCCGGGTTTAATATCGGTTAGCCCCATAGTCCCGCTTAAGCCGGTCCGGATTTCAATATCCGTCGTTACTTCCCTAAAGGTTATATCTCCCCGGATAAACCAGGCAGGTACTTCTTCAGATTCGGCAAAAGGAACCAGAATAAATCCCTTTCCCTGTTCTCCAACCTGACGGAAAGGGGCAACTTCACCGTCCAGCTGAGCGCCGAAAACAGATTCTCGTTCTCCCGGTAAACGATAGGAATAAAAAGGGGTTCCCTGCTTCAAACAAAGCGTTTGTGCTTCTGCAACTGTCATTTTTATCACTGTTTAGTAGATATCTTGCAAAAGTATCCAAAATTATACAATTAAATATCGGTTTAATTTGTTTTCTTCTTATCCCACTTCAAGGAAAAAGGATTTCCTCCGTCAAAGTTAAATAATGTAAGGATTTAAACATTCATTTTATCAAACTCGTACCTAGGACAGCAAAAGCGATAACAAATTCAAAAAATATAAAACACTTAATTTCAAGCTTATATTTATTAATTAAATTTATTCAAACTATGGCAACAAATTCCAAAAAAACAGGAACGGCGGCAAAAATCGGCGTAATGACCCTGGCTATCATGAACGTTGCAGCAGTAGTGAGTCTTCGTGGTCTGCCGGCAGAAGCCGAATATGGTCTGAGTTCGGCTTTCTATTATCTGTTCGCTGCAATCGTATTTTTAATCCCGACTTCGTTGGTAGCGGCCGAACTAGCGGCCATGTTCTCCAACAAAGAAGGTGGGGTATTTCGTTGGGTCGGTGAAGCTTACGGAAAAAGATACGGCTTCCTGGCTATTTTCCTGCAATGGATCGAAAGTACCATCTGGTATCCTACCGTTCTGACATTCGGTGCCGTTTCCATCGCCTTCATCGGAATGAACGACGTACATGATATGTCGCTGGCAAACAACAAGTATTACACCCTCATCGTAGTTCTTATCATCTACTGGCTGGCTACATTCATTTCTCTGAAAGGTATGAGCTGGGTTGGTAAGGTAGCCAAAATCGGTGGTATGGTCGGTACCATTATCCCAGCCGGATTGTTGATTATCTTAGGAATCATTTACCTGGCAACGGGCGGACATTCCAATATGGATTTCAACAGCAGCTTCTTCCCCGACTTTACCAACTTCGATAATGTCGTTCTTGCTGCCAGTATCTTCTTGTTTTATGCCGGTATGGAAATGGGCGGTATCCACGTAAAAGACGTAGATAACCCTTCTAAAAACTATCCGAAAG
>ENA-ORPF01002879-ORPF01002879.1-human-gut-metagenome-genome-assembly--contig:-NODE-2879-length-10999-cov-3.006122_pt1 | contig 10999 bp, 9 predicted proteins | sample MGYA00242140_ERZ509070 | MGnify/ENA primary metagenome ERZ509070 (study PRJEB26280, sample SAMEA2338713) | human gut metagenome | biome: human gut; feature: human-associated habitat; material: faeces... | reverse complement strand
ATATGTGCCGTTCCGTGACACCGTCCCTCACTGTGCGCCACGCCGCGCTCTACGATGGTTCCGGTCGGCATGCCGTCGCCTGAGCGCTCCTCAAAAAGTTCCATCTGTTTTCCGTTCAGCACCGCTTCTGCGAGCGTGTCGCCCACATACCGCAGCTTCAGGGAGAAAAACGGCGCCCCCTGCCGCAGCAGGTCCAGAAAGATCCGGTCCCCGGCCCACTGGGGCAGGGCCGCCAGCCGGTCCTTGTGGATCCACTCCAGCACGCCCTCGTCGCAGTCCTCCCGGACCCGGCCGGTCCACTCCGTGGCGGTGAACAGGTGCATATATTCGGTGGGGGCCTCATCCGAGACAAAGGTGACCAGCCCCCGGAACCGGTAGTCGGTGAGGGTAAGACCCGTTTCCTCCCCGACCTCCCGCAGCAGGCAGTCCTCGGGGCTTTCGCCCTCCTCGAATTTGCCGCCGACCCCGATCCATTTATCGTGATTGAGGTCGTTTTTCTTTTTGACTCGGTGCAGCATCAGCCAGCAGCCGTCCTTTTCGATGTAGCACAGCGTGGAAAGGATCATTTTTTGCCCGCCCCCGTCCTTTGGTTCTTTGGTTCCTTGTTATTGTAGCACAAGCTGCGGGGACATTCAAACCCTGCGGGGGCTTTATGGAGAGAATACAACGATTTGCTTTCGATATGCCTAATATCCTATTGAATTTCGGCGATTTATAGCGTTTCTATTATGGAAAAACTATAAACCGGCGGGTTTTTTCGGGGGACCCCTTCCAAAGTTTAATCTTACTTTTTGTGGATTTTGCCACCTGTTTTTTTACCGGTTTTTTGGCGGCCCGGTGTGAGGATTGGTGCTATATAACAAATCGATAATGTATTTATTCATATTTTTAGGCTCGTTTTGTTGTTATATTCCAATCCGCCCTTTTTCGCCGCCCGAAAACCGCCGCTTTTCTCCCTGGTTTTTCCATATTTCTAATTGTTAAATTTTTAGCAAGTGTTTGACATCGCCCTTTTCAACGGTTATACTGGAGATACTTTAGGGTGGATAAATACTAAAAGAAAGCCGTTTCATCGGCGAAAGGAAACCATATGACAAGGGCTGTTTATCCGGGAAGTTTTGACCCCGTTACACTGGGGCACATGGACATTATCCGCCGGGCCTCCCGCGTGGTCGATGAACTGGTCATCGGCGTGCTCATTAACCGCGAAAAGAACCCGCTGTTCACCGTGGAGGAACGTGTGGAAATGCTGCAGAAAAGTGTGCAGGAGCTGGGAAATGTCACCGTAAAGACCTTTGACGGGCGTACCGTTGATTTTGCACGGGCCAATGACGCCCAGATCATCATCCGCGGACTGCGCGCCATCACCGACTTTGAGCATGAAATGCAGATGGCACAGACCAACCGTATCCTCGATCCCACCATCGATACGATGTTCTTTACCACCAGCCTGCGCTATGCCTATTTGAGCAGCACCATAGTAAAAGAGGTAGCGCACTACGATAATACCGATATTTCCAAGTTCGTGAACCCCTATGTGGCCGCCCGCCTGAAGGAAAAGCTGGGCCGCTGATTCCCCTGTTTCACCCGGCCGCCCCGCGGCTGTGAAATAAATCCGTCTTTTATCCTATTTTATTTTATTCAAGGAGGCAAACACTATGAAGAAAATTGTTTTAGCCGGTGCCTGCCGTACTGCCATCGGCACCATGGGCGGCGCCTTGAGCACCGTTCCCGCCGCCGAGCTCGGCTCCATCGTCATTAAGGAAGCGCTGAACCGTGCCGGCGTCAAGGCCGAGCAGGTCGACCACGTTTATATGGGCTGCGTCATTCAGGCCGGTCTGGGCCAGAACGTCGCCCGTCAGGCCTCCATCAAGGCCGGGCTGCCCGTGACCACCCCCGCTGTCACCGTCAATGTCGTTTGCGGCTCCGGTTTGAACTGCGTCAACATGGCTGCCCAGATGATCGAGACCGGCGACGCCGATATCGTTGTGGCCGGCGGTATGGAAAGCATGTCCCTGGCCCCCTATGCCATGATGAAGGGCCGTTACGGCTATCGCATGGGCAACGCCACCCTGGTGGATACCATGGTAAACGACGCCCTGTGGGATGTTTTCAATAACTATCACATGGGCATTACCGCCGAGAACGTAGCCGAGCAGTGGAACCTGACCCGCGAAATGCTGGATGAGTTTGCTGCCTGCAGCCAGCAGAAGTGCGAAAAGGCCATGGCCGAGGGTAAGTTCAAGGATGAGATCGTTCCCGTAGAGGTGAAGGGCAAGAAGGGCTCCGTGATCGTAGACACCGACGAAGGCCCCCGCCCCGGCACCACCGTGGAGACCCTGGCCCGTCTGAAGCCCGCCTTCAAGAAGGACGGCATTGTGACCGCCGGTAACGCTTCCGGCATCAACGACGCTGCTGCAGCAGTCATCCTGATGAGCTGGGAAAAGTGCCAGGAACTGGGCAAGAAGCCCATGGCTAAGCTGGTCACCTGTGTCGCTGAAGGCGTTGCTCCCGAAGTCATGGGCCTCGGCCCCGCAGTGGCTATGCCCAAGGCTCTGAAGGCCGCTGGCCTGAAGTGGGAAGACATCGATTACTTCGAAGTCAACGAAGCTTTCTCCGCTCAGGTTCTGGGTGTTGAAAGAATGCTGAAGGAAGACTACGGCTATGTCGTCGATTGGGACAAGACCAACAAGTTCGGCTCCGGTATCGCTCTGGGCCATCCCGTAGGAGCTTCCGGATGCCGTATTCTGGTAACTCTGCTGCATGAGATGCAGGCAAGAGGTGCCAAGACCGGTCTGGCTACTCTGTGCATCGGCGGTGGCATGGGCTGCTCCACCATCGTTAAGATCGAGGATTAATTTTATAAATATTCGCTGGGGCGGTAGAATCTCTATCGCCTTAGTGTGGTTTTGAAAACACGAATAGAAATGTGAAATGAGGTAAAAACATGGATTACATTTTGTATGAGCAGAATGGCAATGTGGCAGCCATCACCATTAACCGTGAAAAGGCACTGAACGCTCTGAATTCTCAGGTACTGGATGAACTGAACGCTACATTGGATGCAGTAGATCTGGCAACGGTTCGTTGTCTGGTGATCACCGGTGCAGGCAGTAAGTCCTTCGTGGCAGGTGCAGATATCGGAGAGATGAGCAGCCTGACCAAGGCAGAGGGCGAGGCATTCGGTAAGAAGGGTAACGATGTATTCCGCAAGATCGAGACCTTCCCCATTCCCGTGATCGCAGCTGTCAACGGCTTTGCTCTGGGCGGCGGATGTGAGATTTCCATGAGCTGTGATATCAGAATCTGTTCCGACAATGCAGTCTTCGGACAGCCCGAGGTAGGACTGGGAATCACTCCCGGCTTCGGCGGAACCCAGAGACTGGCTCGTCTGGTAGGTGCAGGCATGGCAAAACAGATGATCTACACCGCACGCAATATCAAGGCAGCAGACGCTTACAGAATCGGTCTGGTAAACGAAGTTTACAGCGCAGAAGTAGATGCAGACGGCAATGTGGTAAAGAGTGCACAGGAAGTAATGCTGGCAGCAGCACAGAAGATGGCAGCCACCATTGCAAAGAATGCTCCCATCGCAGTCCGCAACTGCAAGAAGGCTATTAACGAAGGCCTGGATGCAGATATGGATCAGGCAGTAGTGATCGAAGAGAAGCTGTTCGGTGACTGCTTCGAGACAGAAGATCAGAAGTATGGTATGGCTTTCTTCCTTGACAAGAACAAGGAGAAGGTAAAAGAGCCTTTTAAGAACTGCTAATCATTACGAATATAAAAGTATAAAATCAGGAGGATTTACCATGAAAGTAGGTATTATCGGTGCAGGTACTATGGGACAGGGCATTGCAAAGGCATTTGCCCAGGTAGACGGATATGAAGTAGCTCTTTGCGATATCAAGCAGGAGTGGGCTGACGGCGGCAAGGCCAAGATCGTAAAAGGCTATGCAAGACTGGTAGAAAAAGGAAAGATGACTCAGGAGGCTGTTGACGCTATCGTAGCTAAGATCACTCCGGGCCTGAAGGAAGATCTGTGTGCAGACTGCGATCTGATCGTAGAAGCTGCATTTGAGAACATGGAAGTTAAGAAGACCACCTTCGGTGAGCTGGACAAGATCTGCAAGCCCGAGTGTGTATTTGCTTCCAACACTTCCAGCCTTTCCATTACCGAGATCGGCAACGGACTGACCCGTCCTCTGATCGGTATGCACTTCTTCAATCCCGCAGACCGTATGAAGCTGGTTGAGGTAATTGCAGGTGTGAATACTCCCGCAGAGACCGTAGACACCATCAAGAAGATATCGGAAGAGATCGGCAAGACCCCTGTTCAGGTAAACGAGGCAGCAGGCTTTGTTGTTAACCGTATCCTGATCCCTATGATCAATGAAGCAGCTTTCATCAAGATGGAAGGTGTATCCGATATCGCAGGTATCGACGCAGCTATGAAGCTGGGCGCTAATCATCCCATGGGACCCCTGGAACTGGGCGATTTCGTAGGACTGGATATCTGCCTTGCCATCATGGATGTTCTGTACAACGAGACCGGCGACAGCAAGTATCGCGCATGCCCTCTGATCCGTAAGATGGTTCGCGGCGGTAACCTTGGTGTGAAGACCGGCAAGGGCTTCTATGTATACAATGCAGACCGCACCAAGACTCCTGTGGATGCACAGTAGGCAAAAGGTAAAATAACTGTTCGGAGCCGGATACGGCTCTGGACAGTCTAAGTTCATAATTACAACCAAGTATAAATAACAATGGAGGATTAACATCATGGATTTTACATTATCCAAAGAGCATGAGATGGCGAGACAGCTGTTCAAAGAGTTCGCCGAGAACGAAGTAAAACCTCTTGCGCAGGAAGTTGACGAGACCGAAACCTTCCCCAGAGAGACCGTTGAGAAGATGGCTAAGTACGGCTTCATGGGAATTCCCGTTCCCAAGGAGTACGGCGGACAGGGCTGTGATACCCTGACCTACGCTATGTGTGTTGAGGAGCTTTCCAAGGTTTGTGCAACCACCGGCGTTATCGTATCCGCACATACCTCTCTGTGTATCGATCCTATCATGACCTTCGGTACTGAGGATCAGAAGAAGAAATATGTTCCCGATCTGGCAAGCGGCCGTAAGATCGGTGCTTTCGGTCTGACCGAGCCCGGTGCAGGTACCGATGCTCAGGGACAGCAGACTAAGGCTGTATTAGATGGTGACGAGTGGGTCATCAACGGATCCAAGTGCTTCATCACCAACGGTAAAGAAGCTGATGTATATATTGTTATCGCAGTTACCGGTATCGTAGAGAAGAGAGGCAGAAAGATGAAGGAGATTTCTTCCTTTATCGTTGAGAAAGGTACTCCCGGATTTACCTTCGGTACCAAAGAGAAAAAGATGGGTATCAAGGGTTCTTCCACTTACGAGCTGATCTTCACCGACTGCCGTATCCCCAAGGAGAATATGCTTGGTAAGCAGGGACAGGGATTCAAGATCGCAATGCACACTCTGGACGGCGGACGTATCGGTATCGCTTCCCAGGCTCTGGGTATTGCAGAAGGCGCTCTGGAGAGAACCGTTGCTTACACCAAGGAAAGAAAGCAGTTCGGAAAGTCCATTTCCGGATTCCAGAATACACAGTTCCAGCTGGCTGATATGGCTACCAAGGTGGAAGCTGCCAAGATGCTGGTATACAAGGCTGCACGCAAGAAGGACGAGTACAAGACCAATCCTAAGATCTCTTACTCTGTAGAAGCTGCTATGGCTAAGCTGTATGCTGCTGAGGTTGCTATGGAAGTTACTACCAAGGCTGTTCAGCTGCACGGTGGTTACGGTTACATCAGAGAGTACGAAGTTGAACGTATGATGCGTGATGCAAAGATCACCGAGATCTACGAGGGTACTTCCGAAGTTCAGAGAATGGTTATCTCCGCAGATCTGCTGAAATAAGCAAGCAGGCATTTGTCGGAAATTTTATTAGAAAAGTAAGGAGAAAATACAATGAAGATTGTTGTTTGTATTAAGCAGGTGCCCGATACCAAGGGCGGTGTTAAATTCAATCCTGACGGAACTCTTGACAGAGGCGCAATGCTTGCTATCATGAATCCCGATGATAAGGCTGGTCTGGAAGCTGCACTGAAGCTGAAGGACGAGTTCGGCGCAGAAGTTACCGTACTGACCATGGGTCTTCCCAAGGCAGCAGATGCTCTTCGTGAGGCGCTGGCTATGGGCGCTGACAAAGCAATTCTGGTTACCGACAGAGTACTGGGCGGTGCTGATACCTGGGCTACTTCCACTACCATTGCAGGTGCACTGAGAAACCTTGACTATGATCTGATCATTACCGGTCGTCAGGCAATTGATGGTGATACCGCACAGGTTGGTCCTCAGATCGCTGAGCATCTGGGACTTCCCGTAATCTCTTATGCACAGGACATCAAGGTTGAGGGAGACAAGGTGATCGTTCAGAGACAGTATGATGACAGATATCATGTAGTAGAGGCTCAGATGCCCTGCCTGATCACTGCACTGTCCGAGCTGAATAAGCCTCGTTATATGACTCCCGGCGGAATCTTCGATGCATGCAAGGCAGAGATCACTACCTGGGGCAGAGCTGATCTGAAAGATGTTGATGACAGCAACCTTGGCCTGAAGGGATCTCCTACCAAGATTGCAAAGGCATCCGATAAGGTTCGTAAGGGCGCAGGTGAGAAGATCGTTCCCGATTCACCTGAAGACGGAGCAGCTTACATTGTGGCTAAATTCAAAGAAAAGCACATCATCTAATATAGGAGGCAAACCATGGTAACCAATAATATTGAAGAATACAAGGGTGTATATGTGTTCGCCCAGCAGGTAGACAATGAGATCAGCGGTATCGCATTGGAGCTGCTCGGCAAAGGTAAAGAGCTGGCTGCAAAGCTGGAGACCGAGGTAACCGCGGTTCTGATCGGTTATAATGTAAAGAATCTGGCAGATAAGCTGGCTGAGTATGGCGCAGATAAGGTAATCCTTGTGGACGATCCCGAACTGGAGACTTACAGAACCGAGCCTTATGCACATGCACTGGCATCTGTTATCGAGAAATATAAGCCTGAGATCGTTCTGGTAGGTGCAACTGCTATCGGACGTGACCTCGGCCCTACCGTTTCCGCAAGAGTTAAGACCGGTCTGACTGCTGACTGTACTGTACTTGAGATCGGTGATTTCCCTCTCGTTGCTATCCCCGGACAGGAGCAGAAGCACAACCAGCTGCTGATGACCCGTCCTGCATTCGGTGGTAACACCATCGCTACCATCGCCTGCCCCGACAACAGACCTCAGATGGCAACCGTTCGTCCCGGCGTTATGCAGAAGATCGCTCCTATCGCAGGTGCAAAGGCTGTAATCGAAGAGTACAATCCCGGATTTACTCCGAACAACAAATATGTAACCATCAAGGAAGTCGTTAAGGCTGTATCCGATACCGTTGATATCATGGATGCTAAGATCCTGGTATCCGGCGGACGTGGAGTTGGCAGCGCAGAGAACTTCAAGATCCTGGAGGATCTGGCAGAGGTTCTTGGCGGTACCGTATCCTGCTCCCGTGCAGTTGTAGATAATGGCTGGAAGCCCAAGGATCTGCAGGTTGGACAGACCGGTAAGACCGTTCGTCCTCAGATTTACTTTGCAATCGGTATCTCCGGTGCTATTCAGCATGTAGCAGGTATGGAAGAGTCTGATCTCATTGTTGCCATCAACAAGGATGAGACCGCGCCTATCTTCGATGTGGCTGACTACGGTATCGTAGGCGACCTGAACAAGGTAGTTCCCGCTCTGACCGAGCAGCTGAAGGCTGCAAAGGCTGAGAAGGCAGCAAACTAATTCGTAACAACGGATTAAAAACATATAAGAACTCCGCCTGATTCCCCGGTCCGTCCGGGAGTCGGGCGGAGTTCTTTTCTGCAAAAAACTGATGCAACTTGTGCAAGTTTCTTGCCTTGTATGCTTGCGCTGAGGGAAGCAAAATAGTAAAATAAAATGATACCAAGGGTAACAAGGTGAAAAATAAATTTTTCACCTGCAAATTTGTGCCTTCGGCTCAAAGTTTGCAGGTTGTTGAAAGGCGTGAGTAGTTTTATGGCAAAACAAAAAGAAGTAAAGACCAACGCAATGCGGATCCTGGAATCTTTGAAGATTCCTTATACCCATCACACCTACGAGTGTGAGGAATTCGTGGACGGTCTTCAGATAGCTGACAAATTATCCCTGCCCTATGAACAGGTCTATAAGACGTTGGTCACCGTGAGCAACAGCAAGAATTATTTTGTATTCGTTATCCCTATTGCGGCGGAGCTGGATCTGAAAAAGGCAGCGAAATCGGTAGGGGAAAAGAGCGTGGAAATGATCCACGTAAAGGACATTAACGCCATTACCGGTTATATCCGCGGCGGCTGTACTGCCATTGGCATGAAAAAGCAGTACGTGACCAGAATCGATGAAAGCGCAAAGACACAGGAGCAGATCTATGTCAGCGGCGGCAAGATCGGATCTCAGATCCGTCTGACACCGGAGGATCTGGCCAAGGCAGCGAAAGCAGAATTTGCCGATATTATCCGGCATGAAAATTAACCGGGAAGATACCGTAAGGATCTGACAATTACGAAAACATATATAAAGGAGTATCTATGGAAAAAGAAAAAACAATTCTCGATTATGACACCGTAGCACTGGATGAAGCACAGGATGCGGTGATTATCATAGACCAGACCTTATTACCCGGCAGGATCGAACTGATCGCTTTACATACGGCACAGGAAATTTGGGATGCCATTTATCTGTTGAAAGTCAGAGGGGCTCCGGCCATCGGCGTAGCGGCGGCACTGGGTATTTATCTGCTGGCAAACCGCATCGAGACCGAAGATTTTGAAAAGTTTTATGAGAAATTTACCGAATATAAGGAATATCTGGATTCTTCCAGACCCACCGCAGTCAACCTGTCCTGGGCATTGAAGCGTATGAATGCCGTGGCTGTGAAGGCTGGCAGAGAAGAACACAAAACAGTGGCAGAAGTGAAGGAAATCCTGCATGATGAAGCCTTGCAGATTCGGGCAGAAGATGTGGAAGTATGCCGAAAAATCGGAGAATTTGGACTGGAACTGGTGAAACCGGGAGATGGCATCCTGACTCACTGTAATGCAGGACAACTTGCAACCGTAAAATATGGTACTGCAACCGCACCGATTTATCTGGGACAGGAGAAGGGCTATAACTTCCATGTATTTGCGGATGAGACCAGACCCCTGTTGCAGGGAGCCAGACTGACTGCTTTTGAACTGCATTCCGCGGGCGTGGATGTCACACTGATCTGCGACAATATGTCTGCTTCTGTAATGTCCAAGGGCTGGGTACAGGCAGTGTTCGTGGGTTGTGACAGAGTGGCGGCTAACGGAGATACGGCCAACAAGATCGGCACCAGCGTAGTAGCAGCGGTAGCAAAGCAGTACGGTGTACCGGTATATATCTGTGCACCTACATCTACCATTGACATGGCTACCGTTACCGGCGCAGATATCTGCATCGAGCAGCGCAAGGCGGAAGAGGTCACCGAGATGTGGTATAAGGAGCGCATGGCCCCGGAAGGTGTAAAGGTATACAATCCCGCTTTTGATGTAACGGATCATGAACTGATCGCTGGAATCGTAACAGAGTACGGTGTGGCAAGAGCGCCTTACACCGAGAGCCTGAAGGAGATCATGGAACGCAAGGCACAGAGAGGCTGATGGTGTAGATATGAAGCGAAATGTAAGTCTTGCGGAGATATCCGATGGCCGATTATACAAAGCAAATGATATGGTAAAAGCGGATTGCGGTGGTTGCAATGGCTGTTCCCGGTGTTGTCACGGCATGGGCAATTCCATTATCCTGGATCCCTATGATGTGTACCGGATGACTACAGGAATGGGGAAAAGCATGCAGGAGCTATTAGCGGCATCGGTGGAGCTCAATGTGGTGGACGGTGTGATCTTACCGAATCTGAAAATGCAGGGAGCAGAGGAAGCCTGTGCGTATCTGGACGGAGAGGGTCGATGCAGTATTCACCCGTACCGTCCCGGAATCTGCCGGCTATTTCCGCTGGGAAGATATTATGAAAATGGAGGATTTTCCTATTTTCTCCAGACCGGGGAATGTGCAAAGGAGAACCGCAGCAAGATAAAAGTCAGTAAATGGATCGATACTCCGGATCTGACCCGCAATCAGCAATTTACCTTACAATGGCATGACCTGTTACATGCCATGGAAGAAAGACTGACAGGAGAAGACGAAGGGAAACAGAGGGAAGAAAATCTCCTGCTGCTGCGTCTGTTTTATTTATTGCCGTATGAGGGGACGATAGATTTTTACACACAGTTTACAGAGAGGATGGAACATTGGAATGGACAGAACGGACAGATTTAACAGTTTAAACAAGCTCTCCATTGAGAAGCGCCTATTGAAAGTATTTCGTAAGACCACGATACTGCTGAGCATGACGGGTGTCATCGCCTGTGTGGCCATGGGAATCGTGAGTTATCAGTATTCCTACGCCTTGAAGCATTACGGTTTCGCACAGGGTGACATCGGTAAGGCGATGATCGTTATCGCGGAGATGCGGAGCGAGACCCGTGCCGCCATCGGCTATGATGACGATACGCTGATCGCTACAGCAAAAAATGCCCATGACATGACGGCGGAACAGTTGGATACCTATATCAGTGCCCTGGAAGATGACATGATCACGGATGAGGGAAGAGCTACCTACCAGCAGATCAAGGACGGCGTGGACGCCGACTTGAAGCAGAAGATCATGATCGGTATCGGCACCGTTACCGACCACATCCGTGACTTAGGCCGCATCTACAAAGAGGCGCAAATGGCCATTGAGGTGGGCAAGGTCTTTGAGACGGAGCGCTCCATCATCAATTATGACAACCTGGGCATCGGCCGCCTGATCTATCAGCTGCCCACCACCCTGTGCGAG
>ENA-ORPF01002868-ORPF01002868.1-human-gut-metagenome-genome-assembly--contig:-NODE-2868-length-11029-cov-3.346729_pt1 | contig 11029 bp, 1 predicted proteins | sample MGYA00242140_ERZ509070 | MGnify/ENA primary metagenome ERZ509070 (study PRJEB26280, sample SAMEA2338713) | human gut metagenome | biome: human gut; feature: human-associated habitat; material: faeces... | reverse complement strand
TAGTGCTCGTATCTCAGATTTGTTGAAGTAGTGCCTGTTACAAAAAATCTTGAACTGTTTTTTTAGAATGGTTCAAGATTTTTTTTGAATAGTTGTACTATGGAATTAGAGAGCATATTTGGTAATAGCGGGGAAGATTGAGAACAAAGTAGGAAAATATACTAATTTCCGAAAATTCAGTTATAAAAACGATGATTGTTACCACTTGTTGTTTTAATGCGATAAAGGGTATTTTGTCAAATAATGTGATAAAGACATACAATAAGGTAGATTTAACTAATTTTTATATGGTATTGTTAAGTACAAAAAATAAAGTAAATATGAAATTTTTACATACAATCATAAAATAATGCTTGTATATGAATTTTATAATTGGTATTTACAATTAAACATCAATTTGTTATAATTAAGTATGTTAGGGTTATTATGAAATTAATAGCAAGGATATACATTTAGTCAAAAAGGAGGGAAAATCTAAACATACTTATATTCTTTATGCGTAGTAACCATGTTATTTAATTTTATTTAAATAGTGCCCGTAAAAAATTAAAGGAGAAAAGCAAATGATAAAGAGAATAGTATCGTTGATAATGGCGGCGGCGATAATGCTGCAGGTAATCACTCCAGAGGCTAAAGCGGTAACAGGCCAGACGATTCGTGAAGGTGTGTACATAATAAAAAGTTGCATAGACAGGGGAAAAGTTGTAGACATAGCCGAAGGAAGTAAGAGTGCAGGGGCAAAAATGATACTGTATTCGCGACACGGTGGACCAAATCAGCAGTTTATAGTTAAGTACAATCGAGGAACTGACGATTACGTGATAGTGAGTAGGAACTCGATGTTACCGATAGGTGCGGATGATGTGGAATGTGTGCAAGGGAGCTGTGTAGAACAGCAGAGATATCGGATGGACACAGCACAACGGTGGAAAATAGAACCAGTAGGGCGAAATGAGTATGTAGTACGGTTGCAGGCAGAAGCTAGGGTGTTGGATGTAGAATGGAGTAGGACAGACGACTTCACGCAAATGCAGGTGTGGGAAGCAAATGGAACGTTAGCGCAAAGATTTGAATTTGAGAGGGTAGGGGATGTGCCGGCGAGCGCATACCGTGAAATTGAAAATAGGCAAAGAGAGGGAAGTTCGCCAGGTCAAACAGTAGAAAATGGGATATACACGATAGAAAGTGTGCTACAAAAGGGAAAAGTAGTAGACGTTGCCGGTGGTAGCAAAAGTCTCGAAACAAGGTTAATCATATGGGACAACCTAAATGGAGAAAATCAGAAATTTCTACTAGAATATGATCCAAGGGACGGGGCGTACTGGATTGTAGCAAAACATTCGCAGTTGCCGATAGGTGTACCTCGAGAGAGAAGTTGGCATGAAAATATAAGTCAGCGAAACGTAGAATTGGGAGGGGCACAAAAGTGGTATATACATCGTGACAGGACGGGTATGTATACATTTGAGTTGAAGAGCAACGGCTTAGTGATGGACGTGTACGGTTCAAAAGTGCAAAACGGAAACACCATATGGACGCACGAGAAAAATGGTACAAATGCACAAAAATTTCATTTAATAAGAGAATATCCATCGTCCGGGGAGGTGGATAGGCAAATTGCTGAACTTGTCAAACAAAAGGCTCAGGAGGAAAAAAAGACTGCTGAACTTGTGAAAAGCATTCAGGCTTTGGAGTCAACGAAAGCGAAAATATCTACGGAAATATCCAGTGCAGAACGTGATGAGGCGTCTAGCATGAAAGCATTAACTGAGGCGCAAGTGTCGCGAAGGACAACAGACGATGCAAATACAAGGATGCAGGGAAATTTAGCGAAATTGACGAAAGAAATAGAAGAATTGAGAGCAAGGCATGCTCAAGCACAGCAGGCGAACCAATTAGCGGAAAGAGCTAAAAACGCGTCAATTGAAGAAAGACGGCGGGTAGAAGGGCTTGTACAGGAAACCGAACGTGAACTAGAACGGGCCCAAAATGACAGAGGAGCAATTAACAAGGCAAAAGCTGAGTGTGATGGGATTTTGCAAAGAATTCGAGATGTCAAGGGTGAAATAGAAAGGATAAATCAATCACACAGGGATTTGAAAAGCGAAGAGGCAAAGGCAAAATTAGAACAAACAAGGCAAGAACTTGAAATTTCTGAAGCTAAACTCCAGTCAACGAAAAGGGAAGTTTCTGAAAAAATATCACAATTGCAAAAAAAGTTAGAGGAAGATCACAAAAAACTTGAACAATCAAGGGAAACGTTAAAGTTGCTTCGAGAGAAATTTCAAGAGGAAACACGCAATAGTGCGAAAGTTGAACTAGAAGTCCAAGATGCGCAGCAGGAGCTAGCGAAGGCACGCGAACTTCTGGAATTTACCAAGGCCGATTCCGAACGAAAAATACGTGAAAAAGAAGACTTGTTAAACGCTGAAATTGAAAAATTACGGTTGTGCGAAAAGTCTAGAAATCAGGCAGAAAAGGCTTTGGAGGCGGTTCAGAAGGAAAAAGCCCAGGCACTTAATGCGATTTCAACCCTTAAGGAACTTTTAGGCAAATTGACCAAAGGTTTTGATGCAGCGCAAAATGCAGCAAAAATGGCTAAAGATCAAGCATTGCGTGAATTGGCTGAGTTGGAAAGAAAACGCGATCAGTTAAAACTTGATCTAAAACAAGCTCAAGATACTGAAACCTTGTCAAGATTGAAAGCTGAAGAGATGAGTAAACGTAAGCAAGAAGCTGAACAGACGAAAAAAGATAAAGAAAAGGAATTGGCGTTAATCCAAGAGGAATGTTTAGGCAAAATTAATAAGGCGAGGGATGAGCTTGAAAAAAGCAGATTGGAGTTAGATGCGGAAGTTGCTAGAAGAATGCAGGTTCAACAGAGGTTTCAGGAAGCGCAGCGAAAAAATGAAGAGGCACGAAAAATGCTGTCAGAAGCTCAGTTTGAGAGGGAAAGGTTAGAATTGCAAAGGTTAGCAAATGAGCAAAAAGAACAAAATTTGGATAGAATTTTAGCGATAGTTCAAGAAGAGCAGGATAAGAAAAAACAGGAAATAGAACAAATGTTGCAGGATTTGGCGGATGACGAAAAATCCAGTGAAATGTCAGAGCAAAATCGGGAAAAATATGAGAAAAATCGACAAGCAATTATAAATTACATAAATGAAATTTTCGGAGATGACAAGGATATAACGGGTGATGGATTTACTCTCCCTGAATCAATAGAGGAAATGCCAGATTTAGATGACATGGACGATCCTTTCAAACTACAAAAAGTTCATAGTGGTGACGATATGAGCAGAAGTTGTGAAGTTGCACAAATTACAACTGTAGATGATTTGAAATTGTTCGATCCTGAATGTGAAAAATATTTAAAATATGTTGCAAGAATAGAGCAAGATGTTTTAAATACTCGTGTTTTGGAAAAGGCAAATGCGAGAGAAAAATCACTTGACGGAGTAAGCGACACGTTGGCGGACGTATTTCGTAAGATATATCGCTCTGAGCGAGTTGAGAAAGCCTTTGGGACGAAATTGTGTCCTAGAACAGTTCAAGTGTATGCGGCACTGAGGCTTGCAGATGCGACTCTAAACGGCAGCAAAAAGGGAATTCTATCACAGATCAAAACCGGCGAAGGAAAATCGTTTATAATTAGTGCCGTTGCGATAGTGCTGTCCATGTACGGCCGCAAGGTTGATATCATCACTTCTACAAATGAGCTTGCAAACCGTGATCAGGAGACGCAAGAGGTGCTGTTTGATGTTTTTGGAATTACGACAGGTGTGTGGCATGAGTATGACAGTGACATATCTCGAGCAATTTTTGACAACCAGGTCGTATATTCGAGTTATGCGATACAATATGTATATTTAGAAGGGATTTTCGGGAAACAAAAACGTCCAGATGAAGTTCGTCCGTATGACACGGTTATCTTGGATGAGGTGGACAACCTTTTAATAGATCGCTCGCACTCGGCGACTCGATTAACGCACCCCGTGTGCATTGCATATCAAAAAGAGCTTTTTAAAGTTGTGTATAAAATGAGAGAATTGTCGGAAGATGAGGTATTTTCTAAGATTTCAGAACTATTTCCAGGGTACGAAATTCAAAAAAGTAGTGTTTTGGAACTGAAATCTGCAGCGCAGAGAGTAGAACAACTCGAAGAAGGAGTCGAGTATGTAAAACAGGGCAATAAAATCAGATTATTGGATGTGTTTACAGGTGCGGTTGAGAGCGAAAACACAGTTTTACCTAATTACGTGCATGAGATGCTTTTGATAAAAGAGGGACTTTCGTTTGATAATGCGAGTATGTCGTATAGTGAAATTACTCAACGAGATTTCTACAAAATGTACAAAAATATCATTGGTTTAACTGGTACGCTAGGGAATGAACGTGATAGGGAAAAATTGAGTCAGGACTATGAAGCGGATTTCTTTGAGGTGCCAAGGCACTTACGCACGGATGTTAAGGTGAGTTATGTAGAAAAACCAAAATCACAAGCAGATTTGTTTAGTAAGATTAACGAAGAAATAGGGAAAATAAGTCCACGTCCTATCCTTGTGATATTTAATACACTGAAAGCAGAAGAAGCGTTCAGAAAGTATTATGGCAAGGAAGTAGGAACAATACGAGGATTGAATGAAAATACCGATAAAAAATCGATTGCAACGGCGGGAATGCCTGGGGCAGTAACGCTTGCGACAAACATGGGCGGTCGAGGCGTGGACATCAAGCTAACAAATGACGCGGTGAAACTCGGTGGATTGCATGTAATTTTGGCGAATATACCTATAAATAACAGGGTGGAAAATCAGGCAATCGGACGAGCAGGCCGAAATGGACAGCCTGGAACAGCAACGGTTTACGGGTCGAAATCAGCAGTTTCTGTGCAAGATGCCGAAGATGCGGAGCAAACTAGAAACAACCTTGCTAAAGTGAGGACATTTCCGTTGCAATGGAAATTTGCAGAATACATGAAAAAAAACTATCCTTGGATGAAAGATGCTGGAACCGCGTATTCATTCCTAAATCCGTTTTATCCGTTAAATCCACCGGTTCGGACTGTAATGAATTTGTTTGCTCACGGCATATCAGATATGATTGCACTGGGATTTTTCAAGTTTGATAGAAAAAGGGCAGAGGCAACGTGGTGGTTGCTACTCGTGGAAGCTTGGAGCGCTTTTATGAGCCAATCCGAATCAGTTACAGATGATGAAAAACTTGACAAAATGTACAAAGATTTTCTATGTGAATTGCATAAGTACGTGCCGGAAAATTGTGCGAGTATGGAAGATGCTCTAGCAACTATAGTGAAAATATGTCGCAGGGAGAAAATTCTACAAGTTTGCGGAAATACTGGGTTTCCAGGTGGAACTATGGATGATAGATTGATGACCGCATTGAACAAATACAGCGACAACGAGTACAATTTCAAATTCTACGCTGGAGCCGTAAGAGAGTGTATTTTGCAGTTCAAAGTGTACCCGAAGGTGTGGAGCGAAGTAAAAGACTTGATAAATAAAATTGACGAAATGGAGGATAGGTTGTTTCCGCCACCTAAAATTCCCGTATTTGACGAGAAAGTGGAGCAAACAGTGCTGGAAGATCAAAATGTATTTAGCCATAATCCTAATTTGTCAAGGCACGCAAACATAGCCGTCGGAACACCGGAAACACTACACATCGAAGATCGGAAAAAGTTGATAATCTTGTGTTTGCTCCCTGGTACAAAGAAAATCCCGAGGGGTTTGCTAAGGGGTTGCACTGAACTCATGGAGGTGATAATCCCAACAACAGTTGAGGAGGTGGATCCGGAGGCATTTGAGGATTGTAAAAAGATTAAGTTTGTAAAGGCCGATCCAAAATGGTTGAGTTTACTTCACAAGGAAAATGTTAGAGCAGTGATCATTCCGGATGGAGTCACAAATGTGTCAATGGAGGCGTTTGCAGGATGTAGTGGTTTGACAGTGCTCAACATTGCCAAAAGTGTGAATCATATAGAAAGTTTAGCGTTTGCTGATTGTAAACAGTTGCGTCAAGTGGTTGGCGATTCAAAGCTGGCGCGGTATTTTGAACAGTTGAACGTAAATATTTGGGCGATTCCGGATGAAAGTTATGGAATCGATGAAAAAGCTCTCGATGAGTGCAAAAGCTTAGAAATGGTGCATGTCGGGGAAAAGTTGGTTATGCGAAAAATCTTGGAAGGTTATCGCATAATAGGCAAATTCGACAAGGAGGGCGAATCACTGAATTTAATCCAAATAGCTGATTCAGTGGAGCAAATGGAGGCGGATGCACTTGAAAATTGTAAAAATTTAAAAAGGGCAATAGTAAATGCCAGGTTGGTAAAATACTTACCAAAAGAAAAACTTGAGGAACTCGAACTGACAAAAGGCACAAAAAAACTGTGCAAAGGGGATTTGTCAGGGCTCTGGAACTTGAGACGGCTGAAAATTAAGCATTGTCTACTGAATGTGGAGGATGGGGCGTTTGCAGAATGCCCACAAGTGGAGGAACTTGAGTGTGCGGCGGAGATGTTACCATGCATAGTGCACAAAAATAAAGTTAAAAAGCTGATCTTGTCAAAAGAAACTCGACGTGTAACACGGGAATATTTGAAAGGGTTTGCGGAGCTTGAAAGTGTTGAGTTCCCTGACACTGATATCATCATTGAAGAAGACGCGTTTGCGGAGTGTCCAAAATGTAAGGAAAAATCAATTTGTCAGGTGTCATATGAGATTCCAGTCGGAACGACTAAATTAACAAGGAATATGTTCCAAAATAGAAAAACTTTGAAAACGTTGAAAATCCCAAGTAGTGTCGTGGAATTTGACGAAGATGCATTAGTAGATTTGCACTATTTGACGGAAGTGCACTGTGATTCAAGGTGGCTCAGTAGATTTAGTTGTAAAAATACGATTCGTAGAGTTATAATCAACAAGGGTGAATCTCGAATAGGTAAATCGGATTTTGACGGTTATGAATATATTGATTATCTCGAAATCCCCAGGAGCGTAAGGGAGATTTCAAATGAAGCTTTCTGTGGTTGCGGGGAAATTAAGCGAGTATCATGTGAACCAAGGTGGCTTGGATATTTCCCAGATGAGGAAAAAATTATCGAATACGTTGTCCCATGCGGGGAAACAGAATTAGAAGCAAAAGACATTGAGAACTTGTTAAGTTTGGAAAAATTGATGATTCCAGAAAGCGTTAGGAAAATTGACGAGGGGATCCTTTGCCGATATGGAAAACTGACTTCAGTTTACCATGGCAAAAAGTTGATTAAGGTGAAAATCCCAAGCGGAGTGCTGATTTTGACGAAGGATTTCTGCAAAAGGTACCCGGATGTAATTTCGGTGGAAATCCCCGGTACTGTGCAAAGGTGCGATTTTAATGCGTTTGAGGGTTCGCGAGGCGTGCGGCACGTGAAATGCAGTTTGCTATCGTTAAACGCGTTCAATAAAAACGAAATCGAAAGCATTACAGTTCAGGATTACGTGAGAGAGATTGACCAAAAAGCCTTTGTGGGAAGGCCATACTTGAGAATGATATATATCCCTGCAAGTGTGAAATTTGTATCAGAAAGAGCTTTCGATTGGTGTCCAAGGCTTAAAGTGAGTGCCAAGTGGAAGACAATTAACCTCGAGATACCGAGAGATATCGTCAAAATTACCGCAGAATCGATGGCTGAGTGCGTTAACGTCAGAACGTTAGTGATACCTGAAACAGTGACTGAAATTGAAAATGGTGCTTTTGACTCGATGAAAGCGTTACACTCGGTGAAATGTAATGCTTGGTGGGTCAATGTGCTGCCAAAGAAAAATATAGTAACGCTTGAAATTACAGAAAATTCAGAAATTTTAGGTGCAATTGGATTAACAGGGTTTGAGAATTTGCAAAGTATTGTAATGCCGTCAACTAAAGTTGTACTGTCAGAAGATATTTTGCGCAATTTAAGCCGATTGTCAACCGTAACATACAAGGATAATGGTGCAGTTAGATGGATAAATTCCTACGTTAAAGGAGCTTATGTACGAACGGAAATCGCCGACGGAGTGCGGAGGTTGAGAAAAAGTGACTTTGAGGCCTACGGTAATGTGAAATCACTCTGTATCCCAAGTACGGTGACTGAGATCGAAGAGGGCTTTTTTAGCGAATTGAGAGACTTAACATCTGTTTCGTGCGATCCGAAATTGTTGAGATTGATTAACGCAAAATCCCTCGAAAAAATCGAAGTCCCGCAATATGTAAAGGGTTTTGATCCTAGTGATTTTGACGGATTTTCTCAGGCAGGGGTGATTTTGCCCGCACAGGTGCCAGGTCAGAAAAAACTTGTACTTCAGCGGCCTGCGCAAGATGAACAAACTACACCGGAAGATTTAGTGAAGTTTGACGATTTGAATGCAAAGTATGTACCGCATATTAAAAGAATTTTATCAGAACTTTCGAGAGGCGGAATCGGCAGAAAATCAACGGATTCAAGTCTGACGGGTATCGCCGATAACATAATTTACGTGTGTCACAAGATAAAAGCCAATGGAGGTAAAACTCCGTATCCAGTGCAGGTTTTTGCGGTGATGAGACTGATTGACATGTCGACTGGCGCAAATCCTCAAAATGTGCTTGGCGAAATCAAAACTGGTGAGGGCAAAACATTTATTATATCAGTACTAACGTCAGTGTTGGCGCACTGTTATGGCAGAAAAGTCGATGTTGTTACGTCGAATTTGGAACTTGCCAAACGTGACCAAGAAGAACAAACTGAAACGTATAAACTGTTTGGTTTGAGTTCGGGCTTGTTATACGATTTGGAGAATGATAGGGAGTTCGGGTTTCCAGTTTACACAGAAGCGCAGGTTGGTGTGACAAGTAGATATTCTATAGCGGAACTTGACAAGGATATAGTCTATACAACGGCTTCGCACTTGAGGTTCGTCGAGATGGAAACGTTCTTTGAATGCGAAAAGCTTAGAAAACGCCCGTATGACGTGGTGATAATCGACGAAGCGGATAACATGATGTTGGACGAATTGAACAGTCCATGCTTGTTGTCAATGCCTGTGAAACAAAAGAGTATAGACAATATTTTAAGGTTTGTTTACGTGAATAGCAACTTGGGTGCCGGGGAACTTGCGGCTCAGTTAAAGGAGATGGGAGTAGAGCTGATGGGCCCTAATGTTGAATTGATGAAAAAAGCGGCAATTACGGCCAATTCCTATCAAAAAGACGTAAATTACGTGGTGGAAGATGGCAAGGTAGTTATAGTTGATTCGGTAACGGGTTACAAGCGTCCCGGGTCAAGATGGGATGATTACGTGCATGAGATGGTCGAAATCAAGGAAAACTGCGCGGTTCATAGTTCGAGCGTGAGGTATTTAGTGTGGCCAACAAGCAGATTGTTCCGAATGTACAAAAATTTGATTGGAGTTACGGGGACTGCCGGAGACGCTCATGAAAAAAGCATGTTAGCTAGTTTGTACAATACGACGACTTTTAAGGTCCCGAGAAACAAACCGTTGAGACGCGTGGATCGATATGTGATGCGTAAATCGGACAGTTACGTGCAACTCATGATAGAAATAGGTGAAGTCGTAAACCAGGGTCGACCAGTATTAGTCATATTCAATAGTATGCAAATGTCAGAAATATTTGCGGCGAGAATAAAATTACTTTTCAAACAAACAAGGCTTGCAAACGGAAGAAACCCAATAGAGGACCGCGAAGCTATAAAAATAGCCGGAAGACCGAAAGCAGTGACAATTTCAACAAACGTGGCGGGACGAGGTACTGACATAAAATTAACAAGGGAAGCGTTGCAAAATGGCGGACTTCATGTTATAATAGCAGAAGGTAGTGTGAATGAGCGCGTAAGAGAACAAGCAGCAGGCAGGGCCGGACGTCAAGGCCAGCCAGGAACGTGTAGTATATACGTTTTGCCGAATGAGAGGTTCAAGGTTACATCGGACGAGAAAAAGGACATCGATGAGCAATATGAATTGCAGTTGAAATTTAGACGTGAGCTTCAAAAATGGCCGTGGTTGTTGGATGGAAAGGTTGGCATTGACCTTAACACGGAGATGCCGTTTGACATGAATATCGAGAAATTTATGAATGCAGCAGCAGAAGAATTAACGAATGGTTTGATCTCTGAAACCCCAGAAGCGCGAAAAGCAAGACTGGATGCGGCAATTGTCCGAATGCAGATCGATGCGAACGAGTCGTTCTCAGAGGAAAAAAGTAAACAAATTCGAAAGGAAATCGCTCAACTTCAAGAAAAGGAATGCACGCAGGAAAAAATGCGCAGGAGTGCGATCTACAGAACTGTTCTGAAAGCCTGGGGAGCGTGCATGACTAAGATAAAGCAAGGCGATGACCTAGAAACAACGTATCAAAACTTTTTGGATGTGCTTCATAGTTGGATCCCTGAGAGTTGTAAGTCGTTCGATGAAGCGTATTTGCACATATTCCTGAAGGCTAAGTGGAATAAAATAAAAGGTTCAGTGCTCGGACTAGCTGGCTCAGTAGTTGATACGCTGTTTGATGTGGTTGAACTCGCAACTTGGGTCGGAACGCTGCCAGCAACTACTTCGATGGACAAAATGGTAGCTGATAAAGTAAACAAGTCAGTTGGTGATTTCCATAAAAATGCGATTGACTGGCTGAAGAACTGTTCGCCTACAGAAAGTTCGTTCGAACAGGCGAAGTTGATCGGTGACGTAGTGCAGTTCGTTGACGGAGTAGGTTCGCTCGTCAAGGGCGGAGTGAAGCTTGGTGGGAAAATTGCCAAAGGCGCCAAGGCAGTCAAAGAACTTGAAAAGGGCGCGAGACTTACGGAATTAGCAAAAACTTTTGTGGCTGGAGCGAAAGACTCAAGTGAGCTGAATAGTGCTGCAAGTAAAGCAGCAAAGGTAGCGAAACTTAGAGTAGTGCGTGAGGCTGAGGAAGCTAAAAAAGTAGAAAAAGCGGCAAGTGCTACAGAAAAATTCCGTAGTGAGATAGATGTACTTAAACAAAGGGCGCGAGAGGT
>ENA-ORPF01002855-ORPF01002855.1-human-gut-metagenome-genome-assembly--contig:-NODE-2855-length-11061-cov-2.839815_pt1 | contig 11061 bp, 10 predicted proteins | sample MGYA00242140_ERZ509070 | MGnify/ENA primary metagenome ERZ509070 (study PRJEB26280, sample SAMEA2338713) | human gut metagenome | biome: human gut; feature: human-associated habitat; material: faeces... | reverse complement strand
TGATGTAGTTGTTCACGCCGTTGGCCAGCGCCAGGATGGCGGCGATGCCGATGATGCCGATGGAGCCTGCGAACGCCGTTAAAATCGTCCGCCCCTTCTTGGTCATCAGGTTGTTGAGGCTCAGGCTCAGCGCGGTTTTGAAGCTCATGCCCCTCGACACCTATGTTGACGCCCCCGTTGCGCTCATGGACAACAACGGCGACGGAGACCGCCCGGCAGTCTGGGACAAATACGAAGAGATAGTTAAAGCGAACGAGGGCGACAAGAACTTCGAGCTCATGGAGCGCTTCGCTTTCTATGACAGAGCGAGAAAGGCATATGCCGTCATCGCGACGGGCGAGACCGCCGTATACGCAAACATCATCCTCAAAAAGGGCGTTGTAAAATAACTCGGAGGACTCTGCATCAATGGAAAAAAGAGTTTTAGCGTTCGACTTCGGCGCGTCGAGCGGACGCGCGATAATCGGGCATTTTGACGGGGAGAATATCCGCCTCGAAGAAGTCCACCGCTTCTCGAACGACCCCGTGAGCGTGAACGGCACGCTCTACTGGGATGTTCTGCGCCTGTTTTTTGAGATAAAGCAGGGACTGACAAAGGCGAAGCTCGCCGGCGGATTCGACAGCATCGGTATCGACACCTGGGGCGTTGACTTCGGGCTTTTGGACGAATTCGGCTGCCTGCTCGAAAATCCCATTCACTACCGCGACGCACGCACGGCGGGAACGATTGAAGAAGTGTTTAAAACAGTTCCCCGCGAGGAGCTTTACTCCCGCACGGGTATTCAGTTCATGGAGCTCAACACGCTCTTCCAGCTCTGCGCGCTCAAAAAATACCGCCCGCACATTCTCGACAGGGCGGATAAGCTGCTGTTCATGCCCGATTTATTCGCATATATGCTCACGGGCAGAAAGCAGACCGAATATTCAATAGCGACCACCTCGCAGATGGTTGACATAAAGACAAAAGACTGGGCATACGACATTCTCGACCGCCTCGGCATCCCGTCGGGAATCCTCACGCCCATTGTGCCGTCGGGTACCGAAAACGGAATGCTCAGCGCGGAGATATGCGAAGAGCTGGGGCTCGACCCCGTTAAAGTTGTCAGCGTATGCGGACACGACACGCAGTCGGCGATAACCGCCGTACCCTCTCAGCTCGACAGCTTCGCGTTTTTGAGCAGCGGCACTTGGTCGCTCTTCGGCACGGAGATACCCGCTCCCATTGTTAATAATACATCGCTCTCGATAAACATCACCAACGAGGGCGGCTACGGCGGCATGACCGGGCTGCTCAAGAATATAATCGGACTGTGGCTCATTCAGGAGAGCCGCAGGCAGTGGAAGCGCGAGGGCGAGGAATACAGCTACGCCGATCTCGAGCGCATGGCGCTCTCGGCGGAGTCGTTCAAGTGCTTTATCGACCCCGACTCTCCCGAGTTCACGCCGCCCGGAGATATACCCGGTCGCGTGCGCGAATTCTGCCGCAGATCGGGTCAGTATGTCCCGCAGACAGTCGGCGAGATAATGCGCTGCATCTACGAGAGCCTTGCGATGAAATACCGCAGCACGTTCTCGATGATAAAAGAATGCACCGGCAGAGACTATCCTGATATACATGTTATCGGCGGCGGCACGAAAGATACCCTGCTCTGCCAGATGACCGCGAACGCCTGCAATGCCCCCGTGAAGGCGGGTCCGATAGAGGCGACCGTGCTCGGCAACATCGCCGTTCAGCTCCTGAGCTCCGGCGACATTCCGGATATCAAAAAGGCGAGGGAGATAATCTCGCGCAGCGAAGCATTACGCGAATATGCTCCGTGCGACACCGACAAATGGGCGGGCGCATATGAGAGCTTTTTGAAAATACTTAAATAAGTGTTGCGCCCGGTAGTGGCAACACAACATCGAAAGGATGACTGAAAAATGGCAAAAGCAAAGCTTGGAATCAGACCCATCATTGACGGCCGCTGGGGCGGAGTCAGAGAGAGTCTTGAGGAAAAGACGATGAACATGGCGCTCGCTGCCAAGAAGCTCATCGAAGAAAATGTGTTCTATTCGGACGGCACTCCCTTTGAGTGCATCATCTCCCCCTGCACGATAGGCGGAGCAGCAGAAGCGGCAAAGTGCGCCGACTTCTTCTCGACTCAGAACGTCTGCGCGACCCTCTCCGTCACCCCCTGCTGGTGCTACGGCAGCGAGACGATGGATCTCGATCCCCTGACAGTCAAGGCAGTCTGGGGCTTCAACGGCACCGAACGCCCCGGCGCGGTCTATCTCGCGGCGGTTCTGGCGGCTCATGCACAGAGAGGTCTGCCCGCATTCTCGATTTACGGCAAGGATGTTCAGGATGTCACCGACAACTCCATCCCCGATGACGTTGCCGAGAAGATTCTCCGCTTCGCACGCTGCGCCGCGGCTGTCGGCCAGCTCAGAGGCAAGTCTTATGTCGGCATAGGCGCTGTCGCAATGGGTATCGCAGGCTCGTTCTGCGACGCCGATTTCTGGCAGGAGTATCTCGGCATCCGCGCCGAGTGGGTCGACATGGTCGAAGTTACCCGCCGCGTCGAGCTCGGCATCTATGACCACGAGGAATATGAGCGCGCGCTCAAGTGGGTCAAAGAAAACTGCCCCGAGGGCTTCGACAAGAACCCCGAAAATATCAGACACACCCCCGAGCAGAAGGAGAAGGAGTGGGAGTTCGTCGTCAAGATGACTCTTATCTGCCGCGACATCATGCTCGGCAATGATAAGCTCAACGATGTCCGCCCCGTCGGCGCAGAGGCTGAACACTCCGGCCCGAAGGACGGCTGGCACGAAGAGGCACTCGGCCGCAACGCCATTCTCGGCGGCTTCCAGGGTCAGCGCCAGTGGACCGATTTCATGCCCAACGGCGACTTCACCGAGGCTATGCTCAACACCACCTTCGACTGGAACGGCAAGAAAGAGCCGCTCACTTTCGCTACCGAGAACGACGGTCTCAACGGTCTGTCGATGCTTCTGGGCAAACTCGTCACCGGCAGAGCGAGCCTGTTCGCCGATGTTCGTACATACTGGAGCCCCGACGCTGTTGAAAGAGTCTGCGGCATGCGCCCCGAGGGCGTTGCCAAGGACGGCTTCATCCACCTCATCAACTCCGGCGCCGCCGCGCTTGACGCCACCGGCGTCTGCAAGGACAAGGACGGCAACGCGGTCATGAAGGAGTGGTGGAACGTCACCGACGAGGATATCGACGCTATGCTCAAGGCTACCGACTGGTGCCCCGCAGACCTCGGATATTTCAGAGGCGGCGGATACTCCTCGCACTTCAAGACTCAGGCTGTCATGCCCATGACAATGATAAGAGTCAACATCATCAAGGGTCTCGGCCCGGTGCTTCAGATAGCCGAGGGCTACACCGCCACCCTGCCCGATGAGATCCACAACAAGCTCGACATGCGCACCGACCCGACCTGGCCGACCACCTGGTTTGCTCCGAGACTCACCGGCAAGGGCGCGTTCAAGGATGTCTACTCCGTCATGGCAAACTGGGGCGCAAACCACGGCGCTATCAGCTACGGCCACATCGGCAAAGACCTCATCACGCTCGCGAGCATGCTCAGAATCCCCGTTGCGATGCACAACGTCGCCGACGAGGACATCTACCGCCCGCACGCCTGGTCCGCATTTGGTACAAAGGACCTCGAGAGTGCAGACTATAGAGCCTGCGCCGCCTACGGCCCGCTGTATAAGTAAGATAATATTTAAAAAGATAGGCTGTGACAAACGACAAATTGTTACAGTCTATCTTTTTGTCAAAATATTGCAGTTGTTTTTCGAAACGGTATTGCTATTGTTCGAGGTTTGGAATATAATACAACTGTGATTTCGGAGGTGTTATTATGGAATTTATGTCCGCAAGAGAAGCCGCTGATAAATGGGGAATTTCCCAAAGGCGAGTGGCAATTCTCTGCGCTGAAAACAGAATTGAAAACGCAACTATGGTTGGCAATATGTGGATAATTCCTGCTACCGCCGAAAAGCCGCTAGACGCAAGAAGCGTTCGATATGCTAAAAGTGACGAAACTAAGGTAAAACCCTTTTTAAAATGGGCAGGCGGGAAAGGGCAGTTGCTTTCTGAAATTGAAAAGTTTTATCCGTTTGAAACCGGAGAAATAACAAAATATGCCGAACCTTTTGTGGGTGGCGGCGCCGTGCTTTTCGATGTATTGAGTAAATACAATCTCGAAGCTGTATATATCAGTGATATTAACGCCGAGCTTATAAATACATATTGTGTTATCAGAGACAATATCGATAAGTTAGTCGACATTCTGTATAAAATGCAAAATGTTTTCGTTCCGATGGAGACAGCAAACCGTAAAGCATACTATCTGGAAAAACGAAAGCGCTTCAATGGTTTAAAAATTAATGGCGGCGAAAGCGCTAAAATTGAAAAAGCCGCATTGATGATTTTTCTTAACAAGACCTGTTTTAACGGCTTGTACCGTGTAAATAAAAAGGGTTTATTTAATGTACCTATGGGCTCTTACAAAAAGCCTATGATATGCGATGAGAGAAATTTGCGAGCCGTTTCCGAAAAGCTTCAAAAAGTGACAATTGTATGCGGAGATTACAGAGAATCGGCTGATTTTATCGATGACAGCACTTTTGTTTATTTCGACCCGCCGTACAGACCTATTACCGATACCGCAAGTTTTACGGCATACACGGAAAATTTATTTAACGACGAGGAACAGATTGAGCTTGCGAAGTTTGTTGATAGGATGGATTACAAGGGTGCGAAAATTGTACTAAATATCCGGGAAGTAACAATATATGAACCTCAAACTCGATAACAGAACAATTGAAAATTATCATTCAGGAACCCAAATAGCAAGAGTATTAACCGAAAATTGGGTAAGTCAAAATATGTATTGTCCGCGATGCGGAAACTCTTGCATTAAGCATTTTAAAAACAATCGTCCCGTTGCGGATTTTTATTGCCCTGTCTGTAATAATGAATACGAGCTGAAAAGTAAAAACGGACCTTTGGGTCATAAAATAACCGACGGCGCCTATGGTACCATGATTGAGAGGATAACAAGCAATAATAATCCGGATTTTTTCTTTATGAGTTACTCAAAAGCAGAATTAAAAGTGAGAGACTTTATTTTAATTCCGAAGCATTTCTTTGTCCCGGATATCATTGAGAAACGAGCACCGTTAGCACCAACCGCACGGCGTGCCGGTTGGACGGGGCGCAATATTTTAATTAATAAAATCCCGGAACAAGGCAAAATTGCGATAGTGTCTAACGGAAAAATCCAAGACGTTGACGGGGTTGTTTGTAAGGTGAATAAAAGTCGTCAACTCGAAACAAAAGACATAAACAGCCGTAGTTGGCTTATGGATGTTTTAAATTGCGTTAACAAAACTTCGTCGAACCTATTCACATTATCGGAAATGTATCAATTTGAAGATATATTAAAAGTCAAACATCCTCGAAATAATAATATAAGACCAAAAATAAGACAACAACTACAATTTCTTCGAGATAAAGGCTTTATAGAATTTTTAGGAGACGGTAAATATAGAAAGGTATGTTAACGTGTTATTATGACAAAATATACGATTGCAATAGAAGAAACCATTGTGAAAGAATTCGAAGTTTTTGCGGACAATACAGCAGCAGCCATGAGAATTGCAGAGAAAAAATACAAAGAAGGTGACTTTATCCTAAATCCCGGCGAGGTTCAATTTACGCAAATGTCCGTTGTAAATCCCAGTGATGAAACTACGGAATGGTGTGAATTTTAATGCACAGAAACCGATATCAGTTTGCCGGTGGAGGAACTACACTTGTTGAAGCCAAATTACTCAACCGTAACATCATCGGGGTTGATGTCAATGATATTGCTCTTGATAGATGTAAAGAAAAGATAAGCTTTGAGCATAGCGGTGCAAATGGAAAAGTCTATATCCACAAGGGCGATGCAAGAAAATTAGACTTCATTGCAGATAATAGCATTGATTTGATTTGCACACATCCACCGTATGCCGATATTATCAAATACAGCGAAGATATCAAAGAAGATCTGTCACATCTTAAAATAAAAGACTTCCTTGAGGAAATGGAAAAAGTGGCTGCTGAAAGCTACCGTGTTTTAAAAAAGGACAAGTTCTGTGCGGTTCTTATGGGCGACACAAGGCAAAAGGGCTGCATGATTCCTATGTCTTTTGATGTTATGAAAATTTTCCAAAACGCCGGATTCACGCTAAAGGAACTGATTATTAAAGAACAGCATAACTGTAAAGCCACCGGATATTGGAAAACAAACAGCATAAAATATAATTTTTTGTTAATTGCGCATGAGTATTTGTTCGTGTTTAGAAAATAATTTTATAAATAAAGCGAATAAAAGTTCCGTCCGGGAGACCGGGCGGAATTTTTTGTGTTATCCTTAAAAACCGTGTCAAGGCCTTGCGTGCTCAGGGTTCGAATCCCTTGAAAATAAAAAAGAACAGAAGTAATACCTACGGTATTACTTCTGTTCTTGGCGCGCTGCAAGGGATTCGAACCCCTGACCTTTTGGTTCGTAGCCAAACACTCTATCCAACTGAGCTAGCAGCGCATCTGATTGCCATAGTATATTAGCACAATGCGGGGCAAAAATCAACTGTTATTTCAAAATTTTTTTATTTTTCTCCGCTGCCGGGCAGATGCAGTCTGCGCGGCGGCGGTTTTCGGCCTGCCCGCGGCGCTTTTTTTGACAGTTTTTTTGCCGGCTTCGGAAAGTTTTTCTTTTCTTTTGGGGCGCGGATAAATATTTTCTGCGGCGGGTGCCGCTTCGCGGTTTTTTAAAAATTTTTTGCTATTACATTGTAATCATCAATTTTTTGCTATATAATTGAATGGATAGATTGGGGCTTTGTTTATGAAAAGCCGCGAAGGGAGAAAAATTTGTAATGAGCGACAGAACATACGTCTTATCATACGACATCGGCACGACGGGCGTCAAAACCTGTCTGTTTGAAGTTGAAGATGAAATAAAGCTGATCGCTGCGGAGATGGAAGGCTATTCGCTGACCGTTTATCCGGACGGCGGCGCAGAGCAGGATCCCGACGAGTGGTGGAGCGCGATATGCAACACCACGAAGAGACTCATGAATTCAACGAGCGTGAGCACTTCGGAGATAGCCGGTATATCCTTCTGCTCCCAGATGCAGGGTCTCGTGCTCGTCGACAAGGACGGCCAGCCCGTGCGCAAGGCGATGAGCTACATGGATCAGCGCGCAAAGAAACAGATAAAGGAACTCATGGCTTACGGTCCGCAGATTGCGGGAGCTTATATTCCGAAGCTTCTCAAGTCTCTGCAGATAACCGGCGCCGTGTCCGCGAGCGTCAAGGATCCCGTATACAAATATAAATGGGTCGAGGAGAACGAGCCCGAGAACTTCGCGAGAACCTATAAGTGGCTCGACGTCAAAGAATACATAATCTGCCGCATGACCGACAAGTTCGTCATGACGCGCGACTCGGCTTTCGGCACTCTGCTCTACGATGTCCGCAAGGGCAAGGAGGGCTGGAGCCCCGAGATGCTCAAGATGTTCAACGTCAAGCCCGAGCATATGGCTGAGATAATCGACTCCACCGCTCTCGTCGGCGGTCTTACCGAAAAGGCTGCGGACGATCTCGGACTGTGCGAGGGCACGCCCGTATTCGGCGGCGGCGGAGACGCTTCGCTCATCGGCGTCGGCGCGGGCGCAGTCGCCCTCGGCGATACTCATATTTACTGCGGCACATCCGGCTGGGTCACGACCGTTGTTGACAAGAATATAGTCGACACGAGCGCGATGATCGCCGCGATAGTCGGCGCGCAGAACGGCAAGCTCAACTACTTCGCGGAGCTTGAGACCGCCGGTAAGTGCCTCGAGTGGGTCAAGGATCACCTTGCCCTCGATGAAATTGACATATTCCTCGAGAAGACCGATGTCGCCTCCTCGAAGGAGTCCATATTCACGAGCCTTTACGACTACATGTCGCATGTTATAAACAAGACCCCCGCAGGCTGCGGCGGAGTTATCTTCACCCCGTGGCTGCACGGCAACCGCTGCCCGTTCGAGGATCCGAACGCCCGCGGAATGTTCTTCAACATCAGCCTTGAGACCGGCAAGACCGAGCTCATCCGCGCCGTTGTTGAGGGCACTTGCATGCACCTGCGCTGGTTCCTTGAGACCGAGGACAAAAAGACCAAGACCTCCGATGTTCTCCGCTTTGTCGGCGGCGGCGCACTGTCGAGAGTGACATGCCAGATCCTTGCCGACGTGACGGGCAGACCCGTTGAGACCGTGGCCTCGACAAAGGATGTCGGCGTACCGGAGATGACATCGACATCACCTGCGACAACAGCGTCGGTTCTCATCCAGTACTTGTTGTTCGTATCATTGAGGACTTCATCAGGCAGGCCGAACGCGCTGAGCGGAATATCCACACTGGTCGTTGTGTAGCAGACGTCCACAGAATGTGTATATTCGCCATCATAGTTAACGACGATGGGGAGAATCCGAATGAAGCCGGACTGAATGTTCGGGCCTCCATCGAGTTCGTAGTTCTTCTTGTCTTTTACCTCGACATGTGCCGTGACAGTAGAACCCTTGCTGCTGGTGAAGCTGCGTTCGCCGGAATCATATACGATCTCGACATAGTCTGCAATCTCGGAATTATCGCAGTAAGCTTCAATTCCATGCTCCTTGCCGTCGTAGGTGAAGACGATCTCACCGTCGTCCTTGACCTCGGTCGGAGTTTCGTTGTTGCTCGCGCGCCATTTGTAGTCGCTCTTGGTGAATGTGATCTGCTTCTTCGCGACAGTCACGGTGACCTTGCCGGTAACAGTGGCGTAGAGGTCCGTGTTGGTGGGCGTGAAGACTACATCAAATTCATTCACGCCAGCATTGCCGACCGTGGTTTCTGCATTGTACTTATTCGACCATGCGAACGTGCCCTCAACAGGCTTGCCGTTAAAGGTTGCAGTGCCGGTCGGAATGAGCGTGGAGAGCAGATCGCCGTAGGTGGCGTTGATCGGATTCGGCGTGATCGTCGGGGCATCCTTATCCGCAGTCGTAGCCGTTACAACAGCTACGTTTCCAACGATATCAACCGTCTGCTCATCGCCGCCGTTGACCGTAACCGCCAGCGTCTGTGCATTAAGCACATGGTTCTTGTCTGCCTTCAGAACAATCGAGATACTGTAAGTTGTGCCAGCCTTGAATCTCTCTTCCTCAAGCTGATTGCCATCTTCATCAAAGCAGGTGGCACTCACAGACAGACCAGATGTCGCCGTCTCTACTGTCAGGCCAGAGACCGGCTGTCCCTTGGCAAAGTTGCTGATGGCTACCACGGGCGCGGTGATCTCCTGCTTGGTGATCGTGAAGGTTGCATTCTGAACAGTCACGCTCTCATCGATTCTGCAGTTGTCTCCATTCGGCTCAGCAGTGACAGTGTATGTACCGGCATCTGCTGCAGCAACATTCAGTTCATTGCCGTTGTTGACAACGAAGCCAGCAGCGTCGTTGCCTTCTGCATCCTTCACCTTGAAGGTGACGAAGCTGGTGATGTCCTTATTAGAAGTAGACGTTGCACCCATGGTGAGCACTTCGTCGCTACCGTATGCGACTTCAGTCGGGTCAATAGTGGTAGCACCAATGGTTGGATTCTGTCCACCAGTAACCGTCAGAGCAAGCTTTTTTGAGAAATCTACATTTTCGACTTCTTCATCCTTGGTTTCACCATCTTTAATATGGTTGAAATAGTTCTCGCCTTCAAACCCAAACGAGTAACTGCCGTTTTCTACGTTCGTCTTTGCCTTGAGCAGCAAATAGCCAATCGTTTGCTGTTCACCGGATGCCAGCACCGGCTGATTCGCTGTTTTCTCGCAGGTACCTGCAAAAACAGCCAGTCCGGCAGTTCCTGTATTATTTTGCATTGTCCAGCCCTTCAGACCGCCCTTTGTAGATGAAGGCATAGCGTCTGGACCAACCGTACCGCTGTCATCGTCATTTTCAAATGTGTAGGTGTACGTCTCAAAAGCGTCCACATTATAAGTAAATCTAAATTTAAACCCAGACAAGCGAAGCGGGTCGGAAGAGGGGTTCGTTACGGAAATCTTAATTGCAAACGTATTGCCTGCTGCAATTTCCGTAATAGCATCGCCCTCAACTGGGTACTTCGATGTGTTTTTTTCCGTGAAAGTAACTGCTTCCAACTGAGCAGTCGGAGTCGGTTCAAATACGATTGCAGAAACTGGTGTTGCAAAAAGAGATACCAGCACGCAAACCGTAAGAATGATTGCTAATAATTGTTTCTTCATGTTTTTCTACCTCTCAGTCAAACGAACTTATGTTCTCTGCGACATACTGAAGAATCAACAATGCGTCGGTTGTTTTGATCACGCCATCCTTGTCAACGTCAGCAGCCACAAACTCGTTTCCTTCCAATGTAATTGTTTCTGATACATGCTGCAATACCAGCAGTGCGTCAGTCGTTTTAATTTTTCCATCGCCATCCACATCGCCCAGAACGACATCCGGCTTCTCGCCGTACTTGAACGATGCGACCTTCTTGAGCGCCTCGTCGGTCGTGCTGATGTAGATGTTGTATGTACCTACCTTCAGCGCTTTAGGCTTCAGTGTGAATTTCACTGCGCCGTTTGCGATGCTCATCTGGTCGATGTACTGGATGTTCCCGTCTGTGGGGACGAGGCTGTCGCCTTCGAGAAGCAGCACAAGTGAATACTCGCCGGTCAGGCCGCTGCAGTTCAACTCAAACTCGTTCGCGTCTGCGTAGAAGCTGCCATTCTTTGTGCCGTTCAGCACCGTCAGGGGCCCCGTCACATTGTAAACGCCAAGGACTGTGTCTTCTGCGAATGCGGCGGCGGTGAGCATGGCGAGCATCAGCACCGCAAGCAAAAGCGCAAGCATTCTTCTTTTCATGCCGCTTCCTCCATCGTCATAAATTTATCTGCATACCGCAGCAGAATCGCCGCGATCTGTGCACGGGACGCGTTGGCTTCCGGCGCGATGCGG
>ENA-ORPF01002852-ORPF01002852.1-human-gut-metagenome-genome-assembly--contig:-NODE-2852-length-11070-cov-3.717113_pt1 | contig 11070 bp, 9 predicted proteins | sample MGYA00242140_ERZ509070 | MGnify/ENA primary metagenome ERZ509070 (study PRJEB26280, sample SAMEA2338713) | human gut metagenome | biome: human gut; feature: human-associated habitat; material: faeces... | reverse complement strand
GATGAAAGGTTTACAGCTTGTTTCCATGACTACAAAATGAATCTGATTGAAATCAAAGGAAATACTTCATATAATTTTAATGAAGAAGATGTGTATAATCTATTCTATATATGTCGAAGTATTTATGATCAGTCTATTTATGAAGGAACGAGTAATCATTTTGGGCTTGTGAAAAGCAGTGTGTTAAAAATCGTCAAGACATTAACGGATGTAGAATGGTTGGATTTAGAAGAATTAGAGGAGGAGATTGAGATGTGTGAAGTTGAAAAGAGATGGCTGGAGGTAAAGTTAAAGGGATGAAAAAAGGAATTGAACGAGGTCGTGAAAAAAAGAGCTTGAAATGTATCAAAAAATGATGAACAAGGAATTTGGAATTAAAGCTATCGCATTCATCTTTTCAGTAAGTGTAGAGTTAATTAAAAAGCTATTGATGAAAGCTTAGAAAATGCATTATAAAATGGGGGAAATATGAATAAGAATATAAAAAGAATAAGTGTAGTATGCTTATGTATATTATTGAGTGGTTGTAGCATGTTTCAATCAGCACTTAATGATATCAAGGGCAATTTAGTAGGGAATGGATACACAATCTATACGTATGATAATTATGGTAGTGAAGTCATGGAGACAAGTGGGGATAAAATCAGTATTACAGGTAATGCGGTAGAGTCTACTTCCTATGATGAAGATGGACGTGTTGTTCATGGCTATGAATTATCAAGTGTAATTACGATAACGGTAGACGGAAAAGAAATAGAATCATGTGGAGATACTTGTGTTTTTGAACAAAAAGGCTTAACACCGGATGTGGATTTCATACAAGAAGATATTGATTCAAATACACATGGACAAATATCGGACAATACGTCTGTTGCTCGTTTTATCAACAAGTATAAAAATATGTTTGGCAAAGGAAGAATTGTAGTCATTAAATCCCAATTAGGACAGCCAATTGCCGCCTACTCTGGAGATAAGGTGTATTGGAAGATTCCAGATAATTTACCAAAAATGACGAAACTTATGATTGATGGTAAGGCTTTGTATATTCATAGAGCAAATTTTCAAATCATTGATAAAGAATTATTGGATTAGGAGAAACAAAATGAAACAACAAATTAGTAGTACAAAAGGACCTAAGGCATTAGGGCCATATTCAGCAGGGATTGCTACAGAAGGACTTGTATTCTTATCTGGACAATTAGGTGTGAATACAGAAGGAAATTTGGTTAGTGAAGATGTTGTTGAACAAACTCGGAAAGTCTTTGAAAATATTGGTGTATTATTAGAAGCTTCAGGCTTAACATATGATGATATTGTTAAGGCAACTGTATTATTGGATGACATGAAAGATTTCGCGAAAGTAAACGAAGAATACGCGAAATACTTTGATGGTATATATCCTACTCGTAGCTGCTTTGAAGTAGCTGCATTACCTAAAAATGCAAAGGTAGAAATTGAGTGTATCGCAATCAAAAAATAGTTAAAACATATATGTCGTAAATAGAGTTCGTTCTTTGATGTATTGAAGAATTTTATTGTTGAAAAATCCATGATTTATGGTAGTATATATAAAAGAGAAATTGGATTTGAAAAGGGACTTTTTAAATCCATTTTTTTAAGGTCACAAGGAGGATTATATGAACAAAAATTCGTTATTATCCATGAGAGATCTGTCAGTTGAAGATATCTATAGCATTCTTGATGATGCTAGACTTTTTAATAGTTCCTTTAAAGATTGGCAATTACCAATGCAGAAAGCATTGGTTGCTAATCTTTTTTTTGAGGCTTCAACTCGAACACATTTCTCATTCGAAAGTGCACAGCACCAATTAGGATGCCAAGTAGCCGATTTTGCGGCAGGAGCATCCAGTGTCACAAAGGGAGAAACTCTTTATGATACAGTAAAGACATTTGAATCAATTGGGTATGACATGGTGGTGATCCGTCATTCTCAAGATGAATATTTTAAAGAATTGGAAAATATCAATATTCCAATTTTAAATGCTGGAGATGGTGCAGGAAACCATCCAACACAATGCTTGTTAGACTTACTAACTATGCAAAATGAGTTTGGCACACTAGAAGGCTTAAATGTAGTAATCTGTGGAGATATCTTACATTCAAGAGTGGCTGCCAGTGATAAAGAAGCTTTAGAAAAATTAGGGTCAACCGTTCGTTTTGCCGGACCAAAAGAATGGGAAAGACCTGGCTATCCAACAATTGACTTCGATGAAGCCATTGAATGGGCAGATGTTGTCATGATGCTTCGTATCCAGAAAGAAAGAGGTTCTGGAATGGCTGGTATGACAGATAGTGAATACTTAGAAAAGTATGGTCTTACAAAAGAACGTTATGCAAGAATGAAAGAAAAGGCTATCGTGATGCATCCAGCTCCTGTTAATCGTGGTGTTGAAATTGATACGGATTTAGTGGAAGCTGAAAAATCAAGAATTTTTGAACAAATGCACAATGGTATGTTGGTTAGAAAGGCCGTTATTAAACGTGGATTTGGTTTTGCTCCATTCAAGGAGGAAAAATAAGCATGCGTTTAATCAAAAATGGTCAAGTTTTAATTGACAATTGTGTCGAAAAGAAAGATATTTTAATTGACGAAGGAAAGATCATTCAGATTGATGATTCTATCTTGAAAGACTGTGATACAGTAGATGCTACAGGCTTAACTGTAATTCCAGGATTAGTGGATGTACATGTGCATTTTAGAGAACCTGGACACAGTGAAAAAGAAACCATTCATACAGGTAGTTTAGCGGCGGCACATGGAGGATTTACTTCTGTGTTTGCAATGCCAAATGTCATCCCTTTTCCAGATGATGTGGACACAATGAAAGACTATCAACAATTAATCAAAAAAGAATCTGTTGTACATACATATCCATATGCTTGCATTACATTAGAAGAGGCAAGTAAGGAAGTAGTGGATATGAAGGGCATCAAAGAATTGGGTGTACACTGGTTCAGTGATGATGGTGTTGGGGTAGCTACACCAAAAATCATGAAAGAAGCCATGGAAAAGGCGAAAGAAAATGACTGCATGATTGTAGCTCATACAGAAGATATGAGTTATCGCAGACCAGGGGCTTGTGTACATGACAGTGAAGTTGTGACATCTAAGGGCTGGCTAGGAATTCCAAGTGCTTGTGAAAGTGCACAATTGATTCGTGATTTAGAAATCACAAAAGAAGTAGGAAACGCTTATCACGCTTGCCACATTTCAGCTAAAGAAAGTGTAGAAGCATTAAAAAACGCAAAAGAATCAGGTTCGAATGTAAGTGCTGAAGTTACAGTACACCACTTATTGTTAGAAGATAAAGATGTGGTTGGACCAAACTGGAAAATGAATCCACCTTTAAGAGGTCATGAAGACCGTATGGCTTTGATTGAAGGCTTGGAAAACGGAACATTGGATTGCATTGCCAATGATCATGCACCACACACCTATGAAGAAAAGAAGCGTTCTATGGATAAAGCACCGTTTGGGATTGTTTCATTAGAAAGCGCATTTGCCTTACTATACACAGAGTTTGTTCACCGTCAAAAACGTTGGACATTGGCTCAATTGGTAAATTGGATGTCGGCTGCACCTGCTAAGCGTTTTGGCTTAGAGAATATAGGACAAATTAAAGAAGGCTATAATGCCGATTTGGTTTTAGTAGATTTAGAACATGAATCTTTGATTGACATAGATACATTTGAATCCATGGGGAAAAATACGCCATTTAATGGCTGGAGCGTAAATGCGCAAGTAAAGGAAACCATCGTAGATGGAAAAACAGTATGGAAAGGATAAACTATGGAAAGATTATTAGTATTAGAAGACGGGAGCACATATCGAGGGCGCAGCTTTGGTGGTGAGAACTTCCGTATTGGAGAATTGGTATTCAATACTTCAATGACTGGCTATCAAGAAATTTTAACTGATAATGCATACTGCGGACAAATCGTAATGATGACATATCCATTAATTGGAAATTATGGTATCAATCGTGATGACTATGAAAGTATTGATCCAGCTACATTTGGTCTCGTAGTAAAAGACTATTGCGAACAACCAAGTAACTGGAGAAGTCAGGAAAGTTTAGATCACTTCTTGAAACGTGCAAACATTCCAGGAATCTATGGGGTTGATACTCGTGCAATCTCTCGTAAATTAAGAGATAAAGGAAATATGAAGGCAACTTTATGCAATACCGATGCAGACATTGAAAAGGTTGTAGAAGAATTAAAAAATACAGAACTATTGAAGGATCAAGTATCTTCTGTTTCAACAAAGAAGGTCTATCCTATGCCAAATCGCGGAAAGAAAGTCGTTGTGGTGGATTTTGGTGTAACAATGAGCACATTACGCGATTTATCGAAATGTGGATTGGACTTAATTGTTGTTGAACACGATGCTAGCGTTGAAACAATTATGTCATTCTACCCAGACGGAGTTTGTTTATCAAGCGGGCCAGGCAATCCTTGTGATTTGACTAGCCAGATTGAAGTCGTTAAAGAATTAATGAAACAAACCGTTGTATTCGGTATTGGGCTAGGATATCAATTGATCGCATTAGCTTCAGGTGCAACTGTTTCTAAAATGGGATTTGGACATCACGGATCAAATATTCCAGTTACAGAAATTGCAACAAATAAAGTTAAGATTACTCACCAAAATCATGGATATGCCGTTGATGTAGATAGCTTAGAAGCTGCTTCATTAGAAATGACTTATCAAGCATTAAATGATAAGAGTTGTGAAGGTATTGAACATAAGGAATATCCTGCATTTGGTATTCAATTCTATCCACAAACTGGGGATGCATTATATGGTAAATTTGTAGAAATGATTGAAAAGGGGGATCACAATAATGCCTAAACGTACAGACATTAAAAAAATCTTAGTAATCGGATCTGGACCTATCGTAATTGGACAGGCCGCAGAATTTGACTATGCAGGATCTCAAGCATGTCAATCACTTCGCGAAGAAGGATATGAAGTTATCTTAATTAACTCAAACCCAGCCACAATTATGACCGATTCGACAATTGCGGATCGTGTTTATATTGAACCAATCAATTTGGATTTCGCTAAACGCGTTATCTATAAAGAAAGACCTGATGCCATTTTAGGATCATTGGGTGGTCAAACAGGATTAAACTTAGTTGTAGAATTACATGAAGATGGAATTCTAGACGAATATGGCGTAGAAGTTCTAGGAACTGATTTATTAGCTATCAACCGTGCAGAAGACCGTGAATTGTTCCGTTCTTTAATGCAAGATATCAATGAACCAGTACCAGAAAGTACAATCGTTCATACAATAGAAGAAGCGGTTGCATTCTGTGAAACATTGGGCTATCCAGTCGTAGTTCGTCCAGCTTATACGCTTGGTGGAACGGGTGGAGGTTTCGCCGATGATGAGGCTGAACTTCGTGAAATCTGTGATTCAGGATTAAAGGCTAGTCCTGTACATCAATGTTTGATTGAACAAAGTATTGCTGGATACAAAGAAATCGAATACGAAGTAATCCGTGATGCGAATGACAACGCAATCGTAGTCTGTAGCATGGAAAACGTAGATCCAGTTGGAATTCATACTGGAGATAGTTTCGTAGTAGCTCCTGTACAAACTCTAACAGATCGTGAAAACGCAATGTTGAGCAGTGCATCACTAAAAATCATTCGTGCATTAAAAATTTGTGGAGGATGTAACGTACAGTTGGCATTAAATCCAAATAGTTTTAAATATTATGTCATCGAAGTTAACCCTCGTGTATCTCGTTCATCTGCTCTAGCTAGTAAGGCAACAGGATATCCAATCGCAAAAATCTCTGCAAAATTGGCTGTAGGATTAACATTAGATGAAATCTTAAACCCAGTTACTAAAAACAGTTATGCATGTTTTGAACCTACTGTTGACTATGTCGTAAGTAAATTTGCACGTTTCCCATTTGATAAATTCCCTAATGCAGATCGTCGATTAGGAACTCAGATGAAGGCAACTGGTGAAGTTATGTCCATTGGACGTACTTTTGAAGAATCTTTCTTGAAAGCGATTCGTTCTTTAGAAATGAAAGTGGATCACTTATACAAAAAAGAAATGGCTGGATTAACGAAAGAAGAATTACTTGAAAAAATCAAGAAGTGTGATGATGAAAGAATCTTTGCGATTACACAATGGATGCGTAATGGATACGATGTAGAAACTGTTATTGATGTAACTAAGATGGATCGTTTCTTCTTATGGCACATTCAAAGAATTCTTGATTTAGAAACATTGATGAATGAAAATCCAAAGGATGTTGCGGTTTTAAGAACATTAAAAGAACACGGATTCTCAGACAGTTACATTGCTCGTAACTGGAACATGAAAGAATTCGACTTATATAACTTGCGTAAAGAAAATGGAATTATTCCAGTTTATAAGAAAGTAGATACTTGTGCGGGTGAATTTGTCAGTGCAACACCATACTTATATTCAAGTTATGATCAGGAAAATGAATCTGAAGTCAGTGATCGTAAAAAAATCATTGTGTTAGGTTCAGGACCAATTCGTATTGGACAAGGTGTTGAGTTTGACTATGCGACAGTACACTGCGTAGAAACATTAAGAGATGCAGGATATGAAGCTATCATCATCAACAACAACCCAGAAACTGTATCAACCGATTTCTCAATTAGTGACAAATTGTATTTTGAACCACTAACTACAGAAGATGTAATGCACGTTATTGATTTAGAAAAACCATTGGGTGTTATTGTTCAATTTGGTGGACAAACCGCTATCAACTTAGCAGATTCATTGGTAGAACATGGTGTTAAGATTCTAGGTACTTCACTACACTCTATTGATTTAGCGGAAGACCGTCATGAATTTGAAGCGATGTTACATAAATTGAATATTCCTCAACCACAAGGTGAAACTGCAGTAACAGTTGAAGAATCACTCGTTATCGCCAATAAGATTGGTTATCCAGTACTTGTTCGTCCAAGTTACGTATTGGGTGGTCGTGCTATGGAAATCGTACATAATGATGATGAATTAAGAGTATATATGGCAACAGCCGTAAAGGAAATCAGTCATGATGCTCCAATCTTAGTTGATAAATATATTGTTGGTAAAGAACTAGAAATCGATGCGATTGCGGATGGAAAGAACGTATATATTCCAGGTGTCATGGAACATATCGAACGTGCCGGTGTTCACTCTGGTGACTCAATTAGTGTATATCCAACTCAGACAATTTCTCAACAAGTGAAAGATACAATTATTGATTATGGAACAAGAATTGGTAAAGGCTTTGAATTTGTTGGTTTATACAACATCCAGTTCATTGTAGATAAAGAAAGTAACGTATATGTATTAGAGGTAAATCCACGTTCCTCTCGTACTGTACCATTCTTATCTAAGATTACAGGTGTTCCTATGAGTTATATTGCAACACAGGCTATTTTAGGAAAATCAATTGAAGAACAAGGATATACGCCTGGATATCATCCTGAAGATAAAGAAAGAGTCTTTGTCAAAGCACCAGTATTCTCATTTGCGAAATTACGTAGTGTAGATACAGTGTTAGGACCTGAAATGAAATCTACAGGTGAGGCTTTGGGTAGTGATGTAAACTTAGAAAAAGCATTATATAAAGCATTGGTTGCCAGTGGTGTGAGTGTTCCAACACATGGAAATGTATTAATGACAATTGATGATGAAAATAAACAAGAAGCATTAGAATTAGCGAGACGTTTCGCAAATATCGGATATGGAATCTATGCGACGAAGGGAACGGCAGATCTATTTGAAAAAGAAGGATTGTATGTTCACCGTGCTAGCAAGATTGAAACAGAAGATGGTAAAAACGTTCTAGATATTATTCGTAATGGACGTGTAAACTTTGTCATCAACACAATGTCTAATAAGAAGAACACAAGTGCCGATGGATTCTTGATTCGTCGTGTATCTGCAGAAAATAACATTTCTTGCATGACAAGTTTAGATACAGCGAATGCATTGGTGAAAGTTTTAGAGTCATTGAGTTTCTCAATGGTTTCTATGAATGAAATGGGGAAATAGTATGCAGGAATTTGCGAAGATTCTATCGAATGTCAAAATCGCAAATGATATTTGGAAGATGGAATTGAAAACAGGCTTAGCTAAAACAGCTAAGCCTGGTCAATTCATTGAAATCACAGTTCCAGGTTTCTATTTGCGAAGACCCATATCGATTAGTGAAATTAAGGAAGATGTTTTAGTCATTATCTACAAGGTGCTTGGTGAAGGTACTTTACAAATGACTGAACTTGAAGGAAAATTAGATATCTTTGGTCCTTTAGGAAATGGGTTTCCAATTGAAGATAAAGAAGAAGTTTTGTTGATTGGTGGAGGTGTTGGTGTACCACCACTATATGAAACAGCCAAACAATATTTAAGTAAAGATGCACGTGTAACTGTAGTATTAGGTGCAAATGATGCCGGTAGCGTATTCTATGTGGATGAATTTAAGGCTTTAGGATGCGATGTATATGTCGCAACCATGGATGGTTCATTGGGTACAAAGGGGACGGCATTGGATGCGATCAAAGAAAACAATGTGACATGTCCATTTGTGCTTAGCTGTGGACCTTTACCTATGTTAAAGGCAATCAACGAACAATATAGTGAAGGCTATATTTCATTAGAAGCTCGTATGGCATGTGGTCTAGGTGCTTGTATGGGATGTGTTGTGAAAGATGTAGAAGGACATTCATTACGTGTATGTAAAGATGGTCCTGTATTTGAAATGAGAAAGGTGGCTTTATAATGGATATTTCAGTAAAACTACCTGGATTAAATTTAAAAAATCCAATTATTCCAGCTAGTGGATGTTTTGGATTTGGTAAAGAATATGCCGAACTATATGATTTGAGTGTATTAGGTGGTATTGCCATTAAATCGGCTACGCCACAAGAGCGTTTTGGAAATCCTACACCAAGAATTGCCGAAACTCCAATGGGAATGTTGAATGCGATTGGGCTACAAAATAAGGGCGTAGATTCAATTATCAAAAACGAACTTCCATTCCTTGCACAGTATGATACAGAAATCATGGCCAATGTGGCGGGTGCATGTGAAGAAGATTATGTAGAGGTTATCAAGAAATTAAATGATCAGCCAGTAATCAAGGCTTATGAATTAAATATTTCTTGTCCTAATGTAAAACATGGTGGTATTGGTTTGGGAACGAAGCCTGAGCTTGCAGCACATGTGACAAAGATTTGTAAGGATGCAGCTACAAAACCTGTATATGTGAAGCTTTCACCAAACGTAACAAATATTGTAGAAATTGCCGAAGCCGTTGAAGAAGCCGGTGCAGATGGCATTGTATTGATCAATACTTTAATGGGTATGCGCATCAATTTGAAGACGGGAAAACCATTACTTGCCAATGTAACAGGTGGTCTTTCTGGTCCTGCCATTAAGCCAGTTGCCTTAAGAATGGTATATCAAGTGGCACAAGCTGTAAATATTCCAATCATTGGTGTTGGTGGAATTACTTGTGCAGAAGATGTATTGGAATTCTTAAATGCTGGGGCAAGTGCTGTTGAAGTGGGGGCCCAAAACTTTGTGGATCCTTATGTATGTCCAAAAATCATTGAGGATCTTCCAAAAGTATTAGAGAAATATGGATATAAGAATATTGAAGAAGCAGTTGGAAGGAGTTTTAAATAATGAGTAAGACAATTGTAGCACTAGATTTTTCTAGTAAAGAAGAAGTTGTAGATTTCTTAAAACAATTTGATGAACCTGTATATGTAAAGATTGGTATGGAATTAACATATGCGTGTGGTTTAGAAATGGTAAAAACAGTGAAGGAAATGGGGCACCATATTTTCTTAGACTTGAAATTGCATGATATTCCAAACACAGTTAAGGGTGGAATGAAAAACTTAGCGAACTTAGGTGTAGATATTGTCAATGTACACTGTGCTGGTGGTATTGCGATGATGAAGGCTGCCATTGATGGTTTGAATGAAGGGGCTAAAGATGGAAAACGTCCTATGTGTATCGGTGTAACTCAGCTTACCAGTACTTCTAAAGAAGCTATGAATAACGAATTAGGAATTCCAGGTGAAGTGATTGATTGTGTTATTAGATATGCGAAGAATGCCAAAGAAGCAGGCTTAGATGGTGTTGTATGTTCCGTACATGAAGCTAAGGCGATTCACGAAGCTTGTGGAGAAGACTTCTTAACAGTTACTCCTGGTATTCGTTTGGCAAGTGATTCTAAAGATGATCAAAAACGTGTTGCCACTCCAGCATTTGCGAAAGAACAAGGTTGTGATTATATCGTAGTGGGTCGTTCAATTACTAAGAGTGCAAACCCTGTTGAAACATACAAGGAAATTGAAGCAACTATGTCAAAATAAGGTGTGAGAAATCGCATCTTTTTTTTACTTTTTTATTGAAATTTTCATGATTTGTGGTAGTATACTAAACAGAAAAAATATAGCGATTTTTTTCAAAGGAGGATATCTATGATCAAGAACCCAGTTTTATTTATGAAAAAAACGTCAGTGGTTGAGATGAATAGTATTCTTCGTAGTGCTATACTTTTTAATGGTTCCATTTAAAGATTGGCAATGTATTGTTTGCTAATCTTTTTTTTGAGTAAATAACAGAAAGGACAAATTATGGAAAGACTTTTGATTTTAGAGGATGGAAGTGTATATCGCGGAACAGCGTTTGGTAGTGACAACTTCCAAATTGGTGAATTGGTATTTAATACGTCAATGACGGGTTATCAAGAAATTTTAACAGATAATTCATATTGTGGGCAAATTGTAATGATGACATATCCATTGATTGGTAACTATGGAATCAATCGTGATGACAATGAAAGCATGGTTCCATGTGTATTTGGATTTGTCGTTAAGGACTATTGTGAATTTCCAAGCAATTTCAGATGTTCAGAAACATTAGATGATTTCTTAAAACGCGAAAATATTCCAGGTATTTATGATATTGATACACGTGAAATCACAATGAAGATTCGTAACGTAGGTACCATGAAGGCAGTTATGGCTGATGTGGA
>ENA-ORPF01002850-ORPF01002850.1-human-gut-metagenome-genome-assembly--contig:-NODE-2850-length-11071-cov-4.050835_pt1 | contig 11071 bp, 6 predicted proteins | sample MGYA00242140_ERZ509070 | MGnify/ENA primary metagenome ERZ509070 (study PRJEB26280, sample SAMEA2338713) | human gut metagenome | biome: human gut; feature: human-associated habitat; material: faeces... | reverse complement strand
GTATCTTTAGGTGAAGTAATGCTTCGTCTTGATCCAGGTGAAGGAAGAATTCGTACAGCAAGAAGCTTTAGAGCATGGGAAGGTGGCGGAGAATATAACGTTATCCGTGGTCTTCACAAGTGCTTCGGTATGAGAACTGCTGTTATCACATCATTCGCTGATAACGAAGTAGGTCTTCTTATGAAGGACTTCATCGAGCAGGGTGGCGTTGATACATCACTTATCTGCTGGAAGAAGACAGATGGTATCGGACGTCTTTGCAGAAACGGTCTCAACTTCACAGAAAGAGGATTTGGTATCCGTGGCGCTAAGGGTTGCTCTGATAGAGCTAACACAGCTATTTCTCAGGCTACTCCAGAAGATTTCGATTTTGATTACATCTTCAAGAACAAGAGCGATGGTGGTTTAGGTGTTCGTTGGTTACATACAGGCGGTATCTACGCTGCTCTTTCTGAGCAGGCTTGCGAGACTGTTATTGCAGCTTGTAAGGCAGCTAAGAAGTACGGTACAATCGTATCTTACGATCTTAACTACAGACCATCTATGTGGGAAGCTATCGGCGGTTTAGCTAAGGCTCAGGAAGTTAATAAGGAAGTTGCTAAGTATGTTGACGTTATGATTGGTAACGAAGAAGACTTCACAGCATGCCTTGGTTTCGAAATCGAAGGTAATGATGAGAACCTTAAGACTCTTAACCTTGATGGTTATAAGAAGATGATCAACGAAGCTGCTGCTACATATCCTAACTTCAAGGCTGTTGCTACAACACTTCGTCAGGTTAAGACAGCTACAGTTAATGACTGGTCAGCAATCTGCTGGGCTGATGGTGAAATCTACAAAGCTGCTCAGTATGATGGACTTGAAATCATGGATAGAGTTGGTGGCGGAGATTCATTCGCTTCAGGTCTTGTATATGGTCTTATGACATTTGAAGACGCTGAAAAGGCTGTTAACTATGGTGCTGCTCATGGTGCATTAGCTATGACAACTCCTGGTGATACAACAATGGCTTCTCTTAAGGAAGTTGAAGGTATCGTTGGTGGAGCTGGTGCCAGAGTTCAGAGATAATTAAACATTGTTTTAGTTAATCCATTTAAACTTATGCTTTTAAGTATAAAAAGGAGGTATACAGAATTCCGTATACCTCCTTTTTCAGTTATATAACACAATAATTGAAATAAATCAGCTAATTAACACTATTTATCATATCAACCTACATTTTTCAACGCGAACAATGTAAATTTCTATGGAATTTTATCAAAAAGAAATATATAATAACGTAAGTATTAATTGTTAGAAGTGGAGATTACTATGAAGATTGCCGTATGTGATGATGACCAATACGAATTAGGTATAATAAGAGAACTTTTAGATAATTATGAAGCCTCATCTAATATCAGCTTCACAGTGAAATATTATAATAGCAGTGTCGAGCTTGCTTCTACTGCTGGATTTGAGAAGTTTGACATATATTTTCTTGACATTATTATGCCAGTAATGAACGGACTTGCACTCGCTAAGGAAATCCGTACCTTTGATAAAGCCGCACCTATAATATTCTTAACTTCATCTTCCGAATTTGCAGTAGACAGCTATGAAGTCAAGGCATTTAATTACCTGTTAAAGCCCGTGAACAAAGAACGCCTGTATACTACGCTTGATGATTTAATAGACTTCTTTAACATCGAACAGACAAACAACATAATTATTAAGAACAATTCAGGTATACACAAAATCCGTACAGCTGATATTGTCTATGCGGAAGCATTAAACCGAAAGGTAACTATTCATCTTAAAAATGGAGAACACATAACATCAACCGACGTATTCTCCTCAATATGTGATACACTTAGTATTCACAAAGAATTTACGCTTCCACACCGTTCATATATTGTAAATATGAACTACATAAGTACTATTATTAGTAATGAAATTCATCTGAGCAATAACAAAACAGTTCCATTGGCACAACGCCGTGTCGTTGAAATCAAGAAGCAGTATTTAACTTTCCAGATGGAAGAATAACAGGGGGCTATATGGATATTTCTACTTTATTAAATCTTATTAATTATATCTTTGTTCTTATCTTTGGCATTATTGTATCATTTTATTTTGCTGATATACGCTTGGAAGATAACCATAAGCTGTTTATATATACAACTCTCACATTTGCGTTATTTCAGGCTGTATGCTATCTACTACTTGGTCAGAATATGCTTTATAAAAGCTATCCTTTCCTTATATATATACCTTTAATTCTTGTCATAAGATTTGTCTGCCATAAGAATATATACATTTCATCAATTGCAGTTCTGTCGGCTTATCTTATGTGTACCCCAAGAAAATGGTTCGGCACTGCTGCCGCTTACATTTTCAAAGATATTCCTATGATATCAGATATTGTAACTATTATTATTACAATCCCACTTATATTTATTGTAATTAAATACATTTCTCCTTACATAATAAGGCTTAAGAACGAATCAAAGACCATTATATCAATGTTCTTTCTCCTGCCTCTTACTTATTATATTTTAGAGTACGCATTCACTGTATACACAGACCTGTTATACCGCGGAGAAGCTGTTGTTATAGAATTTATGGACAGCTTTATTGTCATACTCTATTTTATATTATCAACAGTTATACTGGCTCTGTTAAATAAGAAAAATACCGCCGAGCGTGAAAATATCATTCTCTTGGCCGCAGCTGCACAGGCAGAAAAAGAGATTACCCAGTTATCAGACTATCAAAAACAGGCAGCTATATACCGCCACGACCTTCGACACCATATGAACTTTATACAAAGCTGTCTTAATGATAACAGCTACGCACAGGCACAGGATTATATCAGGGAGATATGTACCAGTCTTAACAACAGCCAAATAACGAGATACTGCGCTAATGAAGCTGTCAACCTTATATTATCTTCCTATATTGCCAAAGCTGACAAATATAATATCACCACACAAGTGTCAGTTACTGCCGCCAACCTTGCTGACTACAAGCCAACTGACCTTTGCAGTCTATTTGCAAATGCACTTGAAAATGCCATAAATGCCTGCAAGCTTGTACAGACAGCCAGGACATCTATTAATAATTCATATAGCAGCATATCCGGCACAACTTCCGGCTGCACTTCTGACTACGGCGAGGTTAATTCAAACCGTATTATCACAGTAAAGGTGTTTGATAAAAACAATAAATTATGTATTAACATCACTAATACTTATGCTGTTGAACCTATATTTGTAAATAATACTCCTGTATCGGATAAAGCCGGCCACGGTATCGGTATTAGAAGCATAATATCTGTGATTGAAAAATATAACGGGGTATATGATTTCTTTACTGAGGATGGGTTGTTTCATTTTCAGGCGTGTATATAAATATACACCACCATAAAAAGGACTGTCATTTATGGTGACAGTCCTTTTTCATTATATTAATTGGTTTTCAATAATTTATTTAATTTCTTATCAAAAGTTTTAATATCGTATCCCTTCATATACTAATAATTATATCTATATATATTATATCCACAAAATGCCTTTACAGCAACTACCAAATTAGTGAAATTATATTGCTTTCAATATCTAAACATTAAATATTTACAAATCTAAATATATATAATATACTATGTATGTACAGAAAGGTGGTATTCTATGATTTCATACAAAAAATTATTTCTACTAATGGAAGAACAGGAAATCACAAAAGAAAAGCTAAAAAATAAAATTGGAATTTCCTCAGCAACTATGGCAAAACTCTCCAAAAATGAAGATGTTTCAATGTCAACAATTCAAAGTCTTTGCGATTTTTTTGACTGCCAGCCCGGTGCTATTCTGTCATATGAAAAAGAAATTGATAAAAATACTACTCTTTTCATACTTCGTGAAGAAATGGAAATGAAACTAAAAGGGGGTCTATATCATCAGACCCAGATACGCATAGCTTATAATTCAAATCATATGGAAGGAAGCCGGTTGACAGAAGAACAGACACGAAGTATCTATGAAACAAAGACTATAGGTATTACTGATGGCGTTGAAAAAGTAGATGACATCATAGAAACTGTTAATCATTTCAGATGTTTTGATTATATTTTAAAAATTGCGGATAAAGAACTTTCCGAAGATATTATAAAACATATTCATCTCTTATTAAAAAGCGGAACAACGGATAGTCAAAAAGAATGGTTTGCAGTTGGCGATTATAAGAAACGCCCTAATGTCATTGGTGATATGATTGAAACAACACACCCTTCCAAAGTCCCCGCCGCTATCAAGAGTCTATTAAAAGACTATAGGGAAAACAGCAATATAACCTTTGAGGATATAATTGATTTTCATTATAAATTTGAAAAAATACACCCATTTCAGGACGGAAATGGACGTGTTGGCAGACTTATAATGTTTAAAGAATGTCTGAAAAATAACATCTGCCCTTTTATTATTGATGATACTATGAAAGATTATTATAGACGAGGCTTAAATGAATACAATGATGAAAAAGGTTATTTACTAGAAACCTGCCGTGCCTCACAGGATGAATATAATAAATTGTTGGAATATTTTGAATATATTTAAAACGCACAATTTCAAAAACAGCATATAAATATCCCCCTGGATTTTGAAACACTTTAAAATCCAGGGGGATATTGTAAAACTCACTTATGCTATTAATATATTTTCATTTATATGTATCAATCATTCCACAAAGGCATTTTACGATAGTTATATCCGTCAAATAAGAAATGATATTCGCTTCCATCAGGATATACAACAATCCATTGCTGTGTCTTTGCAGTAATTTTTCCACTTGTTTTAGGATATCTTATCTGTATGCTTCTAAATCCATTTATAGCCTGTTTGAACTCTGGCGTGCTTTTAATGCTTTCATATAATGAATCACTATCTTCATAATGCCAATAGCTTTCCTGAAGATTTAATGTTCCGTCTGCTTTATATACAATATTATTATCAAAATTATTCTGACTAGCAGAATCTCCAACATATCCTATACTCATAAAATATTGTTTATTAAAATAAAAATTATCGCCATCATATTTAAACATATAATAATAATCTAATCCATCAGGATAAATATAATACTGTACATCTTTTGGAGAACCATTTTTTGAAACATTCTTACCTTTTTCTCCAACCAATGACCATCTTCCACTTACAGGTATCCCCTTCGATTGGGCTTTACTTATAAGCTGCTGAAACTGGCTGTTTGAACCTATCGCATTCTGAAACTCTTTCCAGCCTTTGTATGACTCCCAGTAGCTCTCCTGCAAATTCAAAGAACCGTCAGCATTGTATACAATATGGTCAGAAGACACATCCTGATTAACATTATTATCATCCGCAGCTACTCCTTCCTCATCATCTGAACCACTATTATCACTAGAAATGTATTGCTCTTGTGATTTATTATTAGATACATCATTATCATTTCCTGCTAATTGTGATTGTTCATCTGACTCCGAAGTCTCTTTCGATGCTTCTGTGTCATCTTTTTGTGCTATATCATTATCACTATTCTCTGCACTCTCATTATCTGTTGACACGGCTTTGTCATTATCTCCATTTTTATTAATGTTGCTTTTATCTATAGTGCTTTCTGTCAATACCTGACTGTCTGCTCTGCTTTCAATGGTCGCTCCTGCAGTATCTGAAGTATCTCTGTTTCCTTTATTTATAATATTGACAAGCACAGCAACAATTATAATAACAGCTATGACTAATATACTTATCATTAAATATACATATTTCTTATTATTATTCAAAAAATCCTTAAGTGTATTCATTCCATTTATTCTAATATACTTTCTTCATCTTACCATATTTAATAACGCCTGTTAAAGCGAATATGATACAAGCCACATATATGTATACATTATTACTGTCAGATGTTTGTGGTGTATCTACATTTTCATCTGTTGGTGCAGAAGTATCTGTAGAAGCATTTTCTGTATTACTCTCTGTTATCTGTGTATCCTGTTCTGTATCTTTAGAACCTGAACTAATATACTCAGGTGCTTTATTTGTCACAACATAACTTGAACAATGTTCCTGCTTTACTGTTATGTATCCTTCTTCATCAACTACTACTGTCTGTGTGTCTGCAAATGTATTATCGTTATTCATATATGAGTAATATAATGTCTTTCCTGCATACTGTGTTCCAACTGGTATACGGATACTTGCTGTTGCTGGAAGCTGTCCTGAATAATTAAACTTCACCTGTGACACGAAATTATCCTTTGTTACATATGATGGCATTGTGTCTGCATAAGCTGGATTAATCGTTGTCGAAAAGTCATATTCGTTCTTTCCATCAACACTCTTCATTGTTCCCTTTGCAAATGTAAATGTAACATTGTTATTAGATTTAATTACAATATCCTTATTCTCATTTTCCTTTAAAAGCTTTGTAAAGGTTTCATTGTCAACAACCTGTGTGTCCTTGTCTGTTGCATCATATGTATATGTGTTATCTGTTACATCATCAGTCTTATCATCTGTAACTTTGGTTAAATGAAGGACTGTCTTATCTATCATATAGTCAGGCATCATAATTACATTATTATTCCGCTCCTCGCCATCTGAAGCTTCATATTTAAGATTTATATAAATAAAATCAATATTATAGCTATTCCTCACTACTGCCTGAAATTTTCCATCATCACTTTTGCTATTATATAACTTGGTAAATTGTGCCTTCTGATATTTCTTTTCACCTGAGAAGCCTTTAAAGCTGATTGGCATAACTTCAAAAGCGCCAACAAAGCCACCGCCAATAACACCTTCCCCTTGCAGACACACTGCTTTTCTGTCAAATACAAGCTTTCCAGACTCGTCTCTGCTTAATTCATATGCATAAACATCTACTTCTTTAGCAGCATCTATACCATATGCCGACTTATCTGCATCAATTCTTAATGTACTGTCCTCATAGAAAATATTCATCTGTCGGCTGTCATCATCATCAAAATATCCAAAATATTCCTTAAATGCCGCCGAATCTTCTTTGTCCATTACATATTTGACACCATTTTTATTTACAGTATCATCATCTTCCCAATAATAAACTGGCTTATCTGTCACCTCTGCCGCATTAACGCTTACTTTTCCAGTCACACCACCAAATAATGTTGTTGCAACTACTGCTGTCGCTGCAATTACTTCTATGCAGCCTGTCAATTTCTTAATCAACCTCATATTTTTCTCCTTTAAATGTAATTTAAGAATTTACTTATTATAAAATTTTCACATTTAATAAATTCCTGTTACATTTTACCCCCCCCCGGTATTTTTTTGTCAAGGGCTTTAATTGTGTAAATTCTTATTCAAACTTCCCGTTTTATGAAGCTCGGGAACTTACTTATTACGCAACAAATCATTTCTATTAATAACAGAACAGGCAGCATTCCCATAATGCCGCCTGTTCTGTTATTTTCTTATATCAACTTTTCTTTTCCTGATTGTAATCAGGTATATCAAACATTTTGTTTAATTCTTGTACCAATTACTCCACGCCCTTAAATATCACGTTTCTCACCGGATTAAGTGCGAATAAAAGCAACATTCCAATAACACCACACACAATGAATTCGCTTGCTCCGATTGTCACAAAGAACATAGCAAATATCCCCTCTGAACCATAAGCATATCTTAATACAAATGGTACTATAAGTGTATTCGCAATAATTGGTGGTAATGGTGCAAGCCACTTATTCTTCCTTAACGCATAAGTTCCTATTGCACCGATAAGTGTCGCAATGCTTCCAAATATTATATCCCATATAGCCGCACCGCCTAAGATGTTAGATAACAGACAACCTACGAACAATCCCGGTATCGCCGCTGGTGTAAAATATGGCAGAATTGTAAGTGCCTCTGCTATTCTGAACTGTATAGGTCCGAAGCTGCAATAGTTAAACATAATAACAAGCACAACATAAAGTGCCGCAATCACGGCCGCCTGTGTAATAAACGCAACCTTAAACTGTGCACTTTTAGTATTTCTATTACCGCTGTTATTTTTATTATTATTTTCAATAATATCTTTATTCTTATCCTCTTTACCTTGATTTAATGTATCCATTTTATTCTCCTTTAGTTTTGTTTTATGTGTGGAAGGTTTCGAACACACATTACTATAATCTCTGCATATATGAAACATATCACTGACACATTCCGTATAAACAGCATTCACAGACACATTATAAGACGGACAGAAATGTAAATATCTGCCCGCCTTAATCTTATATGTCACTATATTTATATGCTGTTATTCAGAGCCACGCAAAATCTGAAAGATACACAACTGCCTCTGAAAAACAATTAACACAATCCTTAAAATTTGTTAATTAGAGAGTTACACCCTGCTTAAAGATAGCTAAATCGTGGAAGCCAGCGATTTCAGCCTTTACCTTCTTACCAGAAGCAACATCTAATACAAGCTGGAAGAGTTCCTTAGCTGCATCTTCAAGTGGAAGGTCATCTGTTACAATTCTTCCTGCGTTGAAGTCTATCCAGTTGCTCTTATTGCCAGCAAGTCTTGAGTTAGTAGCAATCTTTACTGTAGGTACTGGTGATGCAAATGGTGTTCCACGTCCTGTTGTGAAAAGAACCATCTGTGCTCCTGCTGCTGCACAAGCTGTTGAAGCAACAAGGTCATTACCAGGTGCACTAAGAAGGTTAAGTCCCTTATCAGATACTCTTTCACCATAAGCTAATACACCCTTTACAAGTGATGAACCAGACTTCTGTGTACATCCAAGTGACTTATCTTCAAGTGTTGTGATACCACCATCCTTGTTTCCTGGTGATGGATTCTCATAGATTTCCTGACCATTCTTGATGAAGTATTCCTTAAAGTCATTGATAAGGTGAACTGTCTTCTCGAAAAGTTCCTTGTTAGCACATCTATTCATAAGGATAGTCTCTGCACCGAACATTTCTGGAACTTCTGTAAGGATAGTTGTACCACCCTTAGATACGAGCATATCTGAGAAAAGACCTACTGTTGGGTTAGCTGTGATACCTGATAAACCATCAGAACCACCGCACTTCATACCAACGATAAGATGCTTAGCACTAACCTTTTCTCTCTTAAATGTAGCAGCGTAAGACATAAGTTCCTTCATAATACCTTCAGCAGCTTCCTGCTCATTTTCTACATCCTGAACCTGTAAGAACTTAACTCTGTCTGGGTTAACTTCACCGATATAATCCTTAAGAACTTCAATACGGCTGTTCTCGCAGCCAAGACCAAGTACAAGTACTGCACCCGCATTAGGATGGTTGATAAGGTCAGCAAGTACGTGTCTTGTATTCTCCTGATCCTCTGTTACCTGTGAACATCCGTATGGATGTGGGAAAGCAACAACTTCATCAACACCTTCTGGCTTGTTAGCTCTTGCTGTAGCTTCGATTGCTCTTGCTATTGAATTAACACAGCCAACTGTTGGGATAATCCATACTTCATTTCTTACACCAACTGTACCATTTTCACGCATATATCCTTCAAAGAACGCTTCCTCTGTTGGCTCAACGTCCTTATGTCCTTCTGGATTGTATGTGTATTCAAGAAGTTCACCGAGAGCTGTCTTTAAGTTGTGTGTATGAACCCAGCCACCAACTTCAATATCAGACTGTGCGAAACCGATTCTGAAACCATACTTTATAACTGCATCACCCTTCTTGATAGGCTTGATAACAAACTTATGTCCCTGAGGGATATCTTCTATTGTAGTAACTTCTGTACCAGCAACATTAAGTGTTGTGCCCTTAGCGATTGGCTTAAGAGCTACTGCAACATTATCATCTTTATTAATCTTAATAAAATCCTGCATAACTACCTCCTGTAATTAATATAATCTCTATGTATCATTAACCACGTACATCATAGAATTATGAAATTCAATGATTACATTCATATCATAACATTTTTATTATAACAATAAAAGGGTATAAATACACAATACCTCTTACATAACTTAAGGGCGGATGAAAAAGAACACCCGCCCTTATTAATGCTTTAAAATACGATATAAATCAATGCCGAAACTTATATTCAGCTAAGGCTTATAAATACTTTGCTGCAAACTGCCAACGCAATTATGCTAACTTTTCATCATCAAGAGCTAAATCGTTAACTACAGCTCTCATGCCTCTTTCTCTGATATCTGTAATATATCCTGTGATAACTTCTTCAAGGTCAAGAACCTTAGTAAGGTCTTCGCCACCGAAGAACTTAGTATTGCTTAAGTAAGCATGTGCGAATTCAGCTGGTGTCTTACCAGAGTTATCTCTGAAGAAATCAAGTACAGCCTTATCATCTGTGATGTTGTACTCTTCACCGTTTCTGTCACCCTTTAATACAATACCACCGTTGAACTCAGCTTCTGTCTGTGATGTATAGAAGCTCATGAGTGCTGCGATAGAGAATGTAAGGTACTTAGGAAGCTTGTTAAACTTCTTAACGTATCCTAAGAATGAAGGAAGACATCTAGCTTCCCACTTAGATACAGAGTTAAGTGAAATGCTTAATAATCTGTGATCTACGAATGGGTTAAGGAATCTGTCGATAACAGCCTTAGCGAATTCTTCACAATCTTCCTTAGAAAGTGAAAGTGTAGGAATAACTTCATTGTAAAGTGTTTCTTCCATATACTTTCTGATAACTGGATCCTTCATAGAGTTCTCTACGTTATCGTTACCAGCAAGGAATGATGCTAATACGAATGATGTATGTGAACCATTAAGGATTCTTACCTTTCTTTCCTTATATGGATGATGATCTTTTGTAAATACTACATTAAGTCCAGCTTCCTTGAATGGAAGTTCCTTCTCAAGCTGTTCAAGTGGAAGGTTAGAATCACTTTCTACAACCCAGAGACCGAATACTTCAGCTCTGTCGATAAGCTGATCCTCATATCCCCATTCCTCACAAAGCTTAGCTGCGTCTTCTCTTGGATATCCTGGAACAATTCTATCTACGAGTGTTGGGCAGAATGAGCAGTAATTGTTAACCCAGTCCTTGAATCCATCTTCAA
>ENA-ORPF01002849-ORPF01002849.1-human-gut-metagenome-genome-assembly--contig:-NODE-2849-length-11073-cov-3.338628_pt1 | contig 11073 bp, 8 predicted proteins | sample MGYA00242140_ERZ509070 | MGnify/ENA primary metagenome ERZ509070 (study PRJEB26280, sample SAMEA2338713) | human gut metagenome | biome: human gut; feature: human-associated habitat; material: faeces... | reverse complement strand
CCCCCAGCCAATATTATTCCTTTCATTCTGAACCTCCATTATCCTGTGTACTTCTGCAAAAGGGCAGAGATACCCATATTTGTACATTATTATCTACATAATAGCAAACTGCTTCTGCTTTGTCAACGAAACAGGGCTTTTAGCGCAAAAAGTACAAAAAACTCCGGCAGTCATCTCTGACCGCCGGAGCTTTTATATTTAAGAGGTTGTTATGAACTTATAATTAAGCTCTCTTCTTTGATACAACAATACCTGCACAGATAACTGCTGCACTTGCAAGAAGAATAACTACTATTGGCATGATTGGTGTGCTGTCACCTGTCTTAGCTGATTCAATTGTCTGACCAGCCTCGCCGTTAGCTGCCTTCTGCAGATATACTACTGCAAATGGGCTGAGCTCTGTTACGTTAACACTAAGTCCTGCCTGATTAACTGCCGGATCAATAACATCAAGTGTTCCGCTCTTAAGAAGATGAAGTACTGAGAATGTATATCCATCCGCATTAGTTCCGTCAGGATAAGCAAATGCTATTGTAAGAGTTCCCTCGAATGTAAGTGGGTTGCCTGCTGCATCAACAAGCTCAACTTCATAGTAAGCTACGCCTGCATTGTCAGCAATCTTAAGTCCCTGATTCTTAGCTGCCTCAAGGATTGATGCTGCTGTTGAATCATCTGCTGCCTTAGGAACTGCCTTAACATATACATCACCTGCTGTTACAATTGCACCTGCTGCATTCTTGATAACTGTTCCTGCTGAAGCAGCAACAACTACATTCTGACCGATCACATTAACTGTGCCCTTAACATCAGGATTTGTGATAACTGTTTCCTCTGTTGTTGTATCGTCCTCAGAATCATCTGCATCAGGTTCAACTGATGGCATAGGTGTAATCACTGATGATGCTGTACCATTAAGTCTTGCACCAACACCTGCAGGTGCCTTATCAGTAAGAACAAGAAGTCCATTCATGTTGATTGTTCCGTCTGCATTTCTTGTAGGAACAATTGATGTATCTGTTGATACAAACCAGTCATCTGTTACAGTTGCACCTGACTTGTTAGATGACTTCTGAGCAGTAGTATCCCAGTAATAGTTACTGTCACCATAAATCTTGCTCTCATCCTGTGTACCCTTTGCCTTAAACTGCTCTGACACATTAGTATCCTTTCTGTATGAAAGAATTCCATTAGCGCCAAAGTCTGTGTTAGCTGCTGTATTTGTGTAGAATGCTACATTATAGCTCTCGTTGTTAAATGTTGTACTGCTTGTTACCTGAATATCAGGACAGCTGTTTGAATCAATACCCTTAGCCTTATTGTTGTAAGCTACTGAGTTAATAAGTCTGTGATAACCTGAGAGGCTGTCACCACCCATCTTAAATCCGTTACCATTACCGGCATTAGTTCCATCCTCAAGGTAACCATTTCCATAGGCTACGCAATTCTGAAGCGTTACTGATCCAATTGATCCTGTCTCTACCTTAGCAAAAAGATCCCATCCATCATCGGCATTATTATGTGAGATACATCCATCGAACACATTACCGTCTGCTACAGTAAGCTTAGCAGCGAATCCATCTGCATCCTCGTAACCCTTATCTGCATTGCCATATGATGTACAATTAAGAATAAGGTTATATGATGGCCAGTTATCCCATGTATCTGATGAGAGATATCTGCTTATCTGGATACCTGTGTTACCATTATGATAAGTATTAATCTGATCAAGTACGTTGTGGCTTCCTGACACCTGAACACCCTTAAGGGCATCTGCTGAATGTGTTACATCAAAGCCCTTGAAGTACCAGTAATCACCTGCAAGAACCATACCTGCACATGTCCAGTTGAAATCAAGTACCGGACGCTCTGTTGCATTAGGATCAGCCATCATTACGATATTGCTGTCTGCTGTTCCGCTATGACCTCTCTCAGTCTTGATTGTTGATGAAAGGCTGTACTTACCACCCTTAAGAATAATCTGCTGTCCAGGCTGTGCATACTTAACAGCTGTGTAGATATCTACAGGATTTGACTCATAACCGCTTCCCTGTGAAGTTCCGTCAGGAGCTACCCAGATTGCTTCTCCAGCCTCGCCTATTGCCTTATATGTAACCACATGCTCAAATGTATATGGCTCATATGATGTTAACGCATCACCCTTAAGTGGCTTAAAGTTAGGATCCGGTGTAAATGTAATTACAAAGTAGTTTGCACCACCATGAAGCTTAATTGTCTTCTTGTATGTCTCGTTAGCCTTAACAGGAACATCATCAATTCCATATCCTTCGATTGAAATCTTACCGTCTGCAGTTGATACGAACTGAAGCTCGTAATCCTCAACACCGGTTGTTGTTGCTGATGTTACTGTGTAGCTTGGTGTTACAAGCTTAAGAGGCTTTGACTCTGCCGGTGCATCTGTAGCAGGATCTGTAAGCTCAAGTGAGATGTCTGAGAATGTAGCCTCAGCATTTCTTGATGCAAAGAAGCCTGCATATACATAATCTTCATCAAGCTGGCTGAGTGCATCTCTGTCATAATACTTCTGAGTCTTAATCTCCTTACCGTCTGCATCAGAATATGTTACAAAGTAACCTGTGTTATTTCTCTGAATTGTAAGATAGTAATCTGTAAGTGCTGTAAGTCCTTCAGAAACTGCTGTGTTATTACTGTTGCCGATAACATTGTATGTTCCTGCATCAAAATTCATTGCTGATGTCTCAAGAGTTACTGTCTCTGTCTTGAAATCACTGTTGATTGTAGCTGTATCACTTGCTACAAACTTATCAAGGTTACCCTTGTTAACGCCAGTCTTAGCAATAACACCAAGACCAAGCTTCATAGAAATCTTCTTGCCGGCATCACTAATCTCGCCGGTCTCTTCATCAACATAATACTCAACCTTTGATGCAATAGCCTGATACTGGTTATTCCAGAATGCAGTAGCATCACCGTTATCACCTACACGGTCAGCTACCATTAAGCCATAACCTTCCTGACCGTTACTGAGTGTCCACTGATTAACATGAACCTTAGCTCTGAGTGTGAAGTTAGATGTTGTAGGTATCTTTGTATAATAGAATGATACACCATCTGTTGAGTTAGGAACAATCTTACCTGCATTGCCCATAGCAGATACTGTTACTGAACCATTCTTAGCATCTCCGCTGTACTTGTTCTTTGAACCTGTGCTTGAACCATAAGCTGAGAACTGCCATGCTGTCTCCGCCTTATCTGTAGCTGTTGCCTTAACTGCTGCTGATGTCTCACTCTTTGTTGCACCCTTAACAGCTACAACTGTAAATGAATACTCTGTGCCAATTGCAAGTCCTGATACTGTATACTCTACTCCGGTTGTTGTTCCTGCAAGTGCTCCATTGCAGTATACTTCATAGCTTTCAGCCTCAGGAACTGCTTTCCACTCAACCTTGATTGAACCGTTGCCTGCACTTGCTGCTGTCTCAATAACAGGCTTTGCAAGTGGAAGTGTAAAGTTAACATTAACTGAATTACTTGCCTTATCTTCCTTACCATCTCTTGATAACGTAGCTGAGAATGAGTAAGCTCCTGTAGCTGAAGGCTTGAACTCAACTGCTCCTGATGTACCCTCAACCTTTGTTACCTTTGTATCTACGACCTTGCCGCTTGCGTCCTTCATCTCGACTGTAAGCTTCTCGCCGCCGTTAGAACCGATTACTGCTGTATATGGAACCTTAACTGTATCTCCGTCTACTGTTGGAGTTGCAAGCTCAGGAGCCTTAACTGTTGACCAGTCAAGAGCAGGTGTACCCTTTTCAAGAGTAATTGCATATACATATGCCTTAGAACCGTCCAGATAGAAGTAGTATGTTCCACCCTTCTCCATCTCGAATGTCATTGTTCCTGATGGCACTGACGAATCTGTTTTAATCTCGTTAGCCGTTCCACTCTTATCCTGCACAAAATGCCATGTCTTTGCCGCTTTCTTACATACGAATGATACTCTTGAATCTTCCTTAGCTGTAAGCTTGAAGGCAGCACCTGATGTAGGAATCTGACCACCCTTAGGTGATGCGTTAGATACGCCCTGTACAGCCTTTGTATAGGTTGTTCCTTCTACTTCATCTCCTGCCGGATTCTTCTGTACCATATCACAGAGAACCTCAAGATTAGCTACTGTATCATCGCCATATACCATTCCTGCTTTAAGACCGTCATCGCTCTGGATTGCATCTATGGATACTTTCTTGTAGTCGCTCTCCTTCTCATATGAGTAAGCAATATCATATATGTATGCCTTAGAGCCATCAAGATAGAAATAATATGTTCCACCCTGCTCAACATCAAATGATGTTGTGCCTGTAGGCACTGATGAACCTGTTTTAATCTCGTTAGCTGTTCCGTTCTTATCCTGTACAAAATGCCATGTCTTTGCTGCTTTCTTAAGTACCATGCTCTTAATGTCTCTCATACTGTTTTCTCCTTTCTTTTTATATTCGAAGCCACACATACGATGATGCACGCAAACACCATCAGCACAGCTAAGTTGCTATAATATCTCATCATCAGACATTCAGCTGTAAAATACACTGATATGAATAAGATTCTTTTATAAATTGTTTCAAGCTTATAATCAGTTATAATAAGAGCTGCCAGTCCAATCCATATATACCAGGCTCTTGCCGGAAACAGCGTATATGCTGTAAGAACAAGAAGCATCATCGCTGCCATCATGCATTTGCAGGATATGAATGTTCTTGCATGATAGCCCTCTGTCACGCTTCTTATAATCAGAAAATTACTGTAAAACCAGATTGCTTCAATCAGTCTGCCGAAAATAATTCCCGACAGCAGAACAATCATATAATCAACGACATCGCAGAGCATGACTTCTATTCCGTATCTGTATACATCTTCTTCAGAAGAATCAACTATACCGTTTCTCACAAAATATGAAGCTGTACATTCCGCAAGCCGTCTGATCATTCATCCACCTCATCAGTTACATTGAGCACAACATCTGCGGTATAGATTCCGTCTTTATAATCAAATCCATACATTCCGTCATACTTTTCTGTAATATTCTTAACATTAAGAAGTCCGTATCCATGAATAAATCTGTCATCCTTAGTTGTTACCGGTTCTCCGTCTTCCAGTTCCGGAGCTTCACTGCACGAATTAGTTACAGTAAAATGATACCTTGTTCCGGCATATATAATCTTAAGTCCTGCCTCAGGAGACTGGCATTTGGCTGCCGCCTCAAAGGCATTATCGAGAAGGTTCGACAGAATTATCGCAGCATCGACTTCGTCAATACTGTCAAGATTGCATTCTATGTCTATATCAAATAGTATTCCATGCTGTGCTGCATATTCAATATGCTTATTAATAATAGCATCTGCCATTCTGTTCTGTGTTGACACATAGCTGACACCTGCAAGACGGACATCAAGATTATCTTTGAGATACTTCTTTGCATCATCAACATTGCCTTCCTTGAGCTTAAGCAGTATATACATAAGCTGGTTATACAAGTCATTGCGTATCTGCATTGTACGAACATGCTGTTCATGCATCGCACCTATCTCTTTTTTCTCACTTTCATATGCTGAATTCTTAATCTGCTCCTTAATAAGCTTAATTCCGTTATTCGTAAGCTCAATAAAAAGTGCGTATATCAGCATTCCGACAGCAAGCAGCAGTATTATTATTAAATATCCTTCCCCGGCAAGCTTCATATTGTCGGAATTGGCATATATTATGTTAGCTATGAATACACTTGCAAATATCATGGCAAGCATTACTATGTTGACTTCTATATATGTCTTATCGCTTACATACTGCTTGTCCCTGACCTGATGGCGTATAATTGTTTCTGTCACTGCAATATATATACCGTCTTTGATAAGTTCTGCGGCCATACTTATTATTACGGAACCTGACAATCCAAAATGCCATTGTGTCCATGACAGCAGCACGCCATATGTCAGTATTATTGCTGTTGCAAATATCATTGCCGACATCTGCGCCACCAGAGCATGTTCAAACCTCCTGCCCTTAAGGAATAACACGGCAAGTGCATATATAATCACAGCCGCTATATATTCCTGATATATCATTCTTACGCCGGCAAGATTCATTATCTGCATACCAATGGCGTATATTAATGACATAACCGTAAACTTTATTCTGTTGTGTCTTGCATCTCTAAGTCCAAAGTATCTGAACAGGAACTGCATAACAATAAATGCTTCCAGTATGTCAGCTCCCGCTTCAAATATGTAATTCATATGTTTACTCCAGGTTCCTGTGTACTATGGTATGATTATACAATGCCACTCCATAAAATGGCAACATCCTATACATCGACAAATTTCTCACTATTTCGACAATAATTCAAATGCCTAATCTCAATACAGGCACTTAACCTCTTGCTCTTGCTGCTGCCTGCACAAGATGCTTTGCAAGAACTGCCGTAGTAACCGCTCCGACACCTCCCGGAACAGGAGTTGCCATTGATGCAATGCCCTCAAGTGATTCATAATCAACATCTCCGCAAAGCCTGCCATTCCCGTCAACATTTATTCCAACATCGATAACAACAGCATCCTTACCGGCATATGCCCCGTCAAGCATCCTGGCACGTCCTGCTGCTGCCACAAGAATCTCAGCACGGCTACACTCTGCCTTAAGGTCTGCTGTCCTTGTATGGCATATTGTAACTGTTGCATTTTCTTTGACAAAAAGCATCGAAAGAGGCTTACCTACTACCATGCTACGTCCGACTACCGTAACACGTTTACCCTGCATCGGAATATTGTATGCCTTGAGCACCTCGATTACAGCCTCAGCCGTACATGGAGCAAAGCCTGTGCTGTCACCTGCAAATACCTTTGCAATATTCTCAGGTGATATTCCGTCAAGATCCTTCGCCGGGTCAATCATCTTCTCAATGTCCTTCTCGCAGATGTGCTTAGGCAGCGGACGCAGCATAAGAATGCCATCTATTGCTTTGTCTGCATTTATCTTTGCGAATTCCTCTTTAAACAGAGCATCACTTATATCCTCCGGAAATGTATACGACTGCACGTTAAGTCCGAATGAAGCCATCTTCTTCATTGCACCTTTTTCATAAGATATATCATCCGGCTTCTCGCCGACACGTATGATTGCAAGTGTCGGTATGTATCCGTCAAGCTCTGCAAGCCGGTTCTGTACCTGCTCCTTTATTGCTGCTGAAACTGCTGCTCCCTTTAATGCTTCCATAGTTGTACCTCTCTCCATCTAATATTTAATTATATCAACGCTTTAAGGACCTTATCGTAGATTCTGTCTGCCTGTCTGCTTCCTTCCTCAATCATCTTATTGGCGCTGTTATTGAGTTCCTCTGCTTTATTGCGGTCTTTCATTGACTTTGTGTTAATATACACATTCATTGCTGCTCCGAGAAGTGCGGCTCTTGTGCTCTGTACTGCCACTCCCACATCGCTTACAGCCATTCTGCTTCCAATATCTGCAAGTCTGTCAAGAATTGTAAGCATCTGCATTGATTTTTCCATAATCTGAAGAGGAACTGCGCTTGCCGCAAGAAGATTTGTCTCCATGACCTCAGCCTTGTATGCTTTCTGCTCCTCAGTCTCAGATGGAAGTGAATATGCTTTTGCAAGCGGTGCAAATACCTTTGCATCGTCATCTGCAAGTGCTGTAAATTCAGCCTGAAGCTTCACCATCTTCTCAAGATGTTCCTTAACCTCCGGCTCAATCTCAGCATATTTTTTCTTACCTACAGTAAGATTGGCTACCATCTGCCCGAGTGCGTTACCGACAGCACCGCACAGTGCAGATGCACCTCCGCCGCCCGGAACCGGCTCCTTTGATGAAAGTACGTCTAAGAAATCCTGAATCACCTGTTCTTTAATCATTGTATTACTCCTTTTTATTAATATGAATACTCAGCTTTTTTAAGGAAAAGCCCTTTTGCAGGGGCAAGCTGTCCGCTCATGCTTCTTGTGCCGCCGTTAAGCATGGCATCTATGTCTGCCGGGCTGAATCTGCCAAGTCCTGCATCAACTATCGTGCCTGCCATGATTCTTACCATGTTATACAAAAAACCGCTTCCGTGAAATTCCAGTTCAATTATTCCCGGCTCTTCACGATTCCACAGACATGAATAATCCTTATGTATATTTATACCATATACTGTCTTTACTGTATATGGCATAAGCTTCGCATCTGTACAAAATGCTTTAAAATCATGTTCTCCAATCATCCGCTGTGCCGCCTCACACATAAGCTTCACATCAGGTATTCCGTCAGGCTTCCATGAATATCTGCGCCTGAACGGATTGGCAGGCTCTGATGTCTCAATTCTGTAGACGTAGTATTTACCTGTTGCAGAATGTCTTGAGTGAAAGTCAAGAGGCACTCTCTCGGTAAGATTAACTCTTATATCTTCGGGAAGCATGCTGTTAAGCTCCTCTGTAAAGTGCATCTCATCAAGCCTCTGTCTGCATCTGAAATTAGCCGTCTGCGCCAGTGCATGTACTCCCGCATCTGTCCGCCCCGAACCGATAAGCTTTGTCTTCTCACCGGTGCTCTTTATTATTGCATCCGTGAGTATCTGTTCAATTGTATTGTCTGTGTCATTAAGTCTCTGCCAGCCATTATATCTGCTGCCGTCATACTGTATCGTCAGTCTGTAATTATTCAAGTTTTACCACCTCACATACCGTAAGTACGCCTTCCCTAACGTGAAATCTTATGTCATATCCGCCATATTCCATTCCATAGCGCCTTGTCTCATCGTTCTGGTACTGCGGTCTCGGATCCTGCTTAAGAAGCTCCGTGACAGCCTGTCTCAGCCTTACCGGCAGCAGTTCCATAAGTTCATCCGGGAATACCACTTCAAGGCTGTAGCCGCTTACTCTGTCCGCAAATCCGCATACAGCATCCGGATGGCTGTCCGTATAGGTAATATACGGCTTTATATCATATATCGGTGTTCCGTCAAGAAGGTCAGCGCCCTGAACACGCAGGACAGGTCCGTATCTTTTATCAGTCTCAATTCCCAGCAGCTTTACACTCGATAATCCTATCGGGCTTGGCCTTACCGGTGACCTCGTTGCAAACACTCCCATCCGCTTATTGCCGCCAAGTCTTGGCGGATGAACCATCGGAGACCATGTGCTGTTATTATCTGCGCCGTTACCTGCGGGCAGCTTCGAGAATTCCCACAGCAGCCAGATATATGAATACTCCTCAAGTCCTCTGAAAGCATTAATATCCCTGTACTCAGGTTCAAATACTATAACCGACTCCGCGCTTGTAAGTCCGCTCTGTCTGGGTATACCGAATTTGGCTGTAAAATCATTGTGTATGTGTGCTATTGTTCTAATCATAATATCCCGATATGCCTTTATCTCCCCTGCCATAAAGCTTATCACCGTATGCAGAAGATTAATGAAGTTTATTTATATCATTTTATTATAAGTTTCTTCCTTCATTTGGGCAATACATTTCTTAACCGCATCCGGCGGTTTCTTATACAACGATTCCGTATACACAAATCGCCATGTAATGATAGAAATTATCTAATCTAAAATATTGTCCAGACTACAGTTACTGTATCTGTAACATCTATGTCGTCTGCCTCAATATCTATATCATATGTCCCCGGTGTACTCATTTCACATTCAGTACACTCCATTAATTTCATTTCATTCAATGGCTTTGTTACAAAATCTATCTCTCCCCAGGAATAATCAATTGTTTGTATTTCACCCAGTTTCACATTTGCTGCTGTTGTAAGTACCTGTGCCTTTTGGATGGAATCCTCAATCGCTTTATGTAACAGTTCATTCTTACATTTTTCTACATCAGCTACAGTATATTCAATAGAAAATTCCGGTTTTAATGAACTATGTGCCAAAGCATACAGCACCTGCCCCAGCTTTTTGTTGTCAGCTGCAAACTCAATTTTCATATGGTGCTTATACTTATACCCCTCAAATCTACGCTTCCAGCTCTTATACCTGTCCTGATAGCTTTCATATTCTGTATCAACATTAAAATATACTGTTTTAAGGTCTCTTCTCTGAAATCCAAGTTCTTCAAATAAATCCTTGAGCAGTTCTGTATCTTCTGCTGACCTGCGAAGAGTATCTTCATATTCTTTGCAAAGTTCTTCCTTGTTCACATATAATCGGATCATATCCGGCTTTACTGCTATTTTTCCTTTTCCCGTAACTTTAATTGTTCTCATCATCTTTGCTCTTCCTTTCATTCTCATAATATTCATACCCATTGATTAAAAGCTCTATCATCTTCTTTGTCATCTGAATATACTTACCAAACGGATTAATCACAATTCCATTTACCTGTTCCCAATTAAGTGCCAGACGAAGTATTGATTCAATAGACTGATTCATCTGTACATTTCCAGCAGAACCCTTATGCATCTCTTCAGAAGATGTAAATACTCCAATCCATTCTTTTTCATCAGCATCTTTTACAGTCTCTATTTTAAGTCTTACATCATGGTCAAGCGAAATCGTGTCACCAGCCTTTACTTTACTTATCTGTTCTTCCGACATAAAAGGATTTTCCGTAATATATGGAACAACAACTTCTCCTGCCTGCTGCATTCTTGTTACCATAACTTCCATAAATAACAACATTCCATTTTTATCCTGCTGAATATAATACTGATCGATTGCTGCCTCAATCATCTGATTTGCCTGTGTCTCATCCATTTCATCTGAATAAGTATCCATGCTCCTGCCAAGTACATGATCAAATTCATCAAGAACATCCGTCATCAGTCCCTTATCAATCCGACTTTTACACTCTGCAATCAGCACAGCAGGGATTCCATAAAATGCTTCTGCAATACTTCCTGTAATGGCTCCAAGTGTATCCGTATCTCCACCAAGTGATACTGCATTACGCACTGCGTCCTCAAAATCCTTGGATTCCAGAAATGCGATGATTGCCTGCAAGTCATTTTTCATATTATCAAATACTTCCTGACTATGACTTTTATCACAAAAAGCTGTATGCATCATACATCCATATACTCCACATGTAATTGCATCATAT
>ENA-ORPF01002847-ORPF01002847.1-human-gut-metagenome-genome-assembly--contig:-NODE-2847-length-11076-cov-3.106887_pt1 | contig 11076 bp, 8 predicted proteins | sample MGYA00242140_ERZ509070 | MGnify/ENA primary metagenome ERZ509070 (study PRJEB26280, sample SAMEA2338713) | human gut metagenome | biome: human gut; feature: human-associated habitat; material: faeces... | reverse complement strand
TTACATCTGGATGCATAGCTAGAGCACGAACAATAGCTAGACGCTGTTTTTGTCCACCAGATAATTTTCTTGGATATTCATCCTTCTTATCTTCCAAGCCTACTTTTTTAAGCAATTCAATTGCTTCTTTTTCAGCTTGGGCCTTTGGTGTTTTAAGTTCTAGAATTGGTGTGATGGTAATATTTTCTAAAACTGTTAAATGTGGAAATACATTAAAGTGTTGGAAGATCATTCCAATCTTTTTACGATGTGTATCAATATCAACATTTTCAGCTGCAATATCTATACCTTCGAAAATAATTTGTCCACTAGATGGTTTTTCTAATAAGTTAAGACAACGTAAGAAAGTAGATTTTCCTGAACCACTAGGTCCAATAATACTAACAACTTCTCCTTGATGGATTGTTTGATCAATTCCTTTTAATACTTCAAGATCTCCAAAATTTTTATGTAAGTCTTTTACAACAATTAGTTCCTTAGTCACTGACACTCAACTTCCCTTCCATATATTTAATTAATTTTGATAATGAATATGTAACAATAAAGTAGATCAAACCAACAATTACTAATGGTTCAATGGATTTATAAGTAGCCGATTTAATAACACTGTTAACAGTCATTAATTCTCCAATATAGAATGTACTTGCCAAAGATGTTTCCTTGATCATCATAACGAATTCATTACCTAAGGCAGGCAAGATATTCTTGATAGCTTGAGGAATAATGATTTTAGTCATCATATGTACATTTGACATACCAAGTGATTTAGCCGCTTCTCTTTGCCCTTTATCCACAGATTGAATACCTGAACGAATAATTTCAGCCACATATGCACTTGAATTAATGACAAGGGCAATAATCACACTAACGATCATTGGCATATTTCCATTTGTCAAATAAGAGAAAATATTGATGAACAACCATAATTGTAGTAATAGTGGTGTTCCACGAATCAATTCTACATATACACCCGCAATCGCTTGTACGATTTTATTCTTTGATAGTTTTACTAGGGCAAATAATCCACCAATAATTGTACCAAAAATAACAGTAATAGCAGCAAGTCCTAAAGTGATTCCTAAACCTTTTAATAATTGTGGCCAGCAATATTGAACAATTTGAACACATGTTCCAAAGAATCCAGTCGCTGTTAAAGTAAATTGTTCACTACTCTGTTTCTTAGCCGCTTTATACCACTCTTCATATAAACCTTTTTTATTGACTTCCTTTAAAATTTTATTGACTTCTTTCATCAATCTCTTTTCACCTAAAGGAGCACCTACACGATTACCTGCATAATCTTGATCAATATTGAATAATTCATCTAACTTCGCAAGTTCAGAGTTCTTTTCAATATATTCATCAGCTGTACCTTCAGAGCATGCAACAGCTTGTACCGTACCATTCTTTAATAGGGCAACACCATCATCAATACTTGAAATGGATTGTAGTTTTGCGTCCGGAATTTGATCTTCTGTATATTGCTGCTGGATTGATCCTTGTTGAGCAGCCACCTTTAAGCCAGTTAGATCAGTTAACTTCTTATATTTATCTGCATCTTTTTTTGCGATAATAACAGCCTGCCCACCAGTATCCTCTGTCATATTGTATCCAATAGACATTTCCATCTGTTGCGCACGTGCTGGTGTATAAGCCAATCCAGTAATTGCTAAATCAATTTCTTCAGTTTGAAGATTTGCCAAAACTGTATCAAAACTTGCGGCTTTGATTGTTAATTTAACACCCATCTTTTTCGCAATATATTTTGCTAACTCAATATCAGAACCTACATATTGCGCTTGTCCTGTTTTTGTTGAGTCAATAAATTCATTAGGTGGAAAATCAGGAGATGTACCTACAATCAATTCTCCTCTTTCTTGAATCTTGTCTAATAAATCGCCTGTTGTTGATGCGTCTGTTTCATCGGCAAATGCAGGCATAACACTAGACATCATGATCATAAAACTTACTAAAAATGCCGAAATTAATTTGAATCCTTTTTTCATATCTACCATTCCCTTCTAATAAAAAAAAGCCGTCCTTGAATATACAAGGACGACTATAAAATCGCGGTACCACCTTATTTCCTGCACTAATGTACAAGCCCTTAACTCATAACGGGAGTATCCGAAGCTTCCTCAATCTTCGAAAGCTTAGCTCTAAGACACGTTCACCCTGTGCTTACTGTTCCATTTCCACCATCAGGAACTCACTATCAGCAGCATCCACGACTACTTCTTCTTTTCATTGCCTTTACAAAGGATGGCTTTATTATAAACAAACATTTTTTTAAATGCAACAGAAAATTTATGATTTTGTCAACACCTGAATTTCATCCACATTTAGTGAACAATATTCAGAAATTTGGTCAAGACTAAAACCATCTTCATACATCTTACGAACCATTTGTTTCACTTGTTTATTTGCTTCTTCTACTTTCTTATCAGCTTCTTGGCTTAATTTATTCGCTTCTTGTAATGCCTTTTTTGCTTCTTCTTGTGCTTTATGAGCCTCTTCAAGTTGTCGTTCCATTCGCTCTTCATTTTCATGTAGTTTTTGAAAATCTTCTATTATTTTCTTCCAACGATCATCCGATATAGTTTCTACACGCTTCTCTAACATTTGAATCACCTCATCACTTTCTATCATCATCTTAATTTTACTATCATCCATTCCCTTGTGGCAATTCAAAAAGTAATAAATCATCTTTTCCTGTTCATTCATTTCTTTAAGCGGCTTGTTTACATCCAACTTTGCCATTTCAACCGTTCGTATCTTCATACGATCTTCTGTTTCTTTCACAAAAGATAAGCCATCCTCATTTTTCAATGTGAATGTGTTACACATTCTATTATTATCAATTAAATTCACATTAAATAACACTAAGACAATTGTTTCCTTTAACTCTCCATAATATTTTCCTTCCAATTCTTGAGAACTATGAAGTCTAGCCAAATAATAACTAAAGCGAATCGGCAGATGATCTTGAGTTTGTCTTAACTGCATTTCTAAATCCACCATCGTTCGATCATCAAATTCAACCAACAAATCCAATCTTGGATTTTTCATTTTACTATAGTATTTTACCAATTCTGAATTTTTAACAACCACATGATGGACTTTCCTTTCTAAAAATACCGTAAGTAATGATTTTAAGGCATCATTAGCCTCTTTACAATCTTCGCCAAAAACATACTTGAAGGCGAAATCATTTAATAAATTTGCACTACGCATGAGCACCTCAATTCTAGTAGGCATTTCCTACATACTCATATACGCAAAAAAAACTTTTTCTAAAAAAAGCGCCTTTCGACGCTTATTCGGCTTCAATCTCCTTAATGAGACACTCATTACCTTGAAAAAGAACTGTATGTTCACTCTTACAATATGGACACTCTCTTCCATATTGAATCGTATCATATGTTTTTTCACATTCATCGCAAATCGTAATGGCTTCAATCCATTCATATTCTAGTGTTGAGTTTTCAATTAAAGGAACTTTTTTCTTATAATATTTCCAACAATCCACTAAATACTCAGGAACAATTCCGCTTACTTTTCCTATCTGCAAAGTCACTCTACGAATATCTGTAATATTATTTTCTTGTGCAAGTTCTTCCAATGTTTTTGAAATATGTACAACAATTCCTAATTCATGCATACTATTTCTTCTTATTGTGAATAATCTTGATTTGGCGTTTAGCTGCATACGGCAAGATAGCTTTCATCTTATCTTCCGCCTTAACCATTCTTGCGCCATCTTTGATATCACGCGTTAAGTGGATCGCATCAAATTCGCATTTTGTCGTACACAAACCACAACCAATGCACTTATTGGTATCCACAATACTTGCACCACATCCAAGACATCGATTGGCTTCAATCTTAACTTGTTCTTCTGTAAATGTTGAACGTAAATCTCTAAAGGATTTTTCACCCAACCCCTTTTTAATACCAGGTATCTGTCGTTTGGCATGATCAAAATCAATATCAATCAATGCGTTATTCTTATCAAATTCATTAAATAAATGTAAGTCTCTTCCAATTGTTAGAGAATGCCCCTTATGAACAAAACGATGCATAGATTCAGCTGCTTCTTTACCATGACTAATCGCATCAATCGCAAATTTTGGACCTGTATACACATCACCGCCAACAAATACATCTTCAACAGATGTTTGAAGTGTTGTACCATCTGCTTTGATTGTTCCATTTGTATTTACTTCTACATCCAATCCTTGAATTGGAATAATACTTTGTCCAATTGAAAGTAATACATGACTACATTGTATAGTTTCCAAAACACTTTCATCATAGCTTGGATTAAATCTTCCTGTTTTATCCTTTACACTTACACATTGTTTAAATACAATTGAATCTTCTAAGATTTCCTTTGGACCCCATCCACAATGAAGAAGAATTCCCTCTTCTTTTGCCTCTTGTACTTCCTCAAAACTTGCCGGCATTTCAGCTTCTTGTTCCAAAGAATATAAATGTACCTTTTCAGCTCCACTTCTTAAAGCGGCACGAGCTACATCTATCGCAACATTTCCACCACCACCGACAACCACATCGCCAGAAATTAGATTTGGATTTTCTGTTTTATTCACCTTACGCAAGAAATCAATTCCAGATTCAACCATCGCATTATCTTCTCCTGGAATATTTAATTTTCTTGATCCTTGAGCACCAATGGCCACATAGAATGCTTCATATCCCTCATTTCTTAAATCATCCAAAGAAATGTCTTTACCTACTTCTATGCCACACTTGAACTCAATACCCATAGCTTTTAACACTTCAATTTCAGCTTCAATCACAGACTTCTCTAATCTAAAAGAAGGAATACCATATGCCAACATACCGCCTGGTTTTTCTTCCTTTTCGAATATTGTGACAGGATAGCCCATTATTCTTAAATAATAAGCGGCACTCATACCAGCAGGACCTGCACCAATAATGGCCATCTTATTTGTGAAAAATTTTCCTTCGACATTTTCACATAAAGGAATATAACGCTTATCTTCATAAAGTTCTTGTTCGGCAATAAACTTCTTGATTTCATCAATAGCCAAAGGCTCATCAATCAATCCACGCGTACACTGTTGTTCACACCTTCTATTACAAATAGCTCCACATACGGCTGGAAATGGATTAAAGTCTTTAATTAACTTTAATGCATCCAAATAGCGACCTTCTTTCGCCATCTTAATATAGCCTTGAACCGGTAAATGTGCAGGGCATGCACTCTTACAAGGTGATGTTCCAGTTTCATAACAGTTGACTTTAGCTGTATCTCTAAAATTCCAGTTCCACTTTTCAGGGCCCCACTTTACATCATCAGGAAGTTCCTGTTTAGGATACGATACAGGTCCAGCTTTTGTACAAAGTTTTTGACCCAATTTTGCCGCTCCTACAGGACAAATTTCCACACACTTTCCACACGCAACACACTTTTCACTATCCACATGAGCCCTATAAGCACTTGCCGACATATTTGGGGTATTAAACAATTGACTCGTTCTTAATGCATTACATACGCCATGTGCACAGTTACATATCGCAAAAATCTTATCTTCTCCATCAATATTGGTAATCTGATGAACATAACCTTTTCTTTCGCAACGTTCTAAAGTCTCAATAACCTCTTCATACGTACAATAATGTCCACCCTTGTTTGTCTGTACAACATAATCTGCCATATCACCTACCGCAATACAAACATCCGCTTCAACATCACCAGTTCCTTCACCTCTAACACGTTGTTGTCTTCTACATGAACATGGAGAAAGTGCGTATTTATCGTATTTATTCAACCAATGCGAAATCTTTTCTACACTTACCGCTTGCTGATTTGCATGAATCGCCTTTTCCACAGGAATAACATGCATACCAATACCCGCTCCTCCAGGTGGAACCATTGGCGTTACCTTTTCAAGTGGTAATCGCGTCATCTTTTCAAAGAAATCCGCAACAATTGGATGTTCTTCCACAAGATCTTTATTCATAACCATAAATTCAGCTGCTCCAGGAACAAATTGAGGAAGCACAAACTGTTTATGATGATCCTCATTTTCCCAGTTGTATTCAATCATTCCAATGTCGCATACTTCATTTAATACACGATTTACTCTTCCCGCTGGCCATCCACTTCTTTTCACTACTTCTTCAAAAGAAAGTGGTTTACGCACTTCAAAACACAAACATAAATCGCATTGTTCATCATTTAAGATTTCATTTAAACACTCATATTCAGGGTCTGTTTGGGATAATTTTTTTACTTTAGCTGGAATACGATCCGTGATACGCCTTGCCAGTTTATCAATATTATCTCGATATGTCATATTATTCCTTCCAGGCCTTTACTTCATTTTCAAGCCACTTACACCAGTCATCAATTCCCTCACCCGTTTTTGCGCACACCTCAAAAATTTTCGCATTTGGATTACGATACAAAATATTCTCTTTACATTTTTCTACATCAAAATCAAAGTATGGCAATACATCCACTTTATTAATTAAAACCACATCACACACTTGAAACATCAATGGATATTTTAAAGGTTTGTCATCTCCTTCTGGAACACTTAAGATAGCCATATTTTTAGTGGATCCCGTATCAAATTCAGCAGGACATACTAAATTTCCTACATTTTCAAGTACAGCCAAATCTAAATCTTCCATACCCATTTCATGCAATCCTTGACGAGTCATATCTGCGTCTAAATGACACATACCACCTGTATGTAGTTGAATCGTGCGTATGCCATATTCACTGATGGTTTTGGCATCTACATCACTATCAATATCCGCTTCCATAATACCAATTCTCATTGTATCTTTTAGTCTTTCTAACGTTCTAGATAGAGTTGTTGTCTTCCCTGCTCCAGGACTTGACATAACATTCAATAAGAACACACCTTTATCTTTACATTCTTCTCTTAATTTGTTCGCATCTTTATTATTATCTTCAAATACACTTTGTTTTACTTCTATAATTTTATACATGATACAAACCTCCTAAAATCATTGTAAACGATTTCAAACCAGTAGTAAATAAACACATGTTAGTCTTTGCACACCTTGAAAAGTAGTCACTTTTCGCCTATCATAATCTATATGAAGATCTGTATGTACCAAATGTCTGTTTCAATGGATAACCAACAAAATATAGCTAAACTAAAAAATATTCCAGACTGTGATATTTTAGTTCTTTGTGAAATGTGGAATTGTCCCTATCATAATGATGCACTTAAAACAGCGTATTTGCGTCATGATGAAAGTTTGATGGCTTTAAAAAAACTAGCTAAATCGCATAGGATATGGATTGTGGCTGGTTCCATTTGTGCTGACAAATACAATCGCTGTTACATATTAAATTGTGATGGCAACATTGTTTGTTCGTATGATAAAACACATCTTTTTGAATTTCATAATCGACAGGATTATTGCGAAAATGAAGTGTTTGTACCAGGAAATCACCTACAATGTTTTGATACGCCATGGGGAAGATGTGGCATTTTATTATGTTACGACATTCGCTTTCCAGAAGTGTCTAGGATTCTAGCTCAAAATGGAGCACAAATTCTATTTTGTCCGGCTGCCTTTAATGAGCAGGCTACAAAGAAACATTGGAAGCTATTTACTCAAACACGCGCCTTAGAAAATGAAGTCTTTTTGTGTGGGGTTGCCCCAGCTAAGTATACGTATAAAAACTATACTTCAGGAGGCCACTCTATTCTTGTGGATGGTTTTGGCAATGTTGTAGTGGAGTTGGGTGAAGAAGAAGCATACAAAGTTGTAGATATCGATTTAAACGACATTGAAAAAGTAAGAAAAAGGATGCCTTATTGGAAGGTACGTAGAAATGATTTATATGAATTAAAGGAGATCAAAAAATGAAGACAATTCAAATCAATGAGATCGAAGGATTTCAAATTGGTAGTGCACAAGATATAGAAAATGCGACTGGCTGTACAGTCATCTTATGTAAAGAAGGAGCCACAGCTGGTGTAGATGTACGTGGTGGTGGTCCAGCCACTCGTGAAACAGATTTATTAAATCCAAAGAACATGGTTCAAAAGATTCATGCGGTTACATTATCAGGTGGTAGTGCTTTTGGTTTAGAATCAAGTAGTGGTGTTATGCAATATTTGAGCGAACACGAAATTGGTTTTGACATGAAAAATATCTATATTCCAATCGTATGTGAAGCTTGTCTATTTGATTGTGGTGTAGGTAATTCTAAAGCGTATCCAAACAAACAAATGGGTTATGATGCTTGTATGGAAGCTGAAAAAAATGATCCAAAACAAGGAAATGTAGGTGCAGGAACAGGGGCTAGTGTTGGTAAATTCTTTGGCCCTCAATATGCGATGAAGGCAGGACTTGGATTTTCAGCCCTACAAATGGGTCCATTAAAAGTAGGAGCTATTGTAGCTGTGAATGCGTGTGGTGATATTTTCTATCCAAATTCAGACAAACCAATTGCAGGTATCTACGATAAAAACACAAACACAAGATTGTTTAGTGAAGATGAAATCTTAAAGGCAGCTGAAAAGATGATCAATTCTTGTGGTATGAATACGACAATTGGTTGTATCATCACAAATGCGGATTTAAATAAAGCACAAATGAATAAGATTGCGAGTATGGCGCATAATGGATATGCAAGATGTATCCGTCCAGTCCACACTTCAAGTGATGGAGATACTATTTTTGCGATGACATCGAATAAAGTTCCTGCAGAACAAGATCTAGTTGGAATCATGGCCGTAAAAGCAATGGAACAAGCTATTGTCAATGCAGGTACACTTGCAGATAGTGCTTATGGTCTAGCTAGCTATAAAGAAATCACAAAGGACTAATCATTAAAGTATCGCTACGGTGATACTTTTTTGTTTAACGTGTCAGAAAATGACAAAAGTGCAGTATCTGTAACGTTAACTGCACTTTTTTAAGGTTTAATCTAAAATTTTTCCATCAATTGAAATTGTGACGACTTGCCAAGGAATGAACTTTTTACTTTCCTGCAAAGCTTTCTTAACCGCATTTTCAAGTCCACCACAACAAGGTACTTCCATACGAACAATGGTTACACTTTCAATCGAATTCATACGAATAATATCACAAAGCTTTTCTGAATAATCCACACCATCAAGTTTTGGACATCCTATTAGAGTCACTTTATTTTTCATAAATTCCTGATGGAAATTGGCATAGGCATAAGCAGTACAATCCGCAGCTATTAAAAGCTTAGCATGTTGAAAGAATGGTGCGTTGATAGGTGCTAGCTTAATTTGAACAGGCCAAGATGTTAGTTGACTTGATACATCAATCGATGGACTTGATACAACTGGATTCAGTGTATGCATCATAGACCCAGGACATCCTGAATGCATGGTGCCCGATTCTTGCATGCGCTTTTCCATATTCTTTTTTACAGCCTCTTCATCATAAGCTAGAGTATCTTTTTCAATAAATGAAATAGCACCTGTAGGACATGTTGGTAAACAATCCCCTAGTCCATCACAATAATCATCACGCATTAATTTCGCTTTTCCATTCACTAAGCCAATGGCTCCTTCATGACAGGCATCCACACAGATACCACATCCTGTACATTTATCTTCATCAATTTGAATTATTTTTCTTAACATAGAATCATCCTCATTTCTTATGAACTTATTTTAGTGTATAATACATTAAATTTATGTTGTTTAAACCACGAAAGGGAGATATTTATGGATTTACAATTAAAAAAATACAAGAAAAATGAAATTATTTATCATATAGAAGATATTCCTCAAGCCATTGGCATTGTCAAAGAAGGAAGTGTTGTCATAGAAACTGTAGACTTTTTAGGCAATGTTTCCCTATTGTCACGTATAGGTCCCAATCAAATGTTTGCGGAAAGCTATGCCCTAACCAAAACACCTATGTATGTATATGTAAGAGCCATCGAGGATTGTACGATTCAATTTTTAGATGTTCAAACCTTAGAAAAATCCCCAGAATTAAAAAATCAAATGATTCAAATACTTTCAAATAAAAACAAGATGTTGTCACAACACATATTCCATATTTCCAACAAAACCATTCGCAATAAAGTGTTGTCATACTTATCGTTTATGAAACTAGAAACACAAAATTCTACCTTTAAGATTCCGCTTGATCGTCAACAGATGGCTGACTATTTAAACGTAGAACGAAGCGCCTTATCAAAAGAGCTTTCCAAAATGAAAAGTGAAGGTCTAATTGATTATCACAAGAACACCTTCACTGTCTACTCTATTTAATTTTAACTGGTACAAAACCATCATTGGTTAATATCTGTAGTTCTTTAAATCCACAAGATTGAATCAAGTCTAAGCTAGATTCAAAAGCACAATCCAAATAGTTCTTATCATGACAATCACTGTTTAGACAAATACGCGCATTCTTTGCGTATAAATATTCCAATATATTCTTAGATGGATATGGTGTTTTACGATAGCCTCTGGCGATAGCTCCTGTATTCACTTCAAAAATCTTATCGTTGATCAACAATCGGTCAATGCAATCGCAAACAATATTCATATAGTCTTTATCATTAAATTGAAAATAAGACTCGTCCTCATTATATTTGGTAATCAAATCCAAATGTCCAATGATATCCACTTCTTGCCAATCATACATATTCGATAAGTCTGAATAGTAGTCTTTACACATCTTTTTATAGTCACCAGAATAGGATTCAAATAAAGAATCAAATACAGGCTTTGAATAATCCACAGCAGTCTCACCTAAAAAGTGTTTACTTCCAATCACGTATTCAAATGGAGCTTTTTCAGCAATTCTTCCTAACATATCTTCTTCAATGCCTAAATGGATTTGAATAGATGAAGAATATTTCAATTTAATTCTCTCAACCTCTGAAATATATCCTGAAGTATCTCGCATGGAACTTGTATCCACGTCCAAATATCCATGACCTGAAAACCCAAGAATGTCAAAGCCCTTTGAGATGGCTTCTAAAGTCATTTCTTCAATCGTATCTTTTCCATCACAAAAGATGGAGTGCGTATGTAGATTCTG
>ENA-ORPF01002846-ORPF01002846.1-human-gut-metagenome-genome-assembly--contig:-NODE-2846-length-11078-cov-3.325229_pt1 | contig 11078 bp, 12 predicted proteins | sample MGYA00242140_ERZ509070 | MGnify/ENA primary metagenome ERZ509070 (study PRJEB26280, sample SAMEA2338713) | human gut metagenome | biome: human gut; feature: human-associated habitat; material: faeces... | reverse complement strand
CAGCCACTTCCAGCGGCTGGGACAACCAATAGGTATCCACCCCACTCTTGATGCGTTTAAGACGGTCGGCGTAATCCATTCTCAATTGTTGCTGCGTATATGGATCCTCAGATTCATAAAGTCCACCGGCCACCTCTGCTTCCAGCTTTTTCCCTGGCATTCAACAGATGATAATCCGACAAATCGGGTGCACTGATAGCCACGTTCAGATTATAAGAAACCCTCAATTGGCCTTCCTGCGGAGCCTTGGTTGTCACGACCACCACTCCGTTGGCAGCCCTGGATCCGTAGATCGCCGTAGCAGAAGCGTCTTTCAAAATCGTCACACTCTCGATACGGTCCATATTCAAGTCGAAGATTTTCTCCACATCCACCTCATATCCGTCCAGAATAAAAGTTGGCAGGTTCGGATCATTTTTCAAATTGGCTTCCGACAGTCCTTCAGCACCAAATCCGGAATTTCCCCGAATCCGGAAATTCGGCATGGAGTTCGGATTAGACCCCATATCCACATTGTCTTTCAAACGGAAAGAGGGATCAAACACCTGTAAAGCACTGAGCAGGTTATTGGAAGAGACTTTTGCCAATTCATCCTTACTCACCACTACGGCATTGCCGGTAAAACTGTCCCTATATTTCGTGAGGAAAGCAAATATTATAATTTTAATAAAAGACTAGCCACCGGAAACTGGTCCTTTCCGATGGCTAAATTAAACAACAAGGTGTTTAATCTGTTAAAAACAAATTTATGAAAAAAAATCGAAAAAGGTGGTACCCGGAAGAGGGTATTCCCGGAAAATTTTTGAGAAAAATGAAGTTGATTTTATTTCTTTGTTGGGCCGGTATGATGCAGGTATCGGCTATGTCTTACGCACAAACCGGCACGGTAAGTATCCGGGTGAAAGAGACGGCTTTGCATGAGATCTTTCAACTTATAGAAGCTCAGTGCGGTTATACTTTCGTTTATAATAACGAACAGTTGAATGGCTTGAAACCGGTATCCATCGAGATGACCGATGCAAAAATCTCCAAGGTCTTGGATGAATGCTTGAAGGGGACGGATTTGCGCTATGAACTGCTGGATCAGATCATCGTCATCAACCGCCGTAGCGCTCTCCCTCAGACTGCCCTCGATTTGCAGGGAACCGTTAAAGACAAGGAAGGCAATCCGCTGCCGGGTGTTTCCGTTTTTATTAAAGGTACTACCATCGGGGTGGCGACCGATGTAGACGGTAAGTTTAAAATGCAGTTGCCTGAGATGGAAAATATGGTTCTGGTGTTCTCATTTACCGGAATGAAAAAACAGGAGGTAAAATATACGAAACAGCCTGTACTGAATATTGTGATGGAGGAAGATGTGGCTGAAATGGAAGAAGTGGTGGTAAATGGATATTTTACTAAAAATAAGGACGTTTATTCAGATACGATTACCGTTCGCCCAACCACACTAAAATGTACCAGATGAGTACGTTCCAAAAATTTCAACACTTCATTAATCGTAGTATGCCGGGGAATATTGCCCGTAAAATGCAAATCTTTTACTGCCGCATTCTGGTAGAAAATTTCAAAATCATACCAACGAGACAAGATCGACATGACCTCTTCCAATCGTTTTTCACGAAATACAAATTTTCCATCCTTCCAGGCAATCTGCTCGTAGACGTCCGATTTCACTATTTTCACCCCTCCCTGATCGACATTAGCTTCAAAACCGGGAGAAAGCGAATAAGCCTTACCGGCGACATTCAATTTTACCGCGCCCTCGACCAAAGTAGTCTTAACCGCCTCATCATAAGCATGTATATTAAATGAAGTACCTAAAACCACGACCTCCACCCGCTCTACCTCTACCCGGAAAGGTTTAGCTTTATTTTTAGCCACTTCGAAATACGCTTCACCGGCCAACTTCACCCTTCTTTCATCGCCTACAAAAGTGTTCGGGAATTCGAGTTTCGAATCGGAATTCAACCACACTTTCGTACCATCCGGTAAAATCAGTTGATATTCTCCTCCCCTCGGCACCACGATCCAACTTTTTTCCACCGCTACTGCTTTATCGGCCAACGAATCACCGGGCAATATCATAACTCCATCTTTTTCCTCTTTCAAAACCATCCCCTCGATTCGTTTCTCCTGCTTGTTCCCGGTATTTCCCAAGGCAATTCGTTCACCGCTTTTCAACTCGATATAAGCTTGTTTATATCCCGGACAAATGGTATCCATAGAAATAGCGGCCAATGTCGATTCCTGAGGCTGTGACACCTGAGCCCTGAAATACAACCATACCCCCAGGCATAATCCGAAGAAAACAGCTGCATAACGTGCCACCCGAATATACCACAAACGACGGGAAGAGCCGATACCCGTCTTCCGGCAAATCACTTTCCAATCGGTTTCCGTTTCTTGCCGTTGCCGATATTCCAACTTTGCAAACAATATTTTTTTATCCCTGATTCGCTGAAAAGTTTCCCGATGTTTCGGCGATTCATCCAACCATACCCGCAATTCTTCCTCTTCGGCAACACTAAGGTTGTCTTCCAAATAATTTTTGATCAGGGAAATTTTACGCTCTATTTCATCGTAATTATTCATAACGTCACAGACTTTTAGCTCTTTTAACTATAATACAATTAAAAAGGCCAAGAGAATGACAAGGAAAGTAAAAAAAGAGAAAAAAATTATCACAGTCCCAACAAGACTGTGATAATGAAAAGATTATCTAATTTATTTTTCGCATCTATATACTTTAATGTACCAAATAGAATAGCTTCTTCCATATCAAATTATATTCATGAAATTCAATACAGAAGAACACTATATACAATTGCAAATCAATACAAAGCGTAGTATATTATAATCAATAATTATAATTTAACAAGTTGATTATCATTATCAATGTCTAAATCTGCCTTTTCAAGACATTCAAGACATACTGGTGCAGTATAATGCTGATTATTATATTCAAAATAGCCACCAGTTAAAATGTCAGTTATACAATGACAACATGAACAAATATTTGGTATAAAGTTATTTCTATTTGAAATCCATGTAGTAAACAATGAATCAGTTCTTTCAGAACATATAGTTATAATATTTTTTACTTTTAAAGTTGTATTTGATGCTATCATGCATATATTTTTTTAATGTTATTAATTTGTTTAATTAGCTGATAATCTGCCAAATAATCGTTTGCTAATTAAGTCTTCAAAACAAAGATAACAAAAACAGTTTAAATGTGCAAATATGCATATAGCATCTTTAAGACTTCCATTTTCATGGAAGTCTTTTTCATATATTTTAACTATATTTTTGGATAAAATAGTGCAAATCTGGGTACTGCTGTAGTACTATCTTCCTATAAATTATAGGAAAACAATGTTACAGTTCGAGTCATTATTACATTTGATAGATAACCTGCAATCGGAGGAAGATTGTAGGCTATACTTGGAAAGTGTAAGGTGGCATAATGGGCAAATCGTGTGCCCTCACTGTGGCAGTGTATCTGAAAAACATTATCGATTAACAAAAGACGGAAAGTTTGAAGGCTTGTACAAGTGCAAGGATTGCCGGAACAGGTTTACCGTGACAGTTGGTACGATGTTTGAAAATTCACATGTGCCTTTGCGAAAATGGTTCTTGGCAATATACATGTTCTTGTCACACAAGAAAGGTATAAGTAGTGTTCAACTTGCCAAAGACATAAACGTTACTCAAAAGACTGCATGGTTCATGTTGAACAGGATTCGTGACAACATGAAATCAGATTCAAATTTTGATGATACTACCCAAGTTGACGAAACTTATGTTGGCGGCAGAAGTCGGAAACATAAAAAGAATCAAGGACGTAGCTTGTTACAGAAAACTCCAGTGATGGGTTTGTTATCAGATGGCAAAGTCCATACAGAAGTCATTCCTAATGCAAGTGGTAACGTGTTGAAAGGCATTATTAAAGATTTCGTGAAATTTGGTACAACGATTGTATCTGATGGCTGGCGTGGTTACAAGGGCTTAAGTGAACATTACAAGCACGTTGTCGTGGAACACAGTAAAGGTGTGTACGTTAATAACGGTTTTCACACGAACAGTATAGAAGGATTTTGGAGCCAGTTAAAACGTGGCATTATCGGTATTTATCATTTAGTAAGTAGCAAGCATTTGCAAATGTATTGTAATGAATTCGAATACAGGTACAATACAAGACATTTATCTGATGGTGAAAGATTATGCAAATTCTTGCTTGAATGTAACAATAGACTGAAATACGCTGCATTGATTTGCTAAATGTTTTCTTATTTTTGACGCAATTACAGCTCATGTTTGAGCATCTTTGATAAACTATTTCTATATTTGCAATGTCTCAATTTGGGACTTGTATAATTTGGGAAGCGTTTAGCTTATTCCTTACTAATGAATCTGGACAATTCAAACGTGTTAAAGGAATAAGGAAAAGATGCTCTTCCTTTGGATTGATATATACGTGTAAACGCATATAGAACCAAGGGCGTGAGCTGTTTTCTTATGTTTAACACGGGTAGTCCAGAACCTATTAGTAACGTAAGTTAACAGTCTTGCGCCTTCCTTGTTTTGATAAACATTCTTCTTTGAGGCTGGGGAGAGATGAAATACTTGACTGTTATGGGATTTTTTGACAATTTAGGTAATGAATTTGGCAAGAAAACAGGTAAAGTCATTGGAAACAAATTGTATGGTAAACATGCTGATGATATCAGACTTGGTGCAAGAATTGAACATGGCTACAGCAATTCTAATGGTGGTGAAAACGTGCAACGTGATACAACGAATTACGAGGCAATGGAAAAGGCTAAAAGGGAAACATTGAAACAAGAGCAAGAATCCAAATTCTTGGAAAGCATAATCAACGTTGAATTTGATGCCAATGATAAAGATGCCATTGTTAAAACATTGACATCTTTGTCTTCATATGTTGACATGTGGATAAAGGATTCAAGTAAAAACGCAAATGTAGCAAGGTCAAAATTTGACACTGGCTTAGCAATGTTAAGTGCAGTAGATGCAAGCAATCCAATGATTACGTATTTTACTAACAAGAAATTAGAATGGAGTAATTACGAGAACAAGAAACGTAAAACACAGTTAATTACTGCAGGTATAGCTATTGTAGTGCTATTGATTATTATCGTTATTGGGTTAGCGCAGTCATAATATGACAGAGTACCAAGAAATCATAATTTATTGGTCTACAAGATATCAAATCAATAATGTTGATGATATCAAGAAAATTGAAATTGACAGTGCTAACGTGTTGTATCAATTATATGGAGACCATCATGTTTATGGTAGAGACACGTTATTGTATATTGGAATTTCGGTGTATGCAGATAATCGACTAAGACAGCATTTGAATGGAATTTTTGGACACGTGAATAATCTTAGCGTGTCATTTGGCAGAATTGACAACTATAATAATGATTTAGAATTGGACTTAGAAGTGCCTGAGTCAATTTTAATTGCGTGCCACAAGCCAAGTTACAATAAAGAGTTCATTCATGACGTGTCTCAGAAAGCAAAGCATCATAAGATTATCGTAATCAATAACGGTAACAATGAAGCGTTGAAAACTTGTTGTACGAATTTTTGGTGGGTAGATTAGATGTTTAAGTCATATTTGATTGAAAACGAGCTACATCAAGTAGCTCGTTTTGTTTTTAAAGGATTTGGGTAGTTAAACTTTGTTAAAAATAGACGTTGCATTTGTAAACAAATATTGAATCTACAGATTTACAGTATGTTGAAATTTTTTGAAACTGCTAATTTGTGAGATGTGCCTATATACATAGGGCTGTAAAATTTTAAAATTTAAAGTTATGAAAATAAAAATTACAGCCAAGCATGGCAAGGTTAAAAAGTTCATTACAAATTGTTTAGTTCAAATTTTAGTAGGCACTATTGCAAGTATAGTTGCAGATATAATTGTAAACATAGTGATTCTAATAATTCAACATTTCTGTAATAATCCTAAGTAACTCCAGTGTCAGCCTATTCGCAGTAGGCTGACATTTTTAAATCCTTTTATAAATTGTACAACAAGTATGATGTGATTTGCAAATCAATTTTGGTACATTAAAGTATATAGATGCGTTATTTTTTAATGTTTTTCGGGCCCTGGCTTTATGGGTTTTCACCGTATTCACAGAAATCTGCATAATTTCAGCAATTTCGAGATTATTTTTTCCCTCCATATGGAAATATACCACTTTCCTTTGTTCCTCGGGTAATTTTTCAATTTCTTGTGCAACAATACGATGTACTTCTTCTTCAAGCACTGTATCTTCGAAACCCCCTTCTTCTTCCATTTGCAGATACTCCTGAATATATTTTTCCTCGATCCGTTTACTTTTCAAGTAGTTGAAACAGCGGTTACGAACCACTTGATAAAGAAACATTTTCAGGTGTAGTTCAGATTCTATAATCATCCGGCTGTTCCACAAAACAATAAAAGCTTCCTGAACGATATCATGCATTCTTGTCTCTTCTTTTACAATCCGCACCACCCAAAGACATAATGCATGATAATATTTCTCGTAGTATTGCCGAAAAATACGTTCATCTCCCTGTTTAAATAATGTGAACCGATCTTCTTTCTCCTCTACCATAAAATAAAACATCTTACGGCCTACGAAGATAGAACAATATTTTCAACAAACACGCTCTGTTTTTCAAATTTCCTTTTGCCTACTCGATCTTCAAATCCTGTAAAACCAATCGTTCTTCGTATTGAGGTTCGGTAAACACGATACGCAAAGCCTTGATCGGAACCGTACAGATCACTTCACTGTCCCCTTCGGCATCGAACCAGCCGGAACGCATAAAACGCTCTCCATCCGTAGATATTTCGACAATAGCATGGGTAATGATATAATGGCTGGTCTGGTAAGCTCCACTCTTGATCGTTATTTTACGGCAATCCAAAGGTTTTTCGAATTCGAACAAAATGGTATCCCCGTCTTTTACCCGTCGGTTACTCCTGAAAAAAGTTTTTTCGTTTCCATCCGCCAGCAACTGGGCCGGACATTTCGGATGAGCGTCGATAGTCGTTGTCACCTTCATCTCCGGATGCAAGTACTTTTCGATACCGACAGCAATACTTCCCCAATGCGGCGTAAAAAATGTCTTAAACCGATAGTTTTCAGGTTGTTCTGTCTTTATCTCACCGGTATACAACGGAGAGAAACAGGTCGGTTCGTTACCATCGGCCGTGTAACGAATCACTGCCCCTGGGTAAGGAGCCGCTGCGGTCAATACCCCGTTCTGATGAGTAACTTCCGGGAAAGGTACCCGAAAACGAATGCCTTTCTGATACAAGCGCATATAATGACTCCTATCCAGACGTCCCTTGAAATCGGTCCATTCTCTTTGCTCCTGGGGTGTCCATCCGATTTCTGCCGTAACGCACAAACGCGGGAACATCTGATATTCACAATGCCAGGCCGGACGATCCATCATTTCCGACCAGATCGCCCCTTCCACTCCCAGCACATTTTTTCTTTCAGCCGGTTTCAGGCTATCGGGAATCAAGGGATTAAAAGCATATGCTTTCTCTGTAGGCACCATCCCTGCCCAATAATGTCCACGCTCCAGCGGAGTCTGTCCCATATCGAAATAACAGTATTCCCCAGGCATCATCACTACCGGTAATCCTTTCCGGGCAGCAGCGATACCATGGTCCAGTCCGATCCACGAGAAGACTACCGTACCCGACGGCAGTTCTCCTCCGTCCATAATCTCACTCCAGCCTCCCATTTTCTTCCCTGCAGCTTCGACTAATTCCGCTACCCGGTGGATAAAATAATTCTGTACCTCGGCAGGTTTCTCAAAATGCTTCTCTTTCATCAATCCGGTACACCGGCGACAGTTTTCCCAATACTCCATCTCTACTTCATCCCCTCCGATATGGATATATGGACAAGGAAACAAGCCTGCTACTTCTTTCAGGATATCCCCCAGGATTTCGTATCCCCGTTCATTGGCAGCACACCAGGAATTCTGCGACAACTCGTGCTTCCCGGGATCTATATAATCACAAAGAATTTCAGGATAAGCAGCAGCTACCGCCCGGCTGTGTCCCGGCACTTCGATTTCCGGCATAATCATCACCTGCCGTTTAGCAGCATAACCGACCACTTCCCGGATCTGTTCCTGCGTATAGAAACCGCCATAACGGTAGTATCCCGAACAAAAAGTAGGCTGTAACTTTTCGTTCGGTCCCCTCCATGCACCGGTACGGGTCAGCTCCGGATATTTTTTGATCTCTATCCGCCATCCCTCATCATCCGTCAAATGCCAGTGAAAGACGTTCATCTTGTGCATAGCCAGCCAATCGATACAGTTTTTAATAAAATCTACCGAATAAACCTGACGGCATACATCCAGTGAAAATCCACGCCATCCGAACCGGGGATAATCTTCGATTTGCACTCCGGGAACGGTCCAGCTTACCGGTTGTACTTCAGTCTGAAAGATTTCGACAGGAAGCAATTGCAACAACGTCTGGATACCATAGAATATTCCTTTCTCCGAAGCCCCCTGTATACGTACCCCCTGCCCGGTAACTTCCAACCGATAGGCTTCTTCAGATAATTTCTTCAAGCTCTTATCGAGGCTTAAACGGATAGCCGGCTTGCTTTTCTCCGCTTTACTACTCACTGCTAAACGATACCCCATAGCCGGTTGAAGATAATCTGCCAACAACTCCCCACAAGTTTTCAAATTGTCATTCACCACAATGGAACAGGCGGAAGTGATATCGAACCGGCCATCGGTTTCTACTAATTTCACCGGCTTAGGTATGATATCGATGGCAGCCTCTACATGCCGCAAACTAACACAACCTAAAAACACGACTAACAGAAAAAGATTTCTTATCATAACATTCGAATTAAAGGTGATCATATATTGGATTCTGTTCTCTACATTCAGCACGCAGAAGATAAAAATAAAATATTAATTCTTGCTTATCTTTCAACAGTTCTCTCAATTCCCGCATGCCTTGCTTCAATAAAGTCTTTACTGTATTTACCGACACCCCCAATTCCTCGGCCGCCTCTTTATACATCTTCTCCTGCAACATAACCACCGTAACCACGAGACGGGTTTTATCAGGTAATTTTTCCAAGGCTCCCCGGATCAGTTCCACTGCGGAATCGTCCAAACGTTCGGCCTCTTCCAAAGCGATCTGATAATGAAGAAGATCCAGGCTTTTTACAGGCAATCTCTTCTTCTCGAGCCAGTTGATACAAGCATTTTTCACTACGGTAAACAAAAAAGTACCCAATGCCTCGGGAACGATACCGGCAAAGGTCTGCTTCGACCATAACTTTACCATTTGTTCCTGTACCAAATCTTCTGTACTCTGCAAATCATGCAAATACGATTCGGCAAATACCACTAAGGGTCTGTAATACCTTTCGAACAAGGCATCCATACCGAGCGGTTCTTTTTCCCGAAGTGTTTGCAATATCTTTGAATCTGACAACATGCCGGACATAAATGATGGACAAATATATATAATTTTAACTACAATTTATAATTTTAAAACTAGTGTAAAGTCCGATCCTGGTATAATTTATAGCAAAGCCATTGTTTCCGCTTTATTTTCCCAATAATATAAACTTAGTACAGATTTTGAAGATTAATTTTTACTTTTGCCGTAAACAAAACAGAAATATAAATGAAAACGATAATTTGTATGACGACACTTATCTTATCGATAACTTCGTGTAGCGAAAAGCAGGCCGGCAATCCTTTGCTGGAGCATTTCACTACCCCTCATCAAACCCCTCCTTTCGACCGCATCGAAACCCGGCATTACGAACCGGCTTTCGACCAGGCCATCGAGGAAGCCAAGCAAGAAATTAAAACGATTTCAACTTCGGCAGAAGCTCCGGACTTTGAAAATACCATCGTGGCGCTCGATCAGGCCGGAGAAAAACTGAGCACGATTTCTTCGATTTTTTTCAATCTAAACTCCGCCTGCACCAACGAAGAGATGCAACAGATCGCCCAACGGGTTTCGCCGAAACTCACTGAATACGGAAACAGTGTATACATGAATCCGGAACTTTTTGCACGGGTGAAAAAAGTATACGAATCCCGGGACCGGCAAAGTCTGACACCGGAACAATCTACTCTTCTGGAAGATACGTGGAAATCCTTTATTAAAGGAGGAGCCAACCTGGAAAGTGCAGCCCAGAAAAGATTTCAGGAAATAGCCATGGAGTTATCCCAACTGGGATTAAAATTCGACGAAAATACCCTGGCCGAAACCAACGGATTCACCCTCCACATTACCGACGAAAAAGATCTGGCAGGTCTTCCTGAAGGAGCGGTCGAAATGGCTGCGATGACGGCAAAAGAAAAAGAATTGGAAGGCTGGCTGTTCACTTTGCATGCCCCCAGTTACATTCCTTTTATGAAATATGCCGACAAGCGGGAATTGCGTGAAAAAATGTACCGGGCTTATGCTTCGAGGGGAAACCGGGATAACCAATACGACAACAAAGAGGTGATCCGGAAGATGGTTACTCTCCGCCTGGAAAAAGCACAACTATTGGGCTATCCGACCTATGCCGAATACGTACTCACCGACCGGATGGCCCAAAACACGGAGACGGTGAATACCTTCCTCGGTCAGCTGCTGGCAGCTTCCCATCCTCATGCCCTGGCCGAAAAACAGGAAGTAGAAGAATTTGCCCGGCGTCAGGGATTTAAAGGCGAATTACAACGCTGGGATTGGGCCTATTATTCCAATAAATTGAAACAGGAAAAATACGCGCTCGACGACGAAATGCTAAAACCCTATTTCAAACTGGAAAATGTACAGCAGGGGGTATTCGGATTAGCCAACAAATTGTATGGTCTCACTTTTAAAGAAGTGGACAATATCGCCAAATACCATGAAGATGTAAAAACCTTCGAAGTATACGACCGGGACGGCCGTTTTCTTGCCGTTCTCTATACGGACTTTTTCCCACGCGAAAGCAAAGGCGGTGGTGCCTGGATGACCGAATTCAGAGGCCAGCATAAAAAAGACGGGCAGG
>ENA-ORPF01002844-ORPF01002844.1-human-gut-metagenome-genome-assembly--contig:-NODE-2844-length-11092-cov-2.521519_pt1 | contig 11092 bp, 10 predicted proteins | sample MGYA00242140_ERZ509070 | MGnify/ENA primary metagenome ERZ509070 (study PRJEB26280, sample SAMEA2338713) | human gut metagenome | biome: human gut; feature: human-associated habitat; material: faeces... | reverse complement strand
CCGGTCCCGTGTTTAAAGTCAAGTCCGGCTTCCCAGAACGGTTCACGCGCGATAATATCAAGGTTCATCCCGCTGCATCCATACAGGAAACGGGCATTTGCCAGATTCATATTGGATCTGCATACACGGGTAAAATCCGCTTTCATCTCTTCTGTCACCGGTCCGAGTGCAAATGTTCTCGTAATATCTGTCGTACCTTCCAGATAATGTCCTCCGGAATCCACCAGAAGAAGTCCCTCCGGTTTCAGTGGAACATCACTTTCCGGTGTTGCTGCATAATGTACGATTGCTCCATGATCCGCATACCCGCAGATCGTATCAAAGCTCAAATCCAGCAGGCCTTCCTGTTCTCTGCGGAGACTCTCCAGATAATCCGATGCGGAAATTTCCGTCATTGGAATTTTCCCCACATTTTTCTTCAGCCAGTACATGAATCTGCACATTGCCACTGCATCTTTTACATGGGCTTTTCTCGTATTAGAAATCTCTGTCTCATTTTTGACAGCTTTCATCTCCAGCGTCGGATCTTCTGCATCTATCATCTGTGCAGACTCCGGCAGATTATTACAGATTTTTGTATTAACCACAGCGCGATTAAGCAGAATCGTCTGATTCTCCAGTGTTTTTACATACTCATAAAATGCCTCATACGGACGCGTGGTAATTCCATTCTTCTGCAGATATTCCCGCAGGGTATCATCGACAACTTCTTCCTGCAGGAACCAGATGCACTGTTCCTGTGTCAATGCCAGGTAGGAAAGAACAACCGGTACATAACTGATGTCATTTCCACGTACATTCAAAAGCCACGCAATATCATACAAAGAAGCCAGCAAATGCACCTCTGCACCTTTTTCCTTCATTTTTTCACGGACTGCGGCAAGCTTATCTTTTGTACTTCTTCCACTGTATGCTTCATCCAGAATCCACACAGGTTCTTTGGACATCGGCGGACGATCTTTCCAGATCTGTCCGATCAGATCCTCCTGTACATAAAGTTTTCCGTGTTTCTTTTCTGCGATCTGCTGCAGTTTTGCGCCCCATCTTCCATTGACAACCCTTCCGTCAAATCCGATGGTTTCGCCCTCTTTCATTGTCTGTTCCACATATTCATCAACCGTAGGAACATCTTCTTCTCCCATGCGGTACAGTGTGACCGTTGTCCCTTCTAACTGCTTTGCCGCCTGCACAAAATATCTTCCGTCTGTCCACAGTCCGGCCTTAGTCCGTGTAATCACTGCTGTTCCGGCCGAACCGGTAAATCCGGTAATAAATCTTCTTGCTTTAAAATATTCTCCAACATACTCCGATTCATGAAAATCAGCGGTTGGCACAATATAAACTGCAATGTCCCTTTTTTCCATTTCCTGTCTGAGCGCAGCAAGTCTTTCCGGTATCATTGCATGTCCTCCTTCATCTCAAAAAATTTCGTATCAAGTTCCGGATAAGAACGTTTCAGGGAAATCGGTTTCCCGGAACGGTTCAAAAAGCAGTGGCTGCTTCTCGCCGTTGTCCGCAGTTCTCCGGTTTCCTTGTCCGTCATCACATACTCGACTTCCATCTTAATTCCGTTATATTTCACCAGTTTCGTCTGAATCACAACGGTATCATCAAAATGTACCATACTGTGATACTCTACCGCAATGGATAAAACCGGACTGATAATTTCCATTTCTTCCATCTGTTTATAGCTCAGCCCCATCTGATCCATCAGATCCATTCTCGCTTCTTCCATCCATTTCACATAATTGCTGTGATGAATGATGCCCATCTGATCCGTTTCGTAATATTTTGCATGATGTTCATATGGGCGTAATTTTATACCGGTCTGCTGTCCGGCAACCTGTATCTCGTTTCTCATATCAGACACCTCCTGTACAGAAACTTAACATCTATATTATGCCACAAGCAGACCAGAAATTCAATGAAGTTTCATGGTTTCCCGGCGGTGTTCCGGCACTGCATGAACCGTAACGTTTACTGTTCCTCATACACCTCTTCATAATCGCTCTCATCTGCAAATAAAACATACTTTCCGTCCAGATATCCCATATATCCGTTTTCTACCACATATCCCTTCATATTTTGTCTTCTTCCTTTCTTTTATTTCCCGTTCTTTTTGGTTGAAGACAGTATCTCATATTCAGTGTCCGATAAATGGTACACAAAATCCCCCGGAAATTTCCGGGGGATGAAAAACTACTTATTTTTCTTTTCTTTTTTTGTCGGTGGAATACTGTATTTGCGTGCATACGAATCAAAGCACTCCAGATAAGCATCGTCTTTCATGTGACGGACGCTCTTTAAATACTCATGGGTATCAAATTCAGAAGTCTCCGTCTCAATCATTGCTACCGCAACATTGGAACAGTGCGCTGCGATTCTTTCCAGATTCGTCAGCAGATCATTAAACGCAAATCCCTGCCGGAATTCACATTTTCCTTCCCGCAGTCTGGTTACATGCCGGTTTTTGAGATCATTGCACAAAATTCCGATCAGTTCCCGCAAAGGCTCGATTTTTGCAGCCATCTCCAGATCATCCTCGCAGAAAGCATCAACTGTCAGATCGACAATCTCCCTGACCGCTGCCTCCAACACGGAAAGTTCCTTCTGTGCCGACTCGGAAAATGTAATCTTCTTTTCCGAAATTTCATTTGCAACATTAGAAATATTGACTGCATGATCTCCCAGACGTTCAAAATCGCTGATCGTGTGCAGGAATTTGGACACCTGCTGCATCTGGACGGTAGACATCTCCTGTCCGGTCAGCTGCATAAGATATGTGCCAAGCTTGTCCTCGTATTTGTCAATCAGGTTTTCTTTTTCCTGTACTTTATTGTACTTATCCTGTGAATAATCTCCTAACAGCGAAAGTGCACGGTTAATGTTCTTGCGTGCCTTCTTTGCCATGCCGTTGACCGCCGTATGGCTCTGTCCGATGGCAAGTGCCGGATATGCCAGAAATCGTTCTTCGAGGAGATCGAAATCTGCCTGCTCTTCCAGATCCTCCGGATCGTCTTTGATCAGACGGAATACCAGTTTTTCAATCAGATTAATGCACGGAAGCAAAATCATGATTGTTGCCAGACGGAAAATAGAGTTCATCATGGCGATCTTGATCGGGCTCATCGTCATATTCAAAAACTTAAAGTGTACAAAAGCATTGACACTGTAAAAGACAATCGACCAGAAAATCATACCGAACAGATCGTTCAGCAGATAAATCAGGGCTGTACGTTTTCCGTTTTTATTTGTACCGATGGAAGAAAGCAGTACCGGACAGGCCGCTCCTACTCCAATTCCCATCGTAATCGGAAGTGCTGCCGCAAAACTGATACTTCCGGTCACGGACAATGCCTGCAGAATACCAACGGATGCGGAAGCACTCTGTAAAACTGCAGTAAACGCAATTCCCACAATAATTCCCATAAACGGATTTTCAAACTTTGTGAGAAGATTGACGAAATGCGGGTTATCTTTCAACGGGGAAACTGCCCCGCTCATCGTCTGCATTCCTACCATGAGGATTGCAAAACCAAGCATGATATCTCCCACATTTTTGTAGTTTGCCTTTTTGACAAACATCTTAAAAATAATACCGATAATCGCAACAACGGCAGAAATGGTTGCCGTGGACAACAACTGTGCGATACCGCTGGATCCATCAATATAGGAAAGACAAAGAATCCATCCGGTAACACTCGTACCGATATTTGCTCCCATGATAATTCCAATCGCCTGTGCGACTTTCATCATTCCCGAATTTACGAATCCGACAACCATGACGGTCGTTGCGGAAGATGACTGAATAATCGCTGTAACTATCGTTCCAAGAAGTACACCTTTGATCGGTGTATTTGTGAGCTTATACAATACAAGCTCCAGTTGGTTTCCTGCCACACGTTTGAGTCCGTCTCCCATCAGAGACATTCCATAAAGAAATAGTGCAACACCACTCAGAAGTGTCAGGACAATCATTATGCCATTCATATCTGTTTCCTTTTCTTGTTCTTCTTTTTTACATGCTTCGATTTATTATAAAACACTTCTCATGGTTTTTACAATCACTTTACTCAAATTTTATGTTTTTATTTTTGAAACAGACTCCGGATCATATCAAACAGCTTTTCAAAAAAGGCTGCTATCTTCTGTCCGATATTCTTGTCCGCAAGCTGATTCTGCAGCTGGGAAGCCCATGCAGATGCCTGATTTTTAATGGAATCCCAGTTCAGATCCAGTCCCTGCAGTTTTTTCATCAGACCAAGAAGTTTCTGCTTGTCATCATCCGATAACTTCAGATCATATTTATCCGCAAGTTTTTCAATCGCCTGTTCCATCTCCTCCGGCGTTTTGATCTTTCCACTGGCAATCTGCCCTTTCAGATCTGCAATCATCGCCTCCACATCATTGGAATCGCCGTCAATGCTCTGCTCAAGATCTCCGGTTGTGACAAGTTCATCCATTGCAGCATCCACAACCGATTCATCCAGTTCCTTTCCGGTCAGTTTTTCATATGCCTCAAACGTTCCGACCAGTGCTGCCGTCCCGGAAAGCGGAAACGGTCCCGCAACAATCACATTGGCATCTTCCACCCCTGCAGTGGCAAGTGCGTTCTTGTACATGCCCGCCGTACAGTAGTTAATGTTGTATGTGGATACCTTCAGCCCGTTACCGGAATCTGCCAGGGAAACCAGCACGGAAGAAAGCGCTTTCGTTCCGATCTGTTTTTTCGGAACATAAGAATCCAGATACTGATGTTCTTCTGCATTGCTCACATAAACCACATCATATTTATCAAAATCCGCCGCTTCGATCCCCATATAAGATAACACGGTATGCTGCTGGTCTGCAGTCAGATCCGCTCCGAGCGCCAGATATGGCTTATCGTCCAGTGTAATTTCCACATCATCCCCGTTATCTTCCTGTGCATCCTCTGCCTCTGTCGCATACACCGGTGCCGGAACTGCTGCACTTCCAAGAACCATGCCTGCCACAAGAATACCTGCCATATATTTTTTCAAACCTTTCATTTTACCTCCATTCATAATCCAGAACAAATGTATTTCCCTGCACATGTGCTTTTGCCATGGCCCCGGTAACAACCGGCATCATAGGAGCCATGTGTCCGATGTCCAGATCCATGATCACCGGAACCTGATACTCTGCCAGCAGATCGGTTACTGCCCGGTAATGATCAATCCCGAATGCTTCTTCTCCGAAACACACCGGCCGTCCGATCAGAAATCCCTTCACATGCGAAAACCATCCGGCCTCTTTCATCTGCCAGATGGCACGGCGGATGGACATCACATGCAGATCACAGGCTTCCAGAAACCAGAGAAATCCATCCTCTTTATACCGCTCCTGAAATTCTTTTACGTGATCAAAGCGCGTACCGAGAAGGTTTACCAGACAATCCATACATCCGCCGATCAGTCTTCCCTCCATTGTAACATTTTCGGCTCCCTGTGGAAATACTTTCAGTTCCACCGGCTCCGTCACATGATACGGCGCCAGCGGATGTTCTTCATCTTTGACAGATTCTTTCTCCCACAGATCATAATTATGCACACGGGTAATCTTTCCGCAGAGCAGATCCAGTGCGTCCTGCACGGCCGGATGCCACGGTTCCATTCCAAACGCGGCTGCGCACGGTCCGTAAACAGCTGCCGTATCTGCAATCGTTGCAGATAAGAACGTAAAATTGGTATTATCGGAAAACCCCATATACCACTTTGGCTTCGCCTGCGCAATCCCTGCGAAATCAATATACGGAACAACTTCACACATCAGCTCCCCGCCACCGCAGGAAATAATGACGTCATTTTCGGTTCCGCAATAGCTTTCATTCAGTTCTTTGCCACATAATGCCGGGTCGTTGCTGATCCCGATTCCCTTATCCACCAGACAATTCGGCCCCATCTGTGTATGATATCCCATCTGCCCAAACCGTTCTCTTGCATGTGCAAATGCTGTATAATAAGGTTCTGTCGCACAGCCGAATGACGGCGCAACAAATCCGATCGTTCCATGTTCTTTTAAAAATTCCGGAAATCTCATATTCACTCTCCTTTTTCGTTTCAGGCTTTTCCTGTTTCCTCATTATATAAGAAAAAAGACCGCAGTGCAATCCACTGACGGTCTCTCATACACAGTAACAACAAATATTTATCCCGCATACTGCGCAAACTGATAACGGAATTTCTGTAAAAAATACAGATAGTAGGATTTCATATTAAACCACAGGGAAAAATCCTTGCGATAATGAAATTTTGTAACATATAAAATTCCCTGACGATTGCACCATATATAAATATCATTCAGCCCAAGCCGCTTGATTCCGCGGATATTGCGCAGAAAGGTCTCAATTTTTGATAACTCTCCCTCATCACGGGCATACAGATGAAAAATGGTATTCGGGCATTCGATCAGAATATGTCCTGCCGGCTTTTCTGCCATATCATATACCTCCCTGATTACTCCTCTTATATGTATCTATGGTACTACAATATCTGTCAAAAAACCAGTCAATTTTACACATTTTTCCAATTATTTCACACGCCTTCTGCATTTGAAAAATCCGGAATAAAACTTTCTTTTGCCACCCCCGGCTCCTGAATGAAAGCCTGGGTAATTCCAAGCGCAATCGCAGCGTCCACATAGCGGTCATATGTGCGCCGGCTCACCCGGTGCGCAAGTTCCGGATAATCTCTGACATGTTCTAGCGGCGTATACTGACTCATCAGACTCACATAGATTTTATTCTGGTATGTTTCATATAAATACCGGACAATGTTTCTGGCATCTTTCAGACATCCGGGCAAAAGCAGCTGGCGCACAATCACACCCCTCTTCATCACAGCTTTCTCGCAGGCTTCTTTCGGCACGTCTTCGCCTCTTTTTTCTTCCCACGCAAACACCGGCCGGGGCTGCTGACGCACCATCTCTGCAATTGCAGCCTTTGCTGTCTGCGGATAATCTGGTGCATGGGAATATTTTGCCGCAAGAAACGGGTCCATATACTTAAAATCCGGAAGATAAATATCCACGATTCCTTCCAGTGCCTTGATGGTATCCACATTCTCATAGCTTCCCGTATTGTATACAATAGGAACCGCAAGTCCCTGCCGTCTCGCCTGTTCTACCGCCCGGATGATATGCGGCACATACTGCCCCGGTGTAACCAGATTGATATTGTTCGCCCCCTGTTCCTGCAGTTCCAGAAAAATCTCCACCAGCCGTTCCGGTGTGATTTCTTTTCCCGCAGTCCCCTGTGCAATCGGCTCATTCTGACAAAACACACAGTGCAGGGCACAGCCGGAAAAAAAGACGGCTCCCGAACCTTTTGTTCCGCTGATACACGGTTCTTCCCAGAAATGCAGAGCCGCCCGTGCTACCTTTAATGTCTCTGTCACCCCACAGATTCCAGTTTTTCCCTTACTGCGCTGCGCCCCGCATGTGCGCGGACACAGCATGCAATTGTCATAGAAATTATGATTTTTCATTTGTTTCACTTGCGATTCCTTTCCAAAACCTCTACAATGAAGTACACATACATTATATCATTTTAAGGAGCTACATATGAATCAGTCAAACTGTATGGTCGCACAGTCAGGCGGCCCAACCGCAGCAATCAACGCCAGTCTCGCCGGAGTCATCTCCGGAATAAAAAAGTCCGGCAAGTACGACACCTGCTACGGGGCAATCAATGGAATCCTCGGTATTTTAAATGAGCGTTATCTGAATCTTTCCCAGATGATCCCGGATGAAAAAACCCTTAACCGGTTAAAAGTTACACCGGCCATGTATTTAGGTTCCTGCCGGCACAAACTTCCGGACTACAAAGATGACGACTCTGCTTATGTATTCATCTTCAACCAGTTTGCAAAGTTAAACATCAAAGCCTTTTTCTATATCGGTGGCAATGACTCCATGGATACTGTACTTAAATTATCCGATTATGCCGCCAAAATCAAGAGCGACATCCGGATTATCGGAGTTCCAAAGACCATTGACAACGATCTATGCATGATCGACCACACACCCGGATTCGGTTCTGCCGCCAAATACATTGCATCCACAATGCTGGAAATTGCACACGATACGTTTATTTACGCGGTAAAAAGCGTCACTATCGTAGAAATTATGGGGCGCGATGCCGGATGGCTCACTGCTGCCAGTGCCCTGGCGCGAAATGACTACAACACCGCCCCGCATTTTATTTATCTCCCGGAAGTTGCATTTGACAAAGAGCAGTTTCTGACCGATATCCGGAACAAATTAAAAACATTAAACAATGTGATTGTTGCCGTATCCGAGGGAATCCGTGACAAAAACGGAGACTACATCACAGCTTCCAAAGCAGTGGCTGACCAGTTCGGACACCAGCAGCTCTCCGGAGCCGGAAAAGCACTTGAATTTCTGGTCAAGGAAAACATCGGCGTCAAAGTCCGTTCCATAGAAATCAATGTATTGCAGCGCTGTGCCTCCCATCTGGCATCTGCTACCGATCAGTCAGAGGCATTTGCACTCGGAGAACATGCTGTTTTGCTCGCTGAGGAAGGTGTAACCGCCTCCATGGTAACCCTGACGCGCACCTCGAATACCCCATATGCGGTAGCCTATGACCATGCCCCGATCCGCGGCATTGCCAATGAGGCAAAATCCATCCCGCGTGAATGGATCAATGCACACGGAAACGATATCCGTCAGGAGCTTTACAACTATCTTTACCCGTTAATCCAGGGAGAGGTTTCTCTCACCTATCAAAACGGTGTACCGGTGTATATGCCGGTTCCTCATTTAAAACCAGATCACGTCTCATAAAAAGGAGAGTTTTATGGCAAAACAAACAACCTCTTTGAGGGTACTCCGCGGCATTCTCTGCGGTACAGGTGCAGCTGTCATCGGCGTCTATGCAGGTTTTTGTGTTTATTACCACGGGCATTATTTCCCCCATACAACCATCGGTGGGATTTCCTGTGGCAACCAGACTGCGGATGATCTGGAAGCAAAAAACATTGCTTCCGCGCAAAATTACCAGCTGCACATAACGGATCGCAAAGGGAACAAATACACACTTTCCGGAAGTGACTTTTCCTATACTTACAAACGTTCCGGTGAAGAACAATCGCTTGTAAAACAGCAGAAAATCCTGTTGTGGCCGGTTGCCCTGTTTCAAAAACACCAAATAGATCTGAACCGTTCTTTTCACTACGATGAAACCGCATTAAACCAGCTGACCGATGCGCTGGCTATCTTTGATCCTTCCTATATCGAAGCACCGGAGAATGCACATCTGCGTATTATGGATGATGATTATACCATCGTAAATGAGACACCAGGAAATACCCCCATCCGCGATGAGATCATAAAGGAAATCCAAAAAGCCATAGACGATCAGGAAACTACACTCACGCTTTCCGATGCCTGCTACGAAAAACCGTCCGTAACGGCAGATGACCAGCAGATTGCAGATACGGTTTCACAGCTTGACCGGTATATGGCCGCAACCGTCACCTACGAAATCAAAGGAGCTGACGAAGGGCTGGATAAAGCCGGTATCCTGTCTTTACTTGACCTCAAAAAAGACGGCTCGGTTTCCATCAATGATACCCGGCTGACTTCCTATGTCCAGCATCTGGCAAGTACTTACAACACCTATGGGGATGTACGGAAATTCAAGACAAGCAAAGGGGACACCGTAAAAATCGGCGGTGGCGATTACGGCTGGGTAATTGACAAATCCAAAGAAAAAAAAGAGCTCTTAAAAGACTTAAAAGGTGGAAAACCTGTAAAACGGGAACCTGTCTATGAGCAGCGCGCCATGCAGAGCGGACTGGATGATATCGGCAATACTTATGTGGAAATTGACTATACCAGCCAGCATCTCTGGTATTACAAGGACGGATCACTTGTCACAGACACCGGCATTGTTTCGGGAAACATCAGCCGCGGAAACGGCTCACCGGATGGCATCTTTAAGATTGCATACAAACAGAAAGATGCCACACTTGTCGGCGAAAATTATGCGTCCGATGTCAGATATTTCATGCCGTTTGCCTACAATGTCGGCATCCACGATGCAAGCTGGCGCAGCACATTTGGCAAAGAGATCTACAAAACTTCCGGTTCTCACGGCTGTATCAATGTGCCTCCGAAAAAGGCAAAAAAACTGTTTCAGACTCTACAGGTCGGCACTCCGGTAATTGCCTATTACCGGGAACCGGTTACGCTGACGGCAGAAAACACACGCATCTCCAATGCATACTCTTATAAAGCCGAAACCGGGCTTTAACCCTGATCAAACTGACTGTTATACAGCGTTGCATAAAAGCCGTTCTGTGCCAGCAGGGTATCATGATTTCCCTGTTCGATAATCTTTCCGTCTTTCATGACCAGAATACTGTCTGCCTCCCGGATCGTGGAAAGACGATGCGCCACAATGAAACTTGTACGTCCCTTCATCATCGTCAGAAATGCCTTCTGCAAGAATGTCCATAGCTCCGTTAATGGCATCCTGAACGTTTTCCACTCCCTTTTCACCAGAAACATAGGCCTCTGCCACTTTTTCCACAGATTCCTTTAAATTCTGTAAAAGGATCACATTTGCCAAAGGCTCTAAGCCCTTTTCACGGGCGATCATAGCTCTTGTACGGCGTTTTGGTTTGTATGGGCGATATAAATCTTCTACTGCTACTAAAGTTGCTGCTTCCCGGATCTGTTTTTCCAGTTCAGCTGTCATTTTGCCCTGGTCAGAAATGGCACTGATGACCTGTTCTTTTCTGTCTTCCAGGTTTCTTAAATATTTTAAACGTTCATCTAAATTTCTTAAAACTTCATCATTTAATGAACCAGTTGCTTCTTTACGGTATCTGGCAATGAATGGGATGGTATTGCCTTCGTCAATAAGCTTTACAGCTGCCTCTGCCTGATGGCGTCCAATATTCAGTTCTTCTGCCAGTGCTTTGATAATATCCATTGATAGTCCTCACATATTTTTGTTGTTCTGAGGTTTTATTATAATTCATCTGCAGGCCTTATGCAAGACTTTGCCCGACTGGACATAACAGCTTTTACATGCTATAATGAG
>ENA-ORPF01002843-ORPF01002843.1-human-gut-metagenome-genome-assembly--contig:-NODE-2843-length-11093-cov-4.060699_pt1 | contig 11093 bp, 10 predicted proteins | sample MGYA00242140_ERZ509070 | MGnify/ENA primary metagenome ERZ509070 (study PRJEB26280, sample SAMEA2338713) | human gut metagenome | biome: human gut; feature: human-associated habitat; material: faeces... | reverse complement strand
CCGAGGCTGTGTCCGTAGCCGTGACCGAAGTAGTCGCCGTAGCCCGCGTCCGTGATCACCTTACGCGCCGCGCCGTCCATTGCCTGCCCGGTCACGCCCGCCTTTGTCGCGGCGATGCCGGCAAGCTGCGCCTTAAGAACGGTCTTATAGACCTTGTCCATCTCCTCGGTCACAAAGCCGAGCGCGACGGTCCGGGTCATATCCGAGCAGTAGCCCTTATACAAGCAGCCAAAGTCCATCGTGATAAAGTCGCCAAACTGAAGCTCGCGGTCACCCGGCACGCCGTGGGGCATGCTGGTGTTGGGACCGGAGACGACAATGGGGTCAAACGACAGTCCGTTCGCGCCGTTTTTATAGAGTCTGTAAATCAGTTCCGCGCGCAGGTCCTTTTCGGTCATGCCCGCGCAGATCACCTTCTGCAGCTGCGCGAACGTCAGGTCGGTAATTTCCTGCGCCTTGCGCATGAGCTCCAGCTCCCACGGCTCTTTCGAGGCGCGGAACGCATCGATCTTCTTCTGCATCGGAACGAGCACCGCGTGCAGCGCATGCTGGAATTCCAGGAACATCGCATAGGTCATGTTGGACTCTTCAAAGCCGAGCTTCTTGATCGTATGCTCGCCGATGACCTCGTTGATGCGCTCGATGTCGCTCGAACCGGGGTGCGTCATGCGGACCGTGAAGCCGGGGAGGTTGTTTTCGGCAGCTTCAATATAGCGGCTGTCGGTGAAATAATACGCGCCGTCTTTTGTCACAACGGCAACGCCCTCGGCAATGCTATACTGCGCCGCGTAGAGCCGGTTATACTCGCTTGTCAGCAGCAGCGCATCGACCTCGCCGGTTTCCAGCAGACTCTTGTACTTTTCAATGTTTTTCATAGCGTATTCTCCTTTTTCCCCATGCGATAAAGGGAAGCTCCGCGACATGCCGCAGCTTCAGCCATATCGTATGATTATCGATTGCGGAAATCAAAATGGACGTAAGCCCTGCGCAGTTCGCGCCCAGAACGTCCGTGTAGATCTGGTCGCCCACGGCGATCGTGTTGTCTATGTTGCAGCCTATCTCGTTCATGGCACGGATGTAGCCCTTTTTCGATGGTTTGCCGGCTTTGAATATGTAATTCACCTTCATCTTTTTGTTGAAAGCGGCAACCCTTGGCTCCTTGTTGTTGGATACCAGACATACCTTGAAGCCCATGGCCTTGAGCTGTTCCATGAGCTGGATCGCTCTGGATGTGGCCGGCTCATTATGTCTCACAAGAGTGTTGTCTATGTCGAACAGTATACCTCTGTATCCCATGTCGTAATACTTTTTGAAATCTATCTTGTATGTGGATGAATAGTATTCATCCGGCAAAAATCTGATCATAGATATCCTCCCAGTTTGTTGTCGATTCATTATACCACAGGTGGACAGACAGTTGTATAAACACTTAATAAAATAATAAAATACCATATCCCGTCACTTTTATGTTTTTAATTTGTGGCAAAACATGTATAATGAAAATGATTAAGTTCAGATATAAGTAAAAATGATGATGGGCATATCAGATATGTATGCCGGTTTGCATATTGGATTAAGAACTTATATAGAATGAGGTGTGGGATATTGCACAGGGCGTATGTTCTAAGAAAAGAAAATAATAAATATATGCTGGATGTTATCAGTCCGTATGAAGCACTGTACAGTTCTGTATTTGGGGTGCAGGCGGATACGCTGTCCTATTCACAGGATGGTATGTGCAGGCGGATGTTCGATGAACTCATAGACAAACTGAATTACAGGGAGAAGATAGTGATAGATAAGCTCTATGGCTACAGACATGACAGATGCAGTGTGCCGGAACTTGCCTGTGAGCTGGAGACCGATGAGGAAGGTGTGAACAGTCTGAAGAACAGTGCGCTGGACAGACTGAGGGATCCGGATAATTACAAATATCTGGAGAAACGGTGGTATTCAGGAACGGATATAACCAACACTGAGTACGAGCTTGATTTCAGGAGAAAGCTCAGAGCGGAGCTTCAGAGATATCTGGCCGGTCAGAAGTCAGATATTGACATTTTAAGTGCGATAATGAGGAGAAATAAGATCTCTGTACAAAGGATATACAGGAATGTGCAGGCGGCAGCTACGGATCAGGGACGGTTTGAGACCTCTATATCAGGGAAGAAGAGTATAGATGATGCTGTAAATGAGCTGAAGGCGTTCAAGATAGCTGCACGTCCTGTTGAGAGCATCAGGAAGAAAAAGTCTGTAAGGGGAAATGTAGAGACCGTGCTCATAACAAATGATGGGATTGAGCAGGCGTATAAATACAGCGGACTCAGCGATGAGGATATAGCGGAGTGCGTGTGTCATGTACTGACGGACAGTGACGAGGGACATGGCTGTATACTTGACTTCAATATGTCAGATGGACTTATGGGACTCCTGTTGCTGAAGGGCTATCTGTATCTCGACAGTCTCATGGAGGACAGAGACAGGATATTGGCGGAGCTTCAGAGTGGAGGCTTTCAGACTCAGGCGGAGGAATTTGCAAAATTTGCGGACAAGGCGGAGATATACATAGCGGATAAGACGCACACGTCCATGACGTTTATTGTTGTGCCGGAGGCTGTTGCGCTTCGAATATATGAGGATAGGCCGGTGGATTACCATGAACTGCTGTCCTGCGCGGAGGAGACGGACAGGGAGTTTGCGGTCATGCTCATAAGAAATGAGAAGAAGGAATTTGCTGACTTTTCGGGACTTACGGTCACCGATGCTGCAAAGCGAAGGCTCAGCGTATTGCAGAGAGACAATGAACATGCAGATGCGGTGTGATATATATTGACTTTAGGAGGAAAAACGATGGGATTGATAGCGGTCAATATCATAGGCTTGATAATGTTCATACTGGCAATAGTAATGTTTGTGCTGGCTGACAGTATGGTGGGAATAGCTATAGGTGTTGCGATCAGTGTAGTGTGGCTGACATTCACCATAACAGCAAATGTACATATACTCAAGGGAAGACGCTCGACGGAGAAGCTCAAGGACAGTGCCAGGGGACATTTGTTTGATGCACAGATAGAGAGACTCAACAGACAGTATGAGAGCATAATGTCCAGGGAGGAATACTTCCAGGAGAATGTGGAGGAGGGCAGTGGTATCCGCAATCTGTACGAGGATATAAAGCAGCAGGCACAGAGCAACATGGACAGTGCCATAGGCTTTATACAGACATACGATTATTACACTAGACCCCAGCCGGTATACCTCGACAATCTGTGCAGACAGGGCGACGAGCTGGTGAGAAAGTTCAATATTCTGGTGGAGAAGATGGTTGATATTGACACCAACCTGAGCTCGCTGGATATGAAATATGTGGATGATGTCATAGAGTGCATGAATGGCATGAGGCAGGATGTCCACAGTCAGGGAATGTAAAAGGAGGAAGAAATGGATAAGAGGACAAAAGGATTAGTGGTAGTCGGAGTGCTGGTGATAATTGCGATGATCGCGGTCATTATCGGAATAGTCGGCAGGAAGGTTATCAACATAGCAGGCGGTGGAAATGGAGGATCATCAAGATCGGATATGACTCTTGATGAGTTATATGCAGATCTCGATGTAAGCGAAGCGACCCCTGTAAAGGGTACGGTCACTCTGGACACTCCGGATCTGTATGCGGAGCTGCCTGAGATAGACAAATATCCACTGGCAGTTGAGGGTAATGGAGACATAGATATAGAGATATTTACATCAGGTGAGAAGGCGGGAAAGGACAACGACTCATGGCTTATAGATGTTGCAAATTCCTTCAACGGTTCTGGTGTGAAGACAGCGGACGGCAAGTCGGTATCGATGAGCGTGAGATCAGTGCCATCCGGTACAGCCGCTGACTATATCATTTCCGGCAAATATCTCCCGGATCTGTACACCCCGAGCAACACCCTGTTCGGAGAGTATGCGATGTCGAACAGCGGCAGCCTTGAGCTTTACGCGGACAGACTGGTTGGAAATACAGCGGGAATCCTTGTGAAGAAGGACAGCGGTTACACTACTGCTGCCGATGCCATAAAGGCCGTTCAGGACAACAAGATCACCATGGGATACACGAACCCACAGACAAGTGCCACAGGACTTAACCTCCTGCTCACGCTGCTTCAGGACGGCGAGGATAACTTTACAAAGTTTAACTCAAACATACCATACGTTGCATATACAACACAGCAGATGAGAGATAGTGCATCAAACGGAACACTCGATGCTATGCTGTCAGAGTATCAGGCATATATCAATGACAGCAATCTCGTGTCAATGTATGATTTCATTGCATTTGGCGTGAGACATGACAATCCTGTATACATATGTAACAAGTCGGGAAAGTCTGCATCAGAGCTTGAGGCCATACAGCTCGTTGTGGATTACTGCAAGAGTGATGATATGCAGACGATCGCGACAAAGAAGGGCTTCAATGCCAACGATGATTATACTGCGACGGAAGAATTCTCCGGTGCACAGGTCACACAGGGACTCAAGACATACAAGAAGACAAAGGATAACGGCAAGGACATCATCGCGGTGTTTGTTGCGGACTGCAGCGGTTCCATGGACGGAGATCCTATGAACCAGCTCAAGAACAGTCTGACAAACGGTGCGCAGTATATCAATGACAACAATTATGTTGGGCTTGTCAGCTACTCAAGCTCAGTTACAGTGGAGGTTCCGATCGCCCAGTTTGACCTGAACCAGAGATCATATTTCCAGGGATCGGTCAACAATCTGATGGCTTCAGGCGGAACGGCTTCGTATGATGCCGTTGTGGTTGCGATGAAGATGATAACCGATGCAAAGGCAGAGCACCCGGATGCAAAGTGTATGCTGTTCCTTCTCAGCGATGGATATGCCAATGTGGGATATTCCATGGATGAGATAACAAGTGCGCTCAGACAGTCGAACATACCTGTATACACAATAGGTTACGGCGGAGATGCTGACACGGATGAGCTTACAAAGCTCTCAGGAATAAATGAGGCGGCATCTATAAATGCGGACAGTGATGATATTATCTACAAGATAAAGAGCCTGTTCAATTCACAGCTTTAAAAATTATCGGTAAAATACATCATAAAAAACAGTTGCATTCCGTTGGCATATGGAATACAATATAGTCGTTTTTAAGAGACAACTGCATATGATGATAGATCTTCGGGGGTGAGTGCAATTCTCCACCGACGGTGTTAGGGAAACCTTAAGTCCGTGAGCCATGAGGCATGATCCGGTGTGATTCCGGGACCGACAGTATAGTCTGGATGAGAGAAGTATTATATATTCAGAACAGGGTATCTGATGGAAGTCCGTTGTGATGGATTTCGGTGATGGATACCTGAACAAGAGAAAACCCCGAAGTTATCTTCGGGGTTTTCTCTTGTGTTTTGAACAGATACTTCGGAGGCTTGAATGAGCAATATCCGATAGTCTGTCTGTAAAGGTATTAAGTAGGATGGTGGTCATATGGAAAAATATGATATAGATGATGAATTTGATCCGTCATATATGAGACGTGCCATAGAGCTTGCAAGGCGCGGCACTGGAGCAGTGAATCCAAATCCGCTTGTAGGTGCTGTCATAGTGAAGGATGGCAGGATCATAGGAGAGGGATATCATGTGAGATATGGAGAGCTCCACGCTGAGCGCGCAGCATTTGCCAGTCTTAAGGATCAGGCGGATGCCGAGGGCGCAGTCATGTATGTGACGCTTGAGCCGTGCTGCCATTTTGGCAAGCAGCCTCCATGTGTGGACGCGATCATAGAGCACAAGATCAGAAAGGTCTACTGTGGTTCCGATGATCCGAATGCTATGGTGGCAGGAAAAGGTTTTAAGAGACTGCGTGATGCCGGGATAGAGGTGTACACACACTGCCTCAAAGCCGAGTGCGATGCCATAAACGGCATTTTCTTTAAGTATATAGTAAATAAACAGCCGTATGTGACCATGAAATATGCCATGACCATGGACGGCAGGATCGCTACCCACACAGGGGCCAGCAAGTGGATAACCGGTGAGGCATCAAGGGCGTATGTCATGGAACTCAGAAACAGACATAAGGGTATTATGGCGGGCATAGGAACAGTGCTTGCGGATGATCCGATGCTGACATGCAGAATAGAGAAAAGCACGGACAGGGATACTGATAATGTCAGAAATCCGATCAGGATAGTTTGTGACAGCAAGCTCAGGATTCCGGAGGATTCACAGATCGTACAGACAGCCGGGGAGATAGAGACCATAGTTGCCACGACGGCAGCGGGAGCTTCAGACTCAGCAAAGTGTGAGAGACTCAAGGATAAAGGTGTAAGCATCATAGAGACCGAAGATGTGGATGGACAGGTGGATCTAAGGCAGCTCATGACGATCCTCGGCGGGAAAGGCATAGACGGAATACTGCTTGAGGGCGGCGGCGAGCTCAACTACAGCATGGTGTCTGAAGGTCTTGTGGATGAGGCATGTGTATTCATTGCCCCGAAGATATTTGGCGGCGAGGGCAAGTACAGTCCGGTATCCGGAACGGGTGTTGATGTGCCTGCGGATGCACATATGTTTGGACTTGACGAGGTCAGAAGATTTGATGAAGATGTGATGCTCAGATACAAAAAGGTTTAAGAACTTATAGAAAAGAGGTCATACATGTTCACAGGAATAGTAGAAGAGATAGGAACTATAAGAAAGATAGATAAAGGTGTAAGCTCCTGCAGCATCACGGTGCAGGCAGACAAGGTTCTCCATGGAAGCCAGGTTGGAGACAGTATAGCGGTAAACGGTGTGTGTCTTACTGCAACCGGCATATCGGGGAATATCTTTACTGCGGATGTCATGCCTGAGACTTTGAGACGAAGCGGACTTGGACAGCTTACCGGTGGCAGCAGGGTGAACCTTGAGCGTGCCATGGCGGCCGGAGGAAGATTTGGCGGACATATAGTGTCAGGACATATAGATGGAACCGGAACGATCAGAGAGCTCAAAAGGGAGGACAATGCAGTGTGGGTGACAATAGATTGTTCTCCGAAGATACTCAGATACATCATTGAGAAGGGCTCAATAGCCATAGACGGTATAAGCCTTACGGTTGCGTATGTCGATGATACATGCTTTAAGGTGTCGATCATTCCGCACACGGCGGGAGAGACGACGCTGCTGGATGGCAAGCCGGGCAAGGTGGTCAACCTTGAAAATGACGTGGTTGGAAAGTATGTTGAGAAACTGCTTATGCCATACAAAGGTGACGATACAGATGAAAAGCTTTCAAATGGAAATGCTTCAGATAGATCAGGACTTGATATGAAGTTTCTGGCAGAAAATGGATTTATGTAGACAGATATTTTAAGGAGGTAGAGTGATGAGTTTTGAATTCAACTCGATAGAGGAGATCGCTGCAGATCTTGCGGCGGGAAAGCCGGTTGTCATGCTCGACAACGAGGACAGAGAGAATGAGGGAGATGTAATCTGTGCAGCAGAATTTGCTACAACGGAGAATGTCAACTTCATGGCAAAGTGGGCGAGAGGTCTCATATGCATGCCTATGGATGCGTCATATGCGGATAAGCTGAATCTCCCACAGATGTGTATAACCAATACAGATAACCACTGCACAGCATTTTCAGTATCAGTGGATCATGTGGATACAACCACCGGAATCTCAGCCGAGGAGAGAGGCTACACAGCCAGAAAATTTGTGGATGAGAATGCAAAGCCGGATGACTTCAGAAGGCCGGGACATATGTTCCCACTTCAGGCAGTTGCAGGCGGAGTCATAGAGAGAAACGGCCACACAGAGGCTACGGTTGATCTTATGAAGGTTGCAGGACTTAAGCCTTGCGGACTGTGCTGTGAGATCATGAAGGATGACGGAACCATGGCGAGAAAGGATGACCTTGTGGAATTTGCAAAGGTTCATGGCCTTAAGATATCGACCATAGAGAAGCTTGTGCAGTACAGAAAAGAGCATGAAGTATTTGTTGAGTGCGTAGCCAAGGCAAAGCTTCCAACAAAGTATGGTGAGTTTACGATCTGTGGATATATCAACAAGCTGAACGGTGAACATCACGTAGCACTCACAATGGGTGATATAGCTGACGGCAAGCCTGTTCTCTGCCGTGTGCACAGCGAGTGCCTCACAGGCGATTGCTTCGGCTCACAGAAGTGTGACTGCGGACAGCAGCTCGATGCGGCCATGAAGGCCATTGCCAAGGAAGGCAGAGGCGTGCTCCTGTACATGAGACAGGAGGGCAGAGGAATCGGCCTTATCAACAAGATCAAGGCATATGCGCTTCAGGATCAGGGGCTTGACACCGTTGAGGCAAACCTCAAGCTTGGTTTCCCTGATGATGCAAGGGATTACACCATAGGAACACAGATACTTGTGGATCTCGGAATCAGACAGATCAGACTCCTCACCAACAATCCACTCAAGGTATACGGCCTTGCAGGCTACAATCTTGAGATCGTGGAGAGAGTTCCTATAGAGATAGAGCCAACCAAGTTTGACGCATTTTATCTCAAGACAAAAAAAGAGAAAATGGGTCATATGTTACACGAAGTCTAATATTTCATAAGGAGGGGCTGGGTAAGCTCCGATATAGAATAAGGAGGATAAATCAGATGAATAAGGTAGAAGGAAAGTTAGTAGCAAATGGAGCAAAGATAGGTATAGTAGCAGCGAGATTCAATGAGTTCATAGTTTCAAAGCTGGTCAGCGGTGCAGAGGATGCGCTTCTCCGTCATGATGTGAATGCAGACGACATCACAGTTGCATGGGTTCCGGGTGCATTTGAGATCCCTGTAATCGCAAAGAAGATGGCTGCAAGCGGCAAGTATGACGCTGTTATCTGTCTTGGTGCTGTTATCCGTGGTGCGACAAGCCACTATGATTATGTGTGCAACGAGGTTTCAAAGGGCGTTGCCTCAGTATCACTTGAGACAGGTGTACCTGTAATGTTCGGAGTTGTTACAACAGAGAATATCGAGCAGGCCATCGAGCGTGCAGGAACAAAGGCCGGCAACAAGGGTTATGACTGCGCTATGGGAGCTCTTGAGATGATCGACCTCATGAAGCAGTTGTAATGCAGACTGCAGAAAATGCGATATAATGAAGCATGCTGATGCATGCGCAGGTTATCAAGTGAAAATATAATGCGTACAGAAGATACAGGCACGTGTAGTTATAATACATGTGCCTGTAAATATATGACAGGATGGATATAATATATGAAAAGCACAGACAGGAAGATATTGTTCTTTGATATAGACGGAACGCTTATAACCGAGGACGGAAGGAGATACTTCCCGGACAGCGCAAGGCATGCGCTGGCGCAGGCGAGAGCCAACGGACATCTGGTGTTCATCAACACTGGCAGGGTTTACTGTAATGTCACTGATGAGATCAAGGCTGCGGGTTTTGATGGCTTTGTGTGTGGCTGCGGAACATCCATTTACTATGACGGCAAAGAGCTGTTCCACAATGATGTCAGCAGGGATGTGTGCAGGGATATAGCTTATGCATGCCGCAGATATGACATGTTTGGAATGTATGAGCACAGAGACAAGGTGTACGTGGACGGTCAGAACATGGGAAATGAACTCCTTGCAGAGATGGTCAGATACTTCCGGGCAAATGGAATATTTGTTGGGGAGGATGTGGACTCGGATGACTTTGAATTCGACAAGTTCTGCTGCTGGTTCGCGGATGACAATAAAAATGTTCCTGAGTTCCGCGCGTATGTATCACAGCATTTTGACTATATCGACAGAGGTTCAAATTTCTGCGAGATAGTTCCCAAGGGATTTAGTAAGGCGACAGGTATACAGTATCTTCTGGATTATTTTGATATTCCGCTTGAAAATGCATATGCATTTGGTGATGGCAACAATGACGCACCTATGTTATTATATTGTCCGAACAGCATAATCATGGAGAAGGGGCCGGAGGAGCTCAAAAGACAGGTTATGATGGTCACAGACGATGCGGAGAATGATGGAATATATAAGGCTATGGTGAAGCTTGGGATCATAGAGCCGATGGAATAGCTGGTTCATTTTGCCGGTCAATAATTATTAGAGTTGGAGATTTATATGGAAGAACAGGAAGAGAACAAGAAGGTGACGCTGCTCGATCAGTTGTCGATAGCGGTCAGCAGTCCGAAGAATTACAAACAACTGGTTAAGCTGAAGACGGGACGCCTTGTGTGGTTTGTGGTGATCATATCCTTTTTACTGGCATTTATAGAGTTTGGAATAGACGCCATATTCTGGGTTGGCAAGGTCGGAGGTCTGAGGAATCTCATAACAAATAAGATCCCGGCATTCACATATCATGACAATAAGCTCGACATGGAACATGATATGCAGCTTGAGATAGGAAATGCTACTCTGTACATCAACACGGAGAATGCGTCAGTGAACCTTGACTCCATGGAAACGGATGGAGTGTACATCGCCATAGGAAGTGAGAATATAGTCATGGGAATGGTCTCAGATGGCAAGGGCTATGATTACATGGAGACACCGCTCAAATACATGTTCCTGCCGGATGGCTTCAACAATAGCAAGCTGGCGGTACTGACACCGGTATTTTATATGTACATGGTGATCATGTTCATTGCGGTGATGGTGGCATCGGCGGGCAGACAGCTTCTCCTTGCGCTGATATTCAGTATAGCGGGCAATAGACTTGCAAGAATTCTCAACACGGGACTGTCCTACGGCAAGGTATTTACGATATGTGTCTATGCACAGACTCTGGCGGTGTTCATAATGTCGGTCAACACTGCTCTTGGATATCTGTTATCCTCGTTTGTTGTATGGATCATCGCACTTGTCGTGTCCATGGTATTTATGAACAAAGCTATAGGAAGCTATGTGAGTGGAGATATACCGCCGGGAGATGTGTTCTGATAAGGCGGTCATTTGGTTTGAATAGGTGGAGGCATATATGGAGATAGAGAGAAAATACCTTGTACATGAGATACCTGTCGATCTGACAAAATATCAGGTGAAGCACATGGAACAGATGTATGTGTCCGTGAAGCCGGTCATAAGGATCAGGAGAACGGACG
>ENA-ORPF01002830-ORPF01002830.1-human-gut-metagenome-genome-assembly--contig:-NODE-2830-length-11137-cov-10.064790_pt1 | contig 11137 bp, 14 predicted proteins | sample MGYA00242140_ERZ509070 | MGnify/ENA primary metagenome ERZ509070 (study PRJEB26280, sample SAMEA2338713) | human gut metagenome | biome: human gut; feature: human-associated habitat; material: faeces... | reverse complement strand
CGCCAGCGCCTGCACGCGGTTGCCCGCGCCGGAATTCGCCATGGCACTCAGGGCGTACCAGTTGGCATCTCGTTCGGCCGTCGGCACGCCGGACAGCGCCTGCAGCGCCTCGGCAAAGTGCCGCGTCTGGATAAAGTTCACCGCCGCCTGATACTCTGGGCGGATGCCGGGGTCACGCTGCGCGCCCCAGCCGCCATAGGTACCATAACCGCCATAGCCGCCCGCCTGGCCGTAACCATCGGACGCACCGTAGCCATTGGCCTTGCCGTTTTTGATCGCGTCATAGGCCGCGTTGACCTCGTTCATTTTTTCCGTCGCGTGCGGGTCGTCCGGGTTCAGGTCCGGATGATATTTCTTGGCCAGACGGCGATAGGCCGCCTTGATCTCCTCTTCGCTCGCGTCTCTGGAAACACCGAGGACTTCATATGGGTCTCTCATTCGGCGCTCCTCCCGATCTTTCGTTTTTTCATGGCCGCCTCGTAGCGCAGCCATACGCCGGAGTATAGAATGTTGCGCAGCAGCTCGATATCCTGCAAGACCGGCAGTGCCTCAAACGCCGCTGAACACTCGCCGAGCAGCATCGTCAGCAGTGCGTGGAGGTCCGCATCCTGCGGCAGCGAGCGCAGCGGGTTATACCGCCCGTGCCGGAGATCCTCCGGCAGGTCGATCACCGCGTCAAGCAGATAGATGAATCGGCCCAACGCCTCGCCAAACGGGCGCAGACGGTCGTCCCAGAGCTCACCCGTCACAAACAGCTCGCCCATCAGGCGTCCGAAGCAGTTGGCCGCAGCATCCGGGTCGCCGGTGTCCGTCTGTTCGATCTCGGAAAGCTCCGCCATGCACTGCTCGATTGCGGCGCATTGGCGCGGCCAGCGCGCGCGCACGGCTGCACACTGGCAGCCGCTTCCCAGTATTTCAGCGCGCTGCCGTCATCCTGCCAGTCGTCGCGGCAGTTGTTGTAGGCCAGCACGACGTTCATATCGGCTGCATACTCGGTGTAGCGTGTCTGCCAGTAAAAATGCTTGCGCAGCGGGTGCGCAGGGCAAATCTCCATACCGCGCTCCTCGTCCGCTTCATACAGTGCCGAGAGCAGCAGCACCAGAAACGTCATGTCATACGTCAGCGTCAGGCGGCCGGAAAAGCCGTGCCGCTGCTTGAGCACCCGGCACAGGCCGCAGTAGCAGCCCTTGTAGCGATCCTTCTGCGCCTGCGTCAGACCCTCGAGATTTGCGATCACATATCCAAACATCTGGCTTCGCCTCAGGTTTTCCGCTGGAAGGACGTGCCGCATTTGCGGCAGACGATATTGATCTTGCCCTTGCCGCGCGGCACGCGCAGACGCGTCCGGCACGACGGACATTTGAAAAAGCGGTAGTCACGCCGCTGATGCCAGCGGTCCACGGCACCACGCCACGCGCTCGTCACCTTGTATCTCTGGCGCAGATACGCACCGTTTTCCTGCTGCCGGCGATAGACATTGCGCGAGAGCATACGGAAATAGACCACGATCAGGCCAAGGACCGCCAGCGACCACAGGATGCGCGCCGCATAGCCGTGCACGAACATGCTGACGATCAACAGGATCAGCGTCAGCACGGACAGAAGGCGGTTGAGTGCATCCATCCCGTTTCTGCCCATCATCCATTTTGCAAACCGTTGTCTCATGACCGATCACCTTTCCAGGCTGCTGAATTTGATTCTTGTATTTTATCACACGTCTATGAGAAATATATCAAAGAACTGTAAACACCGCGCGTTTCTGCGAAAAAATTGCACTTTTCCGCCAGAGCGTGGTATACTGCTGAAAAAACGAGGAGGTCCCCCCAATGAACGCTCCGGATGCAACCCCCGTCGCGCTCGATACCTGGCTGCGGCGCGAGGCATACACGTTCTTCTCCAGCCTGTCGGATCCGTTTTACAGCGTGACCGTCACCGTGGACGTCACGGCACTGCATACTTACACGAAACGGCGCGGCCTGTCCTTTTATTACGCTCTGGTCTGGCTGTGCACACAGTCGATCAATCACACGACCGCATTCCGATATGCCATCCGAAACGGCCAGCCGGTGCTGCTCGCGCGCCGTGAACCGAGCTTCACCGACCTGCACCCCGGTGCGGAACAATTCCACATCGTGACGATGCCGGCCGGTAACGCGCTGGATGATTTCTGCCGCGCGGCACGCGCCAAGAGCCGGGCGCAGACGGAGTTTCTCTCCGCTGCAGCCGAGAGCGACGCGCTGATCTATTTCAGCTGTCTGCCGTGGGTCTCGCTCACGGCGCTGACCAATGAGCGCGATTTTGACGCTGACGACGCCATCCCGCGCATTGTCTGGGGCAAATATCATCGCGAGGGCGAGCGGGACGTGCTCGGCCTCGCGCTCGAGGTAAACCACCGGCTCATCGACGGACTGCACATCGGACGGTTCGTTCAGGATCTGCAGCAGCGCATCGACGCGCTGGCCGAGGCAGAATAATCGTATGTGTCAGGCCGACGTGATCTTCAAATCGATGATGCCGATAAGCAGCAGTGCAGCAAAAATGAGCCGCCCGGCTGTCACCGGCTCTTTGAACAAGATGATGCCAACGATCACAGAGCCCAGCGCGCCAATGCCGGTCCAGACCGCATAAGCCGTACCAAGCGGCAGTGTTTTGGTCGCGCGTGCCAGCAGGAAAAAGCTCACCGCCATGCCGGCAAACGAGCAGCGACCAGCTGAGCTTTGTGAATCCCTCCGAACACTTCATGCACACAGTTGCCCGGGATAAAGCTCTCCGGTGAAAGGCCTTTTTGCTGCGTGCTCAAGGGCAGTGGAGTGTCCGGGGCGGCGTATGACATTTTGTTGATTGATAAGCAATACAGGCGGACTCCATGCCGTGAGGCCCGCTGACCATCTGCATATCGCCCAACATTTTTTCGGGATTGTCCACGAAATAGGCGTTCATCCGGATTCCATCGGCGTCGGTGGCCAGATGTACACAATCGGGCTCAATATCTATCAGCCGATCACGCTTCTGGTGGAAGATAATATCCGAAGTGATCCCCGTACCGGCAGCGGCCTTGAAGGTATCATTCGGCAATCGGATAGCGCCGAGGAGGTCCGCTCTCTGGGCAACATACTTTCGGACATTGGGGTTTCCCTTCAGCCCCTATCACATCACGAGAATGTAATAGGGGCAGAAATAGAAAAAGCCCGCTGACCGAAATCAGCGGGCTTAAATCATATGAACTTATCGTATGCTATCGGAACTTGTCTGCAATCGCAGAATTGGGGACGCATTTTTGGCGTAAGCTCGGAGTAAATTGGCGTAAGTTGTGGCGTAAGCACCGACAATTTTGGGGCAATCAATAGAGCTTTGCGCCTGCCGGAATGTGAGGATCAACCATCAGCAAATGCAACTTTTCTTCGCCGTTTTCGTGATGCACGGCAGAGATGAGCATACCACAGGAATCGATGCCCATCATGGGGCGGGGCGGGAGATTGGTGATGGCGATGCAGGTCTTTCCAACCAGCTCTTCCGGCTCATAATACTCGTGAATTCCGCTCAAAATGACCCGATCTACGCCGGTTCCGTCGTCCAAAACGAACTTTAAGAGCTTTTTGGACTTCTTCACAGCTTCGCATTCCTTGACCTTTACGGCACGGAAATCACTCTTGGAGAAGGTGTCAAAATCGACCTGATTCTGGAACAGCGGCTCGATCTGAACATTGGAAAAATCGATCGGCTCGTCCTTAATCTCGATCTCGACCGTACCCTTAGCTCCGCCGATGATACCGACTTCCTCAGGCTTTTTCTCCGACTTGGGAGTGTCCAAAGGTTTCATTGTCGGGATTTTCGTGACCAGCCTTAGATAAGCTCCGCTTAGCGTCTATAAGTCCCGACCGACATCTACTCATTTGAAGCTGGGGCAAGCTCAGTTACGCCTAATTCAGATAGCGGAAAATCTAATGGCGTAAGCCGTGGAGTAAGCTGGCGTAAGGTGGCTTCATTTTTTTGAAAACGAGCCGTGTGCTATACTGAAACTTACGACTGAAACAGTATAACACACGGCTTAACGAAACTCAATATTTTCCGTTCAGTTTACAAGCATTTCGATTTTTCCATTCTAAAAATCTCTCTCGAAGCACTTGAACATCTTTCTCGGAATCCGTATGGAGATAGATATGATTGCGGACAAATAGCGTTTTGATTTCCGCTGCCATTTGCGAAGCATCCGCAGTTCTTTTAATAAGGTAGTAACCCAGCCGGTTACTTTGACAAATGTGGGCTTTCACGCTTTGCTCTCTTTTCTCCGTCACGGTTGCTCCGGCAATATCGACCGCACAATGTAATTCAGGGAGGTATGCAACAAGTCGCATTCCAAGCTCCGAGTCGCTATTGCTTTTGACCGTAATCCCTGATCAAATCGGCTGTACCGAAACTTTCACCTTACGGCTGGTGGATATGTTCAACACATCCGCATAGACGCCGGGATACTTCTTTTTCAGAGCATCGGAGCTGGGCCGCTTGGTGGTTCTCGTTACGAAATCAATGAGGAGCTTGTCTTTGGTAGTTGTCAGAATACCATGCTCATGCTCCTTCATGACTTCGGCAATTCGCACGGAGTGTGCTTCGATCTCCTTTTCGTAGCGTTTCTTTTCGTCTTCGCATTCCCTGACTTTGGCCTGCAAGTTGGCGATCTGCCGAAGCTGCCGCTCAAACTTGTATGGCAATTCAATGGTAGGAAGACCGGGTTTGCTGGCACCATAAATCCTTGCGAGAGATTCCATTGCCAGTGTGGGTTTGACACCGCTCATGGTAGGCGGGACATCGTGTTCAAGGCTCCAGATCCATTCATCCAGCCGCTCGAATATCATGTCCTCTTTGACAAGATCACGCTTGATTTCCGGCATTGCCAGATCGTTGGCAGGATTATTCCCCCAGAAGCACGAGAACGCCCCGTGCTGGACGTCTGCTACAGCGAGGTAGAAGCGGAGCTGGAATTCATAGTACAGGGGGATCGCGTCGTCTGCCCAGTCTTCCGCTTTGTGATAGGTGCAGCTTTTGCATTCCAGAATGCCGGGCTGACCATCGCTGGCCCGCTCATACCGCCGGTCAAAATTGGCCAGAGCGTAGGGATGGTCTGTGTGTTGGTACAGCCCCTTGTCATCGTAGACGTAGTTGCCGCTTTTCTTTGCATACCAGTATGCCGCAATCGGTTCGAGCAGATGTCCCATCTCCAGCTGGTCGGCATTGTTTTTGGGTTTTGGCTTCATGCGCCCCTTTTTGATCATCCACAGTTCCAGCGGGGTCGTCCACGGTGAAACGCCGAATATGGCGGCCACATCGCTTCCACCGATGGTATAGGGGATATCGCCTTTGGGGCCATGCATACGGCATTCCAGCCAGCGGTCATTGCTCATTCCGGTGGTGTCGCAAAGTAATATCGGAGCAGCCATTACCACTTCAGCTCCTTTGCCACATCATAGTCGCTCCACCGGATACTCAGAGCGCGTGCCATGTTTTCTTCGGCCTTGAGCAGCTTTGCTTCCGGGGTGTGGCATGTCTTCATCATGTAGGGAATTTCCTGCATGGCCATGAAGACATCATGGGCAGTCGCAGGTCCTCCGCCGTAAGCCATTTCATACATGGCGATCGCTTCCAACGCTTCCTTCTTCGGAAGGGAGAGCTTTTTGCAGACCCGGGTCATGGCATTGACAGGGTACTCCAGCGGAATTTCCAGCAGGCTCTGCAGCTTGGCAACGGAATCGCAGAACTTGGCAAACAGCTTGTCCATCTCAGTATCAAAATCTGCGATCTTACGCTGATTCCGGTGATCCACACCAATGCAGTCGCCGATATGGATCGGCTGCTGTGCGCCTATCAGCAAAGCGGATACTTTTGCGGAGGCAACGCCGGTGTCTGATGTCATGAACCGGATACCGGGAACCAGCCTGTTTGCCATCGCTGCTTGACCGTGTGCGGCAAGGGCTTTGGCATAGGCACCCAGAATGCCTTCCTTTTGATCAGGGAGGATCCAGCTGCCGCAGGTATAGGCGTGGTCGGTATACCCGCTTTCAAACACGAAGCCGGGGAACCGTTCCCCCAGCTTCTTCTCCAGCGTAACCAGCAGTTCGTCCATGGGAAGCACGGAATAATCCGTTTCGTCGCCGGAGTGAACTGCGGAAACCTTTTCGTTCCGGATCAGCAGGAGCGCATCCGAATTGTGTACGGACAGACAGGCGTTGAGTACATTGGCAAGGTCTGTGCGGCTGAGTTTGGGAAGTGCTGTGCCATTGATCTTTGCGCGTTCGGTCAGCGTTTTGTAGGCCGTACTGCGGACGGGATAGATATTTCCATCCACATTCAGCGCAAGGCCAAGGTTGGCGGCGGTGTCCTTAATTGCGTCCTCGCTGGTACCTGCGGCAAACGCTGCGGGGTGACCGTACAGGGGAGAGGTCGGATCCAGTGGCTCCACGTGAAGGTCTTTGACCTTACATCGGCGCCAACTGGATGCCATACTCAGTGCTTGGTGATAACTGAGCATGGACGGATAGTTGTCAAAGTTTGCTTCAAAGTTGTCGTGACAGGATAACATGCTGCTTACTCCTTTCGGTTGTTTGGCGGAAACCGCCGGATGTAACAAAAGCCAGTAATCCCCGAAAGAAAGGAGACTACTGGCAAGTGTTTACGATATAAGTTGTCAGAAAACAAAAAATGCCATTTGCACGAAAATGCAAATGACACTTGAGGAGAACCCGGAAACTGTGTTTTGCCGCTGCAAAACTCTGATACTATGTTGATGGCATTATATCATAGCTGCCGGCATTAGTCAATTACCGGATTCCGGAAGTTTTATTTCCGGAGGTGAGGTGCCGCAGATGCAGGGCCTCTCCTGACTACTGTATCGTCATGATATCCTTTGCGAAAGGAAAAAGCGGTTTGTTTTGGCCAGCAAGTGTAAAAGGAAAAGGGATGCCGCCAGAGGCAGCATCCCAAGATGCGGTGGACTTATCAGATTGATTTGGTCGACGCTTGCATGGATGAACGCCATCCAGCATTGCGCGGGGAATCACTGCGCAATGAGTTTCCGAATAACGTCCTGATCGGATTCCGGTGTTTTCAGGAGCTTCATAGCTTCATCGACAGAGATAGACAAACTCTCCATGATTGCACGGACAGAATTGATTTTTTCTTCTAAACGACCTTCGTTCCGTTCAGCCATCACCAATTTTTCAACTTCTCTACACATGGTGGTAACTCCTTGTGGGCGGTATTGGCCAGTCCGCACCTACAATGCGAGCCTGCACGACCAGCAGTAAATGAAATTACTGCTCAATAAGTTTCCGGACGGCATCTTTTTCCGAATCGGGTAATTCCAAGAACTGCATTGCCTCCTCCACAGAGAGGGACATCTTGGCCATAACATTACGAACTGCTCTTGCGCTCGATTCGATGTTTCCTTCCGCACGGCCTTCTGCGCGGCCTTCATTCCGTTCAGCCATCGCAATTTTTTCAACTTCTCTACACATGGTGGTTGCCCCCTTTACATTTTCTTTGAAATACCTTACGCGCTCGGCAAGAACCGGATAGTGCATGTCATCTGCCTGTGTACAGGAGAAATCATGCATCAGCTTGCCTAGAGGCGTATCGTTTTTGCACTGCGCATTGACGTATATGATGTGGGAGCCGTCGCCAAAAGGCTTGCCGGTTTCCTGAATCATGCGGTCAATGTGGTAGATGGGAAGTCCTGCCTTCAGGACATCCCGTTCTGTAATGAAGATAACGTAGATTTCCCGCAGCTCTTCGTAGCGGTCACCGGGGTGTGTCAGATTTGCGTCTAAAAGACTGCTGTTGTATCTGGCACGGCGTGCGTCCGCACCCTCGTCCCGACGCTGGATCTCAATGTTGTAGTGCTTGCCCTCGTGGTCAACCGCCAGAATATCCAGGCGAACGGAGCGCCCCTGAAGATTCTTGATACTGTATTGACCATGGGCTTCTTGTACAATGAGATCGCTGCGCTCCAGAATGATATGCAGCAGCAACTGTGCACATTCCTTATCCTCGAAGACTTTGCTCATAAAGTCATCGTCCAACAGGCGAAAGCCCTGTAACAGACGCATGTACTTGGCATTCTGCCGTACAAACTCCTCCGGAAGACCGGGGAATGCATCCAGTTTTTCTGTTTCCATGATGTTTCCTCCTCTTGTTGGCAACAATAGTATACCACATTCCGTTCCTTTCGTCCAGTGAAAACATTGTAAATTCACGTCATCTGTAAGCACTTTTACAACTTTACCGGCAGTAATAGATGGGGCAAATATGCTATCTCCAATTCAGCGTGTATCCGTTCAGATCTTGAATGCGTTGCAGGATTCTGGTAAAGAGCGTGAATTTGGGCGGCCATTCATCAATGGCCCACCCAATCACCATAGCTTCCAACTGCGCGTCTGGCTGAGCGGTCACAAAATTGCAGCCATAGGCCGGAAGCGGCTGACCCGTGTACTCGGTATAAATACCGATCTCACCGCGCTCCAGCTTTTTCTGATCTTCCCAGGAGAATACCAGTTTTCCGAGGAACGCGGAACCATGACATTCTTTGAAGGCACGGATGATCTCACGGGTGAGGTCATTGAACGTTTCGTCTCCTGCAGGGACATCGCTGAGATGCCCCCGGCAGGACAGGTATTCATCCTGCTTTTGTATGGCTGTCTGCAATTTAGTGACGTCCATAGCTGCTGCTCCATTCTCAGTGGATAGTTGATTGCTCATACCAGTTTCTCCTTGTACTGCCTTACGAGGTCGAACAAGGATTTCGCTACTGATTCCCAGAAGGAATCCATCAGAAAACCGTTTTTCTCCAACTGCCTGCGGATGCGCTGAGGGACATTGGGCGCAGCGACCATTTCGGTGATCTGCTGCTCGGTAAGACCTTCAAGTTCGTCCCAGCCTTCAATCTGCTCAGCAAAATACCTCCGGAGCTGGTTATCAAGGAGACTGCGTACTGCAGCATCGTCAATGGGAAGTTCCTGCTCCTCAATGCAGACTTTATAGTGATTCTCGCAGTACGAATCATGAAGCCCGCATTCATAGCTTTGGGGCGTACATTCCACGCCCCAATCAGGGCGGTCAGGCCATTCGGAAGCATATCCGCTTTCCAGCTGTGCAGTAACCAGCTCTGTAAGAATGTATTTTGCCATGTCGGGAGTTGTGGTGAGAGAGAAGTCCTCGCCATAGTCTCCACCGAATGCCCAATCCTCCCGGATAATATAGATTGTCAGTTTTTGCCATGAGGGTATTGGTTCCAGCACCTTGAGCATATCGGGAGCCATGGTCATAACGAAGCCCGCACTGGCGGAAGCGTAGCCATTGCCGGCACCAGCTGCTACCAGGCCGGATTTCAGGGTTTTGGAGCCGCTTTTCAGCGTTACGTTGTCCAGGACGATGGCGCTGCCGGACAGGCCGACACCGGTAAAGTCATTGACCAGGCCCGCCCCTTCAATCTGCTCGCCGTAAATATCCAGGTCCTTGACGGAGGCACCGTTGATGCAGCCCAGCAATGGCTTCTCGCCAGCCGGGACCGTCAATTTCTTGTGATTGCCGTCAATATTACCGGAGAAGGCAGTGTCCCGTGTACCAATAGGCGTCCAACTCGTAGGCAGCGAAACATCGTTTGCGATCTGGAAGTAGGCACCGGCGAAGGAATCGCCGTCAGCGACCATCTTCTGGATTTCAGACAGATGCTCCGTTGTCTTGATGATGTAGGGGTTCTGTTCCGTGCCAGCACCATCCATGGTTGTCTCACGTTCGGTGAAGTCGATTTTCAGGATGTCCGACTTCGTGGATACCGGTTCGACGGTGGAATTTTTGTCGCTGGGGGATAAGGTGATTACGACGTAGAAGTAGTGTTCACCGGTGGGGTAGGCGGTGTTTGGGTTGATTTCGTAGTCTCTGTACCAGCCTCCATCTACCGTGCCCATTCCACCCTTTCGTTTTAACCTGCAGATTGCATTCTCTACAAGTTCAGCGTCCTCATAGGTATTCATCGTAGAGTGGTATAGGGCTACTGTGGATTCCGTATCATAGTCCATATACTCAAATCGCACATTAAAGGATGCTGGAATTGAATTTCCCTTAGCAACTGCCGCATATCCACCGAGAACCATATGTTTGTTATAGTCCAAAATATAACTTCCAGGTTGTCCAAATATGTTTGGTGCGTGGATATACTTAGTAAGTGCAACAGTCACCATGGACTCATTTGAAGTGGCTGTATACGTTTTTCCGTCTACAGTATTAGTTACAATACAGTAATAGGAATCTGTTGCATTCACATCCGTAGGGGGTTGATAATTCTTTGTCTTTGCTGATGGTTCATCCTCTATCGCCTGAATCGAATGATACCACTGATAACTCAACACACCTTTCGGTGGATCAAGTACATCAATGGAAAGAGTGATTTTATCCTCTTGGTTACAGTTTATTCTGCTTTCTGGCTGTGCAATGATAACTGGCGCAAAGTCGCTGCTATCCTTAATTATTACTGTTGCACTGCCCGATGTTACAAAATAACTTTCCCCGTCTAGCGTGGCTGTAATAACGCAGTAATAAGAAAATGTGCCGACCGTATCCGTTTCTGGATTAAACGTTGCCCCCACCGCACCTTGTATCAGCTCTGCTCCATTGGTGGTATCTTTGTACCACTGATAGGAGAGTGTGCTTCCATCCAGTGTGGTTGCCGTTACACTTGCATGAGCAGAGAAAAGCTTTTCACTATTGTGCTGAACTGGGTGCAATTGCAATTTTGGCAATACTCTCACTATGACCATCGCGAATTAAAAGACTCGTAGCATCCGGATATTTTGAGAGCCTGAGTAGCTACGAGCCTTTGCACTTTATGTGATTGAATTGCTGCGTGCCAGACGATACGTGCGGCGGTACAAGAGGTCAGCTAGAAAACTCGCTACCTACTCGAATGCTCCAGCGCTCTGCGAATGTGCAACCATTCCACTTGCAGCCCTTCTTCATTTTTGACGATAACTCGCTTTTGCTCGATTGCTTTAATTAGGGCCTATCTGGAAACTCAAACCTCATATATAAATTGCACAAAATCCAAAAATGCAGTAGAATAAAAGAAAAAGCATAGGGGTGATCTTATGGC
>ENA-ORPF01002824-ORPF01002824.1-human-gut-metagenome-genome-assembly--contig:-NODE-2824-length-11170-cov-4.321188_pt1 | contig 11170 bp, 9 predicted proteins | sample MGYA00242140_ERZ509070 | MGnify/ENA primary metagenome ERZ509070 (study PRJEB26280, sample SAMEA2338713) | human gut metagenome | biome: human gut; feature: human-associated habitat; material: faeces... | reverse complement strand
CGTTCTACGCTGATGCGATTAACTGGGCGGTTGCGAATAACGTGACGAACGGTACTTCCAACACGACGTTCAGTCCCAACGCGGACTGCACGCGCGCGGAGATCGTGACGTTCCTGTATCGCGCCTATCAGGGCAAGTAAATCCAACTGAAAAAAGCGGCGGTTCATCAGAACCACTGCTTTTTTGCGCCGCATTGACAAGCGCTCCCGCCCTCGGTATACTATGACCAAAAGCAAGGCGGCAGTCAAAAATGCAGACGAGTTTGAGGCATCAAACTCAAAAAGGGGAGAGCAAATGAAGTATCTTGGAAAGCCCGTGGGCATGTGGGCGCTGTTTGCCGGATCGTTTGAAAAGCACCTGACGGTCGAATTCGACCTGACCGCGGAGCAGGCGAAGGACGTTGCGGCGCGTGCCAAAAAGAAATATCGCGAGATCATCGCGAAGCTGCCGGAATTTGACAAGCGCGACCGCTTCGAAATGAACATCGTCAACTGCGCGATGCTCGCCGCGTTTATCCTGTGCATGCCGCAGCGGCCGGACATCAAAACGCTGACGGACTACTACGCCGCGGCGATGATGACGCCTACGATGAAGGCTTTCTGCCGCGCGAGCGGAAAGAAAAAGTTCACGCCCAAGGACATCGAGGGCATGAAGGCGACGGCGAAGCTGCGCGCGGGCGATCGCAACCCCTATTCGTGGAACATGGACTTTTTCGAGTACGAGGACGGCAGCGGCTACGAGGCGCGCTTCACGACCTGCGGCATCTGCACGCTGATGCAGGTGTTGGGGCTCTACGATCTGACGCCCGCGCTGTGCCATCTCGACTACACGATGAGCGAAGCGGGCGGCGCGTCGGATTTTGTGCGCAAGTACACGCTCGCCTCCGGCGGCCCCTACTGCGACTGCGGGTATCACAAAAAGCAGTGAAAAAACAAAAAGGATGCGTCTTTCGATGCATCCTTTTTCCTTTATGTAGGGGACTCAATCTTCGTTGTAGGCATCCGAGGCCTTGATGCGCTGGTACATGTCCTGCATCTGGCGGTCGATCTCAGCGATCTTGCCCGCGCATTCGAACATCTCCTCGTTGATGCCCTCGGGCAGCTTCGTTTTGTCGACCTTGTAGCGGATATCGTGCTCAAGGCTCGCCCAGAAGTCCATGGCGATCGTGCGCAGCTGGATCTCCGCCACGACGTATTCCGTCCGGTCGGAGAGGTAGACGGGCACCTTGATGTCCATGTGCAGCGAGCGGTAGCCGTTGTAGTTCGGCGTCTGGATGTAGTCCTGCTTTTTGACGATCTCCACATCCGTCTGCCGCGCCAGCATCTCGCCCACGCGGTAGACATCGTCGATGTAGCTGCAAACGACGCGCACGCCCGCGATGTCGTTGATGTTTTTTCGCGCGGACTCGATCGAGAGCGGCAGGCCGCGCTTGATGAGCTTGGCGACGATGCTCGATTGCGATTTGACGCGCCCGTCGATGTGATGAATGGGATTGCGTGCATAAAGAACATTGAATTCACTGTTGAGAATATTGAATTTCAACGTGAGCTGCCGAACCGCCGCGTCATAGAGATTCTGCATGACAAGAAAGTCATGCGGATCTTCGCAGAGTGCGGCGCCGTTCCCCGTTCGATTCATTCTGAGCCTTCCTTTCCATCGGAAGCGTCAACGCCCGCCCGATGTGCTTTTGTTCCTTTCAGTATAGCAGACGATCACCGCCGCGCCAAGGGGAGAAATGCTGATTTTCCGCAAAAGTCTGCGCGAAAAAAGCAGCGGGCGGGAGAAACTACCAAGCGACGGGCAAAAGAACTTGCAATGCAGCGCAAGCCATTCTATAATTAACCTGAAAGGATATGCACAGCGTTCGGCACTTCCGCTCCGGTGGCAGAGCGAACGCGCGGAAGGTGCAGAAAAGAACAATGGATAAAAAAGGAAAACAGCAATTTCTTCTGGTCGCGTTCGGCGTGGCGCTCTATGCCGCGCTGATGAATCTCAACGAAGTCGCGGCGTTTCTCACGAGGCTCGCTACCCTCTTCACGCCGGTGATCATAGGGTTATTGATGGCGTTTGTCCTCAGTGTGCCGATGCAGGGCATTGCAGGACGTTTGACGCGCCTGATGCCAAAGACAAAGGAAAAACACATTGACCTTCTCAGCCTGCTGCTGACGCTTTTGTGCGTGGTCATCGTCGTGGTACTGCTGTGCGTTCTGGCGCTGCCGCAACTTGCCGCGTCGCTCAAGAGCATCGGCACACTGGTCAGGGAGAACTGGCCGGACTGGGCGCGCCTTCTCTCGGATCACGGCGTGGATACAAGCGAGCTCACCGATCGCATCGCCGCGCTCGATTGGAAAACGGTGCTGGAAAAGGCGCTCACCGGCGCCGGCGCGCTGATCGACTCGGTGGTGGATCTTGCCGGTACCACAGTCTCGGCGGTGGCCAACGTCACCTTTGCCATCGTCATCATGTTTTATGTGCTGCTCGACCGGCGCAGCCTTGCTAAACAGAGCCGCAGACTCCTCTACGCCAACCTGAGCGAGCGAAAGGCCGATCAGGTCTGCCGCATCGCGCGCCTGACGCACACCACCTACGCCCGTTTCCTGTCCGGGCAGTGCGTGGAGGTCGTGATCCTCGGCACGATGATCTTTCTCGCGTTCTCCCTGTGCGGCATTCCCTACGCGGGGCTGACCGCCGCGCTGACGGCGGCCTTCGCCTTTGTTCCCTACATCGGCGCGCTGGCCTCCTGCGCAATCGGCGTACTGCTGACGCTGCTTGCCCAGCCGGAGAAGGCGCTGCTGTGCCTGATCGTCTATCAGGCGGTGCAGTTCACGGAAAATCAGTTCATCTACCCGCATGTGGTTGGCAGCAGCGTGGGGCTTGCGCCGCTGTGGACGCTCCTTGCGGCATTGCTTGGCGGCAAGCTCTTCGGCCTTGTCGGTATTGTGTTTTTCATTCCCCTCACGGCGGTAGTACTCCAGCTCGTACATGAGCACACCGCACAGCAGCTTTCGGAAAAGAAACTCGACCGCGAGGATCTGATCGAATAACAAAAAAGGACGACAGCTAAAAATAGCTGTCGTCCTTTTTTGTGCGGTCACGACTGCGCCATGCGCTCGAGGAGCTGGAAGGCCTCTTCGAGCTTGGGGTCGATATGGTCGGTCTGCAAAGCCTCGCGCACGCAGCCTTCGATGTGCGCGCGCATGATCTGCTGGTTGGCGCTTTTGAGGAGCGACTGCGTGGCGAGAAGCTGGTTGGAGATGTCCACGCAGTAGCGGTCGTCGTCGATCATCTGCAAAATGCCGTCGAGCTGGCCGCGGGCGATTTTGAGCTTGCGGCGGACGGAATCACGATCGGCTCTCATGGCCTTAGCGGATGGAGACGGCCTGATAGCCCGCCTCATCCACGGCGGCCTTGAGCGCCGCGTCGGTCACGCTGCCGTCCACGCTGACGGTGGCGGACTTGCTCTCGAGATCGACCTTTGCCTCCTTCACGCCGGGGACGGCGGAAAGCGCCTGCTGAACGTGATTCACGCAATGCATGCAGGCCATGCCCTCAATGCTGATGACTTTTTCCATGTTTGTTTCTCCTTTTTCATTACTTGCCATAATTTCCTTGCTTGCTATCTCCACTCCGCGATCCGACGGAGAAGAAACCGTTTTCGGTGCTGCCTCCGTGTGCTTGGCCTTGAACCAGCGCAGGCGCAGCGCATTGCTCACCACAAACACCGAGCTGAAGCTCATCGCGAGCGCGCCGAGCATCGGGTTCATCTTGAGCTGGAAAGCGGGGTAGAACACGCCCGCCGCGATGGGAATGCCGATGGCGTTGTAGAAGAACGCCCAGAAGAGGTTTTCCTTGATGTTGCGGATGACCGCGCGGCTCAACTGCACGGCGGTCGAGACGTCGAGAAGGTCACTGCGCATCAGCACAACATCCGCCGACTCGATGGCGACGTCCGTACCGGCACCGATGGCGATGCCGACGTCTGCGCGCGCAAGGGCGGGCGCATCGTTGATGCCGTCGCCGACCATGGCGACCTTCTTGCCGCCCTCCTGTAAGCGGCGGATCTCGCGTTCCTTATCCTGCGGCAGCACCTCGGCCACGACGCGGTCCACGCCGACCTGACGGCGGATGGCCTCGGCGGTCTTGGCGTTGTCGCCCGTGAGCATGACGACTTCAATGCCCATGCTCGAGAGCTCGGCGATGGCCTGCGCACTCGTGGGCTTGACGATGTCGGCCACGGCAATAAGGCCGATGAGCTTGCCGTCGAGAGCGAAGTAGAGCGGCGTCTTGCCGTCCTCAGCCAGCGCTTCACCTTGTGCGAGCAGCGCGCTGCCCTCAATGTGGTTGGCCTCCATCATGCGGCGGTTGCCGGCAAGGCAGAGCTGGCCCTCGACCTCGCCGCGGATGCCCTGACCGGGGATCTGCTCAAATTTGTCGACGGACAGGAACGTGAGCGATTCCTTCTCCGCCTCGGCCACGATGGCCTCGGAAAGCGGATGCTCGGAGAGCTTTTCGAGCGACGCGGCGACGGAGAGAAGTTTGTCCCTGCCGATGCCGCCGTCGACGACGTCGGTGACGACGGGCTTGCCCTGCGTGATGGTGCCGGTCTTGTCGAGCACGACGGTGTTGACGCTGTGCGTCGTCTCAAGCGCTTCGGCAGACTTGATGAGGATGCCGTTCACCGCGCCGCGGCCCGTGCCGACCATGATGGCCGTCGGCGTGGCGAGACCCAGCGCGCAGGGGCAGCTGATGACGAGCACGGAAATACCGATGGACAGCGCAAATTCCACGCTGTGGCCCGTCAGCAGCCATGCTGCCGTTGCGATGACGGCGATCGTGATGACGACGGGGACGAACACGCCGCTGACCTTATCGGCGAGCTTGGCGATGGGCGCTTTGGAGCTCGTGGCCTCGTCCACAAGGCGCACGATCTGGGAAAGGGCGGTATCGTCGCCGACTTTGGTCGCGCGCATCTTGAAATAGCCGGATTTGTTGATGGTCGCGCCGATGACGCTGTCTCCCGCCTGCTTTTCGACGGGGATGCTCTCGCCCGTCAGCGCGGATTCGTCGACCGAGGACGTTCCCTCGAGCACGACGCCGTCGACGGGGACGCTCTCGCCCGCCTTGACGATCAGCACGTCGCCGAGTTGGACCTCCTCGACGGGGATGACGCTCTCGACGCCGCTGCGCTCGACCGTCGCGGTCTTGGGCGCAAGGTCCATGAGCTTTGTGATGGCATCAGAGGTCTTGCCCTTGGCGCGGGCCTCCATCGTCTTGCCCATGGTGATGAGCGTCAGGATCGTGCCTGCGGACTCGAAGTACAGCTCCATCATATAGGTGTGCACCGTGTCCATGTCCATCTGGCCAAAGCCGATGCCGATCTTATAGATGGCGTAGATGCCGTACACGATGGCGGCGCTGGAGCCCAGTGCGATCAGCGAATCCATGTTCGGCGAGCGCTGCCACAGCGTCTTGAAGCCGACGATATAGTACTGGAGGTTGATATAGACGATGGGCAGCAGCAGCAAAAACTGCGTGAATGCGAACGTCATCGCATTTTCCATGCCGAGGAAGCACGCGGGCAGCGGCCAGCCCATCATGTGGCCCATCGAGAGATAGAACAGCGGGATGGTGAAGAGGAGCGAGAGGGCGAGACGCTTTTTCATGTCGCTGTACGCCTTCTGTGCGGCGCTTGCGCCGCCGGTCTCGGCAGTCTGCGCGGTGGGGGCGCTGCCGGGCTTTGCATGCAGAGACGCACCGTAGCCCGCCTTTTCGACCGCGGCGATGATCTGCGCGGACGAAAGCTGGGATTCGTCGTATTCGACGACCATGCTGTTTTTCAGCAGGTTGACCGCGACCTGCTGCGCGCCGGGCTGCTTGGCGACGGCCTTTTCCACGCGGCTGGAGCAGGCGGCGCAGCTCATGCCGGTCACGTCATAGGTTTCCTTTTTCAATTTGATTCCTCCTTCGGGGCAAATACAATACCCGCGTGGGGTGTTTTTCATTTACCGACAGTATAGGTCGGAAATTGGCGGATTGTCAAGACCTCTTTTCGAGAAATTTCCGTTTGGGCGAAAGTTGCGGCGTTTCGGTCGGGAAAACTTACCGCCGCCGCGCCGCTGGACAGCTTGCATCCCTTATGGTAAACTGACGGCATGAGTTTTATGATAAGCAGGTGAAAAATGAAGCAAAAACATATCTTGAAATGGCTTGGCATCGCACTGGGCGTGTACCTTTTATATGGGGTGCTGACAGCCATTCTCGTCCCGCTGCCGCAAAAAGAGGCGACAGGGGAGCTGTGGAGCCAGTATGAAGCCCGATTGAGTACGGACGCATCGCAGGAGCGCGTGAGGAGCATCGAGGATACGGACAGTGCGCTGCTCTGGCGCTTGCAGCTCATCGAGAGTGCGGAAAGGGAGGTCATCTTCTCGACCTTTGACCTGCGCGCGGACGGCAGCGGACAGGATTTGATGGCCGCGCTCTATGGCGCGGCGCAGCGCGGCGTGCGGGTGCGCGTCATCGTCGACGGGCTGAACGGTTTTCTGCATCTGCAAAACAGCGGCGTTCTCCGCGCCCTCGCGGCGGAGGAGAATGTGGAGGTGCGCTTTTATGATCCCATCGACCTGCTGCGCCCGTGGAAGCTCAACTACCGTCTGCACGACAAGTATCTGATCGCCGACGGGAGCAAATACATCCTCGGCGGAAGAAATTCGAACGATTTGTTCCTCGGCTCATATCAGGAGAACCAGAACATCGACCGCGACGTGCTCGTCGTGTCGGATGGGGGAGAGGGCAGCTCGGTCTCCCAGCTTTTGACGTATTTTGAAAGCGTCTGGTCGCAGCCGGAGAATCAGACCATCACAGGCAAGACGTCCTCGCAGACCGACGCGCTGCAGGAGCGCTACGCGGCGCTATGCGCGGTGCATGGAAAAGAGCTTGCCGCCGTCGACTGGGAGGTGGAGACCGCGGCGGTCACGCATGTGAGCCTTCTCAGCGGTTCGCCGCGCGCGGAGGCGAAAGCGCCTGAGCTGTGGGACGCGCTTGTCCGCCTGATGGCGCAGGGCGATGACGTCCTGCTGCAAACGCCGTACATCATCTGCAACGACAAAATGTATAACGATTTGGAAGCACTTGCCGAGACGCGGCAGCTGCGCGTGCTGACGAATGCCGTTGAAAACGGCGCGAACCCGAGCGGCTGCTCGGACTACTTACGCGAAAAGCAAAATATTTTATCGCGCGGCGTCGACGTGTACGAGGTCGTCTGCGGCCAGTCGCTGCATACGAAGACGATTTTGATCGGAAACGATTTGAGCGTCGTCGGTTCATTCAACGCCGACATGCGCAGCGCATATCTCGACACGGAGCTGATGCTCGTCATCGAGAGCGAGGAGGTCAATGCCGCGCTGCGGCAGGAGAGCGTACAGTACATCGACCAGAGCCGCCTCGCCCTGCACGACGGCGGCACGGAATACGGCGCGCGGTTTGAAGAGATAACGCTGCCTTGGGCAAAGCGCGCGCTGTATACGATTCTGAGCGTTGTCCAGCGCCCGATCCGCCACCTGCTGTAACGAAAAGTGCGGCATAGCGGAAAATGAGGGAAAGGAATACGGATTTTGCCCGTATTTCCGTTTTTTCGCCTTGCAAAAGACGTTCGGGTTTGCTATGATAAAAAATACGTATGGATACGTTCCGCTTTTTGTGGAGACAGAGGATAAGAAAGGAAGATCGTTATGATTTACACGACCGAAGTGCAGCATATGTGCCCCGTTGCGAAGGGCGCATATCACGGTCCGGCCCCGATCCCCGAAGAGGGCAAGTGGGTCCAGGCCAAGCAGATCGCCGATATTTCCGGCTTCACCCACGGCATCGGCTGGTGCGCGCCCCAGCAGGGCGCCTGCAAGCTGACGCTCAACGTCAAGGAGGGCGTCATTCAGGAGGCTCTGATCGAGACCATCGGCTGCTCGGGCATGACCCATTCTGCTGCCATGGCTTCCGAGATCCTGATCGGCAAGACCATTCTCGAAGCGCTGAACACCGACCTTGTTTGCGACGCCATCAACACCGCCATGCGCGAGCTGTTCCTGCAGATCGTCTACGGCCGCACCCAGTCCGCCTTCTCTGAGGACGGCCTTGCTGTCGGCGCGTCCCTCGAGGACCTCGGCAAGGGCCTTCGCTCCCAGGTCGGCACGATGTTCGCCACCGCCGAAAAGGGCCCCCGTTACCTCGAGATGGCCGAGGGCTACTGCTCCCGCGTCGCGCTCAACAAGGAAAACGAGATCGTCGGCTACGAGTTTATCAACCTCGGCAAGATGATGGACTTCATCAAAAAGGGTATCGATGCGAACGAAGCGCTCGAAAAGGCCAAGGGTCACTATGGTCAGTGGGACAACGCTGCCAAGTACATCGACCCGCGTCAGGAATAAGGAAGGGAGGACGAAACAATGGCTTTATTTGAAAACTACGAGAGAAGAATCGACAAGATCAACGGCGTCCTCGCTCAGTACGGTATCTCTTCCGTCGAAGAGTGCCGCGAGATCTGCAAGGCCAAGGGCTTTGACCCGTATGAGATCGTCAAGGGCATCCAGCCCATCTGCTTTGAAAACGCCTGCTGGGCGTACACCGTCGGCGCGGCCATCGCCATCAAGTCCGGCGTGAAGTCCGCGGCCGAAGCCGCCAAGATGATCGGCGTGGGTCTTCAGTCCTTCTGCATCGACGGCTCCGTCGCCGAGGACCGCAAGGTCGGTCTGGGCCACGGCAACCTCGGTGCGATGCTGCTGTCCGACGAGTCGAAGTGCTTTGCCTTCCTCGCCGGTCACGAGTCCTTCGCCGCCGCAGAGGGCGCCATCGGCATCGTCCGCAACGCCAACAAGGCCCGCAAGGAGCCCCTGCGCGTCATCCTGAACGGTCTCGGCAAGGACGCCGCTCAGATCATCTCCCGCATCAACGGCTTCACCTATGTTCAGACCCAGTTCGACTACTTCACCGGCAAGCTGAACATCGTGCGCGAGATCCGCTATAGCGAGACCGAGCGCGCCGACGTCCGCTGCTACGGCGCTGACGACGTCCGCGAGGGCGTTGCCATCATGCACCACGAGGGCGTGGATGTCTCCATCACCGGTAACTCCACCAACCCCACCCGTTTCCAGCACCCGGTTGCAGGCACCTACAAAAAGGAATGCGTCCAGATGGGTAAGAAGTATTTCTCCGTTGCTTCCGGCGGTGGCACGGGTCGTACCCTGCATCCGGACAACATGGCTGCAGGTCCCGCTTCTTACGGCATGACCGATACCATGGGCCGAATGCACTCTGATGCACAGTTCGCAGGTTCCTCCTCCGTCCCGGCGCACGTCGAGATGATGGGCTTCCTCGGCATGGGCAACAACCCGATGGTCGGCGCAACCGTCGCTGTCGCTGTCGCAGTTGCTGAGGCTATGAAGTAAGAAAACGCCTTGCTTTTGAACGAGGAAGGTTTAAAACTCTTCTGATCGCAAAATGAAACAGGGAAGCATGTCCTTTCGCACCTTCTTTCAAAGGAATGAGAGGGAACATGCTTCCCGTTTTGTATGTCAGCGGGATTTTGGACTGGAAGAACAGATGTTTTTGCAGCGGAACGCCGCAGCTTTTTCGATGTGCCAGAAAGTCAGCGTTTATGCCAGAATCGTGGCATTTACCAAAAGCGCTTGCCTTTTTATCTTTTGTAGTGAGGAGGTGGCTTTGTATATGCAAATAGAGAAAAATATTGCAGCCACATTACAACGCAAGATGAAAGCGGCGGGAAAAACGAAGCTGGAATTCTCAAAAGAACTCGGCATTCCGCGCTCGACCTTTCAGGAGTATCTGAAGGGCGACAAATGTCTGCGCTCAGATTCTATTGAGGAGTTAGCAAAAAGTCTCTCAATCTCGCCAGCACAGCTGATCTCCGGGCCGGAATACACAGAAGCCTGCGGGTTATTCGGCACGGATGCGCTGCTTGCGGAACTACAGACACTGCATCCTCGCGCACAGGGACTTGCAAAGGAGGCTGTTTCGCTTATGCAGACAGCGTTTCGGCTCTCGGCGGAGTGGGACAAACTGGACGCGCTTTCTGAGGTTCCGGTTCCAGATATGCCGGAATCTGCTTATCGATATGTGCTCTATGAGGCACACGGACCGGCTCGGATGCTCTATGCGTATGGAATTCTGGGTCAGCAGCAGCTAGACGGTACATGGATGACGCTTGCAATCACTGCGCCATTTTCCAACAATCGTGCCGCAGTCGCGCAGCTGACAAAGCTATGCACCGACCAGCAGCTTGAACCTATCCATATTCTCGACGTGATCCACGACTTTATGGATCTCGAAACCAGAACATTATGACAGATCAAAACGATGTTGCTGCGAAAAAAGCACTATTAGCGGCATGATCCTTACAGCAATCTGAATTTGAATAAATTCTGCGGCGAGAACAAACGCATACTCGGAGGATGGCAGGATTCAGTGAATACAAGGGATAGCAGAACGGCAGGCCCATGCTTTGGGCCTGCCGTCTCTTTTGGGTCACGGTTTTGGTCAGAGCAGAAAACCAGCGGCGCAGAAACTGCGCCGCTGTAAACAAAGAATAGACGAAGATTATTTGTTATACCCACATAAATTTAGATCTGCACAATCTGATCTATCGCATAAAGCGGCAGATTCACAAGCCATTCTTCTTTTTTGTAGTCTGCCATAGAGGTGCGGACAGAAACTTCAGGTGCAAATTTTTCGTGATATGTTTTCAGACTTTTTGCTCTGAGATTTACTTCTGCCTTTACTTCAACAGGTACAATTCGCTCGCCCGTATCAACGACAAAGTCAATCTCGCAGGAGCCTCTGTCATTGGTGTAGTAATATACATCCAAATCCTCAATCGTTTTCAGCTGCTGACAAACATACTGCTCCGTAAGGGCGCCTTTAAACTCAACAAAAAGGTCATTGCCGTCAAGTAAAGTACGCTGGCGAAGTCCAGCCATGCAGCCAAGAAGCCCGACATCTACCACAAACAACTTAAATGCTTTCAAGTCCTCATAAGCCCGCAGGGGAATGCCAACTGTATTGACGCGGCTTACCTTATGAACAAGGCCACAGTCACTGAGCCATAGAAGGGCGGTTTCGTAGTCTTTTGCATGTGCACCTTCACGCACGAGGCCGTATATAA
>ENA-ORPF01002821-ORPF01002821.1-human-gut-metagenome-genome-assembly--contig:-NODE-2821-length-11180-cov-12.115955_pt1 | contig 11180 bp, 10 predicted proteins | sample MGYA00242140_ERZ509070 | MGnify/ENA primary metagenome ERZ509070 (study PRJEB26280, sample SAMEA2338713) | human gut metagenome | biome: human gut; feature: human-associated habitat; material: faeces... | reverse complement strand
AGAACGATTGCAACTATGCTATTGTCCGATGTAGACCTCAAGTCCTACACGGATATAGCATACCATAACGAAGATCTAAAGTCACTAACAAGATACCGATTTGATAAAGTTCAGGAACGCGCTAAACTAAAGCAATCGGTGTCCAGATTGGCTACGATTCTGTTTCCCGAATTGGAACAGCTTGTTTCGTCTATCCATGGCACTTCAATCTACGCACTTCTCGGCGAATATCCCGGTGCAAAGCAAATTTCAGAAGTCCATCTTACCAAGCTGACAAACCTTCTTACAACAGCGTCCAAAGGACGCTACGGAAAAGAGAAAGCCATCCAGATTCGAGAGGCAGCCAGAGCTTCTATTGGCTCTGTCATGCCTGCTAAATCTCTGGAATTGAAGCATACCATTAAACTCATTCAAGAACTTGCCTCCGAGATCAACGAAATCGAAGATTCTATTCAGAAAATCATAGATGAGCTCAATCCACCAATTCTCTCGATTCCCGGCATGGGAGTAAACTCCGCTGCTGTGATCCTTGCAGAAATCGGGGATTTCTCCAATTTCAGTTCTCCTGACAAAATTCTTGCTTACGCTGGCTGCTCTCCATCTACATACCAGTCCGGAAAACTCACGAACTGCTATGCTCACATGGAAAAACGTGGCTCCCGCTACCTGCGACATGCCCTTTACAACGCAACTAAGTACGTCTGCTACTGGAATCCTGTCTTTGCTGAATACCTTGCCAAAAAACGTGCCGAAGGAAAACACTACAATGTTGCCCTGTCCCACGCCATGAAGAAACTCGTTCGGTTGATTTATGCCTTACAGAAATCCGGGAAAGCATATCTTGCAGCTGCATGATTTTCTCCTGAGCCTGAGCTAATTCCAACAGAAACTTAGCTGGCGCAGCGAACCCTTGACGAACCGAAGCATTCAAATGCTATCCTGTTTGTGCGAGGGCTGGCTGGGCTTGCTTTGCTGTTCTCTCCGTCGCCCTCGCTGCTCTGATTCCAGCATTTGAATGCTGTTTGTCAGGGGCAGCGGTCGGTTGGCGGATTTTTTCATTTTGGGGCTTGACTTTTAATAGTTAGTCTCCCATTTTTCAGTAAAATAAATGACCTGAGGACAGTGCGAAACTTTTCCTCAGGTCTTTTCAATAAGATAATATATAAATAAAATCCTACGAAATACGCTTTAATTCGTGCCGAGTGTGTCAGTTGTGTCAGAAGTTCATAACAAACTTTTTATATCATCATCCATATTTTCCCATTTTTTCTTTACTTTTCTCTTGTTTTTAACAGAAGCGATAGTCTGTATAGAAAGAGAGATAGATAGTCTGATAAAAGTATAATAAAGTTTTCTTGAAAACACTGACACACTCGACACAACCGGCACACTCCCTTACGGATGAATTTTCGAGCGGATTCCTACTACTACGGTGAGATCAGTCCAATCCCTTCTATGGATTTTCTGGTTCCGCGAAGCCTTGAACGCTTTGGCATCTTCAAATGGAATCACGAAGCGAGCCAGCTCCATAAAGCCGTCCATCGTACAAGATGTCATATTGATGCCTTTTACCTCGGACAGTTGGAAATCCAGTACCCACCGAAATTCCTCATTGCTTACAGGCGTGATCTGTGCTACACAGCTGTTAATAAGTTCCCTGCTGACATCCGTTTTGGCCGCTTTCTGCCACTCGTCCAGCTTCTGGGAAATCAGCTTCATATCAATACTCCCACTGCGTTCATCCTCCTGTTCGATGCTCTCATACTGGGATTGTAACTCGGCGATCTGCTCGTCCAGTCCCTTGCGGCGTTCCATCAGCTCCTGCTTCGTGATAACTCCGTCAGCACACAGGTCAATATACCTGTCCAGCCGTTCTTTTTGTTTGGCGATGCTGTTTTCCAGCATTGCCTTTCTGGAAATACGCACAGTCTTTTCCTCTGCCATGCAGCGGTTCAGAATCCGGTATACCTCTTTGACGGTCTTACCTTTATCAAACGTCAGATTCTGGAATACCTTAGATGCCATTAGATTCAGCTTCCATTCACTGATGGCTTTGATTTGGCAGCTGATCCCCAAATCCAGACCATGTTCCTGTAAGTAGCTGATGCTTGGCCTGCGTGTACGGCGGTAGCACTGAAACCCGTGAACAACTGCCCCGTCACGGTTTACTCTCCATTTGAACTGGATAAAGCCCGCTCCACAGCTACACCGCAGCTTTGCTGTCCAGACAGATTTTGGCGTATTACGCATATATTTGTGCTTTTTGGCGTTCTCATCGATGACCCGTGCAGACCGTGCCAGCAGAATCTGTTGGCATCTGTCCCACATCTCTTCTGATACCAACGGCTCAAAATCCCCTTTCACATAGACGTAGCTGCTCTCGTCCAGATTTTTCACACGTTTCTGCGTCAGATAGCCGTCACTGTGGGATTTGTTATAGCAGATGCAGCCTTTGTAGGTTGCATTGTGCAAAACACGGCTCACTTTGGAAGCGTCCCATGATACATGACCGCCTGCATCCAGTCGTCCCAACCGATATAACTCGTTTACGATTTTAGTAAGCCCTTTTTCGCCATCCGAATACATCTGGAAAATCAGCCTCACAGTTTCGGCCTGATCCGGGTCCGGAATGTAGGTTCCGTTCTCCCTGCGGTATCCCAAAATGTTTCCGCTGCCATACAAAACGTGTTTTTCCCGGCTGATTTTCTGCCCAGCCTTTACTCGCTCTGAAATCTTCCGGCTTTCATCCTGCGCCATAGAGGACATGATCGTCAGACGGAGTTCTCCATCGTTGGTTGCCGTATTGATGCCGTCATTGATGAAAAACACATTGACCCCCATTGCCTTCAGTTCACGGGTATAGGACAGAGCATCCACCGTATTTCGTGCAAAACGGCTTACTTCTCTTGTAATAATCAGGTCGAATTTACCTTTTCTGGCATCCTCCATCATACGTAGGAACTCCGGCCTTTTCTGCGCCTGCGTTCCTGTGATGCCCTGATCCACATAGACCTCTGTAATTTCCCAGTCGGAATGGCGTGAAGCTTCGATTTTATACCATTCCAGCTGGTTTTCCAGTGCATTGATCTGTGCCTCGTGTTCTGTTGAAACACGCGCATACACTACAGCTCTCATACATACCTCCGTTGATTTTATGCTTTTTCAGGCAAAAAGAAAGGCTCTGATGGAAAATCCTCCATCAGAGCCTTTCGCTGCGGTTTACGAAGCCTTTGCAGGCGGTTCCTCTTCCTCCTGCTCATGCTTCATTTGAAGGAAGTTCTGATATGTAGGGTTGTTGATATATCCCCCTGCAAAGAGAGCCTCAATCAGATAGTAGGCCATTGCCTTGTCGTCAACCTCCAGCATTTGTGACACCTCCTGTTCGTTGTTATGCTTGGATTCGGTGATATAACATATCATCGAAAATTTCAGCATTACGGAAGAAGCCGAATGCCCTTGAATGCTGATACAGGATTCGTGTATATCGTCATACCGCTGTTCGGACACCGCGAACGATGATGCTCCAGACCAAGCTTTTCCAAGGTTTCCCTGAAATCTGATTGGCTGCATGCCCATTCGTCCTTCTCCTTGCAGTAGCCAAGATAAGCATTGTACAAGTCTTCCAGTGATGTGGATACACTCGGATCACACCTTTCACAGCATTCCTCTACAAATGGCTTCACGCTCCTGCTGTAAGAGTCCTTCGTCGAACATTTTGCCCGGTCCACCTGCGGAATTTCAGGAAATCTGTAGTTTAACTCCACCAGTTTCTGAGCATACCGCAGTGCCTTTGTGACAATGGCATTTCGTTCCTTCCAGATTTTTTCCTCAAGATCCGGGTCCTGCTGGTCATCTGGAATGGATGTGTCGAACGGGAGATAAACGATACGTTTGAGCAGAGCATCGTCCTCGCCTTCGATGCAAGGAGGATGGTTGCTGGCAAAGACGAACTTGATTCGCCTCGTAAGCACCACAGAACTAAGGTATTTGCGTTGAACATCGATTGAGTCACCTCCTGTGATCTGTTTAAGGCGGGAAATGGCCTCCGCATTGAGCTTTGTGTTTGGCATATCAAGCTCAAAATTGATAACGGAACTGAGTAAGGGCATCAGCGCAAACGTTCCCTTCATCTCACTGAGCCGCAGGTTACTGACTGACTCCTTAGGATAAAGCCGCTGAATAAAGTTTCCCAAAACACTCTTGCCGCTATCTCTGGCATAGCCCATGAGGATGAAGAATTTTCCACGAGCCGGATAGATAAACAGATAGCCGATTGCCATCCAGAATCGTTCCAGAAGCTGCGGGTTTCCATGTGTGATCTGCCACAGAAAACGGTCAAATACCGGGCATTTTGCCTGTGGATCGTATTTGGCCTTGATGCAGGTAAATGTCAGCTGATCCGGACTATGTGGATACAGTTTTTCCTCTCCAAGGACGAAAATGCCGTTCTTCAGTGGTGCATAAATCGGCTCACCTTTCGGCTCCTCGCGCTGGATTTCCGGATCGGTAGCACAGCACTGATAAAGGTCTTTATGCCCATACAGACTCGATTCGTGGTTAAGGTCGTAGTCCACATACTCGCGGTACAGCATTAACAATCGATCTGTGTCCAGATATTCGTAATAACGCCCATTGAAGAAGTAGAGTGCGCCATGGTAAGAGATGATCGAGACCTTCTTTTGGAGTTCCCTTGTCATTCCCACAAGAGACTGTGTTTTGGGTCCCTTTTTGACAATTGGTTCTTCAGGAGAGGGCGGAGCAGGCTGATTTTGAAGTTTCATCCCGATCTCCAGCAGTTCTTCAAAACTAGGGTTGTTCGGTGCTGCAACAGAGCGTGCATCGTAATCTTCCGTTGGATTCGGGAACGAACTTTTGTCGATGGCGAGTGCCAACTTTTTCTCCGCTCGTTTTTTCTTAAATCTTTCAAGTTTTTCTTGTTTTGCATCAAGATGTGCTTGTGGATTGCACATTCCAAACGCTACCTGCTTCTCAGTCAAAGAAGGGATTTCATCAAAAGGTTGCGCTTTGGACAGCTCTTGAGAAAAATCTTTTCCCTCAGCTGATTCTGCAAGGATTAAACTATCTGTCGGTTGTGCCTGTTTATGGCGCATTGTGTTAAGTCTATCCTCGATTTTAGATTTGCTCATGGCTAGTTTCCTCCACGCTGCCTTTCTTGAAGTAGCACTGTTCCACCAGATTTTGGACGGGGTTTTCTTGACCCCAACCACCACTCATAATTAGGTAATCGATCCGTGTCAAACCATTGGGTCGATTGATATTCGTCCAAAGATAGCCAAAATCATTGTTCCAGACATGGACCATGATTTTGTACTCAGCATCAGGTTTGATGTCTTTAAAGGAATCTGTAATGACTGGCGATTTCATTGACCCACCCTGAATAAAAACGCTGCCAATGATTTGATCGTTTTCATCATCGGTGTAGGTACTAAACGTAATCGGGCACAGATTTATCCCCTCTTTTTCAGTCCAGTAGCAATCTGCAAGGACTTCTTTGCCAACTAGAACTCTGGCTTGGATTCCTTTGATTACGCTGCTTTCTCCATCACCGCAGATGAACATTCCCTCCTTCGTTCGTGCAAAGGTGATGTATCCTTTTTTGCCTTTTAGACTCTTATTGTGAAACTTATCGTGGGTGTCCGCCATGTCTTCCTGCACTTCTGTTAATTCCTGCATAGCGTTGATGTTCTTGATTTGTGTCATAATATGACCTCCATATAATTTATATTGCCTTTGGACTTATCCCTTGGGCCTGGCTGTATGATATCACGTCACGCATTCACAGCGTTAGGATTTGCGTTCAGAAAATCATCATAGTTTCGTTTGATTTTCGGGATAAAATTATTAAATTTTTATTAACATTCTCACTACCGATGTTGATTGATGTTGAAAATTCTCTTCCAAACAGAAAAATCCACGGAGAAAAGTAAAATCATTTCCTTTCTCCGTGGATTTTGTTATTTAGAAGCTTTTCATTTCCGCCTTAATGCGTGCGTATTCTATTTCTATCTTATTTCCAACATTGTCTATTTGCTTGCTTTCCTCATTCTTCAAAAGTTTTTTCATTTCATCATCTAGCTGCCTAATAGCACTCTCTGCATCATCCAATATCCTTTTCACCAATGAAAAATAAACAACTTTTTCTCGCTCCGTTAGAAAACCTTCCGTTTGCGTAATGCAGAAAGATATATTACTATACACTCTAATCGCTTCCTCTTTTTTTGTTCCAAACAAAATTCCCAACCGTTCTTCAATGATGTCTCCAGTAAGTTGTGTTCCAGGAATTTGAAGTAATGACCGCATTCCCGTCTTAACTTGGTCAATAACGCGCTCATCCAATCTATTTGTTCTTCCACACCTGATATTACCAATAATATCGTAGTCACTCAATATTTCTTCATCCACGATTTCCTCACTCGTTGTTTCCTCTGATTCAAAAAGAAGCAAATCAAAAAAATCTTTAACTGCTCTTGTCAACTGGATTTCTTTATTAATCGACAGAATATCTCGAACTTTTAAAATTCCCTCTTGCAGAGAGATAACTTTCCCAAGCAAAATATCCAATATTCTGTATAACCTCTCTCTAAGGGGTTTTATTGCATCATCCAAAACAACTTCTGCTTCTATATTATAATCTTCTCGCAATTTTTCATCTGATTTTTTTTCCTCAAATGGATCCCAGTCAACTCCTTTTTCTTCCAACCATTTTGAAATCAGATATTGTCTAAGCGATATAAAATACCTTTGCTCCTTCAATTTTTTATAAATGCTATTTCCATGTTTTTTCTGTATCCACACTTCATACTGTTCAAGTACCTTATTCCTGTGCTTCTCATCAATTTCTTGCTTTTCTTTCATATACTGAGACTCAATTTTAGACACTTCTTTTTTATATTCTCTATTAACATCCCTCATTAACCCTTCTACTTCTACTTTTTTAACTTCTATTTTTTCGTTTGCTTCTTTTTCTAACGCTTCAATCACCGCATTAAAATCTGGATCGATAGCCCTTATTCTTGCTATATTGCCCCATTTTTGGTTTTCTTCTTTGCTTGTTTCATGATCTACGACTTTCATCCTACTTAAGTCCTCCTAAAATTTATTTAAGTTTCTAAAACCAAAACCCTCCCCGGCAAAACCATTCAGTTTCACCGGGGAGGGTTTATCATACGTTTATCTTCCCATGTTTTGCACGATTAGTGCATCTTCATGCAACAATCTTACTTTCTGGGATTTTTGATAGCAGCCTGTTCTGCACTTTATAAACAGAGAGTACAAGAAAACGCACATTTACGTTATTTATTTTTTCAGATATTTGATTTTTTATCCTTTTCGTAATATTTTCAGAAAATAACACATTTTTGCTTTTGCAGTTTTCGGGACAAACTACAACGCATTTTTTCACCTTTTTTCCATCCATTTTTTCTCAAAAATGGAACTTCAAAAAATTTTCCATATCACAAAAAGGAGGTATTTTTCCACATGAACGCACCCACACAGTTGAAAATCCGAGGTCACACCAAATGACGCTGGACTACTTTTATGGTCAGTCGGGCGAATTGTTCTCCTATTTCCGCATCCCCAAGGCACTGTTCCAAGACCACCGCTTCCGGCAGCTCTCCACGGATGCCCGGACGCTATACGGCATTCTGCTGGACCGCATGAGCCTGTCCGCAAAGAACGGCTGGCTTGACGAGCAGGGCCGGGTGTATATCATCTACACCGTCCGGGAAGTACAGGAATCCCTCTGCTGCGCCGAACACAAGGCGGTCAAGCTGTTCCGAGAACTGGAGGACATCGACCTCATCGAGCGCAAACGCCGTGGTCTGGGCAGACCCAGCCTGATCTACGTCAAGGACTTTTCCTCCGGCTTGCCAAAAGCGCAAGTACAGAATTGCCCAAACAGCAATTCTGGTGCTGCCGAAAGCGCAATTCTGGAGCAGCCAAAACCGCAAGCAAATAAGACTGATAAGAATAAGACAGAGTGGAATGATCCTGACCCCATCTATTCCGGGGGCATCCGGGAACAGCTTGAGGATTATTTTTATCAGGTATTAGAGGTAGACCTTCTGCTCCGGCTCTGCCCGGACGAGGAGGATACTATCTATCAGATCGTAGACCTACTTGTGGACACCTGTTCCACCAAACGCAAGATGTTGCGGATTGCCGGAGACGATAAGCCCACCGAGGTGGTACACAGTCGGCTGAAAAAACTGAATGCCGACCACATCCGTTTCGTGCTGGATTCGCTGGCAGAAAACACTGCCCCGGTGCGGAACATGAAGCAGTATCTGCTGGCAATGCTCTACAATGCGCCCACCACCATGAACCTCTACTATCAGAACAAGACGAACCACGACTTTGCGCGCGGTTCACCGAAAGCGGGGTGATGTTATCGCAAAGAAAGCTACGATTATCGCAGTCACCAATCAAAAAGGCGGTGTGGGGAAAAGCACCACCTGTGAGAATCTGGGCATTGGGCTGGCAATGGAGGGCAAAAAAGTCCTGCTGGTGGACACCGACCCACAGGGCAGCTTGACCATCAGCATGGGCTGGCAGCAACCCGATGAACTGCCTACCACCCTTTCCACCCTGATGCAGAAAGCCATGAACGACCAGCCCATTCAGCCCGGTGAGGGCGTTCTGCACCATGCAGAGGGCATTGACCTGATCCCGGCAAACATCGAACTGGCAGGACTGGAAGTAGCCCTCGTGAACAGTATGAACCGGGAGAAGATGCTCAAGCAGGTGCTGGACAGTGCCAAACGGGAGTACGATTTTATTTTGCTGGACTGTATGCCCTCGTTGGGGATGCTGACGATCAACGCACTGGCGGCGGCAGACGCTGCTCTGATTCCTGTGCAGGCACAGTACCTGTCTGCAAAGGGTCTGGAACAGCTTTTGCAGACCGTGCAGAAGGTCCGGCGGCAGATCAACCCGAAGCTGAAAATCGAGGGTATCTTGCTGACCATGACCGACAACCGCACCAACTACGGAAAACAAATCAGCAATCTGATTCGTCAGGCATACGGGAAGCACCTGAAGGTGTTTGACCAGACCATCCCCCGCTCCGTCCGTGCAGCAGAAACCAGTGCGGCAGGCAAAAGCATCTTTGCCTATGACCCCAAGAGCAAGGTGGCAGAAGCCTACAAATCTCTTGCAAAGGAGGTGCTGGCGGATGCCGATCGACAACGGAAACTTAGCTCTGAAAGGGCTAGATGACCTGTTCTCCACCGAAGAAAACCGACAAGAGGAACAACGGGAGCAGGTACAGCAGATTCCCATTGATGCGTTGCACCCCTTCACCAACCACCCTTTCAAGGTGCTGGACGATGAAGCCATGACCCGGACGGTGGAGAGTATCGCACAGTACGGTGTGCTGGCTCCGCTGATCGCCCGCCCTCGCCCGGACGGTGACGGCTACGAGATCATCTCCGGGCACCGCCGCCAGTATGCGGCTAAACTTGCCGGACTGGACACCCTGCCGGTCATTGTGCGGCAGATGTCGGACGATGCTGCTGTGATATTGATGGTGGACAGCAATCTCCAACGTGAACACATCCTGCCCAGTGAACGGGCTTTTGCCTACAAAATGAAGCTGGATGCTCTAAAAAATCAAGGTGCTAGGTCAGATTTAACTTCGTCCCAAATTGGGACGAAGTTACGAGCGGATGAAAAAGTGGCACAGGATTTAGGTGAAAGTCGCAATCAAATCCAGCGTTTTATCCGCCTGACCAACCTTATCCCGGAACTGCTGGACATGGTAGACGAAAAGAAAATCTCATTTAACCCTGCGGTGGAACTCTCTTATCTTGATGAAAGCCAGCAGCGAGATTTTCTTGAAGCTATGGCTGACACGCAAAACGCCCCATCGCTTTCACAGGCGCAACGGCTCAAAAAGCTGGCGCAGGAAGGTCATTTCTCGTATGACGTTGCCTTTGCCGTGATGGGTGAACCGAAAAAGGACGAATTGGACAAAGTTGTTATCAAAAACGATACCCTGCGGAAATATTTTCCCGAAAGCTCTACTCCGAGAGAGATGGAAGAAAAAATCATTGGGCTTTTGGAAGAAAGTAAAACCGAAAAAGTTGTATTCAGGAGCGATTCTATCAAAAAATATTTTCCGAGCAACTATTCGTCAGAACAAATCGAAAATTCAATTCTCAAGATGCTCGACCAGCGCATGAAAAAGCGCAAGCATGAAGCTGAACGCTGACGATCAGATAAAACGCAAGACCCACTTTGGGTCTTTTTCTTTTGCAAACAAAAGGAGAAAACGCCTATGAAAAACAACGCTACCCGTACCATCCGCTCCGAGGAGATCACCATTGATGTGCGTATCTGCGCTGCACTGGCGGCAAACCGGGGCGGTGAGGTCTACCTCGCAGCCATTGCCCCGGATATGGAGCTGACCGTCATCACGCTGGACGAGGCTCCCGACATCCTGCCCTGCTTTGAGGAGGACGATGCCTGCCTGAATCTTCCCAACACCTCGCTGCTGCTCTGCTACAACCCGGCGCAGGTGCTGAAGATGGGCGGCAAGCACTACCTGACCGGCCCGGTGATTCTGGTCCGCACCAACATGGACGGCGAGGTCATCTCGCTGACCATTGATGAGGTCTACCTGTTCCAGAAGTATCTGGAAAGCCACAGCATCACCCTGATGGCTGACGACCAGAAGCTGACCTGCATCTGCATCGACTGAGGTGTGCTATGCTGAACTTTTTTATCGGTATCGCGTTTTTTGAGGCTGGTGCCTTTTTCGGTTTCTTCGTGGCGGCTTTGATGCAGGCGGCACGGAGCGGCGAAATCGGGCTGAACGGAAAGGAGGATTCACATGGAAGAGAACACTCTGTCGGTGCTGAAAATTGCGCCGGGGCAGTATCCGCAGCAGGTCGAGATCGATAACGACCTGAAAGCATTGCAGCAGGCTGTCGGCGGTTCCATCGGCGCAAGCTATCCCTTTGCCGATGACCCGGTTGCCATCGTTTATAACGATGACGGCAAGCTCATGGGACTGCCCCTGAACCGTGCCCTTCGGGATGAAAACGGAGAAATGTATGATGCCGTTGCCGGAACCTTTCTGGTTGTGGGACTGGGCGAGGAAGATTTTGCATCCCTGACCCCGGAACTGGCGCAGAAGTACGAGCAGCTTTTTCATC
>ENA-ORPF01002819-ORPF01002819.1-human-gut-metagenome-genome-assembly--contig:-NODE-2819-length-11186-cov-6.876920_pt1 | contig 11186 bp, 9 predicted proteins | sample MGYA00242140_ERZ509070 | MGnify/ENA primary metagenome ERZ509070 (study PRJEB26280, sample SAMEA2338713) | human gut metagenome | biome: human gut; feature: human-associated habitat; material: faeces... | reverse complement strand
TGTTGCCATGTTGCTGACTCCCTTCGGTTTCTCAAAAAATGTGGTTACGGTTTGCTCGATGAATTGCGATGTGGTGATGCCCTGTCGTTCCAGTTCATCTCTGATTTGCTGATGCAGGTCGTCCGGAATGGTGACGGTCAATTTGCTCATTTCAGCTTTCTCCTTTTATGCACCTAGTTTGTTGTTATAGTAAGCGGCCAGTTTTCCAAGATTGATGTACCACTTCACCCCGGACTGGAATGCGATGTCCGGATTTTCACGACATACTCGGCGAAGATAGTAAGGCGGAAGCTTCATGATTTCACTTGCCTGTTTGATGCTGACAATTTGTGGCAGGACAATTTTTTCTACAACGCAACCCGCCGTCTGACGATCAAGCATACATTCGTTCATTTTACATTCTCCTGTTCTTAAGCTGAATTTGCAATCTCTTTTTGTCATTGATAAGTTGTTTTTCGATTGCAAAGCAAGCATATCACAAGTGCGATGACAAAGCTATTCACGAGAACCAACGATAATGAGATGCATAACTCGGCGATTATGCCCATAACCAACAATTTATGATTTTATGTTTATTACCACATGGTAATCACCACCTTAAAGTGAAGCTAAAAAGTTGATTGCGGAAGGCGGAATTATATCTGTTGCACGGGTGCGAGGAATTGCCCCCGTCAAAGTGACTGCCTGCAATTCCTCCCGCACAACCTTGCGGATGCTTTTCTCCAGCCTATCTGTCTGCTCCGTCGCAAGAATGGCTTGTACCAGAAACTCTTTGCGTTTGGCTGACGGCACTTGCTGCAGCAACGCCCATGCGCGGCGGTGCTGCGGGTCGCTAAGGTTCGGACGGAAAACGTACTGTGGGCGTTTCATGCCTCGCTTTTACGGCGCGACACGGCGGCCAACGCGCGCTCGAATCCGACCGCGTTCACCTTGTCATCCGGCAGGAACATCGCGCGGCACAGGCCGTCTTTGGGGCCGACGTGGCGCTGCACGATCCCCGCGCCGCCGCCCAGCATGACCGTGGGCAGGGCGCGCAGGTCAAATCCCGCTTCGGTCACCAACGCGAACAGCCGTTCGGTGTAGGCGCGGCCTTGCTGCCGCACGATCTCACGCACAGAATCGCCCAGGGCGCAAGGCCCGCCCGCCAGCATCTGCTCAATCTGCGCGTCGGTCAGGGAAAGCCCTGTTTCGCGCCGCACCTGCTCACGCACAGCATCGATGCAGCGGATCATGCCGAATTCCAGGCTGTGCGCGGTCTCCGCCACGGGGCGGGCGTTGTCGATCCGCATGAGATCCACCGTCCATCCGCCGATGTCCATGAGCAGCAAGGACGGCTCATCCAGCAGCAGGTCGGGGTCTGTCAGCAGCGCGGCGTAGCCCTGCGGGAACAGTGCCACATCCTCAACGGCGATCTTGTATTCTGTGCCCTCGAATCGGAACAGGACCGGCTGGGAGCGGAGCAGGTATTGCCGAAATTTTGGCTTGTCCCGGCCAAAGCTTGTCAGCGGTAGCCCTGCTGCAATTTTAACCGAACTCTCGTTTGGTGCGCCGCGCATTTTGATTTCCTGTGCCAACGCCGCGAGCGTCAGCAGGTAGTAGGTGTCGTTCTCGGTCTTGTCGCAGCGCACCGGCTGGCGCCCCGTGCCGCAGACGTAAAACTGTCCGTCCACCTCCAGCACACTCTGCCGCGTGTACGGCTCGTGGCTGCCGTAGCAGGTCAGACCGGCTGGGAAGGAACAATGCCGCGTCTTGATGGCGTAGTATCCGTGGTCGATTCCGATGATCATGTTTTGCCTCTCTTTCGTTGTTGAGATGTCTTTTTTGCAATGCTTTTGCGGTGGAAAGGCTCCTATACAAAAACCGGCTGGGAAGAAATCGACGGCCTTGCAGTGAAACTTTCCTCCCAGCCGGTAAGTAAGAGTTAGGGGGAGAGTGTGAGAGGGGGAAAGAGGCCAAGCACCCGGCCATCGGCAATACCGGCAGCGGAGTGCAAAACCTGGCCCTAAAAATGGGTACACTTCTCCCGTGGCGTTTCGCCTTTTCAAAATCAGGGCGGCCCGCCCGCGCAAAGCAAATTTGCTTCCTTATCCACTCTCTTCCTTTTTATTTTTTCACCGCATCCACCAGTTTGGCTACCACCAAATAGCGTGTGTCGGATTCGCCGGTGCAGGTGGAGAGGGTCAGAATGTGGTCGGTCAGGTTCAGCGTTTCCCCGTTGTCCAGCGTATTGCGCGCGGCTGCCTTTGCCAGAATCTGCGCGAAGGCCGCATCATCCGGGTTCGGCTCGATGCAGTCCCGGTCATCCGCCGCACTGCACACCCCGGCGCTGACAACGCGGTAGGTCAGGGCAGCGTCGGGCAGCGAGAGATAAATGTAAGGATGTTCTTCGGCAAAGCTGTCCTGCTCGTAATTGTGCAGCGCCTTGAACCCGCCCTCATAGCCGTCCTCGAAGGTGTGGCCGTAGAGCACAAGGTTGCGGGAAAGGCTGGTGCTGTTCAAATCACACGCATAGTCGGCAAAAACGCAGCCGTGGACATCGGCATTGCCCGCGGTGTCGCGGCGCAGGTAATAGTCGTTGTCGGACGCCTGCTGCACCGGGGCATCGATGTTGGTGCCGGGCACGGTGATCCACGCGCCGGTTTCCGTGTTGTCCTCCTGCGCCAGACGCGGCTCCGGCTGGGACACCGTGACGGACAGCGCCCTTTCCACACGCTGTTCTGCCAGCGCTGTGCGGTTGTGCCAAAGGCAAAACAAAACGGCGCACAGGACAATGCCTGCCGCCGCACACCAAAGGAAAATTTTCCGCTTGTCTACGTTCTTCCTTTTGCTTTGCATCTGCTCACCTTCCCGATCACCTTTCCGGGATGCCCGTCTGCGGGAAGTATCTGACCAGCACCGTGGGCGCGCTTTCCTGCGCGGCGGTCAGCGTCCAGTCCACATAGCCGAGCAACCCCTGCAATTCCTCCGGCATATTCTGGTCAAGCGTCAGCGTCAGGTTCAGGTGGGCCGTGCCGGTTCCGCTGTAACGTCCCAGCGGCAAATCATTGCGCATGGTGTTGGTGTCGGTGTCCAGATTGCCCCACACGGGGCCGCTGTATAGGGTTTCGTTGTCCGGGCCAGTCACCGTAATCACAGCATATTGTTTGAGCAGCTTCCAGATTTTTTCCTCAGTTTCTGCACCCAGTTTGTTGTTGTCCGCCAATGCGGCGCGAAGCCACAGCGAACACGCGGCATCGGAATCGTTGCGGGCTGTATAGTCGATGGCAACCAACTGGCTGCGGGTCTCACCGGGGCAAAGATTCTGGAAATCCAAAAACAGCTGCCCGTCCGGGTATTCGATCAGCCCACCATTCTCATCGTAGGTAAAGCGAATATGCGCCGTCTGCGTCTTGGCCGCCACTGCGTCCGGTGTACGGCGGTAGGCCGACCAGGTGCGTCCCCACAGCGTGGGGCTGTCGCCGCTGGCCTGCAACAGCTCCATCGTCACCCCAATGTGCCCGGTGCGGCCCGCCAACTCGTTTGTCAGATTCGGGGAAACCGTGAAAGATTCAAACAGCGCCGTACTGCATTGGTTCGGTTCCACAATGTCGTTGTAGTACCAGTAGCCGTCCTCGCCCTGCGTCCAGTCGGCGGTGTTATAGGCGGGGAACACGCAATCGGTGGCGTCCATGTCTGCCGCTGTTTCGTCATCCCAATCAATCACCACTTTGGCCCGCACAAGGGAGCTGGCTGTGCCGGTATTTTTCACCCAGACGCACTTTTCGACCGTCTGCCCCGGCGTGATCGTCTGCCCCTGCTCGTATTTTTCCTCGACGATGCCCTGCACTGTGGCAGTGGAAATGTGGTTGGTCACGGTGCTTGACGTGCGCCAGCCCGCCAGCGTTCCGCCCGCGCACAGCGCCGCCGCCAGGGCCAGTGCTGCCGCGCCAAGCCCGATTTTTACCTGTTTTTTCAAATTATCGTCCTCCCATTCTTTATGAATTATCCTGCTTCGGGGTAATTTCATTCACGATCAGCGCGCAGTCGCGGTCCTCCGCCCAGCTTTGGCGCACATTCCGCGCCGTCACGCTGGCCGATGCGCGGCAGCCGGTCAGTTCCAGCACCGCACAGTCGGCTTTCGCCGTGCCGTTCTCAGCATCCTCAAACTGCACCAGTGCATGGCAGGCGGTCTGGCTCTCGATGACGGTGTAAACGCCGCCCGAAAGCCCCGTGAAGGTCACACTGGCGCAGACATCGCCGTTCTCGTCCGGCTCGGCATCGAGCGAAAGCTGCACACTCTGCCGCTGCACCCGGCCCTTGGCGTCCGTCAGCGTGAACGTAAACACCGGCGCGCCGTGCGCGGCCAGCAGATCGGATGCGGGCAGCTTCTTGGTCACGGTGATCTTGCCCGGCTCGACGTTCGTTGTCACTTCATCGGTCGGCAGAGTAATTTTATCCTCGCGGTACTGCACCGACGCCCTGTTGCTCACGGAGTTGCCCATGACAACCGATTGCACCCGCACCGTGAAGGAAACTCTTGCTTCCGACTGCGTGGGAATTTCCAGCGTCCATACAATCTTTCCGTTGTTTTCCGCGCCGTTCTCCGTGATGGAATTTTCCACCAACTCGGTTCCTTCGGGGATTGCATCGGTGATCGTCACGGTCTTTGCCACGTCGGCCGGATTGCAGCACGTCACGGTGTACACCAGCGTATCCCCGGCCCGCACCGTGCCGCCATTCAGGTCGTTTCCCGCTTCATCCGTCACGGTCTTGGTCGGCGCGTCTACCGGCACATACACCGCCTTGACGGTGTGGTCAGCGTCGATGTCCGCAAACTCAATATTCTGCGGGTATTTTTTCGCCAGATTGTTCTGCATTTTTTCGGCATCCTCGTCCAGATAGATGCCACTCAAAAGGTAATTGCCGCTTGCCAGCGGGGCATATGTCACTGCTCGGCTCTCTCCCAAAGGTACTTCGCTTTCCGTTTTGGTCTGGGTCGTCCCGTCGCTTTCGCTCGTTATGTTGTCGGATACCGCCTGCCCAATGTCCGGCGTCCCGTTCACCGCAATGGCCTTCAGGGTAAAATTGATCCTCTTCCACTGTGCGGTAAAGGTCGTGTCATAGTCGTTGGCGTAGGAAGTTCCCGCAGCCAGCAGACCGTCTGTCAGGGCGGTTTCGCCGTTCCAACTCTGCGTGGCCTTCCAGCCAAGGAAGCGGTAGCCCTCCTTCTGCGGTTCGGCCTGCACGGTGTAACCCTGGCCGTTGTGCTTGGTTTCGGAAAAGCCGTTCTGCGCGCCGTTCAGCGTTCCGCCGTCCAGATCGTAGGTCATGGCAGCCTGCCAGCCCGCATAATACGAAAGAACGGCAGGCTCCGCTGTTACGGTTTTGTGGTTGCCATAGCTGCCCAAAATGCTGCCGCCGTCGTCGTTTATCGTAATATCCTGCAAGGCTGCGCCGCCTTGCAGTGTCGTCACGCCGTCCGCGTAGGTTTTGGCGTCCAGCAGCCAATCCGCAAAGCAGTGGGTCTGCACGGCGGCGCTGTGCCCGGCATTCGCTGAACAAATGTAGTAGGGCGCGGTATCGTCCACATCGGTCGGTGCCGTCACATCCGCCGTGATGCCGTAGAACTTGCGCACTGTGCCCAGCAGTTCCCCGCTGTCGATGCCGTCCACGGTCAGCGCGGTGCCCGCCGCAGCGTCGTGATTGTAATAATAGCGATAATTCGATTTGTAGGACAACCAAACATCATGCGCGTCGGAGTTTTTCATGCCGAAATAGGCGTCCTCAATAGCGGTATAGTATACGTTGGTGTCAATTCCGTTCTCCGGGTGCTGCTCCGCCGTCTGGGCGTTGTTGGATTCCCGGCTATTTTCCCAATCCAGCACCGCCGTGTCCGACTGGATGATCGTCCGCCCCAGCCACGGGTTCTCGCAGGTCACGCCAAGCTGTTCCCGTGTTCCGCCGTTCCAGGTGACAACGTCCGCATCCTGTTTCAGATGGATGCTGTCACCGGCGGGAATCTGCAATGTTGAATCGGTGCGGAACACATCGACGCCGTCCAGCATCACCGCGATGCGCAGGCCGGAATTTTGCAGGGTTTTGTCGGCGGAAGTTTTCACTTCGACGCCGTCCTTGAGTGTCGTGTCTGTTCCGCTTCCCGCGTAGATTTCCGCGTGTTCCGCGCCGTTTTCGGTAAAACTGCCGCCGGATACCGTTGCCTTGGTTCCACCTTTCAGGTACAGCCCGCTGTGGCCGTTTTCGTGCGATGTGACCGGCGCGGTCAGTTCAAGCGTTGCCGTCTGGTCCAGCGATTCATTTTTCATCGCGCTGATGCCGGAATAGCTGTTGCCGTAGCAGTTCAGGTGATCGCCCTGCACAGTGCCGCCGTCCGTGTGGACGCCGTCCGCGGCGTTATTGTACACGGCGGTCGTTTCGTCGCCGTTCGCGGAATCCGCGGCCTTGCCGATCCACAGTTGCCCCTGGGTGTAAACGCCGTTGATCCCGTTTGCGTAGATATGGTTCCAGCCGTACAAATAAGTCTTGCTGTCAGGGTAGCACTGCACGCCGTTGCCCGCATTGTTCAAAATACCGCAATGGCTGATTTTCATCGTGCCTGCGCCTTGTACGTCCAAGCCGGGGAAGGTGTTGGAAGCGGTGTCCCCGTCTGTCGTCAGGAGATTGGCGGTGTTGTAGCCGTTGTTCTCCACCTGGCAGCCGGTCAGGGTCATAACGCTGTTCGAGCGCACATTTGCGCCCGTCCAGCCGTTGCCCCAGAAGAAGCAGTTTTCCGCGCTGGCGGAGCTGTCGGCTTCGGGGATGTCAAAGCCGGAGGTTTTGTTCCACACAAAAGAGCTGGCCGCTGCCTGCACATGGGAACCGGCGGCACAGGTCAGCCCACCGCCGCCAAGGCCCTGTGAGCGCACATTGCCGGAAAGAACAGCCGAACCGTTCTCAAAGCGATACAGCGCGGTTCCGTCGCCCGCATATTCGCCATTGTTGAACACCAGCGAGCCATTGATCTCGGCCTGGCCGGGGTTCAGCAGAATACCGTTGTCGTTTCCGTAACCCACGGTACAGTTTTGCAGGCTGATTTTGCTGTCTGTGCCTTCGGTGTAAACGACGTTCTCGCAGTTGTTATTGCCATTGAGGAAGACGTTCTCAATTTCCAGCGTCGTGCCGTCGGAAATATAAATCATAACGTTGTCATGGTCGGTCTGTACACCGCTGGCGTCGCCCATCCGCAGGCTGGCGTTTTGGGTGTAGGTGTAGCCCTGCGCAACGGTTTCACTGCCCACGCCGACGGTGTTGGTGTATTGGGCACTCCCGGTGCCGACCAGACGCAGATTTTTGCTGACGGACAGCACCTCGTCCAGTGGGATGGTGATCTCGCCGGAAAGATAGATCGTAGCGCCATTTGCGGCAGAGGCGACAGCGGATTTCAGCTCTGTCCAGCTTGTGACGGCATCTTGGGCGGAGGTACCGGATGCGTCGTAGAGAGAGACTTCCTCAACGGCGAGATCATTGGAAAAGGCGCTTACTTCAGCGGGAATTTCCGCGTTGGAATCGCTGTCGGTTTCTTTATTTTCCGTCAGTTCGCTTGATTCGGCACTTTCCGGCGTTGCGTCGGAAAGCGCCGTGCTTTCATCCTGTGTCGATACAGGCGTTGGTGTCGGGGTAGTTGATGCTTGGTTTTCCGCCTGATCCTTTGTGCTGTCACCTTCCGCAATATCCGCTTCAGCGATGCCGCTCCACTCGTCAGCAACAAATTTTCCCTGCGTTCCTTGTGCCAGCACGGCAGTCGCCATACCGAACAACAGCAAAGCGGCCAGCCCTGCTGCCGCCAAAGACAGCAGCGGTTTGTTCTTTTCTTTCGCTTTTCTCATGCAAAACTCCTTTTTGTGTCATTCAGAATTTTGACCGGATATCCCATCCAGGGCAGGCACAACTGCACCCTCCCAACGATGTTCTCCGCCGTGACAGGTGTATCTGCCACGTTGTTTGTCAGTCCCTGCGTCGTGACCGTCCGAGCCGCCTGGTCGATGGCGACGATTCTGTGCGTTACCGTGCCGCCCGCTGTCTTGTAGGTAATGTCCTGCCCGACTTTCAGTTCGTCAAACGACATCGGCACAACGACAAGCAAGCTGCCCACGGGCAATACAGGCTCCATGGAGCCTGTCAGCACGGCGTAACAGCGGATACCGCTGACGGAAATCAGCACGGCGGCAGCAATCGCGGCGGCAAAGATCAGCGGCCCTGCCGCTTTCATCGGTTTTTTCACCACGTTCCGCCCTCCTGAACCGCTTCAAAGTAGACGCTGAGGGTGTAATGATTCAGCGCCGTAGCGTCCGCGCTCTCGCTGTATGTCACAGTATCGAACAGCGCGTCATTGCGGCAATCTTCTCCCGGCTGCAAAGTTTTGGCGTAATACCAGAAATCCTCCGTTTCGTCGTAGCGCCAGTTTTCGGTGTTGTAGTTGAGGGTACAGGCATCCTGTGCCGCGCTATCTGAGAAAATCACGCGGGCGCGAAGACGCAGCGGAAGGTTGCCGGTGTTCACCACATACGGGCGCTTCATGAACGAATTGCCCGGCTGCACCGGAACATCCGGGTTCTGAATGTCCTCTTTCGGGTCAAATGTCACCTCACCGACCGTGAGGGTGTTGGTGCGCGATGCTTGGGCAATAAAATAAGCGCCTGTGACGCCGACCAGACAAACTGTCAGGGCCAGCGCCGCAAGCGCGGCGAACAAGATATTCTTTTTTGCTTTGCTCAAGATTCAGCAACCTCCTTTCCCATGACGGCGGCCCACACATCCTGCGGGGTGTTGGCGTCGGCCACATAGTCGCTTTGGATGGCGGTCAAGCGGCAAATAATATCTACCGCCGTGCCCTGCGGCAAATCGCCCTCCACCACGTTCGCATAGGTCACGCAGTCAAACAGCGGCGGCGTCTGTGCGCCGGGCGCAATGGCGGATTCATACGCATAGATGAATGTGTGGGTTTCCTCCGTTTCAGTTTCTTCCAGCAGGCTCCAGCCGTCGTTGGGCTGAAAACTGACCAGATCGACCGTGTGCGGTTCGCCGCCATTGTCCAGAACGCCCGCCCCGCTGGTCGGCTCCTGATTTGTTTCGTCGCTTCCGTCTGCTTTGGCGGTTTCTGCAATCGTATAAGTTCTCACGCTGGCGCGGGGAATCTCGACTTGCAGGTACATATAGGCTGCGGTCGTGCTTTCCGCCGCGTTGCAGGCCGTGGGGTCTTTGGCTACCGTCTTGCCGGGGTACAGCACCTTCGCTTCATCCGGCAGCTTGTCCCACTCTGGCTCGGTCAGTTCTGCCTCCAGCTGACCGACCGCGAACGTGTTGACGGTTTGCGGCGTCTGGTGCGTCAGGTAAGCCCCCGTCCCGGCCACTGCGCCCAAAACGGCAATCGTTGTGACAGCGCATAGGGCAATGATGTGTTTTTGTTTCATGGCATTCTCCTTTTTGGCTTGATTGTATGGCGAAAAACATAAAATCGTTTTATACGGCAAGCAAAGGCATCACCCCCCCCCAAAAAAAAATGAAGTAAAGAAAAAGGCGAGCGGCTTCCCTTACGAGAGCTTGGCGCTAGCCTTCGACTTTCTGGCACGGTATAATCAACTTGATTTTGTCGCTTTTTGAGTTATAATTAAAAATAAAGAGCTAGGGAGGCTCTGATTAAATCTGGTGTGCGGCACGGCGGATGGCGTGCGATAGACGGCGTGATATGCGCCAAGCCCTCAGGGCACGATTTATTCAGAGGTTTCCTAGTAGTCGTAAAAGTGCAATGAAGGGAGTCCAAATGGCAAATCGCCCAAAATTAACAATAGAGGATCAAGTGGCGTATATGAAAAACAAAGGGATTACCTTTGACCACTGTTCTGAAAAAGATGCCGTGCGTTTTTTGCAGGAAAGCACATACTTCTTTAAGGTTAAAGCGTTCGATAAAAATTACATTGCTCATCCAAAGACCGGGCATTATTATAATTTGGACTTTTCTTATCTCATGGAGCTTTCAACCTTAGATATGCGCTTGCGAAGGCTTATTTTACACGCAACTTTAGATATTGAACATTTCCTAAAAGTACAACTGATTCGAGATGTAAGTTCAAATCCGGTTGAGGATGGCTATCAAATTGTCGAAAAGTTCTTTTCTGAAAATTCCAGCGTAAAAAATTCCATCAGTGAAAAATCGAAGAATTCCATGTGCAAGGATCTTGTGGAAAAGCTGGAAAGTGAAAATTATGCGATTTGGAATTTGATTGAAGTCCTCTCCTTTGGTGACTTTGTGCGGCTCTATACCTTGTATGATAGGGAGTATGGGAATCACAATAAAGGGCTCATTCAATGCCTTTATGCCGTAAGGTGCCTCCGGAATGCAGCTGCCCATAACAACTGCTTATTAAATAGTTTAAGGTTGCCCTATACGCGTAAGATTCACTCCTCCTATTCCATCAGCCGCGCTGTGAGTCAAATTCCCAACGGACCAAAGACAACATCCCGCGAAAAAAAGCTGGCCAATCCGGTGATTCATGATTTTGTCGCAATGCTGTATGTATACAAGAAAATTGTATCTTCGCCCCGCACAGCAGAGCATTTCACAAAGGAATTGCACGATTTATTCGACATTCGTATGAAACGGCATAGCAACTATTTCGAATCAAATGAGTGCATATCATCTGCCTATCACTTTATGAAAACTGTGATTAATGATTGGTTTCCATCAGGCCAGGAGTTATGAGTCTATATTTGTGGTTGAAAAATCCATTGACATCCCGATTGGAATTGAGGTATCCTATTAAGGATGAACAAAAACAGGTCACTGTTTTTAGAGGGCTGGTGCACGCACCAGCCCTTATTTTTATCCTTATCTAAGCATAGCTGAGTCCCTTGGTAAAATATTATAAAGGCAGCGCCGCAATAAGCGTATTGTTACCCTTATAAAAAGGCGGATTTCCATAGCTTCGTTGGCTGGTCAAACATTAACCTCATATCGTTGGCCTGCAGGGATATTTGCAAAGCAGGGAAGTGTCGCAAATTGGCCTTCAGGACTCCTTTGCCGAAAGAACCGCATTGGAATATATCGTATCAACAAATTATTTTGACGGATACTTTGCCTTAACCTGATACACTACGCTAGAGCACCTGACTGTTAATCAGGGTGTCGTCCGTTCAAGTCGGACTGGGGCAGC